>Ga0182021_10006435_pt1 | contig 13944 bp, 11 predicted proteins | sample 612E3MmetaG_FD_120493 | JGI IMG/M metagenome (GOLD analysis project Ga0182021, IMG submission 120493) | Permafrost microbial communities from Stordalen Mire, Sweden - 612E3M metaG (Illumina Assembly) | ecosystem: Environmental > Terrestrial > Soil > Wetlands > Permafrost | place: Sweden...
CGCCCTCAAGGCGGCCCTGGACGCGGTGACGGCCGGGTCTGCGAAGAACATCCTGGTGATCGCCTCGGACACCCGGCTGGGCTATCCCTCGGGCTCCGCGGAGATGAACTTCGGGGACGGCGCGGCAGCGCTGCTCATCGCCGCGGCCGGCACCCTGGCTGAGGTGAAGAGCTTCGACACGATGTACTACGAGATCCAGGACACCTGGAGAAGCGACCGGGACACCTTCGTGCGCGGGGCTGAGGACCGCTTCGCCATGGACGAAGGCTTCAGCGACGTGCTGGCGGGCAGCGTCAAGGCGGTGCTGGCCAAGTACGGGCTGGGCGCCGCGGACGTGCCGCACTTCGCGTTCAACTCTCCGAACGGCCGGCAGGCGGCCGCCGTCGCGAAGAAGATGAAACTGGACGAGAAGGCCCAGGTGGCCGACGTCCTTCATCCGGGCGTCGGCGACACCGGCTGCGCCATGGCCCTCATGGCCTTGGTGGCAGTGCTGGAGCGGGCCGGGACAGGCGAGAAGATCCTGCTCGCCAGCTACGGCAACGGCTGCGACGTCGTCATCCTGGAGACCACGGACGCCATCGGCTCTCTGGACCGCCGGGGCATCAGGAAGCACCTGGCCTCCAAGCGCGCGCTGGCCAACTACAACCACTACCTGCGGTGGCGCGAACTGGTGGATACCCAACCACCCGCCCGCCCGCCGCTGGAGATCCGCACCCCATCGCCGGCCGCCCAGTGGCGAGAGGTGTCCTGGGAGCTGCGGCTCACCGGCACCCGCTGCAAGCACTGCGGCACGCCGCAATACCCGCCGCAGAGGATATGCGTCACCTGCCACACCAAAGACGAGATGGAGCCGTACAACTTCCAGGACGTCCCTGCGAAGGTGTTCTCCTTCTCGCACGACTGGGTGATGCAGACGCTCGACCCCCCGGTGACCGTGGCCTTCGTAGACTTTGAAGGCGGCGGCCGCATCATGTGCGACATGACCGACCGCGACCCGGCGGCCATCGAGGTGGGCGTCCCCCTCGAGATGACCTTCCGCCGCCTGTACTACATCAACGGCATCTACAACTACTGGTGGAAAGCCCAACCGGTGAGGGTTCCGGGAGCAGAGGAGGTGAGCCGTGGATAGCATCAAGGACAAGGTCGCCATTGTCGGCATGGGCTGCGTAAAGTTCGGAGAGAACTGGGGCCAGAGCCTGGAAGACATGATCATCGACGCCGCCTACGAGGCGTTCGAGGACGCGGGCATCGGTCCCGAGGACATCCAGGCCGCCTGGTGGGGCAGCGTGTTCGCGGGCGAATCGGGCTCCATCATGTCGACGCCGCTGAAGCTCGCCTACATCCCCGTGACCCACGTGGAGAACCAGTGCGCTACCGGCTCGGAAGCCATCCGGGCCGCCGCCTACGCCGTGGCCGCCGGCATCTACGACGTCGTGCTGGCGGTGGGGGAAGAGAAGCTCAAGGACACCGGCTACTCCGGCCTTCCTCAGACCCGGCCCGTGGCCACCTGGAGCTACCGTCTCACCACCCAGACCCCGGCCGCCGGTTTCGCCATGATGGCCACCGCCTACTTCGCCAAATACGGGCTGAGCTACGAAGAGGGCAAGAGATTGCTCTCCATGATCGACGTCAAGAACCACCACAACGGGTCGCTCAACCCCAAGGCGCACTTCCAGCGTGAGATCACCATGGAGCAGGCCATGAAGGCCCCCATGGTTGCGTACCCGCTGGGGCTGTACGACTGCTGCGGCGTCTCCGACGGCGCGGCCGCCGCCATCATCACCCGGGCGGACTTGGCTAAGAACTTCCGCTCCGACCCGATCTACGTCAAGGCGGCCACCATCTGCCAGGGCGGGCGCGAGGGCTGGCTGAGCCAGATCTACGACCTCGCCCACGTGGAGGAGACCTATCGCGGCGGCATCGCCGCCTACAAAGAGGCAGGCATCACGGACCCGCGCAAGGAGATCAGCATCGCCGAGGTCCACGACTGCTTCTCCATCACCGAGCTGACCATCATGGAGGACCTGCAGTTCAGTCCTCGGGGCAGGGTCGGCGACGACATCGAGGCCGGCACCTTCGCCATCGGGGGCGAATTGCCGGTGAACACGGACGGGGGCCTGAAGTGCTTCGGCCACCCCATCGGGGCGACCGGGCTGAGGATGCTTTACGAGGTCTACAAACAGCTTCAGGGCAAGGCAGGACCGCGACAGGTCAGCAACCCGCGGCTCGGGCTGACCCACAACCAAGGCGGGGAACCGGGCGCAGCCACGGTGAGTGTGCTCATCGCGGGAAACGAACTCGGCTAGATGTACTGGCCGGGAGAGCGGTAATCACGAGAAGAAGGGGGGCGGCTATCGAAAGAGGACGCACAGGTCAGGCAGGCGTAGTAGATAACCCGTTGCTATTACCGGGGGGGAAGGGTAGAAACTCATGAAGAAGTCTGTAACGATACCTGTCGTTGTCATTCTGATGCTGGCTCTAGTCGCGCTCGTTGCCGCTTGCGGCGGCAGCACCACGACCACGACCGCTGCAACGACCGCCACCACCGCGGCTCCATCCACCGACACCACCGCGGCTCCATCCACCGACACCACCGCGGCTCCGTCTACTGATACCACCGCCGCTCCGACCACCACATCGGTCGCATTCAACACCGAACCCATCAAGATCGGCCACATCGTCAACCTGACGGGTCCGGAAGCCATGATCGGCGCCGGGCAGAAGAAGGCCTTTGACGCCGCCTTCGCTGCCCTCGGCGGCAAGATCAACGGGAAACCGGTGGAGGTCGTCACCGGTGATGCTCAGGGCTCCGATTCGGCAGCCGTCGACGTGGCCCGCAAGATGGTGGAACAGGACAAGGTCGTCGCCATCATCGGGCCCACCGAGATCGGGCAGAAGATGGGCGTCGCCAACTACCTCAAAGGCGTGGGGATCCCGGAGATAATCTACAACCCGTCTCCGTCCGTGATCTTCCAGGACAACAAGTGGGCCGTAGGTTCCGGCGGGACGACCCCGATGAACCCCACCGTCATGGCTGACTACCTGTATAACGTGGCGGGGATAAAGACGATCGACACCCTGACCGAGGACAGCTCCGCCGGCAAGTCCTTCATGGATCCTTTGACCACTCTGTTCACGAAACTTGGTGGGAAAGTCGTGACTCAGCAGTGGGTCTCTGAGAGCATCACCGACTTCTCCAGCTACCTGACGGCTCTGAAGCCGGCTAATGTCCTGGTCGCGTGGGAACCGGGCGACGCGGGCATCGCACTGTTCACTGAGTGGTACCAGCTGGGGATCTACAAGAAGATGCCCATCGTGGCCGCCTTCCACGGAGGCATGACCGATTCGTACATCATCAACGCACTGCCGCCGAAAGTGGCAGCGGCTGTGGCAGCCGCGGGAACCACAGCGCCGATGATGTACGACCCCAACTGGCAGGATCCCATCAACCAGGACTTCATCAAACAACTCACGCCGGTGCTCGGCTTCCCGCCCGGTGATGACGGGTTCTCAGGTCCCTATCAGTCGGCACTGCTGTTCGCGGAGGCCGTGAAGGCGACCAACGGCGACACCACGCCCGCTACGCTTCTTGCTGCTATCTACGCAGCCAAGTTCACCGGCCCAGAAGGCCTCGAGTCGTTCGTCGCCGGGCAGAACGCCGCGCTCAAGAACGTCACCATCGTCAAAGTCGCTCCGATACCCGGTCTTACTCCGGTGCAATATCACTACGAGACCGTGAAGACGTATACGAACGTCCCGGCCGACGGCCTTACCCAATAGGACCGAGGGCAGAGACAGGCTAAGGATCGTTTGAGGGCCAGGGATATGGGAGTAGGCGCGAAAGCTCCAGACCCCATATCCCTGCGCCCCTCACCGCCGCCCAGTGCCACGATGTCTATCCAAGCCAGCCATCCTTCGCGCATAGAGGTCAGGGCCATGGCCAGAAAGCAGAGTCTTTGATGGGCACCATAGTGTCTGTGTTCGTGTTCGGCATATCTTTCGGCCTTATCCTCTTCTTGCTAGCAGCAGGCATGACTCTGACGATGGGCCTGATGCGCATCGTGAACATGGCTCATGGGGCACTGTATATGGTGGGAGGCTATGTCGGTATCGAGGTGGCCACAAAGTACGCTCACAACTGGTGGGTGGGCCTGATCGCCGGGGCAGTCTGCACGGGCGTGATCGGTCTACTCCTCGAGGTCGGGTTTCTGCGGCGCCTCTACAATGACGAAGGCAGCCAAGTGCTGCTGACCATCGGTTTCATCTACATTCTCGTGAACGCGACCCAATGGATCTTCGGGACCATCCCCCTTAGCGGCGTGACCCCGGGGGTCATGTCCTCTTCTGTACCCCTTGGCAGTGTCGAGATCCCCGTGTTCCGCCTATTCATCATCGGTTTTGGTCTTGTCATGGCCGTACTTCTCTGGTTGTTCCAGGACAAGACCAAAGTGGGCGCCTGGGTGAGGGCGGGCATGGACAACCGGGAGGTCACCGGAACGCTGGGGATCAACCTGAAGCTCCTGTTCACAGGGATCTTCGGCCTGGGCTCGCTGATCGCAGGCCTGTGCGGCATGCTCGGAGCCCCGGTGACGCAGATGAACCTCGGTATCGGCTGGGCGGCTCTGTTGTTCTCCCTGATCGTCGTGGTCATCGGGGGGACGGGCTCCATCCAGGGAGCCCTGATCGGCGGTGTCATCATCGGGCTCTTGAACGCGTTCGGCGGCGCGTATTTCCCCCAGTTCGCCGACTACATCATCTACGGGGCGCTCATCCTCATCCTGCTCGTCCGACCGGCCGGGCTCCTTGGCAGAAAGATGGAAGGCCCCAGGACCTCGACTGAAAACCTGGAAAAAGCCTCGTCCTTCAAGAAACCGCCGGGGGTCGGCGGGCGGAGCAGCGCGGCGATCATGAAACCAAGACCTGCCTGGCAGGGGCTTCTCAACCGGCTCATCCCCATCGTGGTCGCTCTGCTGGTGCTCCTGGTCCTGCCCCCCTTCCTCAACCCCTATTGGCAGACCATGATGACGAAGGTGCTGATATTCGCCATCTTCGCCATGAGCCTGGATGTGGCGATGGGGTATACGGGTCTGATCTCATTCGGATGGGCGGCCTTCTTCGGCACGGCCGGGTATGCGGTCGCGATCTTGACCGTCAAGGCGCACATCGGCTCTTTCTGGATAGTCTTCCTGGCAGCTCTCGTGGTGTCTGCCATCTTTGCGGCGATCATCGGGTACTTCTCCCTGCGGGTCTCCGGGATCTACTTCCTGCTGGTCACGCTTGCTTTTTCGCAGTTGCTGTCGATCATCGCCACCAAGTGGGACGGACTCACTGGCGGACGTGACGGTCTGGTCGGTATTCCCCACCCCGACCTGGGGTTCTCGGTGCACTGGAACAACTTGAACTTCTACTACTTCGTGTTCATCGGGTTCATCATCTGTTACTTCATCCTCCATGGCATCGTTCACTCCGCCTTCGGGAGGGCCCTGGTGGGCATCCGCGAGAACGAATCTCGGATGAAGAGCCTTGGCTTTCACACATGGCGGCTGAAGTACGTGGCCCTCATCGTCGGTGGCGTCTTCGCGGGCGTGAGTGGAGCACTGTTCGCGTACTTCTACGGCGCCATGAACCCCGTGAACTACGCGGTGGAGACCTCGGCGCTTCCCATGCTCATGGTGATCCTGGGAGGCGCAGCCACATTGTGGGGCCCCGCCCTGGGGGCCGCGATCATCGTTCTGGTGCAGACCGTCGCCAGCATCTACAGTCAGGATAGATGGCCGCTGATCCTCGGGGCCATATTCGTCCTCTGCGTCATGTTCGTTAAGGGCGGCTTTGCCCGACGTATCTCAAAGCTGTGGGGAGATCGGAGTTCGTTCGTACAGCCGCCTGCCTTGGAGGAAGCCTCCAACGGTGAGGGGGAATCATGACGGTCCTCAAGGTGGAGAGCCTCTCCAAGAGCTTCGGGGGTCTTCGGGTTCTCAGCGATGTGTCGTTCGCTGTGGAGCCTGGTGAGAAGCTGGCTCTCATCGGTCCCAACGGAGCGGGCAAGACCACTCTCATCAACGTCATCGGGGGACAACTGTCCGCTTCGAGCGGGAATGTCTTCATCGGCGACACGGCAGTGACCAATCTGGCATCCAATAAGCGGCTCCATCTTGGATTGGGCCGCTCGTTTCAGGTGAACAACCTCTTCTTCGAGCTGTCATTGCTGGAGAATGTTCTCCTCGCCCTGTACGGTATGGAGAAGAGTCATCTCCACATGCTGGGACGATTGGAAAGGCGGCCCGGGATCATGAGCGAGGCCGAACGGCTGCTCGACCTCGTGGGGCTCTGGGACCGGCGTCTCGAGCCTCTGCACGTGCTTTCTTACGGGGAACAACGTCTTGTGGAGTTGCTCTGCGCGTTCACCTCAAAGCCGAAGATCGTCCTGCTGGACGAGCCCTCGGCCGGGCTGCCGACCGCGGAGGCCTTCGCCTTTGCGGACATCATCCGCAAGCTTTGCGGCGACACCACCCTTCTATTCTGTGCCCACGACATGGACCTGGTCTTCAACCTGGCGGATCGCATCATGGTGCTCTTTTTCGGCGAGATCATCGCCCAGGGACTGCCGAGGGAGATCAGTGCGAATCCTAGGGTCCAGGAGATCTATCTGGGGAGCGATGACGCGTGCTAGATGTAGACAACATAAGCACCTACTACTGGGACCGGCGGGTCTTGTGGAACGTGTCCCTCAAAGTCCCCGAGGGCAAGGCCGTGGCCATGCTGGGCCGTAATGGCATGGGCAAGACCACTATCATCCGCTCCGTCATGGGCCTTACCTCTCCAGCTCAGGGAACCGTCCGTTTCAAGGGCGCGGCTATCAACGCTCTTGCGCCCTATCAGATCGCGCGAAGGGGCATCTCCCTGGTACCCCAGGGGCGCTGCGTGTTCCCCTCCCTGTCGGTGAAGGAGAACCTCACCATCGGCGAGCGGCGCACCCAAAGCGAAGATGCCTGGAATCTGGACAAGATCTATCAGTTGTTCCCCATCCTGAAAGAGCGGCAGAGCCTCCACGCCAACCTGCTTTCGGGGGGCGAGCAGCAGATGCTCGCCATAGCTCGGTCTCTCATGACCAACCCCGACCTCCTTATCATGGACGAGCCATCAGAGGGGCTGGCTCCACTGGTGGTCAAGCAGATCGGCCAGATCATCTGCCAGCTGAAGGGCAAGCACACAGTCTTCCTCGCCGAGCAGAACTTCAACATGGCCCTCAACGCCGCTGACTACGTCTATGTGGTCAGCAAAGGCTCCGTAGTCTGGGAAGGCCTGCCTGAAGACTTGCGCAACAATGAGGAAGTCAAGCAGAAGTGGTTGGGGGTTTGATGTGACCGCGCAGGGGATTCCACGAGGTGCCGCGATAGCCATCAACGACATGCTGGAGTGCTGCGCGGAGATCCAGCCGGGGCAGGAAGTGCTGATACTCTCCGAGATCGACGGCCTGTACGGCGGCGACAGCGTGGTGGACGAGACGGCCGTCGCCTGGATCCAGCAGGCTGTACAGATGAAGGGCGCGAACGCTACGGTGATGTGGATCGACGAGCCGGTCAAGCCCCACGAGTGGCGCATCCCGCCCGTGGTCAAAGGCGCCATGAAGGGCGCCGACGTGCTCATCAACCACCTGCTGAACCTGGTGACCGAGGAGATCGCGGAGTTTCGGGCTCTCATCGAAGAGTACGACGTGTGGATGGTGCGCAACTTCGCCAGCACCGCGCCGCTGCTCTGCACCGCTTGGGCGCAGACCCCGTATGAGCTGGTAAGCGAGATCCGGCATCAGTCGTCGCTGGCGTTCCAGCCGGGGCTTCCCTACGTGATGACCGACCCGAACGGTACCCACCTGACCGGCACCCTCGTGGCTCCCGCCCGCAAGACCGGCCTGCCCAGCATGCCGTATTCGTCACGGCGGCGGGAGGCGGGCCATTACCTGCCCTGGCCCGAGTGGGTGCACCCGCCGGTGAATGTAGTGGACACCTCGGGCGAGTTCGTCTTCGACTGTATGCTCAGTTGGTGGTCGCGCTACATCGGCATCTCCCGTACTTCGAGTCGCCCATCCGGCTGACCATCGAGAACAACCGGATGACCAAGATCGAGGGAGGCGCCGAGGCTGAGGCCCTCAAGAAATTCCTGGAGTCCATGCGCGCCAGGGTCGGCGACGGCGTCCACGACTTCAACGCCTGGCACTTCGGCGTGCACCCGCAGGCGATCGTCTCGTCGCAGCAGTGCCCCAACGTGCTGCACCGCCGCACCATCGAGCACTCGCACACGTGCGACCTGCACGCGCACATCGGCGCGCCGCCGTCCAACGAGAACTACCCATACTGGATGCACGTGACCGGCGACATCCGCAGGCCCACGCTGAAAGTGGGAGACACGCTCGTGTACGACGACGGCCACCTGACGGCTCTGGACAGCCCCGCGGTGAAAGCCGTGGCCGACAAGTATCCGGGCCGTCCGGCGCTGGAGCCCGCACCCCGGCAGTTCTAGGTGTCATCCGGCCGGGCGGCTTGTCCCCGCCGGCGCCCGCAAGCGGAGCGAAGGCTCAACCCTGCCGGCCGCTCGAATCGGCTAACCTATGCTCCATGGAGTGGACCGGGCGACAATTGTTCGACGCGGGCGGCGATCTCATCGGGGTGATAGCCGGGGCCGGCTATGCGCGGCGGAAGTTCGGCACGGCCTGGCTGCTGGTGGACATGGACCCGGGCCGCCGAGTGCTCGTGCCCACAGACCAGATCGACGCCACCGGAGACCGGCTGGTGCTCCCCTACCCTCGTGGCTACGTGGAGACGGGGCCGACACTGGAGGGGGACGAGCCGCCCACGCCTGACGGCGAACGGCGCCTGCGGCTCCATTACGGTGTCGGCGGGGGTAACGGCGGGCAGTGCCGGTCGTGCGGCCTCTGCATGACCACCAGACGGGCGCAGCACCGGCAGAAGACCGGGTAACGAGGCACCGCGGCAGATGCCGCCGGCCGGCGGCTGGGACGGCCTCTGTCATTCGAGGAGCAGAGCGAAGCCCCGCAACTGATAGACGGCCAGTGCCGACATCGACGACACCGCCATGACGAAGCGGCTGTCCACCTCGTCCAGCCCGAAGCCGCGGCTCACCACCGACTGTCCGCAGACGAGCAACTCCACGCCCTGCTCCTTCAGCAGGCCGATCAGCTCCGAGTTCGGGTTGGAAGCGCCCAAACGCCGGCGGTAGGCGGCGTCACTGAGTGTCGCCTTCGTCGGTTCGCTGTGGAACACGGCTGCGAGCTTCGCCCGCCCGGGCGGGATGCCGTCCTGCTCCAGGAGGTTGAGGAAGCGGGCGATACGGTCGAGCCCCGGATTGACACCGTCGTCGGCCGTGGCTGCGGTCCGGCAGTCGAAGACCACTCGGTAGTCGATTCCGCGATCCAGGTGGAACGTGGCGTTGGGGATGGGCTCGACGGCTCCGTACCCCTCGATCATCGCCGGCCTCCTTGTTCGGGCGTGTGACGCGATGCCCGCACTATTCCCCGAGCTCGCGATTGCCATGCGGCAGGCACATGGAGCTTTTCAGGACCGCTTCTAGGGCCTAACATGGTTCCGAGATGGAAACCGACCTGCTCAAGACCTTCGCCACCGTTGCAGACGCGCGCAGCTTCAGCAAAGCTGCGGAGATGCTCTATTCGACGCAGTCCACAGTGAGCCGGCAGATCGCCCGGCTCGAGGAGATACTCGACTCTCGGCTGTTCGTCAGATACGGACGGCACGTGGAGCTGACCACGGCGGGCGAACTGCTGCTCCCCCTGGCCAACGCCATCGTCACGCGCACCGAGGATGCCGTCGGCATCATCCGCGAGCAGGCCGGGGGAGGACCCAGCAACGTGCACTTCGGGGCCGTGCCGATGGTGATGGCGCATATGCTGGTGCCGCTGTTAGCCCCGTTCTTCGCGGCATATCCGGGCATGAGCATCGACCTGATGGAGAAGGACGACGCTCAGCTGGAAGAGGCCGTGATAAGCGGCGAGCTGGACTGCGGGGTCATGACCCCTTGGGGGTCTGGTCGGGTGTCGGCATACCACCTGCTGGCGGAGGAGATGCTCCTCGTCGTGCCGCGCGAGCACCCGCTGGCCGAGATGCGCGTGGCCCCGTACAAGCTGGCCGCGAGCGAGACCATCCTGCTGCCTCGGGCCACTCTCCATGTGAGCAACCTTATCGTGGAGGCGTTCCGCAAACGGGGGTTGTCGCCCAGGTTCTCGTCGCGCTGCAACTACCCGGAGTTGAACAAGGAGCTGGTACGCAAGGGCCTGGGTCTGGCGCCCATGCCCATCACCCTCTGCTCACCCGCCTCGCTGGACGGGCTTGCCGCCGTCCCCTTCGAGGAACCGCTCACGCGCGATCTGCACCTCATCTACCCGCAGGACCGTGCCCTTTCGGCGGCAGCCCGGGCCCTGATCACGTACATCCGTACGCACATGCCCAAGCAGCGGCTGTTCGACGGGCGGGTGTGACCGATCTCCCGTCGCCGGTCTCCGGCGCCTGTCGCGCGACGCTCCCGGCGTCTATACTTAGTGGCCACTAACCGGGACGCGCCCCGGCGCATACAGTAGGAGGATCGGTGAAGAACATCGGCGTGTTGCCGCATCATTTCGGGATGAGCGTCAGCGATCTGGACGCGGCCATCGACTGGTTCGGCCGGGTGTTGGGGTTCGAGTTGGACCGCAAGGAGGATTTCCTCGCCAAGTTCGGGGTGCGTATCGCGTTCGTCAAGAACGGCGATTTCTCCATCGAGTTCTTCCAGCACGACCAAGCGCAGCCGGCCTCTCCCGAGCGGAGCGTGCCGAACGACGATATCCGCACGCTGGGCAACAAGCACATGTGCTTCGCCATCACCGATATGGACGCGATGATGGAGCGCCTCAAGGCGAACGACGTCACCATCGCGCTCGGGCCGTTCGAGGCCCCGGGCTCAGTGGCCGTCTTCGTACTGGGGCCCGACGGAGCGCTCATCGAATTACTGGAGCCGCGGCCATGAAGATCGCGATCATCGGAGGGGGCGGCTGGATAGGGTCGCCTACGGCCTTCCACATCGCCACCCGGGGTCTGGCCGATGAGGTCCTTCTCATCGACGTGCGCAAAGCTTGGGCGGAGCAGCACGCCGTCGACATGAGCACCGCCGTGGCGATGCTGGGCGTGGAGGTGAAGGCCGGCGACTACGCCGACATGGCAGGCGCGGACGTGGTGATCAACACCGCCGGCATCCCGCACACCGGGGACCGCGCTGAGATGCTCGGCAAGAACACCCACCTCCTGCGCGACATCGCCGGGCATATCCGCACCTACTGCCCCGAAGCCCTGGTGATCACCGCCACCAACCCGGTGGACCCGCTCAACTACGCCACCTTCCGCGCCGGCGGCTTCGCGCGCCGGCAGGTGATCGGCTACTCCCTGAACGACTCGTTCCGCTTCCGGGAGTTCGTGGCCGCCGCCAAGGGCGTGCCCGTCGGCGCGGTCGAAGCCACGGTGATCGGCGAGCACGGCCCGCTGCAGGTGCCTCTGTTCAGCTCCGTCCGCATTGCCGGCGAGCCGGTGAGTTTCACCGAGGCCGAGAAGCAGGCCATTATCGCGGCGCGTCCTGAGGCGTTCAAGAAGATCGAAGTGCTGCAGAAGGAGACCGGCCGCACCGCCGGCTGGACCTGCGCCGTCGGTCTCGCTCAATTGGTGGCCGCCATCGCCGGGGACACGGGGGAGGTCTTCCCCGCTTCGGTGATCCTCGACGGCGAGTACCGCTTGACGGGTATCGGCATGGGGGTGCCGGTGAGGCTCGGCAGGTCCGGGGTACGGGAGATCCTCGAATGGGACCTCGCCGCCGACGAGCAGGCGGCCCTCGACGTCTGCGCCGCCCGAGTCGGGGCGGACTGCCGCTCCGTGGACCAAGCCCTTTCCGCTTAGCACTCTAGTACGACAGGGAGTCACGTTCGATGACCGACCGCTACGAAAAGCTCATGCAACCCGGCCGCATAGGCCCGGTGACCACCCGCAACCGCATCCTCAAGACGGCCAACGGCACCTCGCTCATGGAGCCGGACCAGACGGTGGGGCCGCGCATGGTGGCCTACTACGAGCGCCTGGCCAAAGGGGGTGCGGGGTACCTGGTGGTGGAATCGTCGGGGGTCGAGTTTCCGCTGGGCATCCACCATGTGCGCTACCTCCCGGACGGCACCTATGAGGGAGTCCAGCTCCATCTCGACGACGACAAGTACATCCCCGGATATGCGCGCCTCGTCGAGGCAGTGCACGCCCAGGGATGCCCCATCGGCATCCAGCTGCTCCACTCGGGTCCTTGGAACCCCACGGGTCTGCTGCCCCTCGACCCGGCCGTGCGCGACATCAAGTGCGCCTCCACCCTCACCCAAGAACAACTTCCCGGCCCCGATTTCCTGCCCTGCCGGGCCATGGCCAAGCAGGAGATCGAGGACATGGTGGACATCTGGGCCAAGGCGGCTGAACGGGCCAAGAAGGCCGGATTCGACGCCTGCGAGCTCAACCACGGCACCTGCCACCAGGGCAACACCTTCCTGTCGCGGGTCTGGAACCATCGCGACGACGAGTACGGGCCGCAGAGCTTCGAGAACCGCACCCGGTTCCTCCGCAGCATCGTGAGCGAGGTCAAGCGCCGCAACGGCCCCGACTTTGCCGTGCACGTGCTCATGAACGCGGCAGAGTTCAACCACCCGCTGGCCACCACCATCGACGAGGGCGCCGAGATGGCCAAGCTCGTGGCCCAGGTGGCCGACGGCCTGAACCTCCGCTCCGAGCGGTACGGCCACCGGGGCGGGCTGCAGCAGCCGGACCGCATCCTCTATCCGGAGCCGCCGGTGGATCTGCCGCAGGGCCTCGACTGGAGCCGCAACGGCCGCGGTGCGACGGTACCGCTGGTGGAAGCGGTGAAGGCCAAGGGCGTCACCATCCCGGTGTGGACGGCCTGTCGTCTGGACCAGGACCTGGGGGAGATGTTCCTGCGGCGCGGCAGCATCGACTTCGTCGCCATGACCCGCCGCCTTCTCGCCGACCCAGATCTCCCGAACAAGATCAAGGAAGGCCGCCCCGAGGACATCCGCGTGTGCCACGGGTGCCTGCACTGCTTCGACTGCCGCAACAAGAACAAGCTCATCGAGTGCCGGGTGAACGCGCAACTCGGGCGGGAGCTCGATCCGCAGTACCAGCCGCGGCCTGTGGAGCGCCGCAAGAAGGTGCTCGTGGTGGGCGGCGGGCCTGCCGGGATGGAAGCGGCCCGGGTGGCGGCGGAGCGCGGCCACGAGGTGGCGCTCTACGAGAGGGACTCCAAGCTCGGCGGCTTGGTGCCGGTGGCCGCTATCGTCAAGCACCTCGAGACCCAGGACATGGTCGATCATCTGCGCTATATGGAGACCCAGCTCAGGAAGCTGAACGTGCGGGTGCACAAGGGGGCAGCCGTCACCGCCGGTCTCATACGGGCGGAGAGGCCGGACGTGCTGGTGATAGCCGCCGGGGCCTCTCACACCAAGGTAGACGTGCCCGGGGCGGACGGCCGCAAGCTCATCCGCACCGAGAAGTTGCATGGCACCTTGAAGCTCGCCCTCAGGTTCTTCAGCCCCCACACGCTGGCCCGGCTCACCCATGTCTGGATGCCGGTCAAGCGCAGCGTGGTGATCATGGGCGGCACCCTGCACGGGTGCGAGCTGGCCGAGTTCCTCGCGAAGCGACACCGCGGCGTCACCATCGCCCACGACGGCCCGGCCAAAGATCTGGGTCAGGGCATGACGGTCGACGACCTCGAGAACCTCTGGCCCTGGTTCAAGCTCAAGAAGGTCACGGTGTGGTCCGATGCCGCCTACCTGGGTATCATCCCCAAAGGCCTCGAGATCCAGGTGCCCGACAAGCGCGTGTTCGTGCTCGAGGGCAAGAA
>Ga0182021_10006436_pt1 | contig 13943 bp, 11 predicted proteins | sample 612E3MmetaG_FD_120493 | JGI IMG/M metagenome (GOLD analysis project Ga0182021, IMG submission 120493) | Permafrost microbial communities from Stordalen Mire, Sweden - 612E3M metaG (Illumina Assembly) | ecosystem: Environmental > Terrestrial > Soil > Wetlands > Permafrost | place: Sweden...
CCCGACTACCTCGACAAGTGCCCGAACGAGCCCGAGACCTTCAACGGCTACCAGGATGAGGATGGATGTCCGGACGAGGTGCCTGCTGCCCTGAAGAAGTTCACCGGCGTCATCGAAGGCATCAACTTCAAGACCAATTCCGCCAACCTCACCAAGAAGTCGTACGACGTGCTCGACAGGGCCGTCCAGGTCTTGAGTGACTACCCAGACACCAGGATCGAGATAAGCGGTCACACCGACAACGTCGGCAAGGACGAGTACAACAAGGAGCTGTCGCAGAAGCGCGCCGACACGGTGAAGGAGTACTTCGTCAACAAGGGCATCAGGGCCGAGCGGCTGACTTCGGTCGGCTACGGCATGGAGAAACCCATCGCTGACAACAAGACCAAGGCAGGCAAGGCCAAGAACCGCCGAACCGAGTTCCAGCTCCTGATTGGCAAGTAGATAGGGGCCGTTCCTGGTCAGCGGGCCGGCCGAAAGGCCGGCCCGCGATTCGCGTGTGTGAGTGCGAGAGCGTGTTCGTGGGCGGTAGGCCGAGAGCGTAGAACGTTCCGCGGGACGCTCACGGCTCACGCGGATCGCCCACGCAGTCCGCTTTTCGCTGGTCGCTCACCGCTCGCCCGTCGCGCGCACGCGGGCGGACCGGCGCTGGCACGGAAGGCCGGTCGCCTGTCGGGTCGGCCAGCCGCGCACTCCATCCCGGAGAACGCAGCGTTAGAAAATCCAGGCGTCGCCGCCGGACTACTTGGCCAGGGCGTTGAAGGCGACCGTCAGGCGCGACACGTGACGCGAACTGGTCCGCTTCTTGATCACGCCCCGCCGGCCGAGCCGGCTGATGAGTGAGGTCGCTGACTTGAGCAACGCGGCTGCCTGCGGCTGGTCCTTGGCAGCAACCGCAGCACGCAGTTTCTTCACTGCCGTGCGCATCGCCGCCTTCTGGGCCGAATTGCGCGCCTGGCGCCGGATGCGCTGTCGGTTCTTCTTCTGGGCTGACTTGATATTGGCCATTTGGAAGGGGTCGCATTCTGCGGAGCTACCCTGCCGCTGTCAAGCAACACAGCGTTCGGGGGCTCCGATTGATTGCCGGCGCCGGACTACTTGTCTTCCACGCTGCGCGAGGCTGGGGGAGCGCCAGGGGCCGGCACGGTGATGTTCTGCTGCGCGGCGCGCCGGTCGCCAGGCTTGAAGACCTCTTTGCCCGTGATCCGGTCAATCACGTTGTCGTTCTCGTCACGGTCTGATTCCTTGCCCCCAACCACGGTGTCGACCATGGAGCCCTTGGGCTGGGAAGCTTCGAACTGCTTGCGCGCGGCCGCCACGCGTTGCTCGACGCTCTGGTCGTACAACACCAGGCAGTACACGTCATAGAACTCGGACCGATCCACCAGCTTGAGCCCGTCTCCCGTGCTCGACCGCCAGAGCAGGTGGTCCAGCTTCCTCTCCTTGACCCCGAGATAGCTCTGGTTGACGAAGATTTCTTGCGCCTTGCCGAACTTCGCCTGCATGGCGGCGCCGAAGTCCTTGAAGTTCTTTCCCTGCAGCATCTCCTTGTCAAAGGCGATGAACATCTTGAACAGGCTGTCATGGTCGAAGAAGAAGTAGCGGGTGGACTTGTCCTCTTTGATGACGAGCATGGTCAGGCCCTGTCCCTGCACGATCTCCTGATCGATGATCGACACGTCCCATGGGCCCTTCTGCCCTTCGAACTTGACCACGTTCTTCTTGGCCACGGCGATCTCGTCGCGCATTGCCTTGCGGAACTTGTCGTTCCGGTTCGGGTCAGCGGTGGACTTGGCGATCCTGTCCTTGTACGCCGCCTCGATGCGCGCGCTGATCTTGTCGACAACCTGCTGCAGGGTCATCCCCCACTTGTAGTCGCCCCTGATCTCGCTGATGGCGTCAGCCTTGGCCACGGGAGCGGGCCCGCGGGGCTTGTCCTCCTTGGCCTTCTTTGCCTTGGCCGCCATCGCCTGCTGTGCGGCCGCCAACACGAAGAACGCTGCCACCAAGGAAACACCGAGCTTCTTCATCTGGAATTCTCCTCTGCCTTTACACCCGTGCCGGCCCCTTTGGGCCTCGAGCAAGGGCGAACATGGTCCGTGGGTGGTACCTGGCCGTCTTCTAGCACTGCAGGCCGGGTTTCGACAATCGGCAAAGCCGAGGTTTAGTATGGGAACCCTGAAAGGGGCGCTCGCCGGCTTCCCACGCGACTAGTTCGGCGCACCGGTACGCGTCTGGCCTGTCCGCTGCACTGCGGCTGCAGCCCCAGGAGCGTCGCCGCCCGGCGCGGCCGAGGTTCCGCCTCCCTTTACTGCGTTTTCCATCAAGTCGTCCACGCTCTCGGCGCGCTCCGATGGCGAGGACCGCCGGCCGGAAGATGGCCTGAACCAGTCGGCCTTGCCCGTGCGCAGGTCGTCGTGCGGATTCCCGGAATACGCGGCGCCCTCGCCGGGCCCCGAGTAGTCGATCCAAAAAGCGGAGGGTCCTTTGCGCACGTCCAGGTGAACGAAGAAGGAATTGGGATAGAAACCGACGCCCACGTGCTCGAAGCTGCGGCGCAGGTACTCGCGCAAGGTCGTGTTGGGCACGCCCGCAATACGAAAATCGCAGGCCAGTCCCAGCTTGTGCGGGCTGCGCGGATTGCGCGCGACCTTGGGGTTGCGGTAGCCGGAGATGACCTCCAGACGGTGACCGGTGAAATGCCGCCCGGTCTGATAGAGCAAGCGCGGCAAGCGCGGATCTATCTTGTGCTGGGTGTTGGTGTGGTGACAACGCATGAAGCGCTGGAATCGCTTCTGCCACCCCACCACGGGACGGCCTCGCTCATCCGCGAAGCGCAGCATGAACGTCTCCTTGGTGTTGATCTGGAAGAGCTCGACCGGCGGGTTGCGCGGCTGCTTGGTCTTCTTGACCGTGGTTGAAGACCGGGCCGGGCCGACGGTCTTGGGCGAGACAGGCTGCGGGCCGCTCCCACCGTCAGGCACGCGCGCCGGCGCAGCGAGAACGACGCTGGAAAGGGGAGCGAGCAGGAGCGCGAGCGCCGCGCGTTTTACAACCACGACCCCCAATCATGGGCGGCCGGATCGGCCATCCGTCAACTTCTTTCGCAATTCCGCCAACAGCTCCCAGGCAGCACGGGGCGACAACCCGTCAAGATCAGCGGCGCGCAGCGCGGCCACGACTTCGACCTCGACCCCTCCATCTGCCAAGGACACAGCGTCCGACGGAGTGCCCCTGGGTGACAAGGACGTCTGCCCGCGCGGCTCGAACAGCCCCAGTTGGGGCGCTTCACCCTGCCCAGGCAACGCCGGGTGCGGCTCGTCAGGACGGCGCGGGCTCGAGGCGCCGAGTTGCAAGCGTTCCAGGATGGCGCGGGCGCGGCCGACCACCGCGGGCGGCAAACCGGCCAGCTTGGCCACCTCGATCCCGAACGACCGGCTGGTACCGCCCGGGGTCAGCTTGCGCAGGAAGACGACATCGCCCTTCCATTCGCGCGCAGCCACACTGACGTTGTGCACGCGCGGGTGCGAGTCGTGAAGGTCGCACAGCTCGTGATAGTGGGTGGCAAACAGCGTGCGCGCGCCCACCACGTCGTGCAGGTGCTCGCCCACCGCCCAGGCGATGGACACGCCGTCATAGGTCGAGGTCCCGCGCCCGATCTCATCGAGGATGATCAGGCTCTTGCGGGTCGCGTGGCGCAAGATGTGCGCGGTCTCGCGCATTTCCAGCAGGAAGGTGGATTCGCCTCGGGCCAGGTTGTCGCCGGCGCCCACACGAGTGAACACGCGGTCGCACAAGCCGATGCGCGCCGCGCGCGCGGGCACGAAACTGCCCGCCTGAGCCAGGATCACCGACAGGGCGGCCTGGCGGATCAACGTGGATTTGCCCGCCATGTTCGGTCCGGTCACGATGAGGATCTGCTCGCGCTCGGTGTCGAGATGCAGGTCATTGGGCACGAAGCCGCCGCTGGCAGCCAGACGTTCCACCACCGGGTGCCGGCTGTCGCAGAGCTCCAGCACCTCAGAATCATCGACCACGGGCCGGCAAAAGCCGTGGCGGTGGGCCTGCTCGGCCAGGGCCGCGACCACATCGGCCGCAGCCACCCGTCCGGCCAGGGCCAGCACACGCGCGGCTGCCGCGCCCACCTGGTCGCGCAGGCTGGAAAAGAGGGCTTGCTCCAGCGCCACCCGGCGCTCGTCGGCACCCAGGATCTTGGCTTCGTAGTCGGCCAGCTCGGCGGTCACGAAGCGCTCGGCATTGGCTACGGTCTGTTTGCGGGTGTAGTCCGCGGGCACGTTGGCCAGGTGGGTGCGCGTGATCTCGATGTAGTAGCCGAAGACGCTGTTGTACTTGACCTTGAGCGAGGCGATCCCGGTGCGCTCGCGCTCGCGCGCCTCGATGGCCACGATCTGGTCGCGCCCGCCCGAGGCGATGGCGCGCAGCTCGTCCAACTCGGCCGATACCCCGGGCCGGATGAATCCGCCTTCCTTGGTGATCGCAGGCGCGTTGTCTTCCAGAGTGGCCACGATCCGATCGGCGATGTCTTGCGCCAGGTCCTGGCCCAGATTGAGCAGGTCGGCTCCTGTGTTGCTCTCGGCGAGTGCCGCCATCGGATCCATGGCCTGCTGCAAGGCCGCCGCCAGATCGGGCACCTGCTGCAGCGACCGGCCCAGCACCACCAGATCGCGCGGACTGGCCACGCCCAGGCGCGCGCGGCTGACCAGCCGCTCGATGTCGCCCAGCTCCGAGAGGATCTTGCGGCCGGCTTCGCGCACCGATTGCTTCTCCACCAGGCGCTCGATGGCATCCTGGCGGCGCCGGATGCGGGCAATGTCGAGCAACGGGAAGAGCAGCCAGCGACGTAGCAGCCGGGCGCCCATGGCGGTGGCGGTGACGTCCAGGGTGTCGAGCAGCGAGCCCTGCCGCTTACGCTCCAGCATGGTCTCGATGAGCTCCAGGTGCGAGCGCGCCTCCTCGTCGATGACCAGGAACTCGTCGCGCCGAAACAGTTCCAGGCGCACCACTGGCAGGGGTGCTGAGAGCTGGGTCGCGCGCACGTAGCGCAGCACGCGGCTGGCAGCCAGGCTGGCCTGCGGGACGCGGGCGAGCGCGTCCCGATCCAATTCAGGACCCAGACCTTCGACGAGCGCGTCCAGCGGAGCGGGCTCTCCCTCGATGCTGACCGGGGTCTGCGCGAGGCGCGGGTAGGCGCGCCGGACCAGCGCCGCCAGATCTTGCCCGCGCGGCAGAAGGATCTCGCGCGGATCGACGCGGGCCAACTCATCCAATAGACCCTCGCTGGTGGCCGCCTCGGTGGCGCGGAAGTCGCCCGTGGTGACGTCGATGAAGGCCAGGCCGAATCCCTCGCGGCTGTCGCCGGCTACTGCCGCCACGTAGTTGGGCGCGCGGGGTTCCAGTGATTCCTCGTCGAGAATCACGCCCGGCGTGACGATGCGAACCACGCCGCGCTTGACCAGGCCCTTGACCAGCTTGGGGTCTTCCAGTTGCTCGCAGATGGCCACCCGATGGCCCAGTTCAGTCAGGCGGGCAATGTAGCCGCGCGCGGCGTGGTGGGGCACGCCGCACATGGGCACTGGATTCTCCTTGCCCTTGTCGCGGGTGGTCTGGGTGAGCGAGAGAACGCGGGAGGCGTAGACCGCGTCCTCGTAGAACATCTCGTAGAAGTCCCCGAGGCGGAAGAACACGATCGCGTCGGGATACTGCGCCTTGACCTCGAGGTACTGGCGCATGAGCGCGGTGGTGGCCTGGTCAGCCGGTCCCACAGGCGCATCCGGCGACGGCCCGACTTTCTTCGCGCCGTTGTCCCTCTCGCCGCTCACGTGACCTCCTTGAGGCTAGAGGCCTGGCGAACGACTATTCCTTGGCGGGCGCGGGCGCTGCCGAGCGCGGTTTTCTTGCGGCCTTGGCCGGCGCTCCCCGGGCTGCCTGGCGCTCGGCCTTCTGCTTCTTGATCCGCGCCTTGTACTTGTTCTGGCTCACGCGTTGGCGCATCTTCTTCGAACGGCGGTTGTCGTGCTTTCCCATGCGGCAGCCACTATTGGGAAACAAGGCTCGGATGTCAAGCGAGGCCGCGTGCCGGCCCCCGCACGGGCGACCGCAGGTCGCCCCGACCCAAGACGTGATGCAGGTGGTACGCACACGGTCGGGGCGACCTGCGGTCGCCCCGACGGGGACGCAGTCCTCAGGCGGCTAGTGACTTGCGGCGGTGCAATCTGGGTTGGAAGCCGGGCAGGTCACACACGTGAGCGCCAGCAGGGAACCCGCGGGTGCTACCGTTCCCGTGGGGCGCAAGGCGGAGATCTTCTGGCCATTGGGCGCGCGGGAGCATCCTGTAGATGGAGCTGTGTCGTACGAGAGGTACCAGCAAGGCCGAACCGAGTCCGGGATGTTGTTAATTTGGGGATTTGCCGGATCGAGAGGGGGTCCCGCGTCCATGCACTCGGAAAGGGGACTCTCCATGTACCCGGTCGGCATGCAACCCCCGGTGCCCGGCATGTCGCACGCAATCTTTTCGACGACCTGGCAATCGGGCTGGATTCCTGGGGTGGTCGTGTCGGTGTCCGCCAACGGGTATGGGAAGCAGCCGGTTGTCATCGGCTGGAGAATCGCGTCGCCGATCTGGGTCAGGGCGCTCGTGAAATCTGCGTTGCAGATGCTGAAGGTTTGTCCGCGATCGCCAAACCCATCGATAAACTTCTTCAAACGAAGACCGCCATAGGCCTTGTAGATATTGCCATCGGCAGCCATCTGCGTGGGAATCGTGCAGATGGGCATGTAGTCCCAATAGATGTTCTGCGGCGGCGGGAGTGAGGTGGCATCCTTGCCGATCTGGTAAAAAACCGTGCTCGGGTCATTGTTCGCCGGCCAGCCGATGATGCCTGACACGAAGATCTGATCTTGGGGAAGGGCCTTGGCCCGGTTGACCCAATCGATCATGTCCTGGACCCCGATGAGCGGAAGGTAGGCGGGATCTACGGGATTCTTCGGCTCTTTGGGCGCGCAGTTCGAAAGAGGAGTTGAGAAGCCAGTGCCCGAGTAGCCATTTACCGGATCGTAGTTCGGTATCGGCTTTCCGTTGCAGACATGGCCGCGCGCCGCGCATTTCAGGCTGGCGGTTTGGCCCGGGGGCCTCTGCAGGAACATGTTGTCGTTGGTAACGTCGTCGGGATTGGCAGAGCAGTCATCCTCGTCAGTGACCAGAACAATGGCCAGGTAGGCTTTCTGCCGTACGAAGCCGATGTTTGCGTCATTCACTCCCGCCTGGGGGTTGAGAGCCACGCGAAGCGATTGCAGTTGGTGCTCGTAGCCGCAGCCGTTGACTCCCACGCCCTTGGCCAGGCATGAGAAGACGTCGGTCAGGTTGCCAGTGTAGTTCTGTTGCCGGCCAATTCCATTGGGGTTCTGGATGTCCTCGATCCAGCGGGCGCCTGAGTAGAGCCCACACCCATTGTTGGGCGCCCCCGCGACCGTTGCCCGCACCCCGGGCGTCGGATCGTTTCCCCACAGCAGGCCCCGGTCGCCCAGGGGTGCGTCGCAGTTGCCGCCGATGCCCTCGGCCCCAGCCCCCATGTCGCTGCTGATCACACCGATGTGGAGGTCAGGCAAGCCGCCGGGCAGCATCTGCAGTTGCTGCATCATCATCGCGAAGTTGGTAGCCAGCGCGGTCTGCTTGGGGTCCATAGAAGGAGAGTTGTCGACCACGAACAGGATGTCGACCGCCCGCTCGGCGCCCTCCAAGAACCAGAACTGCGTGACATCTGTGGAGGCTGTGCTGCCGCCAGTGCCCCCGGTTGGGGTCGTCGTGCCCCCGCCTCCGGTGGAGGTCGTGGTGGCGACGGTCCCGGCGCCGGGAGTCACACCGCCGTCGTCGGGCGGGCTGGTGCCGGCCAATGGATCGTTCATGCATGCAGCCGACAGCCCTGCGAGCAGGAGCGCGGCCAATGAAACTTGGCTGGAGCGAGTGTGGTTTGTCATGACCTTACTAGTGCCTGAACGTCGATCGACCTTACAGATGACAGCTACAAAGATCCGAAGCTGAAACCCAGACCGAGCTGACCTTCGATACGCGGCAGAGCCGCAAGTATGGGGGTCTTGCTGCCCTCCACGTCGCTGCGAATGTTCTGTGCGGCTGGCCACAGCAGCGTGCGCAGCTCGGCCCAATAGGCCCACTTGCCTCTGCTCCTGTGGGCCAGGCGAACCCCAGCGGTCGCTCCCCAGGACACGGCCACGTCGGTGTTGTCCGGGCGAAAACCGCTGCCCGCGACCACGAGCAGTCCAAAGGCAGGTCCGAGGCCTCCTTCCAAAATCCAGGCACCCTGGGTGAGCGGAACGCGCATCTCCAGCGCCAAGACCGGGCGCCACCAGCGCGCGCTGCCCGAGCCCACATCCATCTTGCGAGGGAGCGGGGCCGAAAGCCCGGCTGCCAGGCCAAACCGGCCGGCCAACCTTGTCCACGCAGCCTCGCCGGACAGGACGGCGCCCGCGCCCTGCGCGTCGAGAGCAGCCAATGCGCCCACGCCCAGGGAAAATCGCGGCTGCGCCGGCAGGGGCGTCTCCGCGATCGGTGCTCGCAGGCTGGCTGGCTCGACCGACAGCAGCGCGACCGGTTCGACCCGCCCGAGAGGATCCGCTGGCATGCTGTCGAGCCAGGCCGCTATGACCAGGGCTGCGGCCTGCGCGCGCGACCCGCAGTCGGACTCCGCGGGCAGGATCCGACTGGTCGCAGGCTCGCTCTCGCTGGCCAGTTCCACCGCCATCTGCCCGCCTTGCACGAGAATATGCGCTACGGCCGAGACCGGATTGTCCCCTGACCACAGCCCAGTCAGTCGAGTGGTGACCTCGGCCGCCGACGGGCAATCCGAATCGCTGGTGACCAGCGGGGCTGCTGACGCAGGCATCGCCACCAACCACAGCGCGCTGAGCGCCACCGCTCGTTTCATCGCGCGGCTGCCAGCAAGCGGGCTGCCTCGGATGCGAAACGGCCGGTGGGATAGATCTGCAAGTACAGCTGCAAGTCGGCGCGGGCACCCGCGTGGTCTCCGGCCTGCGTGCGGGTCACGGCGCGACCCCACAGGGCGCGCTCCTGCCAGGGCGAAGTTCCTCTCCCGTGCGCCAGGGCCCGGTCAAAGTCCGCACCCGCCTCCTGCCAGCGCTTCACCCGCGCGCGCAGCTCGCCGCGCACCACATAGCGTTCAGCGCTGCGTGGGGTGTTGTCGAGCGACATCCTGTCCAGGCGAAGCAGAGCCTGATCGTCGCGGCCCAGGGCCAGCAGGGCCTCGACCTCCAGCACGGAGCGCTCGCTGGCCAGCGGGCTCTGCGGGAACAAGGCCTCGTGTCTGGCCAGGATATCGAGCGCGGCGGCTGGATCGCGGTCGTTGCGCAAGCTGCGCATGGCCTTGCCCAGCATGGCCTGCCCATTGGTCGGGACTATGGCGGCCGGCGTGGCATGCGACGCTCGGCTAGGCCGCGGGCTGGCAGTAGCAGGCTCCCGCTCCGCCCCTGGCGCGACCGCCGGCTCGGTAGAAGGCGGCAGCACGGGCTCGGCCACAGGTGGGGCCGCGATCGCCGGCGGCGCGACGGCTGGCGTCTCGTTGTGAGGGCCAGGCAGCGCGCCGCCAAGCATGGCCTGCTCGTTCCTGACGCCGCCCATCGGGGAGGGCGCAGCCCTGCTCGGCGTGACATGCGCCACACGGACAGGCCGGGGGCTGGCAATGGCAGGCTCCAACTTGGCCAGGCGAGGGCCGGCCGCTTGCGCAGCCGCAGGGCCGGAGGAAGGCAGCGATAACACGGACTCGGTCGCAGGTGGTGGCGCTGGCGGCATGACCGCCGGGATCTCTTCAGGCGCTGGTGCGCCTGCATGGTCGACCGTCCCGAAAGGCGCGGGAGCGGTGGTAGACTTGGGCCGGGCTCCTCGCACCGGGTGCCGCCGCGCCTGGCCGGCTCCCTGCTCGCCGCCGACCTGCGGCCGAGCCTCGCGCGGCCAAGGGATCAGCCCGAAGTGGCCGGCCGCCGCAAACACCACACCGCCGACCAGCAACAGGCCCAAGGCGGCGAGCGCCGTGGACCAGCGAAGTCGTGCCGGCGAGCGGTGGCCGGGAAAAAGGGCCGCTCGCAATCGGTGTTTGATTCGCAGTCGCTCTTGCGCCGTCAGCTCGTCCAGCGGCTCGGCCGCGCGCACGAGAGGCGCCAGCGGCCCCAGCTGCTGGTCCGTGGATGACGTGGTGGTCTTGCTTTCGATCTTCATGGGATGTTGCCTCCGGCGGACAGATCGTCGAGAAGCCGCGCCCGCGCTCGGTGCACCCTCACCCATACAGCGTTGGGCTTGATACCGAGCAGGCTGCCCACTTCTGCCGCCGAACGGCCGTCGATGTCGAACATGATGACCGGCGTGCGGTACTTCTCGGGCAGGCGATCCAGGGCCGCGTACAGCAGCGCGCACTGCTGGCGGCGCTCGAGTTCTTCGAGCGGCGTCGGGCTGGCAGGCGCAAGCGCGGCCGTGGAATAGCGAAAGACCAGGTTGAGAAATCCGCGCAAATGCCGGCGGAAGCGCCGCTTGCGCACGATCAGTTCGGTGATGCGAAACAGCCAGGTCGAAATCTTGGCGTCGCCGCGGAACTCGTGCCGCCGCCGTAGCGCGACCAAGAACACATCGTGGACCAGGTCTTCCACCTCGGCCCCTGGCCCGGCCAGGCGGCGCACCCAGCGCTCGACTGACGGCTCGTAGGTTTCGTAGAGCTGGTCAAGGGTGTCCGACAGGCGTCCCTCGACGCTGGCGGCGGGCGTTGCCGCGAGGCCACTGTCGTCGGAAGGCGAGTTGCGAGCCATCAGTCGGAGACCCCAGTGCCGCGAGCCCTCACTACCTTACAACCGAATCCTATCACCAGACCGGCCGGTCAAACACCACCGCGGCCAGCAGCGTCTCGGAGCCGTGGATGACCCGAACTTCGACCCCGATCGGCACCGCCGAGGCCAGCAGCGCCAGCGCGATCGGAGCCTGCCCAGGAAGCTGGCCAACGCTGGTGACGCGCCCTGCCGCGAAATTCTGTTCAAAGGTGATCACATCGCCGGCCGCGGGCATCCCGTCGCTGCGCAGGTGAAGCCCAGCCAGCCGCCGGCGCACCAGCCCCCGGTCGCGCGCACGCACGATGGTTTCCTGCCCTAGGTAGCAGCCCTTCTTGTGGTCAAGAGCGCTGGACAGACCCAGCTCCATGGGCAGGGTGTCACCGGTGATCTCGGCACCGAAGCGCGGCTCGCCTGCTTCGATGCGCAGGGCCTCCGCCACCTTGGGAGCCAAGACCGGCACAGGGACCAGGTCCAGGGCTGCGGCCAGCGCGGCAGAGGTTGCGACCGAGCCAAAGACCCACAGCCCGTCGCAGCCCAGAGCATGACCGCGCACCAGCCAGAGCAGACCAAAGGGGCTGGCCGCATCCGTGTGCGACCACAAGGGTCGGGCCGCGAAGTCCTCAGGCAAGGCGACGCCGGCCGTGGCGAGTGCCTGCGCCGAACGCGGCCCATGCAGCGCAATCAAAGCGATGTCGGGCAGCACAGCGACCGCGAAGTCATCCATGACCGCATAGTGTCCGAGGGCAGCGGCAATCCCCTGCCCTGCCGCTGCATCCACCACAAGCCGGACCTCATCCGCTCTGACGCATATGCGCAGCTCGCCGGTCACGTGCCCCTTGTTGTCGAGCAGAAGCGAATGGCAGCCAGCCCCGACGCCGGTGCCCTGGACGCTGCCGGTGGTTAGCCTGTGCAGAAAACCAATTCGATCCGCACCGGAACAGCGCAAAATCGCGGTTCCGCCCAGGCCGACCCGCGCGACGTCCGCCGTGACAAGAAATGGGTCTTGGGTCTCAAACCGGCACATCGCGAACTCGCACGGGGACCCGCATCAAGTAATTCGAGACTGCGGACCGCCGCTTCTTGACTGTCCACATGCGGGTTGCGGTAGCATGCGCTCCGGCCCAGGTCAAACCCGTCGACCTCTCTCCCTGTCACTGCCCATGAAAACACATCGTTTCTCTGGTTCTGCGTTTGCCGCTTGTCTGTGCGCGAGTACCGGCCTTCTTTTTCTGGCCGGCTCTGCCCAGGCAAAGGCCTACAAACTCGATGAGCTACTGGACATGGCCAGAAAGGGAAACCCTGGCCTGGCCGCCAACGCACAGGTCACCGCCGGTGTGCAAGCCCAGGCGCTGGAGGCGCACCGGAGCTACTTGCCCACGGGCGACTTGTCGTCGATGGTGGCGCCGGTTCCCGAGATCCGCTGCCAAGCCACGCCTGACAACGACTGCGCCAGCACGAATTTCTCCTTTCAGCCTTCGCAGACTCTTGACGCCCTCACCAAACTGCGCGGCGTGTTCACTCGCACCGAGCTCAAGGTGGTCCAGCCCATCTACACCTTCGGCAAGATCTCGGCCGGAATCGACGCGGCCGAGCTGGGAGTGGAGGCCTCGCGCAGCAAGGAGTCGGGCCAGGTGGCCGACGTGGAACTCAACGTTCGCAAGGCGTACTGGGGCGCCAAGCTGGCGCGCGAGATGCTGAGCATGCTCGACGAGGGCTTGGAGTATCTGAACGACGCGCAGAAGAAGATCGACGAGGAGCTGGCCGAGGGCTCGGGAAACGCTTCGGTGACCGACCGCTTGCGCTTGCGTACCATGCGGGCAGACATCGAGGCGCGCGTCTTGGAAGCACGCCGCGGAGCCGATCTGGCCAGGGCTGGCCTGCGCGCGCTCATCGGCCCCGACGCGCCGGCCGATCTCGATGTGGACGATACGCCACTGGAAACGCAGAACGTGCCTACTCGCGAACTCGCCGCCTACAGCGACCTGGCGCGCACCTATCGCCCCGAGGTCAAGGCCCTCGACAAGGCGGCCGCCGCCAGGCGTGCCCTGGCCGACTTGGAATGGCGCCGCCAGTATCCTGACCTGGTGCTGGTGGGCTCTGCCACGTATGCCTACGCCAGCTCGATCGATCACCCGCAAAACGCCTTTGCCAACAATCCCTTCAATACCTCGGGCGTGGGGCTGGCGGCCGCTTTCCGCATGCCGCTCGATCTTTTCGTCAAGAACGCACACGCCCACCGGCTGCGTGCGGAGGCCCAGGAAGCCGAGTTGCGGCGCAGCGAGGCTCTGGGCGGCATCAACTTCGAAGTGGAAAAGGCCTACACCGAGATGAAGGAAGCCGACCAGCGGCTCAAGACTGTGCAGAAGGGCGAGAAGGCCGCACGGCAATGGATCGCGGCCATCATGCAGAACATCTCCGTGGGGCTGGCCGAGACCAAGGACTTCTCCGACGCGTTGCTGGCCTTCTTCCAGTCCCGTATGCGCCACCTGCAGGGCCTATACGACTACAACATCGCGGTCGCCAGCTTGACCAGGGTTGCCGGCGTGGACGTGACGAAGAAGCCAGATTAGCTAGATCCCCAGGAACAAGCGCGTGCCGAAGTTGGGCTCCAGGTCCGAGGCCAGGATCTTCGCTGCCGCCGTCTTGGTGTCGTATTCCACCCGCTTGAACTCGAAAGTCCGCGTGGACGTGTCGAAGATGGTGTAGCTGGCGCGCGGATCGAAATCGCGCGGCTGGCCCACCGAGCCTGCGCTGATGATGTACTTCCACCCTTCGCGCAGCTCGAACTTGAGTGTCACCACCTCCTGCGCGCCGGGGTGGTCGGGGTTGATGGCGAACGACTTGCACAGGTGGGAATGGCCGATGACGGTAAGCGAGGGAAGGTGGTCCCAGATGGTCAGACAGTTTGCGGCCTGGTCGCGCGCAAAGATGTAGTCGAATTCGCGGATGTTGATAGGCGACCCGTGGCAGAAGAGGACGTCCTCCTCCCGGTAGTCGTACGGCAGGCTCTTCAGCCACTCCATGTTCGCCGCTTCGAGAATCTGGGCGTGCTTGTCCAGGGCCTGGCGTGCGGCGTAGTA
>Ga0182021_10006437_pt1 | contig 13943 bp, 11 predicted proteins | sample 612E3MmetaG_FD_120493 | JGI IMG/M metagenome (GOLD analysis project Ga0182021, IMG submission 120493) | Permafrost microbial communities from Stordalen Mire, Sweden - 612E3M metaG (Illumina Assembly) | ecosystem: Environmental > Terrestrial > Soil > Wetlands > Permafrost | place: Sweden...
GTCGTCGCGCAGACGACCGTGGTCAAGACCGACGCCGGGCTTGAATTTACTGTCGCCGATCTCGTCGCCGAGGGCAGCGGCCCGCGGCAGCGTCTGCTCGGCGCGATCGCCAATCACGGCGGCGAGGCCTGGTTCTTCAAACTGACGGGACCCGACGCGCTGGTCGCTCAGACCAAGCCGGCCTTCCTCGCGTTTCTCCACACCGTCAAAGCCCCCTAGGAGCCGGTCGGTCTTGCCAATGAATATCATATCTCCTGCGGGAAATTTCTTATGGGTGGCGGCATTCCGCCTCGATCGGCTCCTAAAAACATGATCCGCCCTGCTAAAACCAGATTTCTTCCTCGATTTTCCGCCGCCTCGCGGCGGTTTAAGGAGTTTGTCGGACGGGGCGGATTGCCGCGCGACGGAATCTGGAACTCCATCCGAGCTCTTATACAAATCCCGACAAACGCCTAACTCGTCATGCGCGCCCTCTGGCAATCTTGCGTCCGGTTCTTCGTTTCGCTGCAACTCACGGTCGTCCTGCTCGTGCTCTCCATCTTGCTGGTGTTCGTCGCGACGCTCGACCAGGTGAACCTCGGCGTCTGGGCGGTCCAGGCGAAATATTTCCGCTCGTTCTTCGTCTGGTTGACCGTGCCCGGCACCGCCGTCGCACTGCCGGTGTTTCCCGGCGGTTACCTCGTGGGCGGCCTGCTTTTTTTCAATCTGCTCGCCGCCCAAGGCTATCGCTTCACGTTCACCTGGCGCAAATCCGGCCTGCTGCTCTCCCATTTCGGCCTGATCTTGCTGCTCGTGGGCGAATTGCTCGCCGGACTGTGGCAGCAAGATTTCCAGATGCGCCTTGAGCAGGGCGAAACGAAAAACTATTCCGATAGTTTTCGCCGTTATGAGCTGGCCATCATCGACACCACCGATCCGAAGTGGGACGAAGTCGTCGCCGTACCCGACGCTGTGCTGGCCGACAAAGGTTCGATTCAGCACCCGAAGCTCCCCTTCCGCGTGGCCGTGAAGGACTACTATCCGAACGCCTCACTCGAGATGCGCCCGGACAAGGCCCCCCTGCCGCCCTCGCCCGCCACCGCGGGATTCGGCCCGCAGTTTGCGACCATTCCGCTGCCCGTTTCGTACAAGGAGGACGACGCCAACAACCCGGCCGCCTTCGTTGAATTCGTCGGGCCGGATGGCTCCCTCGGCACGTTCCTCGTCTCGCCGCTGCTGGTGATGCCCCAAACCTTCAGCTACGGCCCCCGCAATTTCTCGATCACGCTCCGCCTCGAGCGAAACTACAAACCCTTCAGCCTGACGCTACTCGAGCTGCGTCACGACATCTATCCCGGCTCCGACATACCGAAGAACTTTTCCAGCCGCGTGCGGCTCAACTCGGCCGACGGCAAGGATGACCGCGAAGTGGTGATCTACATGAACAATCCGCTGCGCTACGGCGGGCTAACGTTCTACCAATATCAGATGAACGCCGACAGCCACTTCAGTGTGCTCGAGGTGGTCCGCAACCCCAGTTGGCAGCTGCCTTACATCTCGTGTTTGCTCATCGCCTTTGGTCTCGTAATCCAGTTTGGCATTACCCTTTTCGGCTTCCTCCGCAACCGCCGCGTCGCGGCTCCCGCCCCCGCCGCATGAAGTTCCCGGCATAAACCCCGCAGCGTTTTTCGAAACCACATCGATGCCCATCGACTCCTACCGCTTCATCTTCCGAGTAGCCACGAGCGTGAGCGAGTGGAAACGCTGGCTCCCGCTCTCCGTTCTCCTTCTCGCCGTCATCGCCGTGGCCTACACGTTGCGCCCGTCGCGCAACCAGACCGACTTCGACCTCGTCGGCTTCGGCCGGCTGCCCGTCCTGGTCAACGGTCGCATCAAGCCGTTCGACACGGTGGCGCGTTCGTCGCTGCTGGTCCTGCAGGGCCGCCAGCGCGTGACGCTGCCCAACGGCACCGCGATTTCCCCGGTGGAGTGGCTGCTCGATGTGATGACTCGCCCCGAGATTGCGGACGCCTACCAGACGATCGAGATCGTGCACCCCGACCTGCTCACGTTGTTCGGCGTCACTCCCGCAGACGGCGCCGGCGGCAAGCGTTTCTCTTTCGAGCAAATCAAAGCCCATGTCGACGAATTCGAAAAACAGGCGCAGCTCGCCAATTCGGTCGAGAGCAAGCAACGCTCCACCTTCCAGAATGCCGTGCTGCAGCTTTTTCAAAACCTGCAGCTTTACGACCGGCTGAAGCACAGCCTGACGATGCCGGAGTCGCCCGACTTCCTGGCCGAGCTCAAACGGTTCCAGGAGATCCTCCCCACCGGGGCAGCCGCCGCGCAGGCCAAGGCGGCGGGCAAACCCTACAACGAACAAGCCTATGCCCAGGCGCAGGCGTTCGAGGCGCGTTTCGATTTTCTCGCTCAGCACTCAGAGCTGCTGCCCATCCCGCCCGGTCCGGCCGAGGCCAACCAAAGCGATTGGAAACAGGTGGGCCGGTCGTTGCTCGACACGTTTGGCACCGGCACCGTCAATCCCAACGTGATGGTTTACGCCAGGCTGGCGAGCGCCTGGCGTCAGCACCTGCCGAAGGAATTCAACGAAATCATTGCGATCTACCGCGACCAGCTGGCGACGCGCTTTGCCCCGCAGCTCACCAGATGCAACGTCGAGAAGACCTTCAACTCCTCGCAACCGTTCTACACGGCGATGTGGCTCTACGTGCTCGCCTTTCTCCTCGCCGTCGTTTCCTGGCTCAAATGGCCGGACACGCTCGGTCGCAGTGCGTTCTGGTTGATCGTCCTCGCCTTCGCCCTGACGACGGCCGGCATCCTCGCGCGCATGTGGCTCGAAGCGCGCCCACCGGTCACCAACCTCTATTCGTCGGCCCTCTTCGTCGGCTGGGTGGCCGTGGCGCTGTGTATCGTGCTCGAGTCCATCTACAAAAACGCCGTCGGCAGCGTGACGGCAGGACTCGTCGGGCTGGGCACGCTCATCATCGCTCACCATCTCGCGCTAGGCGGCGACACGATGGAAATGATGCGCGCCGTGCTCGATTCCAACTTCTGGCTGGCGACGCATGTTGTCACGGTAACCGTGGGCTACGGCGCCACCTACCTCGCCGGCTTTATCGCGCTCGTTTACATCTTTCGCGGCGTGTTCACCAGATCCCTCGATCGGGCGACGGCCGATTCCCTCGACCGCATGGTGTACGGCATTGTGTGTTTCGCCACGCTCTTCAGCTTCGTCGGCACGGTGCTTGGCGGTATCTGGGCAGACCAGTCGTGGGGCCGCTTCTGGGGCTGGGATCCGAAAGAGAATGGAGCCCTCATCATCGTGCTTTGGAACGCCCTCATTCTCCACGCCCGCTGGGGCGAGATGGTCGGACCGCGCGGCCTCATGTGCCTCGCCGTCTTCGGCAACGTCGTCACCAGCTGGAGCTGGTGGGGCGTGAACATGCTCGGCGTCGGCCTGCACAGTTACGGCTTCATGGATCAGGCATTTTGGTGGCTGCTGGCTTTCATGCTCAGCCAGATCGCCATCATTCTGGTCGCGAGCATGCCCTTGAACAAATGGCGCAGCTTCGCGGGCAAATCCGCGTGATCTTCCTTCACACCTGTAGCGGCGGTCTATGACCGCCGGTTTTGTAGTGAGGGTCTTGTCCCGCCAAACCCTTGGCGGCGGATGCGCTCGATCCCCATCGCCTACCCCAAGGCTGCCTCAGCGTTATTTTGAGCCAGTCCAAGGGATGAGCCTGTCGAAACAGCAAGGGCCATACGATGCAAATTGTTCTTGACTTGTTTGATACCGAGACAAGAAAACTTGCCGCAACCTAATCAGTCAAGTAACCAAGACGTTATGTACCCCTACCCCGCCAGACCTCGATCTACGCGCGACTTCTAACAATTACCAGCCTTGGAGTACCGCCTATTGATGAACATCTTCTAGAAAGAACTATTCCCCTCGTGATTTCCCCGATCTGCCGTTTGCAGATCAACCCAAACAGATACCAGCAAGAAACATAGCGATTAGATTATGAAAAATAAAATATCGAAAAATACAAAGATTAAGGTAGCCGCAACAACAGCCGGAGTCCTTGCACTCATTGGCCCCAAAATATATGCGGGGCAGCATCATCTCTACGAATATTATGATTGTATAGATCAAGCCAATTACGCCTACCAAGACTGCCAGGCAACTGCTTATGACAATTGTGCCTCCAGTGAGGCGGATTGCTATAATACATATAACACTGCTGCCGATCAGGCGCTTAACGACGACCTCGATTGCATTCAAAACTGCAACCCCGGTAAGCCTACCGAAAAACCTTTCTGCACAGAGCTTTGCGATTCTAAATTTCAAGACTCCCTGATTAAGGCAGAAAACCAACTAAACAGCTGCGACTCTAAAGCCGAACAAGCCGAATCGACTGCTTTGACAGCCTGCGACAATGGTCTTCAGTCGGGAGAGAATTTTTGCTACTTTGTGTGGTGTTAAAATCTTTTATCACTTCGAATTAGAAACCCATTGGTTTGGGCAAACATGAGGGGCTTGGTTTCGTATCCGTCGTGGCAGTTGCGTCGCATTCGAACCAATTTCTGTTGTTCTTAACCTCTGTTTGTTAGAGTAAAGTTATTGTTCGAATTCCACTCTGCGCAGGTTGTGCATGCGCAGAGTGTTTGTTTTGCCGACAAGAAAACGAACCCTTGATTTGATGACTCGCCCAAAGGTGCCCACCGACATGCAGCGTTTTGCTATATGCCTTGTTCCATTGCCATGCTTAATCGTGTAATCCTGATCCTATCGTTGGCCGGAATGATTCTGGCGATGCACTTATGGATTCAACATGAAAGGAATTTCGACCAGGGCTGCTGGGGACTAGGCGAAAACGTCCTGCGAGGCAGTTCTTTCGAAGGGTGCCGCGACCCGGCGCTGGAACCCGCAAGTACAATATTCGGGATATCAACCGCGGTGTTGGGTTATGCATTTTATTTTGGGTTGGCGACCCTGGCATTTGCCAAGACAATCTTATCTCTTAGGCTTGCGAAACTGGCCAATGATGTCGCCGAAATCGTTGTCAGCGTATGTTTTTTATACGTTTTATATTTGCTATTTTTCCAAGCTGTCATAGCAAAAGCATTTTGCCCGCTCTGCCTGGTCTCAGCGGCCATCACCATCGCACTGTTTGCCGTCCATGTGGTCCAGTGGAAACACGGCGGGTTTGTGCCCATCCAAGATTCCGAGCGAATACGTGAGATTGGCTATGCATCCGGTTTGATATTCGGGGCCATGGGTATGCTGGTCGCAGTGCTGTTATTTGTCGACCAGATCGCCACCCGCAGGTTTGACCAAGGTTCCAATGCGCTCCAATTCCAAGCCATGGTCGGCCGGTCGCTTCCCAGATTTATCGATTCCAAGCGCCTTTCGGAAATGGCGCCTGCGCGCCTAAGTTCTTCAGCCTCGCATTTGAAACAGGAGGATTGGATCAAGCCAGATACTCCCGTAGTATTAGGTTCATCCAGCGGTGTTTCCGTAATCGTTTTCCTTGACCCTAATTGCCCACATTGTAACGATACTTATGCAAGTATGATGCGGTTGGCCGCCCAGTACCAAGACAAGGCGCGATTTTATATTTTACCGCGTGTATTGTGGAGTTATTCGCTACTTCAAGTGCAGGCGCTCGAGTTGGCGAAGCAGAGCAGCAAATATTTCGACATGTGGCGTCTGCAATTCGCGCATCAACAGAAAGGAGGCCTGCGATTAAAAGACCTCGAATCCCTTTTCCGTGAGTTGGGCATGGACACTAGAGATTTGGAACAACGTTTGAGCGCCGTTCGCACCACAGTGACCAGCGATGCAAGTAGGGCGAAAGCCGCCGGCATCAATTCTACGCCTTCGATTTTCATCGATGGGGTCGCGGTAGAGGCCACCAGCAGGAGTGAAAACAGTTTGGCAAAACTTATCGAGCAGGCTTCCGCCAAACCAAATGCAAAATCTACTCCCTCGACCGAGGGTGCTTCAGATGTACCCAAGCCTGAATAGCGACGCTTTTTGTGCCTAAAAAATCGCAGTTCGCGGACGACAGCACACCTATGGGTGATTCTTCCCCAACGATCTCTTTCTGCACTACCTGTCACAATCGCCTTTATCAGCTTAAGTCGGTGTTCGATGCCAACGCAGCTGCGATCGCGCGAAATTCCGATACGGACTGGACGATCCTGAATTTCAACTCCGAAGACAACATAGACGATTTCATGTTTTCCAAGCTTCGGTCATGCCCTCCGACCGTGCACTATGTCACGGAAGCTTCCGGCCGACCATGGCATCTTTCCGTGGCCAAGAACATCGCTCATCGCCTCGCAACCGGTTCGGTATTGGTGAATCTCGATTGTGACAATCTTATTGGCGACGCCATCGACGTCGTAAGGCGGTTTTTCGACCAGGGGTGCAAGATTCTGCATATGTGGAGCGGCATCCATCGGGACGGAACCTGCGGGCGCATAGCCGTTGCCAAGGATGTTTTCTACAAATTGCAGGGATATGATGAATCTTTCTTGCCCATGGGGTTTCAGGACTTGGACTTTCTTGCCCGCGCGTCTGGCTCCGGTTTTGCCATATTGAGGCATCGTTGTTCAGGCGATTTGGCATTAAAAAACGAAAAGTCCGAGAGCGTTCGTTTTTGCTCGCCCAATGGTGAATTGTGGGAAGACTTCGATCGCGTGAATCGGCAAAAATCCGCTGCAAATCTGGCGGCGAAACGCTTCACGGCTGCCAACCGATGGGAGCCGATCAAAATCCACCGTTTCAGGGATGGACTCGCTGCCGTTAATAACGGGTCTAAACGGCCCTTTATGTAACACCATAATATGAGACCTGATAAAGAAACTATTTCAACATGTCTGCCGCCATTTGGCATTTCATCCTAAAGGCCCCAAGATATTCTGTATTGTAAAAGCCGCTGTTCCGCATTGCCTGTATCAATCCTCCCATGACCAACAAACCCATCAAAGTCCTATTTTTTTCCCGCGGGCGCGGACATGGCCATGCCATCCCGGACATGGCGGTCGTGAATGAGATCGCAAGTCATTGTCCGCGCATTTCGTTTACGTTTGTTTCTTACGCCACGGGAGCAGAAACTTTCCGCACCCACAATGTTTCCGTAATCGATATGGGATTGCCCGAGAATAATAGTTACCTCAATACCTTTTTTACGGTTCGGGATGTCATTGCAGAGCACAAACCCAGGGTTGTTGTCGCGCATGAAGAATTTGCCGCCATCGCCGCCGCCCATCTTTTCAATATTCCTTCTATATTCGTCAGTGCCTGGCTACCGACAGCCAACTCGATTGGTGCGGAATCTCTCACCTACGCGAGTTCAGTGATCGTCATCGATGATCCGGGAGTTTTCCCAACACTGCCGAATGTAAAAGCACCGGTATTTGTCGGCCCTATTTTGCGTAAAATGCAATGCGCGTTGAGCGATCGTGCGCGGATTCGTTCAGAGCTTGGGATCGCGGAAAACACCCCGGTTATTTTGACCGTTTCCGGAGGATGGGCGAACGAAAACCGTGCTCCGTTAGTTGATCTCGTCCTATCGGCCTTTTTCGAACTGAGGAATAAGGAAAAACGCCTGCTTTTTGTTGCCACCAAGGGCGATTTTGAACTCATAACCTTGAAGACACAAGGCATTCAAGGCGTTGAGGTGATCGCGCACGCCAATCCTATCGAGCGCTTGATTGTCGCTAGCGATGTCGTCCTCACCAAAGCAACCCGCGGCATCACACTCGACGCTGCCGGCCTCGGAGTGCCGTCCATTTCCATATCCTACGGATTGAATCCGATCGACGACGCACTCGTACCCCGCGTGCCCTCCAACATTCCCTTGAATGCCCGTGCCACCAGCCCCGATGTGCTCTGCGCTTATATCAAACGCATTATTGACGTGCCATTTCCTCAACGCGAAAAGGTCCGCCCTCGCATCCTACCGCGCAATGGGCTCACTCCCGCCGGCTCGTTGATCGACGCCATCAATACCGCAGCTTCCAAACTTCGCTCCACCCATTCGCTATCCAAGTCTAGGTGAATGCCTTGACCAGACAAAATTCGGACTGTTCGAAATCGTCTCTGGGAACACATAATAGGGAAAGCTCATTTTGCGTGCCACGTAGTTGAAACTCAGTTGGTCGCGCCGCGACCCGTTATTGATTTCGTGACACCATGCCTCGCAAAAGCCGGCGACACGCTTGGTATGACGTCGTATTAGCACCATCGTCTCCACCAAGCCGTTTTTGACGGGATACCCCTCGGCGCGGTAGCGCCGCATTTGCGTGCCAATAACATCGGGTCTATCTTTCCCGGCTTTTAGACAAGCTATGGCTTCATCGTATACGCAACAACGAGTATGGTGCTTGTGAACCGCCAGGTCATTTTTTGCAAGGCATTGGTCTATCAAGGCCTGGGGCGAGCAAGTCGCCTTCACAAAAACCGATCCGTCCACCCAAATACTATATATATTGTCTCCCAGCCACTTATGCGCCATAATTTTGTGGTCCCGCGCATTCCGCACGGGATCACTGAAGTCCGCACATGGTGTCCTAATGCTCCATCCCATGGCGTTTGCCGTTTGTTCCGTAAATGCCACGAATTCACACTGGCCCCGCCAGCTGGCTGGCACCGGTTTCAGGGTATCATACCCATTGGTTATCGCCGTATATACAATGATTTTTTCCATCACCGCTATTCCCGTTATCATCAGACTCTTTTCCGTTTGATAATATGTGCTGCAGGCACCGGCTGGCCCCAAGTCAGATAAAGTCTGATCTAAAGTGTTCTCATTCACGTGCCAGCTGTTCCAGAAGATTCCGATAATGCACTACTACGTTGTCAAGATGGAATTTTTCGGAATCCACCAGGCATCGAGCCCTTATCGCATCGTACAATCTCGTGTTCGACGACAGCTCCCTAACCGCCTCAGCGCATTCGCTCAGGTCTTTAATGAATAACGTGCAACCGTTTCCTATCTCTTTATAGCCAGGTTCTTCCGACGATATCGATGGGATCCCACACCCAATGCAATTGATTAACTTGATTCCCGAACTCAGCCGCGCGTGAATATGCGCTTGAAAGGTCGCGCGACGTACGTTCAATCCGATGCCCATTTTCTCGTGAGCCGCAAGAACATCCAGTCGAGACATCGTTCGAGCATCGTATATATCATATTCTAAGCCGCTTAAATCGGGAGCCCATTTAGGATACCCGATCCATCCCGGACGTATTGTGGTCCTTTCCGGAAACCGGCGCTCGACATTGCAGTGATGGTGCCGTATTAATTCTATGTTGCCCAATCCTTGAAACAGTGTTTTAATTGTTTGTGTGCTGGCGATATATGTAGTGATGTGCCTGCCGGGCGGAGGTTCATCGATAATATCCCATACTACTTTCCCGCGCAGCGCTAGTATCTCCAGGGCTTCCATTCCCAAGCGCGGTTTTATACATACATAAACGGAAAAACCGTGGGGGATGTCTGACGACGACCGTGGATCAATACAGGTTGCGCAACCTAGTTTGTTTGCAATGTCAACGCATCTAACCTGTACACTTGCCAGTCGAGCGGGTCCGCCGATGAATAGGATGTTATCAAGGTTCATTGGAGTGCTATACAATAGGTCTGGCGAGAGAGTTTGTTAGATGACAGCAAATTGCGACACTAATTCCAGAATTATCTTGAGATATGGCATACTTTGGTCTGCTGACTTGAAATTGAAAGCGATGTTGCGGCATTTCGGAAACTCTTGAGGATTTTGGCGCCCGAAAAAGGCAGGCACCATGGGCGGAAGTGAATTCTCACTTTATGCCAGGCTACGACGTGTTCACAGTGTAGGTTATGGGTGCGACCGCATCCTGATCCAAACGACCACCTTTATGCCAATTACTCAATGCGAGTCCGTTGCGATGCTTGTCCTGCAATATCTATGTCGCTTTGTTTAGTCTTGGCCCGCGGCCTACGCGGTTCAGCACGTCCACTCCCTCCGACCCGACGCTCTCGATCTGTGTTGCGTTGCTGCGCACAAAGTCTCCTTGCCGAAGAAATTCAGTCCCACCCGGGAGATCGCAGATATGTGCCAGGGCCTCAACCGACTGGAGTGTGTTACCCATGATCATCGCCTGATACGCTTGCATAAACCAGACATCCACGCGGGTCGGCCAAAGGAGTGCAGTCGTAGCCAATATGCTCGCTACAGCAGCTCTGTCATCCCGCCGGAGGGCGGACTGTGCCTCGGTAAATCCTTGTGCCACGGACCAGTCACCCTTAGTGACAAGCAATCGCTTGTCGACAAGGTAGCCAAGAGCTAACCGGTGTAGTCGCCGCGATTGCCCGGTCGCGATACCCTCCAACGCGAGCATCAGCAGGCGGAACCCAAGATCCAAGTGTGGTAAGAGTCTGGCAAAAGGTTCCTCTCGAATTTCCTCAAGCAGACGGGCGTAGTAGTGCTGACCGCCCCAGCCAAGGGACTTAGCTGCCCGAAAGGGCTCCCTTGGGCCAGTTGTGCGACCGAGTGGGTCACGGTTCAAGGAGATGTGGATTCCGCACTCGGGCCGATGCTGAAATTCAAGGGGAACCATGACGCCCTTTCGGCGCATGCATTCGTACAAAACGTACTCGGCATTCACAACCGAGAGGTCAAGGTCGCTTAGGTCCGGAACTGGGTAGTAGAGTTCGAACGGACAGAAGTGCAGGCCGGAGAGCCGCGGCATGGCTGAGGCAGCATATTGCTGCCTGAGTATATTGCTAAAGGGGAGAGCATTCGCCCTCATAAGGTCCAAATGAGTTTTTGCAATGTCGTCGAGCACGAGCCATTCGATGTCGCCGATGTAAACGTGGGTGGCTGAGAGCTCTGGTCGCTCTATGAATCTAACCGTGCTCGGTTTGATGCGGACACGTCGGCACTCTTTCGATTGGCGGAATAGGAAGCGGCCCGGAAATAGCCCTTCGAGAACACTCACGGCAGATGCATTCCGCGCGTGAAACGTTACGGCATCTTGAAGGCAGACTTCCACTCGACATTGCGGGTTGTTTCTCAGCGCGAAGTAGGCGTAGGGAACCACAAAGAAGTCGTACCTCGCTTCTGAATAGGTACAGAACAGAAGTTCATACGGTTCTGACGGATCGCTCATATTGTCTCGTTAAGTAGTCTGATAAAGTCTAGCTTTTCAAGGTTCTTGTTTGAAGTCCTGCAGTGGTATAAGATACACCGACTCGCAATGTGAGCAATTCAGGGCGCTTAGTGAAATCGCGTACGGCTATTATCGTGAGTGGATTGATCGTATCGCACCCACCGTGAATCCGCTGATGGATCAACAATTTGTTGGAATTGGTTTCCCCAATTTTACGGGCCGGATTTGTCGTGCGGGAGTTGATTTCGTCAGGATTTCTCCCACCGGAGATGTACAGCGGTGCAATCGGCACGCCCCTCTTGGCAATATTCTTGCCGGTACATTCACTCGAGCAGAACGACCGGCGCCATGCACTGATTCTGGTTGCCCGTATTTCTGCTTTCGGCACGTGGTCGCGACGCACAATCGTTGAACTATTGTTTGAAGAACTCTCACGGGCGTCCGCGAATCAGTAACGCCCCATCATCGCTCTGATGCGATGTTTTGTAACAACAAACCGAACCAAGATGTTCCCAAGATTGAGGCTCCGCAAGAGGAGTACAGCGGCGGTGTACCGCCTGCGACTTCGCGTCAGCCAAAGAGCGGGTTGATTGCAGTTGACATCCCAATGGTGCAATACGGAATAGATTTCGGTGAGTGATGATGTCGAAAGTGATGACGACTTGTATCTATTAGTTGGGTGTTTCGCGCCATCCGAGGCCCGGCGGCTGTTGCCACAGCTTGAGAAGCGTGAGGTCAGATTTAGAATTGATGTAACAGACAATTCTACTCAGCAAATGCCATACATTAACGTCAACGCGACTCTGCCATTTGGTAAACCCAATAAAAGAGAGCACGGTATTGTCGTGTTTGTTCATCGCGATGACCAGGCGCTGTTCGCTGAGCTGTTTAATGCGATTGTCAGAGTTTAGAATTTTGGGGCATTTTGAAAATTTTTGGTGTGCCTCACCCGACCATACTCTTTCTGGTATATTTCACGCCCAAAGAAAGTACCGATCCTTTCTAGTTGTAGGAGCGGATTTGCTCCCTGATTCCCGATTGACGCTTTGGCGTTCTAAACAGGTGAATACCGTCTAGTTGCCCAGCAACTCTTCGGCGTGCGCCAGCGCGCTCCTGGCCGAACGGTCGCCCAGCATCCGGGCGAGCTCGCTGATCCGCGCCTTCCGCTTTTCGTGAATCGGCACGATCGCCACCACCGCGCGATCCTTCGACTGGTCCTTCTCCACCACGAGGTGACAATCGGCCTGCGCCGCCACCTGCGGCAGATGCGTCACGCAGAACACCTGGTGCCCGCGCCCGATCTCCGCCATCTTCTCGCCGACCACCCGGCCAATCTCGCCGCCCACGTTGGCGTCGACTTCGTCGAACACGAGCACCGGCACGCCGTCGAGATCGGCCAGCACCGTCTTGAGCGCGAGCATCACGCGGGCGAGTTCGCCGCTCGACGCCACGCGATTCAGTGGCAGCGGCGCCTCGCCGACATTCGGGGAAAACAAAAATTCGCAGCCGCAATCGCCGGTCGGCCCCAGTTCCGCCAACGCCACCAGCTTGATCTGGAAATCCGCCTTTTCGAAGCCGAGCTGCGCGATGCCCTTCGCCGCCATCTTCGCCAGCTCGCGCGCCGCCTTCTCGCGCAACGCCCGCAGCGCCCGCGCCTCTTTTTTCGCCGCGCGCTCCGCCTCGGCGCTTTGTTTTTCCAGCCGAGCCAGCATTCCCTCGAGGTCGCCCTGCACCGCCAGCTTGCGCCGCATCTCGTCGCGCACCGCCAGCACCGCCCGCAGTTCGCCGCCATGCCGGCGTTTCGCCTCGAGCCACGTGTTCATCCGCTCCTCCAACTGCCGGGCCTGCTCGGGATCGAACTGATATTCGCCACTCAACGCGCCGAATTCCGCGCCTAGATCGGCCAGCTCCACTGCAACCGAGGACAGGCGGTCGGCCAGCGCCTTGCTCGCGGGATCGAGGCTTTCGAGCTGGTTCGCCTCGCGCACCAGAGCGGCCAGGCGCGCGGTCATGCCTTCCTCCCCCATCAATCCCGCCTCCAGTTTCGAGGCCAGTTCGATGAGCTCCTGCGCGCGATTCATCCGCTGGAAATCGCGCTCGAAGGTTTCGATCGCCTCTGCGGTCAGCTCCAACGCCTCGAGTCGCGCCAGCTGATTCTCGAGAAACGCGATCTGGTCGGGCGATAGTTTCGTCTCGGTCGCCATCCGCTCGCGCTCCGCAAGCAGTCCCCGCCAGGCGCGATATTTTTCCTGGTAATCCGCGAGTGCGGCGCCGGTGCGGCCGAAGAGATCGAGCAATTCGAGCTGGCAGCTTTCCTTGAGCAACCGCCGCGGCTCGCTCGGCCCGTGGAAATCGATCCAGTGCTCGCCGAGCCGCTGGAGTGCCGCGAGCGTGGCAAGGCTGCCGTTGACGGTGATCCGCGGCGCCTTTTCGCGCGGCAGGCTGCGCTTCAGGATGAGCACGCCGTCTTCGCACGGCGGCAGTTCCAGTTCGGCCAGCAAGGCATCGATCGGGCGCGGTTCGCCGAAGTAAAGCGCCGCCTCGACCTCGCAGGCCGGCGCACCCTGCCGGATGATCGACTTGTCGGCCCGCTCGCCCGCCAGCAGGCTGAGCGCCCCGAGCAAAATGCTTTTGCCCGCGCCCGTCTCGCCCGTCACCGCCGTGAAACCGGCCTCGAATTCGAGCGACACCTCCTCGAGCAGCGCGAGATTGCGGATGCGGAGCGATTGCAGCATGGCGGAGCTGAACAAAACCGCCGCCCGCGCCTCGCGCAACGGTCAAA
>Ga0182021_10006438_pt1 | contig 13942 bp, 12 predicted proteins | sample 612E3MmetaG_FD_120493 | JGI IMG/M metagenome (GOLD analysis project Ga0182021, IMG submission 120493) | Permafrost microbial communities from Stordalen Mire, Sweden - 612E3M metaG (Illumina Assembly) | ecosystem: Environmental > Terrestrial > Soil > Wetlands > Permafrost | place: Sweden...
ACAACTGTAACTGCAGGACGGGGTGATGAAGGTAAAAAAGAAATACCTCTTGCTGACTTAGTACCCGGTGATATTGTTTATTTATCTGCAGGCAATATGATCCCTGCTGATGTCCGCATAATTGCCTGCGAAGATTTATTTGTCAGCCAGTCTGCACTTACTGGCGAAAGTGAACCTCTTGCAAAATATGCTGGTGTTTTAAAAGAAGGTAACAATAATCCATTGGAACTGGCTAACCTGGCTTTTATGGGCAGTAATGTTGTAAGTGGTTCTGCAACATGTATTGTAATCGTAACAGGTGATTTTACCAGTTTTGGTTCAATGGCAAAGGAAATAACAGGTAAAAGAACTAAAACCAACTTTGAAAAAAGTGTTAACTCTGTCAGCTGGGTTCTTATCCGGTTTATAAGCGCCATGATTCCTATTGTTCTGCTGGTTAACGGTTTTACAAAAGGAGACTGGTTCCAGGCATTTCTGTTTGCTCTTTCTGTAGCAGTCGGTCTGACTCCTGAAATGCTTCCGACAATTGTTACCACAAACCTTGCTAAAGGTGCAGCCTCATTGGCAAAGAAAAAGACCATTGTAAAGAAGTTAAACTCAATCCAGAACTTTGGAGCGATGGATATTCTTTGTACTGATAAAACAGGAACATTAACACAGGATAAGGTTGTTTTAGAGTACCATTTTAATATACGTGGTAATGAGGATGAGAGGGTACTTCGACATGCTTTTTTAAATAGCTACTACCAGACAGGACTGAAAAATCTTATGGATCTGGCAATACTAAAACATGCTGAATCAGAACCGTATCGTTCGATGCAGCAAAACTACACAAAGGTTGAGGAGATGCCTTTTGACTTTAATAGACGCAGGATGAGCGTGGTGATTAAGGATCTTGAAGGCAAAACCCAGGTTATAACAAAAGGAGCTGTTGAGGAGATGCTTAGCGTATCTACTTACGCAGAGTATAAAGGTGAAGTCGTTCCTCTAACCGATGAGATTAAAAAGGAGATACTTGCTTTTGTTAAAAAATTAAATAGTGAGGGAATGCGGGTTATAGCAATTGCTCAGAAAAACATTCCTTCTTTGAAGGGTGTACTCTCAATTAGGGACGAGGCAGACATGGTTTTGATTGGGTACTGTGCATTTCTTGACCCACCAAAGTCAACTGCAAAAGATGCTTTGAAGGCGCTGCATAAGTATGGGGTATCAGTAAAAATTTTAACAGGAGATAATGGAGAAGTAACAGGCACTATTTGCAGGCAGGTAGGACTTGAGGCAGGCGATATTTTACTTGGTTCTGATATTAACCGGATGAATGACAATGAATTGTCTAGTGCGGTGGAAAAAACAAGTGTTTTTGCAAAACTCAGCCCGCAGCAAAAAGCGAGAATAGTTAAGATTTTGCGACAGAATAATCATGTGGTGGGCTTTATGGGAGATGGAATAAATGATGCTGCGGCAATGCGTGAATCCGATGTTGGAATATCAGTCGATACAGCTGTTGACATAGCAAAGGAGTCTGCAGATATTATACTTCTTGAAAAAGATTTAATGGTGCTTGAAAGAGGTGTTATAGAAGGGCGCAAGATTTCCGGCAACATCATCAAATACATAAAAATGACAGCCAGCTCAAATTTTGGAAATATGTTTTCGGTGGTAGTGGCAAGTGCATTCCTGCCATTCTTGCCGATGAAACCAATACAGATAATTTTTTTAAATTTAATTTATGATATTTCATGCATTGCAATACCCTGGGATAATATGGATATCGAATACCTAAAGAAACCCAGAAAATGGGACGCTTCTTCAATCAGTAAATTTATGATCTGGATCGGTCCTACAAGCTCGGTTTTTGATATTGCTACATATATCATAATGTTTTTTATCATTTGCCCTGCTGTATTCGGCGGTCCTTACGGTTCGCCAGGAGTTGACAAGATTCTATTTGCATCCTTATTTAGCGCCGGCTGGTTTGTTGAAAGTCTATGGTCGCAAACGCTCGTTATCCATATGATCCGTACACCAAAAATTCCTTTTATCCAGAGCCGTGCGTCGCTTCCTTTAATTCTTCTTACCACAGCATCAATTGCTTTTGGGACAATTATTCCATATACACCTCTTGGAAAAGCCATTGGAATGTATCCAATGCCGGCTATATATTTTGCCTGGCTAATTGGCATGATCTTATGCTACATGATGCTTGCAACATTGCTTAAAAAGATGTTTATCAGAAAATTCGGAGAGTTGCTATAATATTAATCGGAGGTTTAAACTAATGAATATCGGAACTAATATTATTACGGCTGCCGGATTGTTTGCTGTATTGGGCTTGATGCTGCTTGGATTGATTTCAACATATCCTGCCATCAGGGCATTCGAGAAAGGCAGGAATTTTATTAAGTGGTATATATTCAGCCTGACTCTTTTCCCGGTTGCGCTGGTGGCATCTTTTGTTATTAAAGGCAGAGCAAAAAACGTTCTTTTATAAAAGAATTTGAAAGTTATACATGATGAATCGGCGGCATAAAAGGTGTGCTTACTCTCCTTAATCCTTTTAGAAGCAGCGTGCTTTACACGAAGCTGTATACTTTTAGTTTTATAATGTGGTGTTTTGAAAGCCCGTATACAATTTTATTTCAAGAGATAACTATGTATAATTTTATATTTAGCAGTTTAAAAATTGCAAATAAAAATAATAGATATAATGCCTATAACAACATCAAACATTGAAACTGAAAATTACCTCAGAGAGCTCTTGCAAAAAGAGGGATATAAACTCAGCAGTAAAACAGGCCTTGGCAAACTCGGCCCTGATATTAAAGCAGCTAAGGATAATGAAGATTTGTATATTGAAATAATAGGATCTGCAGAATCTAGCCTGGAAAGAGTTAATGATTTTTACGAGGCATTTTTTCAAACCATATCAAGGCTTAATAACATAGATTGCAAACACTGCATAATAGCCATGCCTGAAAGTTCAAGAAAGATGCTGCCCATAAGGGCAAAAATATATAAAGTTGCATGGGAAAGGATTGCAAAGGCTTTTCCGGAACTTGAAATTTGGCTTGTCGATATTGAAAATAAAAAATACCAGAGAACTTCCTGGATGTATTGGCTGGAATGTAAGAAATGATTATTCAATTATTCAATAAGTAACAACTGCAGCTATAAGTAAAAAAAACTGTTGTATCCATAAATTGAAGGACATGGCAGTTTTTTTCTAATGAAAATTGCAGGATGCTTTATTAAAAAAAGAAGGCTGTGATATGGCAATTATAGGGGTAAGCGGCAGTCCGGTAATAGAAGGCAATACAGACAGGATAATAAAGGCGGTGCTTAAAAAAAGCAGTAAGGAAGTTATTTTTATTAACCTTTCCAAGCTGCAGTTTGATCCGTGCCGCGGCTGTTGTAATCTCTGCGCCACAACAAATATGTGCGGCAGAAAAGACGAACTATACCCATACCTTAAGCAAATACTAAAATCAGAAGCTTTAGTATTGGGGACACCTTACCAGCTCGGAATGCCAACAGGATTTATGTATAGTTTTCTAACTCGTTTGTTTTGCTTCCATCACGTCAAAAAACTTTTACTTGATAAACCTTCTGTCCTTATATCTGTTGGAATCAAACCAAAGGAAATGCAAAACGGGATTGCAAGTTTTGAGAGTATGGTGAAACACGGCGGCCAATTTAATTTGCTTGGCCACCTATATTTCAATTCGAAGACACCTCCATGCCTTAAGTGCGGAGCCGGGAGTTATTGCCGTGTCGGCGGACTGTGGAAATACGTGCTTGACCAGGATGAGCATAAAATAAAGGAGTTTGAATTTACATCTGACAAATTCAAAAAATGGGAAGATTATCCTCAAATAGTTAAAGAAGTAGACAAGTATGGCAAAATACTTTCAGAATTATAGACTGCAAGTTCCCAAGTTTTTTAAAACTATTCAGGAGAACCGTTTATATGCTTGAAATAAAATTATATAAGACAGGGGCCAGGAAATATGAAAAAACCGCTTATTGCTTTGCTGATATTTTGTATTCTGCTGTTTGCGGTAGGATGCGCCAATAGTGTTGATACCCTTGATAAGAATATTGCTAAAGAGAGTTCACCTGAAGCAGTAAAATCTTCAGAAAGCTCCGGTTCAATTACAAATACTGATAAAGTGTGGAAATGGCCCACAGAAAAATGGAGCATTTCAACACCTGAAGATCAGGGAATGGACTCCAATATTCTTTCCGGCGCAGACAAAAGAATAAATGAAAACTATCCAAACGTTTATAGTCTTCTGATCGTTCGGCATGGTTATCTGGTATATGAAAAATATCGTCAAGGTTTAAGTAAAGATAGCTATAAACCCGTTTACTCCGTTACTAAAAGCGTGATTTCAGCTTTAACAGGTATCGCTCTCAGGGAAAAACTCATTTCAAGCATCGATCAAAAAATATCTGATTTCTTTCCTGAATATTTTACAGAAGTCGATGATATTAAAAAAAGGGAGATTACAATACGCAATATTTTGACCATGAGCGCAGGATTAGAGACTATTGACAGTAATTATGAGGGGTATTATTCAAGCGGGGACTGGTGCGCTTACACTATAAAAAAACCATTAACAGACAACCCTGGAGAGAAATTTGTTTATAATACGGGCCTGCCTCATTTTCTGTCAGGATTAATAACCAAAACGTCAAAAATAAGTACATTAGACTTTGCAAATAAGTTTTTATTCAGCCAGATTGGTATTTCAATTGAAAAGCAGGTTTCTCAGAAAAGATGGGATAAAGATCAAGTGGGATATTACGGGGGAGGTTCAGGCTTATACCTTACACCGGTTGATATGGCCAAATTCGGGTACTTATATCTAAAAAATGGTTTGTGGGATGGAAAGCAAATAATACCTGAGGAATGGGTCAGGGAATCAACGAAAAAGCAAATAACAGTCAGTCCGGGAGGAGATACCGGAGATTTTGGAGATTATGGTTACTTATTTTGGATAAAAAACATTAAAGATAAAGTTCATAAAAAAGACTATTTAACTTATTATGCGCTTGGGTCCGGAGAGCAAAAAATAGTTATTATTCCTGATTTGGACATGGTAATCATCATTACAGCTAACCTGGGGTTGACTTCGGAAGATAAGGCTAATACGCAAGACATTATATCAGATTATATTTTGCCGGCAGTAAAATGACTGTTATTGAGGATATAGAATGTTTGGCATCTGTAATTTATCAAAATGGCTCTTCAGCATCATGATTGTACTTTGGGAAAGATCATCGTCTAAGCCTATTACGATAACGAACATATCTTTACTGTAACCACCAAGAATTTCTGTCATTTTCTCAACAGTCACAGGGTTATTACGTATAATTTTATAGTCTTGCTCATTCTTATTTCTGTTTGTCCCCTCCAGCAAACCACAGCAAACCTGATTTGTTTTTGTATCTGTCCAAATATACAATTCCAGGCCTTTAAACCCCGACAGGTGGATATAAATATTAATCGCTTCAGGTGAATCGATTTTTATTTGATTACATGCAATAAGGGTTGATATGGAAATCAAAATCAATAATACAATGAATACCTTTTTCATTTTAATGCCAGCTTATTAGAAATGGATATACTGCTCAAATATTTTATCACAATTATTATAGGAAGTGTTTCAAATCAGTATAACTCCACTTTTATTATCTTGATTTATTCTGTGACAAAACCGTGACATTAAATGGGTATTTTAGTATCAAAATAGTGCAGTGACGCACAAACTCACTATGCGGACATATGCAGATTTCAACTGCTTTTAGTGGAGACGCCTGTAATCGTTTTTTTTGTGAAAGATAGGTTGTTCTAAATAGGATCTTCATGAATGGGGATGCCTTCATTGAGAGGTAGCCATTCCAGGGGCTCTACAATTAATCGCAATTCAAATGGATCGTTATCGTGGATATATTCTAGTCTTTACTCAAAGTCATCTATTATTACTAAATTGCAGAATATATATAAAAAATATTCAATCATAATAAACCTTAGAATAGATTCATTGAGATATTGGCAACTGAAAAGAAAGCTAACAATAAAAAATAAGATTATTTTTTATTGTTAGCTTAGATTTTCCAACTTAAACTAATTGATAATATTTTCAATTATGCTGAATGAAACTTGCCTTTTTACTTATTGGATTACAACAATAGTAGCTTTCATGGAAGTATGAATACTGCAATAATAACTGTATGTACCAACAGTGTTGAAAGTAAAACTAAATGTTGAGCCATTTGCAATGTTTACACTATTAAATATACCAGTATCACTTGTTACAGTATGGTCATGGTTATCATTGTTGATCCATGTTACTATATCTCCGACTTTTACTGTTAAGCTTGAAGGACTGAAGGCGTCTCCCTGTATTGTAACATTATTAGCCGATGAAACTTTTACAAACCCTAAATCTTTTTTCATGGCTTCAAATTGTTCTTTAGTTATCTCACCTTTTGCATATCGTTCTTTTAAGATATCCAAAACCCTGGATTTATTCTCACCTTTACAGTAGCTTTTCTTTTTTACAAGCCATACTATTAAAATTATTACTGCTACTATTATTGCTATAAAAAAAATTAAACCCAAAAACATACCTATTATTCCTCCACCACTATAATAACCGCCCATTCGATGCATAGCTAATTCCTTTCATTTTTTGAAAATTATTAATATATATAAAAATTATAATTTATATTAACTTAATAAGTTTAAAGTATTATTAAAGTTTAATTAGAATATTTTAATATAGGCTTAGCAGTTTGGTTCTAACATTGTGAACGGTGGCCAGCTACTTTCAGACATTTATGTCACAAAAATCTTAAAAATATTTATTTAATAAAATTTTTTATATATAGATAATAAAACCCGATAATAGATTATAAGGCCAAAATTAATTATATTTCTCAGGGCAGAAACTTCAAACTATATATTTTCCCATCAAATGAGGTCATATACAATTCATTATTTTCATCAATTCCGAAGGATGAAATATTTAATTTTGTATCTGTAAGGGTGAAATTTTGCGGCTTACTACCTTCCTGATACCATAATCCCCATATTAAGCCAGTCCCATAGTCTGCATATATATAAGCCCCATAAAGTACAGGTAATTTTTGCCCACTATATACATATCCACCGGTTACTGCTTCGCCCAGTGGGTGCTGATACTCATATATAGGCAATTCCAGTCCTGAAGTGTTGCAACCAGAAGTAGGGTTATAGCATAAGCTGCCTTCCATAATGTTCCATCCATAGTTTTTACCCTTATCAATGAGATCAATTTCTTCTATCCTATTCTGACCAACATCTGCTGCCCACAAGCGTCCTGATTGTGGATCAAAGCTGAAACGCCAGGGATTTCTCAAACCATAAGCATATATTTCTTCCCTTTTGCCCTGAGAATTATTTACAAAAGGATTATCAGGTGGAATACCATAGTTGAGACCTGTATCTTTTTTATTTATATCTATACGAAGAATCTTACCCAGCAGCGTGTTACAATTCTGGCCATTCCTTTGCGGATCACCCTCATTTCCTCCATCTCCAACGCCTATATAAAGATAGCTATCATTTCGGTTAAATGCAAGTTGTCCGCCGTTATGATTTGAGTATGGCTGATTGAACGTCAGTATAATCTCTTCACTTGTGGGGTCAGCTCTATTAAGATTGCTAGGGTCTGTTTTAAATTTTGATATTACAGTACTGGTGCTGTTTGTATAATTCACAAAAAACAGACCATTTTTTTTAAAGTCAGGATGGAATGACAGTCCAAGAAGTCCCATTTCGTTACCGCTATTATCGATGCGATCGCTTATATCTAGAAATAGCTCAGCCTTAATAGTTGGTTTATTTTCTATAACATATATTCGTCCATCCTGCTCAACAACAAAAACCCGGCCGCTTCCATCCCCTGCATTCTGAATGTCCAGTGGCCGCTTAAACTTCAATCCAGGAAAAGCATCTTGCACTGTAAAACGGTTTTCTATCTCGCTTGCATTTGGGAAATGAAAGACATTGGGAGCGATTGTTGCCACTGTTTCTCCTGAGTTTGTTGAATTAGAACTTTGAGCGGATGTAGTCATTGCAGCCACCTCCGATGTTGTTCCTGTTGATGTACTTTGAACCACTGCTGTTTGGCCACAGGAAATGAATAAGGATGCAACAATTAAAATTATAGGAAGGAAAAAGAAAAATTTTACTTTCACTTTACAAACCTTCTTAGAATACTTTTTAAATCAGATGGAGCTCCATTATTTGCTGAACTAATTGGGTAAAATCATTTACAATATCATCCCCTATACGGATATATGCAAATGTGAACTGCTTTTGGTGGAAGCGGCAGGAATTCTTATTTTCCTTCATATGCACGCTTGAGAGTCTCAATATCAAATTTTTTCATTTTAAGAAAAGCTTCAGTCACTCGCGCAATTTTTTTCTTGTCTGAACTCTTGAGCATCTCATCCATATCGGTGGGGACAATTTGCCATGAGAAACCAAACTTGTCTTTGAGCCAGCCGCATTGTTCCGCTTCTGGTACTGCGGAGAGTTTTTCCCAGTAGTAGTCCACCTCTTCTTGAGTTTCACAATGCACAATGAATGAAATGGCTTCGTTGAAGGAAAAATCATGCATGCGTGCACTGTCCATGGCCGCAAATTCCTGACCTTCAAGCGTAAAGGCAGCATGTTTGATTGTTCCTTCTTTGTCTGGTTCTTCACCTTTACTGTAGTGAAGGATGCCGCCAACGTTTGCATTGTGAAAGACTGATGAATAAAAAGTAATTGCCATTTCTGTTTTCCCGTACACGTTGCCGACAAACATCAGTGTCGGAATGATCTTTTGTGAGATCTTGTGGTCACCTATATACATCACCTGCCACGAAAGGCCATACCTATCCTGCACCCATCCGTATTTTTCACTGAATGGATATTCGCCAAGATCCATGAACGCCAAACCCCCTTCAGAGAGTTCTTTCCATAACACATCGACCTCTTCTTTAGTTTCACAGGCAATAAGAAATGAGACGGCGGGAGTAAACTTGAAAAGCGGACCGGCTGAAAGCAGAGTAAATTCCTGACCATAAAGCTCAATCGTAACAATATCTACCTCACCTGAAGGAGTACCTTCAAGTGTTGCGATATCCCTGATCTTTGAATCCTTGAAGATTGAGGTATAGAACCTTGCTGCTTCTTTGGCTTCTTTGTCAAACCATAAATGAGATGTGATTTTTTGCATTTTCATGAATTTATTTTAATTCTGACTATTGTTCGCCACTAACCAGATTAAACTGCCAGGTAATACCAAACTTGTCTTTTAAAGAACCGTAACATTTGCTCCAGAATGTTTCCTGCAAATCCATTCGAACCGTTCCATAAGGTTTCACTTATTGAAGAATGACTACTTTTACTGGATCTATTTATTTTTTCTTTATCTTTTTCACTAATTGTTCCAAAATAATAAATTGATGAAGGTATAGGACCTATTTTTAAAGCATTCTTTTAATACCACGCTGGGCTGTAATCTTTTACCTTATTATTTGTTAACCTGACATTCTTGCTGCCATCTGAATTCATTACATATATTTCATCAATGCCGTCACGGTTTGTTTTAAATGCTATCTTAGTTCCATCAGGAGACCAGGAAGGATCGGCATCCCTTGCACTGTTCTTAGTCAAATTCATTCCATTGCTGCCATCTGAATTCATTACATATATTTCATTGTTACCGTCATGATCTGAAGTAAATGCAATCTTAGTTCCATCCGGAGACCAGGAAGGATCGGCATCATTTGGACTGTTATTTGTTAACCTGACATTATTGCTGCCATCTGAATTCATTACATATATTTCATTGTTACCGTCACGATCTGAAGTAAATGCAATCTTAGTTCCATCCGGAGACCAGGAAGAGTAGGAATCATTTGCACTGTTATTTGTCAACCTGACATTATTGCTGCCATCTGAATTCATTACATATATTTCATTGTTACCGTCATGATCTGAAGTAAATGCAATCTTAGTTCCGTCTGGAGACCAGGAAGGATAGGAATCACTTACCTTGTTATTTGTTAAACGCATTTCATTGCTGCCATCTGAATTCATTACATATATTTCATTGCTGCCGTCACGATTTGTTCTAAATGCAATCTTAGTTCCGTCTGGAGACCAGGAAGGATCGGAATCATTTGCCTTGTTATCTGTTAAACGCATTTCATTGCTGCCATCAGGGTGTATAATGTATATATCATCATTGCCATTGCTTTTAGTGAATGCAATTTCATTACCTTTAATTATTGTTATTTTTTCATTTGATGTAGCAATTGTATTAATTGTAGTTGTATTATTACAACCTGTAATTATGAATGAAGATGTTATAGTAATTATAAAAGTAATTATGAAAAATGATATAATTGATTTTTTCATTGACTTACCTTCTTTATCATGCTTATCATTTGATTTTTTTAATCCTTAACAAAACTTTGACATTAAATGTATATCTTACTATTAAAACCTTGCCAGAGCAAATAGATTTCTATGCAGACACAATCACTTTATGGTGGAGGCGGCGGGAATTGGTCTTTCGTCTCGCTTTTATCGCTACAGATCCGCGGAATCCGTCATCAAGTTTGGAATAGGGCAGAAATTTCATTTCTCCCGTTTTAATGTAGAAACCTCTCCAGTTTCCTCAACCTTGAGTATTAAATCACTATAATCACCATTATCTGTAAACTTTATATCAAAATGCACGTCGTCTGAATCAGACTTTACCGATCCGCTTGTCACAGCATCAAAATGCACGACAATTGATGTGATACCTGCTACATTTGCATCATTAATATACCATTCATATGTGCCTTTTTGATCACCCTGATTACCCACTTTACATCAATGCTCTTGTCAACAAATATATAGGTGATTCTTTTTGCAGGATCAATGGAGCACCCGCTTCGTCAAGAGTGATAGGTCATTTCTTTAGCTGCAGAGCCATAATCGCAAAATTGACATATGCATGTAGCTATAATAAACTTAAAGAAAATATAACATTCTTTTGAAAGGCATGATATGAAGTACAGAAAACTTGGTAATACCGGACTTATTGTAAGTACAGTTGCATTAGGTACTATGCAATTTGGCAGTAAGATGAATGCGGGTAACCTGGATCAGAAAGCAACAAATACCATGGTTAAGTTTGCCCTCGATCAAGGTATAAATTTTATTGATACTGCTGATGTTTATAGTCTTGGTGAAAGTGAAATTTTATTAGGTAATGCTTTAAAGGGTATACGTGAAGAAATCGTGCTTGCCTCTAAGGTTCGTTTACCGTTTAGTAATAATATGAATCGCAGTGGAGCAACTCGAGTCAATATTATACGCGGTATTGATAGTAGTCTTAAAAGGCTTCAAACCGACTATCTTGACTTGTATCAAGTACATGGGTGGGATAGCAACACCCCCCTGGAAGAAACATTGTGTACACTTGATAATCTTGTGCGCCAAGGTAAAGTTCGTTATATTGGGTTAAGTAATTATTCAGCATGGCAAGCAGCCACGGCTATCGGTATTCAAGAACGGGAGCATATAGAAAAATTTGTGACGGCACAATTGTATTACAGCCTTGTAGGCAGGGATTTAGAACATGACTGGTTATCATGTGCGGCTTATCATAATTTGGGTATTTTAGTATGGAGCCCTTTAGCAGGGGGATTTTTGAGTGGAAAATATGATCGTAAAAATCCACCGACTCCAGGGACTCGTTTTGCAGATGCCGGACAATTTGTCATTTTTGATAAAGAACGGGCATTCAGTATAATCGATGTTCTCCGTATTTTAGCAAAACGGCATGAAGTAAGTCCGGCAAGAGTAGCGCTTGCCTGGTTATTGTCACAACCCATGATTTGCAGCGTAATTATTGCTGCGCGTAACATAGAACATTTGCAGGATAATATTAGATCAGTAGATTTGGAACTCTCAACCGAAGACATGGAACAACTCAATGCTATTTCAGATCCCGGAACCCCATATCCTAAATGGATGGTATTGCAACTGGATCAAGCAGAAGATCCACGTCCGGCCATACTAGAACCAGATCGATTCGCTAATGGTGGGCCATGGCATGATTTGCGTGGCACTAAATGGAATAAGTAAGTGACAAGTTTTACAATGCCATTAAGTCCGTGACATTTATCTTGACATTTCCGGTTGAAATTCTCTAAACGGTTCGTTGCCATCATCACCAGCCATCTGTTGGTATAAGCTCATATAGACTTCGTATGAACTATCCAATATCTTATCCTGGACTTTTGTCATTATTTTCTCTAATGGCCGGAAGTCCTGCTGCATGGTTTGATCGATAATAATATTTCGATCTGCCAGATAGAGGACTTTTTTCACAGTCTCAGTCTTCAACAGCTTCCAAATAATTTGAAAAGCAGTAAATGTCTTGCCAGTACCAGTCGCCATAACTAATAAAATACGGTCTTGCCCTTTTGTAATGGCTTCCAAGGTCTTATTTATTGCAATTCGTTGATAATATCTGGGCTTTTTCTGCGAGAAAATATCATAGTGATCGGGCTCAGTCACAATTCTCTCTTGATTTGGGCCAAGCCCTTTTCCTTTTAAGTACCGAGACCATAATTCTTCTTCACTTGGAAAATGATCCAATTCTAATTCGGTTTCAGCTCCAGCGAAATAGTCATGCTCAATGAATCCATTACCATTTGACGAGTAAGCAAAAGGAATATGAAGGATTTCAGCATACTCCATTGCTTGCTGCATGCCGTCTCCGACAGTGTGATCAGCATCTTTTGCCTCGACAAGTGCTAATGGAAGCTGGCCATCTTTATGAGTAAGAATGTAATCTGCCTTTTTACGTTTACCTCTTTTTATTGTCTTACCTCTTACCAGTACTTGACCATCTGTAAAGAAGTACTCCATCAAAACTTGCTCTTTAATCCAGCCAGACCGTTCAATTGCCGGTGTGATATATCGATGCTTTATATCTTCTTCAGTCAGTTTTTTCGTGGAGCACCTCCTTCCATACGATGTAAACGATATCTCTAAAATTGCATTTTAGAGCCTGGCATATTATATCGATACTTTACATCGCTACATATTCATCTTTTTCGAGCTTGGTAAGGATATTATTGCTAATACCAGCCAACTCTTTTAAATCGGTTTTTTTAAGCTGTTTATCTCATAGGTAGCTTCCATAACTTGGTGCAGCTGTCTCTCGTGCCGCTCCTCCTTTGAAACCTTTATACGATTTTAACTTAGTAAATCTTTTTTGTCATATAAAATATATCGATATGGATAATTAAAATATTTTATCAATGACATAAGATTATTACTAAAGCAATATTCAAAATAGAATTATGAAGTGTAACAGTAAACTAAGTATGAGGTAACTTCGGTTACCAGGTTACCAGAGTAACGCGGTTACCGAAGTTACTCTATCTTTAACTTCTTTCAGACATCATTATTATTGATATCTTAATTATCATTTTTTCTTTACTTAAAGAAGGCACGCACTATATACTGAATCAATAACTAAAGGGTGATAAACATGGAAGTTGGACCGATATATACACAAGGGAAGTCTTTCCGAGCGAGAGCCGAGGCAAGGCAACGACAATACCGCAGTGAGATACTTAAGGTAGGGTGGTCTAAATACGGACACTTCCTGAATGAAGAGGCCCAATGCGAGGGAGCCAACTTCGTTTCTCCTATTGCATTCGAGGCTGCAAGCAACCGGTTAGCGCAAGGCAAAGGTATGGCCACTCGGACATTTGATAATATGCTTTCTAGCCAGGCAATGTGCTTCAATATATTCGCTCCACTTGCAGCGAATCTTGAATTAGCTTCAGTGGTATTTAAACGCATCCTTCCGGTTATCTCAACTGTAAG
>Ga0182021_10006439_pt1 | contig 13942 bp, 15 predicted proteins | sample 612E3MmetaG_FD_120493 | JGI IMG/M metagenome (GOLD analysis project Ga0182021, IMG submission 120493) | Permafrost microbial communities from Stordalen Mire, Sweden - 612E3M metaG (Illumina Assembly) | ecosystem: Environmental > Terrestrial > Soil > Wetlands > Permafrost | place: Sweden...
GCCGCTCCACGGCTGCATCGCGATTGGCGAGCTGCGTCCTGTGCCTCTGGGAGACCACCCGCAGGACCCCAGCCCGGCTGATACGGCCACCGAGCCGTTCGCGCAGTAGCTCGCGCCGCTCCTCCGACAGCTCGGCCGACCGGTCGACGTCGAACAGCACGGTGACCCGGGTGTTCACCTTGTTGACGTTCTGACCCCCGGGCCCGCTGCTGCGGGAGGTGGCGAACTCCAACTCCTCGTCAGGTATCTCCAGATCTTCGAGCACATGTACCATGGTCACACCATGATATTCCCCCAGACGGACGATCACGCACCCCTCCCGGGCCTCGGCCATGCCGACCGAGCCGCGGCGCTCGGTGACCCCTGCCGCTTTCTCGTAGGACTGTTCCGGGCGATGGTAGTGGCGGCGGATCCCGCTCGGCTGTTGCCCGGGCGCCTGCCCGACCCCCCGGCCGGCCGCACAGTCGTGATCGCCGCGGGCAAGGCGGCCGCGTCGATGGCGAAGGCGGTGGAGGAGCGCTGGCCGGGCGAACTCTCCGGCCTGGCGGTGACCCGCTACCATCACGGCCTGCCCTGCAGCAGGATCGAGGTGGTCGAGGCGGGACATCCCCTGCCCGACTCTTCCTGCTCCGGTGCCGCCGAACGGGTCCTGGCGCTGGTGGACGGTCTCACGGCGGACGACCTCGTGCTCGTGCTTCTGAGCGGCGGCGGCTCGTCGCTGCTCACTCTTCCTGCCCCGGGGCTCTCCCTCGATGACGTCCGCGAGGTGAACCACCAGCTCCTGCGCTCCGGCGCGCCCATCGCGGAGATCAACTGCGTGCGCAAGCACCTCTCGGCAATCACAGGCGGCCGGCTTGCCGCCGCCGCGTGGCCGGCTACCGTGATCACCTTCGCCATCTCCGACGTCCCCGGTGACGACCCGGCGGTGATCGCCTCGGGTCCCACCATCGCCGACCCCACCACCTTCGCCGACGCTCGTCAGGTCTGCAGTCGCTACGCGCTCGCCCTGCCTCCGGCCGTTCGCCGCCACCTCGAGGAGGCGCGAGCTGAGACACCCAAAGCCGGCGACTCCCGCCTCGAGCGGAGCCGCTATGTGATGCTGGCCACCCCTGCCGTCGCCCTGACCGCAGCCGCCGCTGCCGCCCGGGCGGCCGGGATCGAGCCCGTGGTGTTGGGGGCAGAGGTGGAGGGCGAGGCCCGCGCGGTAGCGGCCGAGCACGCCTCGCTCCTGCGCCGCCTGAGGGCCGAGGCGCCCGGCGAACGGCAGCCGGTGCTCATCCTCTCCGGAGGGGAGACAACCGTGACGGTGAAGGGTGATGGCCGCGGAGGAAGGAACACGGAGTACCTGCTGGCCCTCACTATAGCCCTGAACGGGACGGCGGCGCCGGACGCGGCAGAAGTTGGCGTCTATGCTTTGGCAGCCGACACCGACGGCATCGACGGGACCGAGGACGACGCGGGAGCGTTCCTGCGTCCCGACACTCTCGAACGGGCGCGCGGGGCGGGCTTAGACCCGCGGTCCTTCCTGGCCGCCAATGACAGCTACGGCTTCTTCTCGGCTTTAGGCGACCTGTTGGTGACAGGGCCGACGCGGACGAACGTCAACGATTTCCGCGCGATACTGGCGCTCTAGTCGGATCGGCGCGCCCCGCCATACGCGAACGCCGCCCTGGTGGGAGTGGCGTCCCTACTGCTCCTGCGTCATGAGGATGCAGTGACCGGAGATGGCCGTCATCCCATGGGCTTCGCAATAGGCGAGGGCCGCGATGGACTCAGCCCCCGGCTGGAACCACACGCTGTCGATACCAGCTTCGTCGGCCTCTTTCACCACGTTCTCGCTCTGTTTGGGCGGGACCACGATCAGTACCCGTTCGACGGGCTCCGGAAGATCGGCGAGGCGGGCGTAGGCCGGCTCCCCTTCCACTTCACCCGCGTTGCGGTTCACAGGAAAGACCGTCTTGCCCCGGCGTTTGAGCTCCCGGAAGGTGATGTTCCCGAACTTGCTCCGATCCTCGGACGCTCCGACGACCGCCCACCTCTCGGCGTGCAGGAACTGGTTCAGTTTCTCCCTATCGGCCATCATCAGCCTCCCTCTGTATCGCTCTGATGATATCCCCCGTTACCCCTACTACCGAACCAAGCACGACGTCGGCGAGCTCCAATGCCTCGGGTGTCGGAGGGTACGCCTGGTTGGGCACCGCGATGACCGCCAGCCCGGCCGCGGAAGCCGCCCACAATCCGTTGGACGAATCTTCGATGGCCACCGCCCTGGCCGGCACGGTGCCCAGCCGCTTGCAGGCCTCGAGGTAGACGTCGGGCGCCGGCTTGCCGACGGCGACCTCGTCGGAGGAGACCAGTGCGGCGAAGTACTGCCGAAGACCGGCCAGCTCCAGCGACTGCTCGATGAGCTCGATGGGCGACGAAGAAGCGACCGCCAGACGGAATTGGCCGGCCAGGTCGACTATCGCCTCCCGGGCCCCGGGGATGAGCGGCAGGTGCTGCGAGTAGCGGGCGGGCAAGCCCTCGACGACGCCGTGGTAGATGTCGCGCGGGTCGAGCTGCGCGCCCACCTGCTCGCGCATGTACTCGGCCCACTGCATGGAGTTAGCGCCGATGACCGCGGACTGGTCGTCCTTTCCCCAGTGACCGCCGTAACGGGCGGCGAACTCGCGCCGCACGTCGTTCCACTCCTGCTCGGTCTCCAGGATGATGCCGTCGAGGTCGAAGATGGCCATCATGCGGGAAGCTTAGCAGACCCCGCGCGCGGGCCGGCGCGCCGCGCGCCTGCGGCTAGTCGTCCTCAGCCCCAACGCCACTCCACTGCTCCTCAGGCGGCTCATCGGCCACAGCCAGGGAAAGGAGTTCCGCAGCTGCGTCACCGGGCAGTTCCTGCACCGTCCGCAACCTGCGCTCGATGGTGCGGCTCTTGCCGGCCGCCTTCTCGATGGTGGACGACGCCTCGTCCAGTTTCTTGTGTACTTTGGTGAGCAGGTCGCCGAACTGCCCGAACTGCGTCTTGACCGCCCCTAGCAGCTGCCACACCTCGCTGGAACGCTTCTCCACCGTGAGGATCCGGAAGCCCATCTGCAGGCTGTTCAGCAGCGCCACGAGGGTCGTGGGCCCGGCGACCAGCACCCGACAGTCGCTCTGCATCGAATCGACCAGCCCCGGGCGACGCAGTACCTCCGCGTAGAGGCCCTCGGTAGGGAGGAACATGATGGCGAAATCGGTGGTGTGCGGCGGATCCAGGTACTTGGTCTGGATGTCCCTGGCCGAGGCCTTCACCCGCGCCTCCAGGCCCTTCAGGGCCGTGTCCATGCCGGCGAGGTCCCGGCGGTCCTGCGCGTCCAGCATGCGCTGGTAATCCTCCACAGGGAACTTGGCGTCGATGGGCAGCCAGACCTCACCGCCGTCCCGGCCGGGCTGGCCGGGCAGCCGGATGGCGAACTCCACCCGCTCCGCGCACCCCGGCTTGCAGGCCACGTTGGCCGCGTACTGCTCCGGGGTCATGATCTGCTCGAGTAGCGTCCCCAGTTGCATCTCGCCCCAGGTGCCCCGGGTCTTGACGTTGCTGAGCACCCGGCTGAGGTCGTCGACGCCAGCGGCCAGAGCCCGCATCTCTCCCAGACCCTGGTGGACCTGCTCGAGCCGCTCGCTGACCTGCCGGAACGACTCTCCAAGCCGCTGCTCCAGGGTAGCAGTGAGCCGTTCATCGACGGTCTGCCGCATCTGCTCCAAGCGCTGGGCGTTGTCGGCCTGCATGTGGCGCAGCCGCTCGTCCACCGTGGCCCGCAGACTGTCGAGCTGACCTTTCTGTTGCACGCCGATCTGCCCGATGCCGGTGAGCGTGGAATCACCCAGCGCCCTGATGGTCCGGGCGACGTCCTCGCGCACCTGCTGCGAGTTCTGCCCTGCCTCCAGCCGGGCGCGGCCCATCTCCTCGCGCAGCAGCCGCTCGCTCCTGTCTTGGCCCTGCAGCACCTCGCGCAGCGGTCCGTCGGCAGACGTGCGCCGCAACCGCGCCAGAAGCGCCAGCAGCAAGACGATCACCACTACAAGCAGGACGATCGCTATCAGCGAGAATGTCAACGCCATGAACGCCTCCCCGGCTCGATCGACCGGCCGAGAGGGCCGATCACCCGTACTATAGCGGCGCACGCGGACGGGTAACGTATACGAGTATGCAATCGCCTCTCTGTTTCGGTAGAATCACCGGAAAAAGGAGGTCGGTGTGATCGACTGGGCTGGCAAGATCGTGGGCGAAGGCCTCACTTTTGACGACATCCTTCTTATCCCTGCAGAATCGAGTGTGCTTCCCAAGGAGACGGATGTTCGCACCCGCCTGACCAGCAAGATCACCCTCAACGTCCCGCTGCTGTCCGCCGCCATGGACACCGTCTCCGAGACGACCCTGGCCATCGCCTTGGCTCGGGAAGGCGGCCTGACCATCATCCACAAGAACCAGCCGATCGAACGCCAGGCCGACATGGTGCGCAAGGTCAAGCGGAGTGAGGCGGGGATGATCGTGGACCCCATCACCCTCCCGCTGACCGCCACCTACGGCGACGCCGAGACACTCATGAAGGAGTACCGCATCTCCGGCGTCCCGATCATCCATCCCGACGGAACGCTGGCCGGGATCATCACCAACCGCGACACCCGCTTCGAGACCGATTTCACCAAGCCCGTCACGGCGCTCATGACATCCAAGAACCTCGTGACCGTCCCGGTGGGCACGACGCTCGATCAGGCCATCGAGCAGTTCAAAGTCCACAAGATCGAGAAGCTCCTGGTCGTCGACGACGACTTCAAACTCCGGGGCCTCATCACCATCAAAGACATCACGAAGATGATCGAGTTCCCCAACGCCTGCAAGGACGAGTTGGGCCGCCTGCGCGTGGGCGCGGCGGTCGGCGTGGCCAGGGACACCAAAGACCGGGTGCAGGCCCTCGTGGAGGCACAGGCCGACATCATCTGCGTCGATACCGCCCATGGTCATTCCCGCGGCGTGCTGGACGCCATCGAGAAGATCCGAGAGGCCTATCCCGACATCCAGCTGATGGCGGGGAACGTGGGCACGGCCGAGGGCACCAAAGCCATGATCGAGCGTGGCGTGGACTCGGTGAAAGTCGGCATCGGCCCGGGCTCCATCTGCACCACCCGGGTGGTCATGGGCTGTGGCGTGCCGCAGATCACGGCCGTTTCGGCGTGTGCGGCCGAGGCCTACAAGTACGGTATCCCGGTCATCGCCGACGGGGGTATCCGCTACTCGGGTGACATGGTCAAGGCCTTGGCGGCGGGTGCCCACAGCGTCATGATCGGCTCTCTGTTCGCCGGCACCGCCGAGAGCCCGGGCGAGCGGATCCTGTGGGAAGGCCGCAGCTACAAGGTCTACCGGGGCATGGGCTCCGTGGGCGCCATGAGCGAAGGCAGCGCCGACCGGTACTTCCAGGAGGACCAGAAGAAGCTGGTGCCGGAGGGCATCGAGGGCATGGTGCCGCACAAGGGCCCCCTCGGCGACCTGGTGTTCCAGATGGTCGGAGGACTCCGGGCGGGGATGGGCTACACCGGTTCGGCCACCATCGACGAGCTGCATAGGCGGGCAAGGTTCATCCGCATCACGGCGGCGGGCCTGACGGAGAGCCACCCGCATGACGTCACCATCACCAAGGAAGCGCCCAACTACGAGCGGCGGTTGCCCTTCTCGTAAGCGAGCGGCCGCTCAATGTCCGTGGAAGGCCAAGGTCTGGGCGAGCACCTGCTCGACCTCGGCGGTGGCTCGGTCGTCGAGCTCGAGATCCTTGATGTCGGTGAGACTGGACAGGCATAGGGTGCGCAGCGTCGACACAGCGCCGGTGCTCAGGGCGAAACAGGAAGCTCCGGCCGTTTCCACGCAGGATCCGCACACCACGCCGCCCAGGCTCGGAGAGAAGCCGTACAGCAGCCCCTCGCTGCCACAAAGGGCGCACTGGGAGACCTCCGGCGCATAGCCGAGCAGCACCAGCAGCTTCAGCCGGGTGGCGAGCACCACGCCGGACGCAGTCGCCGCATCTTCGGCCTCGGCCAGCCGGGCGATGCCGCGCACGAGCAGGTTGAAGGCCGGCGCGCTGGTCTCCTCGCCGGGAAACAGGTGCCGCACCGCATTCAGCAGCCGCGCGCCCTCCTCCATACGGAACAGCTCATCCCGTACGCCCTGGAAGGTGCGGACCGTCTCCACCCCGATCACCGTGTACAGGGTGCCGCGCCCCGCGTGCAGGCTCATGCGGACAAGGCTGAACGGCTCCAGCCTGCCTCCGACTTTGGACTTAGTCCGGCGCACGCCCTTCGCGACCGCGCTCACCTTGCCACGGTCCCGCGTGTAGAGCGTGATGATGCGATCGGCCTCGCGGTAGCGCATGGAGCCGATGACCAGCGCGTCGGTGGTGAAGAACTGGGAGCTCATACTGGCCTCCCCGACTCGGACAGCAGGTGGTCGGTATCGGCCGTCGCCAGCCGCTCCAGCGCCCGGGTCAGTCCCGGTCGGCCGAGAATTCCTTGATGATCTCCACGGCACGTGATGTACCGATGCGGGCCGCGCCGGCGTTGATCATCAACTCGGCATCCTCGGCCGTGTTGATGCCGCCCGATGCGTCCACGCCGACGCTCTCCGGCAGCAGGTCGCGGAACAGCTCCACATCCTTGGCCGTCGCCCCGCCCGGCGCGTAGCCGGTGGAGGTCTTGATGAAGTCCGCTCCGGAATCCTCCACTATCTTGCAGACCAGGCGCTTAAGCTTCTCGTCGAGGTAGTAGGCCTCTACGTTGGCCTTCACCAGCACCAAGCCGCGCCCCGTGTTGACGCTGGTCATGCGGACGGTGCGCACGATACTGCGCAGTTCATCCCGCACGTAGCGGAAATCGCCGGACAGCATGGCCGGGATGTTGAGGATCACATCGAGTTCATCCGCGCCGAGGGCTACCGCCTGCTCGGCCCCGGTGATCTTGGTGCGCTGGGAATCGGCCCCAAGGGGATACGAGACGACCGTCCCTACTTTGACGTCGTATCCTTGTAGCAACTGCCGGGCCACGGGTACGCAGTAAGGGAGCACGCACACCGAGGCGAAGTGATAGGAGATGGCGTCCCTGCAGAGGGCCTCGACGACCATGGTCGTGCTCGTGGCCTCGAGCAGGGTACTGTCTATCGTCTTTGCAAGCTCTTCGACTCTCACTGGCCGCCCACCTCCTGTCAATGCCCGGTTTTCTATCATACACTGCCCGGCAAGCCCCCTTTCCGGACACCCTGGCGGCGCCGGCCGGCGCGGGGCTCAGGCGCCTGCCGGGAACCGCCAGCGGAGGATGTGTCTATCTTCGTTCTCCCCGTAGAAGCGAGGGACGAATCTGTCTTCCACGAAGCCGAAACTCTCGTACAGAGCCAAAGCGGCGGGATTGTCCGGGGAGACGGTCAAAACGAGCCCCTTTGCCCCCAGCGCCAGGCTCTCCTGCGCCACCAGCCGCAGTAATTCGCGGCCGAGGTGCCGGCCCCTCCAAGGCGGGCGGACGTAGAAGCCGACAACGTAGAAGAAGTCCGGTTCGTCGAGCACCCGCATCAACTGGCACCCGCCGATGGCCTCTGCGCCGAGGTGCGCCAGGAACACGGCGCCCGCCTGGGCGATGACCGCTATGTCGTAGGTACGGAGCCCGGTAGGGCCGAAGGACTCGGAGTCGTAGCTCTCCAGTTGCTGGAGCAGGCTGGGATCCGGGTGGTGGACCCGGCAGAGGGTCATGCCGGCGCCGGCGGTGCCGGCAGGCTGCCCGGCAGCCTTCGGTTGCGGAACGTCGTCGGGGCGCGGCCCGCTCATCCTGCTGGGATCTCCCCGATAGTCGCCATCACCCACCGCCCCAGGTACTTGACGAGAACGGGGAGCTGCGGGTCGGCAGCCTCCGCGCCGTCGCGCCAGGCACCGCCCGGCAACAGGCTGTCGCCCTGCTCGCCGATTACGGCGAAAGCGGCCGCCTCCGGTGCCGTCCCCTTGTCGCGGGCCGCAGCCAGAGCGACGGCCAGCTTTGCTCCCAGGTACACCTTCCCGTCGACGCCGAGCACCGCCCAGCCTTCGGCCCGGGCCGCAGCCCCTGCTGGGGCGGCGGCCCCTCCCCCGGCGCACGCAGCCTTGGCGGCGTCGATCAAGCGCCCGAGTTGCGGTGTCAGCCGGTCCTCGTCCACGGCACCGCCTAGTACCAGAGTTGGAATATCACGGTCGTGACCCCTATCCCCAGCAGCGCGCCCAGGATCACCTCGAGCAGCGAGTGGATACCCGTTTCCACCCGGGTCTGGGCGATGAGTACGGCCATGATGAGGCAGAGGAAGCTCACGAGGATACTCTGCTGCCGCCCTGCGACCACGAAGGTCACCGCAGTCCACGCCGCAAAGGCCACTGCAGTGTGGCCCGAAGGAAGACCACCCGACAGCGGGGTCCCGGTCCTGCGCGCGGCTTTGATGGCGATCACGGCAAGGATGACCACCGCAAGCGCCACCATGGTCAGGTCGGCCGGGGAGTGCTGGATGACGGTCACCAGATCGAGTGAGAGATGGGTCAGGCGATCCGCAAGCACCAGGTAGGCCACCACCAGGGCGTTGATGGCGGCCACAAGCACCGCGCCGGCAGCCAGGTCCTTGGCGTGCTTGGCCCGGGGGTCGAACTCGTCGGTGATCATGTCCACCACCGTCTCGATGGCCGAGTTGATCATCTCGGTGATGAACACGAAGGCCACCGCCACGAACACGATGGCCAGTTGCAGCCGCGATAGGTTGAGGAAGACGCTCCCGATGAGGACCACGAAGCCGAGCAGCAGGTGGATGCGCATGTTGCGCTGATGGCGGACGGCCGCCACCACTCCCTGGAACGCGAAGTTGAAGCTCTGAAGCAGCGAGGACTGCCGGGGCCTCGTACGCTGTTTCGCCATGTCCCCGGCCCCCGCTACTTGCCGCTCCCGGCCGGAGCCAGCGCTCGCACGCGCTCGCCCAGCCGTCCAAGCAACACCTGCTCCCGCCCGCGCATCTCGCCGTTGTCGGTCTCGTGGTCGTAGCCGGCGAGGTGAAGAGCGCCGTGGATGAGGGTCCAGCCCAATTGCACCGCGGTGTCGAGCCCCTCTTCGGCGGCGTACCGCGCCACGACTTGCGGGCACACCACGATCTCTCCGGCGACCGGCCGCCTCCCGCCCAGGCCGTCCTCGTCCGGCTCTGGCCAACCCGCCTCCGCGGCGTAGTCGAAGGAGAGCACGTCCGTGGCGCCGGCGACGTCCCGGTAGCGCTCGTTCAGTTCGGTGATGGCCGCCTCGTCGACGAACGCCACCTCGACCTCGCCCTTCAGCCCCTCTTCATCCAGAACCGCCTGCACCAGCCCTCTCACGGCCTCGGGGTCTGCTGCCAGCCCGGTGCCGTCGACCATGTCCACGTCGACCGTCACGAGTCCTCAGGGGCCGTGTCGTCCACGCCGTCTCCGGCACTCGGGGGGCCGTCCTGCCGCCCTCCGCGCGCAGGCATGGATCCCGGGACGCCCCGCCGTTCCGCCCCGCCGCTCGTGCGTTCGGGGTAGGCGATACGGTGGCCCACGAGTCCGAGCAGGCTCGTGTCGAACGAGTCGCGGATCTTGTGCAGGTCGCCCTGGGTGAGTTCGGACTCGTCCAGCTGGCCATCCTCGATCTTCTGCTTGATGATCTCCTGGATCATGCCCTGGATCTTGCGCCGGGTGGGGTTCTGCATGGCGCGGGCGGCCGCTTCCACGCTGTCGGCCAGCATGACGATGGAGGCTTCCTTGGAACGGGGTTTCTGTTCCTCGTAGCGGTAGCTCTCCTCGTAGACGTTGTCCTTCGTGGATTGCTGGGCCTTGTGATAGAAGTACTGGAGCACGGACGTGCCGTGGTGCGACTTGATGATCTCCAGCACCGGCTGCGGCAGCCCGTACACCCGAGCCAGATGCTCGCCGTCACGCACGTGGGCGGTGATGGCCAGCTTGGACAGGTTGGGGTTCAGGCGGTTGTGCGGGTTCTCCACGTAGATCTGGTTCTCTACGAAGTACTCGGGGCGGACCGTCTTGCCCACGTCGTGATAGTACGCGCCCACCCGGGCGAGCAGCGGGTTGGCGCCGATAGCCTCAGCTGCGGCCTCCGCCAGGTTGCCCATCTGGATGCTGTGGTTGTAGGTGCCGGGCGCCAATTGGAGCAGACGTTTGAGCAGGGGTTGTGCCGGGTTGGCCAGTTCGAGCAGGCGGAGCGGAGTGGTGAGGTTGAACACCGAGTCGAGGAGCAGGAGGACCATGACGGTGACGGCCCCGGCCAGCCCGCCGTTGGCGAAGCCCCAGGCCGCCGCGCGCAAGGCCGGACCCATCGCGCTCTCGGAGAAGAGCTCCACCGAGAAGATAGTGAAGGCGGCTATGCCCATGGTGGCGAAGCCGGCCGCCATCAGCCCTGCCCGCTGCGTCACCCGGGACACCAGATACAGCGAGAGCGCGCCTACGATGAATGCGACCACCGCGTAGCGCATGCTGAAGTCGGTCATCAGGCCGATGTTGAGCGAGGTCAGTGCCACCAGGAGCAGCGCGCTTCGTGCGTTCAAGATCACGGCCACGGTCATCCCCAGCGCCGCCACCGGGATGATGTACGGCGACAGCGGGTGGATGATCAGCAGGCGCGACAAGACCGTGAACGCCAGCAGGAGCGATACCAGCGCCAATTTCATGTTGTTAGGGAAGCCCGCGGCTCGGTTGTAGCGGTAGAGCAAACGGGAGAAGATGGTCGTCTCCAGCAGCACGATGAGGAAGATGCCCAGCCAGACCTTCCAGCCGGAGCGAGTCCCGCTGAGGCCCAAAGCTTTGAAGACGATGAGATCCTGGGCGCTGACGGTCTGCCCCTTCTGCACCACCGTCTGGCCGTCGCGGACGGTCGTCATGATAGGCGCCACATGGTTCACAGCCGCCTGCTGCTGGGCAGCGGTCTGCGCTTGGTCGACCACTTGGTTGGCCCGGATGTAGCCGGCCGCGACCTCATACACCGCGTTGGCCGTCTCGGCGGTGCCAGCCAGAGAGCCGGTGATGGTCTTGAGGTCGCTGCGGGCGGCCGCGATCGTGTCGGCCGTGATGCGGTCGGCGAACACCCGTTCAAGGGCGCCCAGCGCCTGTCCCTTGAGAAGGGCGTACGTGCTGGTGTCGACGGTGAGCAGGTACTGAAGTGTCTGGGCGGAGATCACATCGGGCGCAGTCGCCTTCAGCGCATCGACCGCGGCGGCGGTGTTGCCCGAACCGGTGAGCGTGGTCCGCAGTGAGTCCACCTGGGCGAAGAAGCCCTGCAGGGCGGCGGTGGCTTTGGGAAGGGCCTGCTCGTCCGGGTGGTAGACCGGCTCCACGAGTTGGGCCACTTGCTCCTTGAACGTGGCCGTGGCCGCGGAGTCGAGCACGGTGATGGTCCGATCGGCCACCACGGTGCGGGAGGCAGGTTGGCCCACGGTGAAGCCGTGAAGAGCCGGCAGGAAGGCCGTCCAGATGGTCGCCGTGACGCCTACGAGCAGGCAGGCAAGCAGCACGAGTTCGAACCGCCACGTGCTGCGGTCGTCGATCCACTCGCGGAAGTCGGCCAGCCGCTCCCGCAGTCGGGAAAGAAGCTTGTTCATGCGGCGACGCTCATTCGGCGGCCGCGGCCTCTCCCCGGCCTCCGCGGCGGTTTTCCGCGGCTCCCCGTGCCGACGCGCGCCTAGCGGCGGGCAACGGAGTCTCACCGTAGACCTTGTAGGCCGAGACGATGTCCTGCACCAGCTTGTGCCGCACCACGTCCTGACTGTCGAAATACACGAACGAGATGTCGGGGATCTTCGAGAGCACGCCCGCCACGTTCACCAGCCCGGAATGCTGCCCTCGGGCGAGGTCGATCTGGGTGATGTCCCCGGTGACAATCATCTTGGCCCCGAAGCCCAGGCGGGTGAGGAACATCTTCATCTGCTCGGGCGTGGTGTTCTGTGCCTCGTCCAGGATGATGAGCGAGTCGTTGAGGGTCCGGCCGCGCATGTACGCGAGCGGTGCCACCTCGATGGTGCCCCGCTCCAGGTACTCGTTCAGGCGCTCGCTGTCCATCATGTCGTAGAGGGCGTCGAAGAGCGGACGCAGGTAGGGGTCTACCTTCTCCATGAGGCCGCCGGGTAGGAAGCCCAGCTTCTCCCCGGCTTCCACGGCCGGCCTGGTGAGGATGATGCGGGCTACGTCGCCCGACAGGAAGGCCGCAGTGGCCATGGCCATGGCCAGATAGGTCTTGCCGGTGCCGGCCGGCCCGATGCCAAACGTGATCGTATTGGAGCGGATGGCGTCGATGTACGCCTTCTGGTTCTTGGTCTTCGGGCGGATACGCCTGCCTCGATGCTCCAAGATGACGTCGCTGACGATCTTGTTGAGGTCGCCGGCCCAATCGCCCTGCCCGGCGCTGAGCGACGCCGCCAGCTCGAGGGTGGCCCGATCAAGGCTTTGCCCCGAGCGCAACAAGCCAAGCAGTTCCGCGACCAACGCTTCGCCCCGCTCCACCTCTGCCTCGGTACCTTCCAGCGCCAGCTGGTTCCCGCGCAGGCTGATCTGGGAATCGAGGAGTTGCTCCAGCGCGCGCAGATGCTTGTCGTTCTCTCCGACAAGAAGCGCCGCGACGCGGTTATCCAGGTCGATGTGCTTGGTCACGTACTCGGCGCTCACGCCGCCTCGCCCCCTCTGACCTTCCGCGACCCCTCCGTAATTGGGCCGGGCCCGTCTCACGCGGATAGACGCTCCTTGACCAGCCGGGACGCCAACTTGCCGTCGACCCTGGCCCCCCCTTGGGCCATGACGGCTGACATCACTTTGCCCATATCGCGGGCAGAAGTAGCACCCGTGGCGGCGATGACCGTATCGATGAGAGCGGCGAGCTCCGTTTCGTCCATCTGCTTGGGCAAGAGACCCTCGATGAGCCCGGCGGCGTACTCCTCGAAAGCCGCCAACTCCTCCCGTGCGCCGGCACGGAACGCCTCCAGGGATTCCTGGCGCTTCTTGAGCTCACGCCGTAGGACGCTCAGCTCGGCGGCCTCGTCCAGCTCGGTGCGGGTGCGCTTGGCCTCGTTCTGCAGCTCGCAGACCACCATGCGCAGAGCGGCGACCTTCTGCTTGTCGCCGGCCTTCATCGCCGCCTTCACCGATTCTTGGACATCGCCCAACATGCTCATCTGAAGTCTCCCAGGTCTTCTCCACCCAGGATATGGAAATGCATGTGCTGGATTTCCTGCCCGGCATCCGGGCCGACGTTGGTGAGCACCCGGTAGCCGGTGTCGGCTATGCCCACCTCACGCGCCGCATCCACGATGAACTCGAGCAGCTTGTGCCCTTCGCAGTGCTGCCATGCGCTGAGCTCGCTCAGAGACTGGATATGCTCCCGGGGGATGACAAGGAGGTGCTGGAGGGCCTTCGGATGGATGTCTCTGAAAGCCACGAAAAGCTCGTTTTCCAGCACTTTCTCCGCCGGTATCTGCCCAGCGGCGACCCTACAGAATATGCAGCCGTCCATGGCTCCCGATTATACTACCAATCCCCCAGCGCAAGCCTAGCCACAGCGACCGCCACGGCGCCGGCGGTCTCGGTGCGAAGGACCCCCCGGCCGAGCCGGGCAGGCTCTGCGCCGGCCACTTTGAGAACCTCCAACTCCTCTTCTGTCCAGCCGCTTTCCGGGCCGATCCAGAGAGCGACGCCGGCTGCGGCGCCGCCCGGGGCCAGGAGTTCGTAGAGGGTCTGGAGAGCGAGAGGGTCGAGCACCACCGGACGCAAGCGGCGCTGGCTCGTCAGCGCGAGCGCGGCCGCGAACGACGGGACCTGTTCCACCTCCGGCACCGCCGGCTGCTTGCTCTGTTTGGCCGCCTCCCGGGCGATGCGGGACCACCGGGACTGCTTGCCGGAGTCCTTGCCCGCCGGCC
>Ga0182021_10006440_pt1 | contig 13941 bp, 8 predicted proteins | sample 612E3MmetaG_FD_120493 | JGI IMG/M metagenome (GOLD analysis project Ga0182021, IMG submission 120493) | Permafrost microbial communities from Stordalen Mire, Sweden - 612E3M metaG (Illumina Assembly) | ecosystem: Environmental > Terrestrial > Soil > Wetlands > Permafrost | place: Sweden...
AAACCCCGGCTCAGCCTCGCTGACCTTAACCAAAGCCATACCGCGCGCCGCTGCCTGTGTCTGGAATTCGGCCCACGCGAAAAAGAATGGATCACCCGCGGGCACCTGCTGCGCGTATTCGTCCGCGCGCCCAGCCAGTTGCTCGGGCTCGCAAAGCAGGAAGATTGTGTTCGACGGCAAGTAATCCAGCAGTGTTCCCAGCTCGAAACTTTCGGATTTCGGATTTCGGATTTCGGATTTCGGATTTTCCCCGCCCGCCTCGCCCTGCTTCAGCAATCCCAGCTCGCCTGCGGGCGGGAGAGTGATCGCGGCAATTTCATCGCGTGACATCTGGGTCAGCGGATCGAAAGAGCGCAGAGATTCGATTTCGTCGCCGAAGAACTCCAGGCGCACGGGCCAGGGGCTGGTCAGCGGAAAGACATCCAGGATGCCGCCGCGCAGGGCGAGTTCGCCCTTTTGCGTCACCTGCGCTTCCGGCTCGTAGGCCTGCTGTTCGAGCCACTCGACCAGGTCCAGCGGGTCGAGGCGGTCACCACGGGTCACCACGCGGGTGCGGTCCCGCAAGGCGAGGCGCGGGAAGGTGCGCTGGAGCAGTGCGGCGACGCTGGTGACGACCAGGGGTGACTGGTAATCAGCGATCGGTAATCGGTAATCAGTAATCGGTAATCGGTGATCAGTGATTGGTAGTAGGCGATTGGCGATTGGCGATTGGCGATTGGTGAGCGGTGAGTGCTGGGCGGACAGCGCGACGAGCGTTTCCAACCGCTCGCTGATGACATCGGCATGAGGGAGCCGGGCGTCGCCAGGCAGGACTTCCCAAGCAGGGTAGAAAAGCGGTTGCGGGTTGCGCGTTGCGGGTTGCGGGACGGACGATGCGTCGAGGCTCATCGCTTGCCCCTGTGCCGACGCACCACCAGCTCCTGACTTCTGTCTCCCGTCTCCTATCTCCTGCCTTCGGACTTCGGACCTCGGACTTCGGACTTCGGACCTCACCGCGAGCCACGTGGTGAGGTCCTGGTGGGCAAGTTCCTGAGTCTTGAGTCCCTCGAGCACGAGCACGATGGCGCGCTGGGGATAAAGATGGTGCAACAGGGCGGCCAAAAACGGCTGCGCGGGGGCGCTGACGCCGGCACAGGACAACACTCCACCCTGCTCCAGACGCCGCGCCAGGAGTTGCACGGCGGGAGTTTGCGAAACTCGAGCAAACAACTCGCTTGCCGCTATGATTGCCAAATCCTGCGTCAAGCAGCACAAAGGTCGCAGCCCGCACGATGTGCGTCAAGGGGCCAGAACTACTCCTGTGATGTCGGCGCTCCAAGTGCCCGGGTTCAGGCACGCAAAGCGCTAACGAGACCAGTAGAGCTGACGCCGCCGGCCAGCGTCGAGTTGCGCTTTGACGATTTCACCCGCCAAGAAGCCCTCGAAGAGCGCGCCCAGAAACGGCGACTTCTCCAAGAAACCACTGGCCCGTGCGCCGCGGCGCGCGGTCAATGCGCGCGCGCACGTAGTTGAACACTTCCGGCACGTTCCGACTCTCATCCAGAATGATCGGCGGCTTCACGGCATCCAGGAACCCATGCGGCTCATGGCGAAAGCGACCGACGACGTCCGCGTCCTCGAGAAGGCAATCCGACGGCGGGCCACCCATAGTGCAAGCGTGGTGCAACGGTAGTGCTACGGGACCACTCCCATGGGCATCGCGATGCCCATGGGAGTGGTCCCGTAGCACTACCGTTGCACTACCGTTGCACTACCGTCGTACTGCCGTGGAGGCAAGGGAGGATGACCGACTTTACCGAAGGGTTGTTAGCCCTAAAAACATGGGCCGTTGCCCAGATTCTGGCGTAACCTCCTGTCCTGCTTGGACTTGCGGCCAGGAAGCAACGGCAGACGCCGGTGCAGGTTCGAAAAGACCTTTGGGGCAACCTGAGCCTCGGAAGCAAGCCGGCCTGCCCGGGGGCAGAGGGAGAGCCGAGAGGCGGGAAAGCCTTGCTTGGCATTGGCCAGGCCCGTGGGTCTGGCGGCTGTGCTTTTCCTGCGGCGGCTCGTCACCTCCCCGCAAAATGCGGTTCGAGGAACAAACTCTTCGGATGAATCAAACAACTACTTCTGTGTTCAAGCGGTTGTTGGGGCGCGGCGCTGGCGGAGCCGTGCCGGGTCACAACGACAATAGATAAGCGCAGAGGTTAGTGATCTCCTGACTTGTTAGGTTCGAGGTCTTGCCGTGCCGATCGTGCGGGTTACGACTGGTCAGCACTTCACGCACGGTTGCGGCTGAGCCGTCATGAAGATAGGGGGCGGTGCGCCAGAGTTCGACCAGGGCTGGCGTGTCGAATTTGACAGTTGGCCCGTCGAAGGCACGACGCGTGCCGACATCGTATTGGTGGAGGTCCGTGAAGAGCGGCGGGGGATGACATTCGGCGCAACCGGCGCGGGAAAACACCTTTTCACCGCGCCTTGCCGCCGCGGAAAGCTTGCCACGTACCAAGTGGGGACTGGGAACCGGCCTCAGCGACTTGAGGTAGGCGTCAATCGCTGCCCCGACCTCTTCGGGTTGCTGAGTGAACAGGATGTGTTTGATGCCGGCGCGGACCGCCGTCTCCGCCGTCTCGCGCACGCCTAACCACATCGCCGGCGGGGTCTGAAAAGCGAACAGCAGGCTCTTGGTGTTCTTGGGATTGCCGACGCCGTCGTTGAGCAGGTCCCAGTTCAGGCCGTCGGCGCGCGCACCACCCGGATGGCAACTGGCGCAGCTTTGCCAGCCCTGGTAGCAGATGCTCGCGTCGTGGAAGAAGAACTCACCCTTGCGGACCTCATTGATTTCGGATTTCGGATTTCGGATTTCGGATTTGTGCAGAGGGATAGATTCGGGTTTGGAGTTGGTGTTGCTGAGGTCAATGACGCTCAGCGTGTCCGAGAAATAGTTGGCCACATAAGCCGTATGGCCGGCGATGGTGACCGCGCGAGGGCCAAGATCGCCTGCGGGCAGTTTGACACGCCGGCGGGAACCCGCGAAGAATGGAACCGAATACCCCATCGGTTGGCTTTCTGCATAAGCCGAGCCTCGCGCCTTGAGGGAGTCGAAAGGCGCCGGCAACTGCAGCAGCTTCTTCAGCAGGGCCGCGAAGTCAATCAGACTCAGTTCGTGCGTGCCGGCGTGGGCGACGAGCAAAGTCGAGCCATCGGCAGACCAAGCCATCCCCCACGGATTCGCCGCCCCTCGGCCACGATCGTCCAGCAGGGTGGTGGCCAGAACCTCCATCCGGCCAAGATCAATCACTGTCAGGGCGTTGGCATTCATCCACAGGGAGCGCAGGTTGCCTGCGGCGGGCCGGTATTGCGCCAGGATATGGGTGACGGCAGCATACTTGCCATCCGGCGAAATGCGTATGTCCTTAAGCGCGCCGCTGCCGTCCGGCAGCAGGAATTCGGCGGTCACCTTGCCCTGGGCCAGGTCAATAGCGCTGACCACTGCCGCCACGTAAGCCGCGTTGGCCGCCTCGTTGTGTAAGTGGTTGGCCACCAGCAGGTGCTTTCCGTCCCGGGTCAGGGCCGCAGCCACCGGCTCGCGCCGCACAGGGATGCGCCCCACCTCTTTTCCTGCGGCCAGATCAATGACGCCGATGCAATCATTGAACCGGTTGCACACGTAGAGCATCTTGCCGTCCAGGCTGAGCGTGGGGGCCATGGCGGTGTGGCCGGTGGTGATTCTGGCGACGATGCGCGAGGTCAGAGCGGCAGCCGCTGGCGGAGGGGTTGGAGCGTTGGAGCGTTGAAGCGTTGAAGCGTTACAGCGGCCAGGCGAGGCGGCGGACGCGAACGCTTGCCCGAGGTCAATGACGCACACCGCGCTCTCGGGGGCGGCGCAGGTGACAAAGAGCCGGCGCTCTTCAGCAGACAGCACCAGGCCGGAAGGCGGCTCAGGCACTGGGATGGAACCCAGGACGACCCGGCTGGCAGTATCCAAACACACGATGCAGTTGGCCGTGGCACAGGCGATATACAGGGTCTTGCCATCTCCTGACGCGGCCAAGGCAGTCGGCGAGAGATAAGGGGCGCGCTGCGGAACGCATTGGAGAGAGACGGTCTGGGCTGTTGCAGCGAATTGCAGCGCTACCGCGACTATTGCCGAAGCAACGGCGGTGGAGCCATTATCATTGATTGACATGTATTCAGGTCTTCGCCGCGGCGTTCCGCTGCGTGCGTGCCGCGGTCAACACCTGCTGCGTCCGCTGGGAGCCAACGTCGTTTGCCCACTCACGGCGTTCCACCAACAAAACCCTCTGTCCAATGGTCTTTGTCCACCTCGTACGCCTCGATATGGAAACCTTCCCTACAATCGCGAAATCCGGGGGCTGAACTCAGCCGCTTAATCGCCACCCGTGCGCGGGCCTTTGAGGAGTAAACGCCAATGAATTTTATATCTTCATTGCCGGATTGTTGCTCATGCACATGCTGTAAAACATAGACTGTGTTCATATTTGCTGGGCTGTACGTGTTATTCGAAGGCCCTATCACAGTATTTCTTTAATTTGCTGAACTCGGAGCGAGACCCTCTCCTGCAATTCGGGAATGCGTGGCTTTACCGGCACATCAGGGCTCCTCGGTAAGAATACTCTCCATGAGAGGTCTTCTTCCAGCCTTCAGCCTCATTCTCCTGAGCCACTTCCGGGCTTCTGTGTGACCCTGCTTCGCTGCTGCGATAAACCACTTTGTGGCTTGAACGGTGTCCTTGCGGAGCCCCGCACCTGCTTCATAGGCGAGTCCCAGATTATACTGAGCCTTAATGTCCCCTTGGTCGGCTGCTTTTCGATACCAGCGGACAGCTTCAGCGAGATTCTTCGCCACGCCTCTACCGTAGAATAGACAAACCCCGAAATCTCTTTGCCCCTGGGCATCCCCCTGCAAAGCGCACTTGGACAACCACCTCGCGGCAGCCTTCGGACTCTTACGCACTCCCTCGCCTTTGCGAAATCCAAGCGCCAAATCGTACTGAGCCTCGGGATGGCCAGCTTCGGCCGCCTTCCGGTAGAACCGCATCGCCTCTTTAAGGTTCTTGCACACGCCCCAGCCACGATCAAAGGAAACGCCCAGGTAGAAATGTGCTCGAGTATGACCTCGCGCCGAAGCCCGCCGCCACCACTTCACCGCTTCCGCTCGGTTCCGCTGCGTCCTGTTTCGCGAGAATGCCAAGCGATAGCCCAAACGGAATTGCGCATCCCCATCTCCCTGAACGGCTCGGCGTTTTAGTGCGGCTGTGGTAATCACGTTACTTGGTGTTTCGGTGCTTGACCAGGATACGGAAACTTGGGCTTGCACGGGTCCGGTTCGGTTTGTTGAGGGAGACTGGGTCGCCTCCCGGGTTTCGGCGCGCGACGAAGATCGCCTTTCTCCCCGCCTTGGTCGCGAATCTTCCGTGCCTGACCCTCTTCGTGTTTGCCCTTGGTTGATGGCCTTGCATTTTTCGTGTGTTCACTGCTCTCGGCTCGGTCGCCACTTCCCTTGTTCAGGCGCCAGGTGTCTCCAGATTTGGGGCACTTGGACATCGGGGGAAATTCATCTTCCGCGAGACCCAGCGGATCAAGGAAGGTCAGGGGGCTGTTGAGTGCGAAGGTGTGCAGGTTGACGTTAACTCGGGGCCACGCGACCATGACCTCGTCGTCGGTCAGGTCGTCGCCATTGTTGTATGCGGTCCGTGGTTCTCTGGACGGCATGACATAGATGGGGCTTCCCAAGTCCGCCAGGGGGTCCCTATTTAGCCACCTCTGCGTTCCAGGGTCGTACCAGGCCGGGGCGTGCTCGGCGGACAGGAGAAGTGCAGAAAGCAGTTCGAGTAGCAGTGCAGGTTTAATTGAGGTCATGGCGTTGCGATTCGGTTTTGGTGTTAGTAGCCCCTGGCCGGCGGATTGCGACCCGGGCTTAGCCTGGACGGAGGCGCGGAATCCAGCGCCTCCGGCAGAAGGCCGGGACTCAAGGACGGTGGCCGGCGGGGTGCACTGGCTTGGAGGGAGGCCCGTGGCGCGCCCAGCGTATCTGCCAGAAGCAGGCCGTAGGCCCTGGAAGCCGGCGCCAGGCCGGCGGCGGCAAGGTATGCGGAGGCCGCTTCTTGGATTCGGCCGGCTTCTCTGAGGCAGTGGCCGCGCAAGGAGAGGAATACCGCCAACTCCTCCACCGGCGTGAGGGACCTGAGGTAGCCATCCATCTTGATATCGTGCTCGGTCACCGCGAAGGGCCAGTGCTTGAAATGCTCGTCGTCGTAGTGGTTCATTCCCTTGCCGGTGGCTTCGAGGTTGAAGCGCTCAGTGGCACTTTCCCATCTGAGGAACAGATGCGACTTGGTTGTTACCAGCTTGAGCGGATACCCCAGCCGCCGGCCCAGCGCCACGTAGAGCACCGGCATGGAACTGCACGTGCCCATTCGCTGGCGGCCGGACAAACCGTGCAGGAAGATGTCTCTTGAGTCCGCAAAGAACCGGTCGTCGCTCCGGCCCGCGGCGAGGCCGGCAATGCGCTCGGGGTTGTACCGGATTGAGAAATCCTCGTAGAGCACGACGGACATCATCAACATGCGGAAATAGCCCTCAGAGTTGTCGAACTCCGCCGGGTTAGCCTCATAGCGGTAGAGATGCCGATCGGTTTCGGACTTAATGTGACCGGCCCACCGGTCAAGGGTTGCCAGACACTCGTTGCAGTCCAGCCGCTCAGCCCCGGGTAAGCCCTGAGCGCAAAGGAGATTCATGAGGGCAATGTCGCATCGGGCGACTTGGCCGGTCCCCGCGCCCAGTAATTCGTCGAGGTTTGCCGGAGATTGTAAGGCGATGGCTCCAGCGGCGGGCGCTGGTCGAAGCCTCGGCGAACCTGGAATGTGACCCGAAAGCCCCCAACACACCGCAGCGACCGCTGCTGCGCCAAGTCCAACAAGGACCAGGACGCGATAACGCGTTGCAACTCTGGCCCAGGAATCCCCCCGATGGCTGCTTAAATCTGCTCTGCTTTGCTCACTCATACCAGTTACCTCCGCGCCAGAGATGCTGGGGGTGGCCGCGCCCCCCGAAGTTCCCGGAAGCATCGTGCCCATAGCCGAAGTCCTCGTGCGGGCGAGGTGTCTGGTGTAACTGACGAATCATTGGACTTAAGATAAGCGGTTCTGACCCCGCTCCACAGTTCCATAAATAGTCATTTCATAAAGTTCGGGAGTGCTTCACAAAAATGGGGCGGAGGCGGTATTCCATACTTCACGGCCAATGCTCTCGACTCTCCCGTTCGTTCCTTGGCCGTTCTAGCGAACGGAAGCCCGACGGTGGTGGCTAAGAGGCCTTCGTGGACAGTCGAGAACATCTCTGGAAAGCGGCTCGCCTCCGAGAAACAAGCGAAATCTTCAGGCAGCGGTGGCCTCCGATCACGCTGCCAATCCGAAAAGTTCGGAGAGATTTTGACAATATTTGTGACCACGTCATGAGTCAAAGTTGTGACCACGCACAGCACCGGGAGGCTGGGGGCAAAGATGCGCGTCCCCGGCCACGCCCTGGTGGGAGTGAAGGTGACCGAATTGTCCCCGACGATCTGACGCATGACCGTTCGAACAGATCTATGGGGAATGTAGCTAGATCTCCCCATTTCGGAGGGAACGATGAAGGACAGCCGAGTGCATCCGATACGCAGACACCACTTGAGTAATTCAGGAAGTGCTACTTGACCCAGCGAGTATTCGAATACCTTCACTTTCGCACGTCGAGCCCTTCCCTCGTTCGTTGACCGAGCCCAAAACGCACAACTTGGTTGCGGTTTCGGGAGGTCTTAAACGTAGAGGCCTGCATTACTCTCATTTGCATGTGCATTCCATTAGGTCTGTAATGCCCACAGGATCGAGCCAAGTGAGTGCATCCCATGCGGCCCCAAGCAAAAAATACCCTGTGTCCCCCGAGTCGGCACCCTCAGCGGCAGTGGGGGCGAAGACACCCACGAAGAAGCCACCCAAAGCACCTCCCCACGGAAAGTGGGGGTGAATATCTTGGACATGAGTGTGACTGAACGGTCCATCAACGGGGTGGACGTGTGGCGGATAATCCCCGTGCTGTTCTGGCCCCTTCAACCCTCCAGTGTCGGAAAGTGCCCGCGCAGTTCGGTCTCGTGCGGCTGGATCACCCGGCACATGAACGACCGGGTGATGCTCACCATGTCTTTCCAAATCCCGCAAGCTCTCCTTGGTCATTTGTATGGCTCTCTCAAAGTTTCTCTCTCGAATCTGCTTGATTAGCTTGCCGCTCTGTTTGCAAACCCTAATAGTGTTGTTCCATAAGCTCAAACCATCGGTGTCGACAGCCAGGGTTGGTCCGTTGTCGACGAAGGTAAATAGATTCAGACCGCGCCTCTCGCCTATCGGATCCCTATTTAGCCATCTCTGCAAATTGGGATCATAGTACCGGTAGAGGTAATAGACCAGGCCCGAGTTCGGATGATACTCCTTGCTGGAAAAGCGGTAGAGGTTGGCGCTGGCTAGGGTCCCGCTCATGGCGAGAATATTCCCGAACGGGTCATACGCATACTGGGCGACCACGCTGCCGTCTTGCGCGACCAGGCAGGTGATGTTGCCGTTTCCATCCGCGTGGTAGTAGGCATGGCCGGCTGGGTCGCCAACAGCCAAGAGACCCCGATCGCTCCGCGCCAGCAGGCCGCCAATGCCCCCGGCCCCCTGCAAATCTCCGCTCAGATCATTGCCGCGCGTGTAGGTCACCTGCGGGACATTGTTTGCATCGCGCTCCTGAACGACCAACCGGCGGTCGTAAAGGTAATGCACCTCGTTGGTCTGGACCCAACTCCCTCCGCTCCGGGTGTACTCGCGCCGGGCGCGCCGGCGCAGCAGCCCGTCATGTTCAAACTCGCTCTTCCAGGCCCCGGCCACCGTCACCCGCTTGAGCTGGTTCTCGTCGTCGTAATCAAAAGTGCGCAGGCCGTCGCTCAGCAGGTTGCCCCGCGCGTCGTAAGTGTAGGTCACGTTCAGCGGCAGGTTGACCGACACGCTGGCCGAGGCATGCCCGCCGTGTGCATCATAAGCGTCAGCGTTAAAGGTGTTAATGCCGTCGGCCAAGGAGTTGCCCGCCTGGGCAAACGTGTTATCGGCATAGACCTGGGCCGCCTGGCTGTTGACCGTCACACTCGCCGCCGGGAGCGAGCTGGCGCCCGCGACCGTGAGCGTCCCGCTGCGGCTGGCACCGGTCAATTCGTTGAGGTTATTGACGCTGAAGGTCTGCACCAGTTGGTTGTTGGTGCGCGAGTTCAGGTTCCACGCGGCATCGTACCCATAGCCAAACTGCTCATGCGGCCGGGGCGTCTGGTTGGGCTCGAACCCTTTGGCCGACCGCAACTGGCCGATGTTGTCATAGAAGTAGTTGACGTAATTGGCGGCTCGAAACACCTGCTGCGTGCGCTGGGAGCCCAGGTCGTAGGCGTACCCATGGTAATCCGGGACAAGGGCCAAGGGACTGACCAGCATCGAGTAGAGAAGCCGGCCCAAATCGTCGTAGGCCCGCTCACTAAAGCCGCCGACGGGCAGCGGGGAAAGCCGCTGCACGAGGTCGGAAGCAGTGGGTCCGCTGCTGCTGGAGGGTTGTTCGTACCGGTAGCCGAAGGACGCCGCGGCCGAGGTCACGTTGGTCAGCCGGCCAAACTCGTCATAAAGATAGGTTTGGGTCCACGGGCCGGCATTGGACTGCGCCAGACTTAAGCTGGCCGGCAAGCGGTTATTATATGCGTAGGTTGTCTGGCTGGCAGGCCATGGCCCGGCTTCACTGAGCAACTGGTCGCCGTCGGACCAGGTGAAGGCGTTCGTCGCCACCGCGTCCAGCATGTTGGTGAGGCGGTTGAGGCCGTCGTATTGGAAGATGCAGTTCAAGCCGGTATCGGTGGGATAAACCACACTCGTCAGGTTGCCCACAGCATCGTAGCCGTAGGTGGTAACCACGTTGCCGGCCTGCCAGCGGTAGCTCAGGCGGCCGTCGGCATCATACTGATAGCGGAACATGTCGGCGTTGTTGGCGTCCAGTTTGTTGGTGACCTGGCCATAACAATCGTATTTCCAGCTTGTAGCCTGGTTTTTGCCATCCGTCAAGCGCAGCAGGTTGGCGGCAGCGTCATAAGTGAACTGCAAGATTTCGAGGTTGGCATTGGTTAAGAAGAGTTCGCGGCCGGCGGCGTCCCGCACGAACGTGGTGATCTGGCCCGACGGGTCGAGGTAGTTGGTCAGACCGCGCGCGTCATAAACAAAGCCCTCTTTGCCGGATTCGAGCTGGCCCGAGTTGCCATAAACCTGGCGCCGGGTGATCCGATCCAGGAGATCATATTCGCTGAAGGTGGCCACGGCGTTGCGGTCTATGCTGTTGGTCAGGCGGCCATATTCATCGAACTGCTGCGCGAGCAACAACTCCGGCCCGGACTGGGCCGACACCATGCAGGCGTGGGCGAGCTGGAGGCGCAGGCCGTGGTAAGCGTAATCCAGGGAAACCTTGCGTCCGCCGCTGTCGCTGAGGAACTGGAGGAAACCGTTCTCATCGTAGGTGCGGTTAACCTGGTAGCCGTCGCCGTAAATGGTGTTGGTGAGGCGCCCGGCGATGTCGTATTGGAAGGCGGTGGGGACCCAGTGCGTCCCGCTCCAGCGGTTGATGGAGCTCGGGGCGCCGCAACCGCAATAATCAATCAGGGTGATCTGCTGGTTGGCATTGGTGATGGTGCGGAGCTGCCGGACGGGATCAAACGTGTAGCGAGTCCACTGATTGAGCCGGTCTGTGACGCCCACCACGTCCAGCTTGTCGTAGAGGTTGGAGGCGGTGGTGCCGTCCGGGTAGGCGGTGCCGACCAGGCGGTTGAGGTCGTCCCAGGTATTGGTGATGACGAGGCCCAATTCGTTGGTGTGAATGAGCACATTTCCGTTGGTATAGGTGAAATAGTTGGTGCGGAAACCCAGGTCGGCCTGCATTTGGAGGAAGCCCTGGCTGAGGCCATCGGGATAATAGACGTTGGTGCGGACCAGGCCGCTGGGGAAGGTGATGCTGGTCAGGCGGAGGGTGGTGGGGTCGTGGGTGTAGCGGGTGACCTCGTCCAGGGCATTGGTGACCGAGGTCAGGAGGTTCGGATGGGCCACATTGGCGTAACCGTAGCCGCGGACCCGTTCGCCGCGCGGACCGTACTGCTCGCGGAGGTACATGCCGCTCGGGTCATAATGGTTAGTGTAGGCGGCGCTGGTGCCGTCGCTGTTGTAATAGGTCAGCACCACCGGACGCCCGAGGTCGTTGCGCGTGATGTCGAAGTAGGGCTGCCAACTGGCGTCCCAAATCGTGGTCACGCGTTTGAGCGTGCCCGGGAAATTGGCCCCGGTCTGGCCTTGATACCAGAAGGAGCGAATGCCGGAGCGCTGCTGGTAGCCCGGCAGCAACGGGTCCACCGGCCCGGCCAGCGAACCGACGGTGTCGCACACCGCTCCCATGGTCGCGTCGGCATGGAGCCAGTGCTGGATGCTGGCCAGGAAATAGTCCGCATTCGGCAGGTTCAGAAGATTCGCCAGGTCGGCGGTGGGGATGGCGGCGTACTGGGCCCGGTTCCAATGGTAGCTGTTGCGGAACTCGGCCTCGGCGTCACCGCCGCAATAATCCCAGGGCCCCTCGCCGCAAAAGGCATAGAGTTGATGGCTGCCGTCGGGTTCGCTGACCAGCAAGGCGCGGTTGGCCGAGTAGCCGCCACCGTCGGACCTGGACCGTCCCGGGCCCGCGTAAGACCGAAAACCGGTCACACCATAAGGGGTGGTCATGTTGGTGATGAGGTTGTTCTGGTCGTATTGGAAGGTAGTCACCAGGCCGATCATATCCACGATGGTGGCCAGCCGGCCAACGCTATCATACGTGAAGTGGCAGGTCTGGTCGTAGGGGTCGGTTATTGACGTGATCAGGTTGGGGAATCGCGAATCGGTGTAGGCGAGCGAGTTGGTCCGCCCGTCCACGTCGTACACGGTTGAGAGTCGCACGCGGTCGCCGTAGGGAACATAGCTGTAAAGAATGCTCCGGCCATAGCGGTCCGTGCGCCGGGTCAGAAAGTAGCTGGTGTCGCCCCAAGTTTGGTAGGCGACCGTATAGTGGCTTTTCGCGCCGAGCGGCGATTGGATGACCGGATAAAGACCCACGCTGTCGTAGAAACCGCCGCCGGCTGGGCTCTGCACGGCTCCGGCGCGAAACTCGAAGCCAAGGATGCGCCCGGACTTGTAATCTGGCGCGCCGGGCTGGAAGGCACGTACGCCGCCGCCAGCCATGCGATTGCGCCAAAGGCCGGACACATCTTTGTTCATCAGGCCAAGCCAGTTGCAGGACCAGTTGGGGCCAAAACCGGCAAACCGGTCGCTCGAAACCGTGAGTTCCGCGTCCGAGCGCTGTTTGTAAGAGAGCTTCAACGGCATCCATCGCCCGGAGGCGAGGCGGTAGCGCAGCGGGGTGTCGTGTAGCCACAAGTTGATGTACGGCTCGGACACCTGCCACCGGGGCATGCCGGGGCCCTCGTCGGGCGGGCACGGATTATCCCCGTCGCCGCTCGCGCCGTCATTGGCCGAGGGCGGATCGCAGGGGTCGCTGCACGAGCCTTCATCGCCCCCCTCGCAATCGGGGTTGTCATCATCGGCATCGTCAGGCGGGCCGCCGTAACACCCACCACGGATGTCGGCACATTCAGCCGGCGTGAGCTCTGGCCAGCCGGACGGCACCATGTCACGCGGCAGGAGAAAAACCCCGCTGCTCTCGGCGTCAATGGCCGCGGCAGTCATGCGGACCGAGCGGTCCTTGGTGGAGTCCACGATCTGGTAGCGTCCCTCTTGGGCGGCGGCAATCACGGCGTAGTGGTTGAATTTCCAGTGCACGACACAGGGCACAACCAGGTCGGCGCCCGACGGGCGGCGCACCGCCGCCAAACCAAGGCCGTTGGTTTGGCCCAGCGTCAGGAGCTGCGCCAGCGTAAACCCGCCCTCCGGCGAGGCGGTGTGGAGCAGGTATCGCTGGAGAGTGGTCTCGGCATGGAGCGCCTTGGCAAGGTTGATCAAGGCAATCAAGCCGCACTTGAAGGCATCGCCCGGGCGGAGTTGCATGGTCTGGAGCCGGTCCCTGGCCGCCGCCACGGAGGCGCTGTAGGCCCCGAGAGGCACCTGACTCTGGGCGATCTCCCTCAACAGGCGGTCCAACTGCTCTTTCTGGCCCAGCCCGGCCAACAGCGCGGCCAAACCGGCCGCATTCCGCGCCGCAAGATTCTGACCCTTGGGGTCACTACAGCCCCTGGTCGCGGGCCAGGCAGCTTCGTAGTGGGCCAGCGCTGGGCTGTAGCGACCCTGCCTGGCATAAAAATCGGCCAGGTTGACCCGCAGCGACGGCGTCCAAGCCGACTGGGGATGGGCGGCGAGGAAATCGTCCAAGGCAGCGGCGCCGCGCGTGCCAAACGCCTGCATAGCGCGCAGCAAGTCGGCGGATTCAGCCGGAGGCGGTTCGTGCGAGCCGAGCCAGTCGATGCGTTCGGCAAAGAGCGGATAGGCTCGGACCTGGTCTGCGGCCGAGTTGTCTGCCGCGCTGAGCCGGATGACCGATGTCAGCAGCGGCAGAGACGAGAGCAGTAGGGTAATGGCGGGAATGGCAGTAGTCTTGGTTTTCATGATGGGCTGGCCTCAGGTTAAAGTGGCTTGATTCGGCTCACGGGAGATTGGCGTTGGCTTTGGGTTCGGTGATCCAGATCGTGAAGGGGGGAGGTGGCGGGGGCGAAGCCGGCGAATAGAGCTCCGCGCTCGAAGAGCACCCCAATAGGTCGGAACCTCCTCCAGCGACCAGCGCCTTGCCGTTGTTCAACAAAGTCATGGTGCTGAAACAACGTCCCGCATTCATCGTGGCGGTCATGCTCCAGGTCTCGGTGGCCGGATCATACAGC
>Ga0182021_10006441_pt1 | contig 13938 bp, 9 predicted proteins | sample 612E3MmetaG_FD_120493 | JGI IMG/M metagenome (GOLD analysis project Ga0182021, IMG submission 120493) | Permafrost microbial communities from Stordalen Mire, Sweden - 612E3M metaG (Illumina Assembly) | ecosystem: Environmental > Terrestrial > Soil > Wetlands > Permafrost | place: Sweden...
TTAGATTTTTAATCTGATTTTGAGTCTTGCAAGCAGAGCGGTTAATCCAACCATTAACAATGCCCATACTAATGATCCTGCGACTACGATTAACGGATTCTGAGATTGCTTATAAAAAAGTATCGGGATACCGAAGCTCCAGATCAGGTAGTATAGAATGTCAGGAGCGATGTATGTAGTAAGGGAATTCTCACCTGCCGGCTGTAAAAATGATGCCCATTTTATTTTGTTCCTGATATCAATTATCCAGTATAATAATATGAAAACCAGGAAACTGATACCACTACAAATCATTGCCCAGCTTGGTGTTGCCTGAATTTTTGAGATTATAAACCACTTTCTGAGAATGAATCCTGACATTAAAAAGATTAGTCCCAGACCAATAAATATCAATATTGATTTTTTGAACTCCTTAGCCGGTATTGTCTTGATCAACAGACCTCCGATCAGACCGGAGAGCACAATAAAAGGCACATTGCCATCAATAATAATTCCCAGAATTGGTTTAACAGGTTTCAGAAATTCAAGTAATTTCCAGTCTGAGAGCATATTCATGATAAGAAAGAATAATGCAAATAATGATGTTTTCAGTATAGAATCACGGAAAAGAACATAGGTGAATGCAGATATAAGGTATCCCCATCCGATCAATCCAAGTATGCCCCACCAACCTGTAATAAGAGAGCCATTATTGCCGGATTGTCCTGATTTGAATTTCAATACCAGGAATGCAAATATTGCAAGTCCAAGGAATTTCAAGCCGGTTATAGTAAAGAACTTATTTTCCTTATCCTGATAATCGTTCCAAAAAAGAAATACTGCCAGGTACATTAAAATTGCCCATAAGTTTTTGCTTATCCCTGATAATTCAGGATTGACCCTGCCGCTGTTTAGCATCAGGACACCAATGATTATAAGACTTAATGACCTTGTGAGTATATGTCTGCTTATATCCCGGAGCGATTGACCTGAAGAAAACCTCTTTGAAAATGCAAAAGGAATAGCCATTCCCACAATGAAAAGGAATCCTGGAAATACCCAATCAGCGAGCCCCATTCCGTCAAAATCTGCGGCGCGATGACCAAGCCATGCAGGAGCTACATTCATATTCAGGTCGTTTACAAATAGCATCAGAACAAGGGTAAGTCCCCTCATGATATCAATTGACGAGATACGGTTATAGTTAGTCATTCAATGGAGATAATTTATTGCGTAAAGGTTAAAAAAATAAAGATAAAAAGTATCTCCTGTATTCAAATGATGAAATTTTTGATATGATATAAAACTGTTTTAGTGTAAGTAACGAAAATTATTATTTATCGGATGGAGAAATTTCCTGCCTGGTTTCCTTGCAGAATAGGCTCAATTAGATATGATAAATTCTCTTCGGGGATATTCATATTTCCAAATAAGACCTGTTGGAAATATGATCAATCGCCCGAAAAGAATTTAAATTTTTCTGAAAGGAAGAGTTTCGTTTCCTGTCTGAGATGAGTAGAATTACATATAAAAAAATTTCCGCTTTTGCCTGAATATGTCAGGAGGCTGAAGCCTGCATTTCTCTTATAGTTTCTTCCGAATTTCCATTTCCCCCACTTTCAGCTACATCTACTCTGCCTCCATTGTATTTTCCGGCTATAGTATCAAGAAGACTATTGAATTTATTCTTTACAGAATCGAGATAGTCTTCTCCTTTTTTGACTATTTTTTGCCGGCTTTCAGACCCTTTATCGGGAGCAAACAGAACCCCGATCAATGCACCTGCGGCTATTCCGGCCAGTGCCCCTAATATGATTTTTCCCGAGTTCATAATTAAAATTTTTAATTGTTTATACTAAGTTTCTGTACCTTATGTCTATGGAACAGTATTAGCGTGTTTTTGTTTGGTAAAACCGGTATTTAATTACAGGATTGTCAAAGCTCAGAAATCCTGCCAGCCGATTTTAGTGGAATACCAAACCTTGTCATGATTTACTCATGTCAGTTTTTTTCAGGCAATAAGAAGAATTCACTATGGTTATATTTTGTACTGAGGAATTTTCATTAACTCTCCACTTTTCAGTGCCGATGAATGGGCAATTATTCCGGCAACGGTCAGGTTCAGCGCCATCCCGATATCAACTGCAGGTTTGCGGTCTTGAAGAATTGATGTGACAAACTCATCCATTAAATAACCATGCGAACCGCCATGTCCTCCCTGATGTACTCCGGGAGGCAGTGGCGGGCGACTCAGATTTGGAAGAATTTTTTCGAGACCTTCATATTTTCCGTAAAACGAACCTTTCTGTCCACGGATACGACCCCTCTCACCTGCATCTCCTGGTGTGTCCCAGCTGACAGCCATCCTTGATACTCCACCTTCGCTCGTCAGGAACTGAGCTATTTCCGTTCCAAAGGTGTTCTTAAATTTGTTGTCGATTAAATGTGGTATAATGCTTGGGACTCCGATACAGGATACATCGATGAAACTTCCTGCGGTAACACCTATATAATATGCATTGGAATGGGTTGGATACCACTGTGGTGGAAGTCCGATTCGCCATCCCTTATACGAGTCAATGGGCACTGGCATATAGTGAAAATATTCTCCTTCTGAATAGATGAGTTTACCTAGGCCTCCTGCTTCATATATTTTACGCATAGCATAAAGATCAGGTCGAAAATATGAGGTTTCGAACATCATATAATGAAGTCCACTGCTTTTAACTGCCTCGTAAAGTTTGTCAGCATCTTCTAGCGATCCAAACACTGCAGGCACTGCTGATGCTACATGTTTGCCATGTTTTAGGGCATCGATGGCATGCCTGGCATGGCTGGGAGCATCAGTAGCTATAAATACTGCTTCAATGGAATCATCTTTGATAAGTTCCTCAAGCGAGGGATATGTTTTTGAGCAACCGCAAACTTTTGACATATCGGCACAACGATCAGGAATAAGATCACTGACCGCAACTACTTCTACGTTTGGATGGTTCTGAAAACTAAACTGAGATGCAAATTGACAGACGCCATGACCAATCAGACCCACCCGAAGTTTACGGTCTGATACAGGTATCCACCCTTTGTAAACTTCCGGACCGTTATCTTCCTGTTCAAACCCCTGTATCTTAGGTATTTTTTCTCTTATTTTGCATGCCAGATTAGGAGCAAGAGATAATCCAGCGATTCCAATACCAGCCATGCCCAGAAAGTTGCGCCGGCTTATGAACTGATTTTGCTTTTTCATTTATTTTGAATTGCTTAAGATTAATAAAGATAAACCTGAAGAGAAATAATTTTTCAGAATTTTATCGATCAGGACAAATATAATCAATGCTAATATACATATCTAGGCTGAAAGTTGATTTAAAATTATTTCCATCAAACTATTGAAGTAATTGATAATTATTTGAGCGTATTAAAAATTCTTTATTTTTTGAAATCAACGTGTTGAAGAATAAATTTACGTTTGTACAAACTTGTAAAAAGGTAATTTTAAATGATTTATTAATAATCTTTAACATTGGGAAATTATTTTTTTATAAAAAATGAAATAAATTTGAAAATCGAGGTTGTATAATTGAGAGACTTACCCTTGTTATTATTTAATTCAATCTAACCGTATGCATAAATTAATTATTGTAACATTTCTCATTTCCCTGAGCTGCTCTTTTTCGTTTTCTCAGACAGACGAGAAGCTGAAATCTGATATCCGCAATACAGGATACATTCATAGTCCGCTGCCGCTCGACCAGAGCAAGTCGTTTGAGACCTTCGGACTTACCAAAAAAGTGACTGTTTCCGATATGCTTTGCGACATGGAAGACATAAAAAAATGGTCACATAAAGGAGTTGGTACCATGTCACAAACTTCTGAAAGGAGTATTTCCGGGAAGTATAGCCTGAAGCTAACTGCTCCCACAATACTTAGTGAGTTTCTCGACTGGGGAATAGGCAGGGGAACCTCCATGGCTACCTTTGACGCCGGTGGCAAAAACTGGGAGAAATATAACCGTATCAGGTTCAACATTTATCCCGATTGTGAAGGTGCCCGCAGCATATATCTGAATCTGTACGTGGAGAATGATGGTAAAATCAAAGTACCTGATCAATACGGGCGGGAAGGATTTCATGAAATAAACCTGGTCAACGGTCAGTGGAATGAGTGTTTTGTCGAGATGTCAGAGCTGCCACGGGATAAGGTCACTAAATTATCTTTTGCCATTGAAGTATTTGGAAAAGAGCGTACAATGGGCGATTCCCTGAAGTTTGACATTGATGCCGTAGAACTTCAGACAGTTGAAAATCCTGAAGTAGTAAGCGGTTGGAAACCTGCTGAAAACAGGATCATTTATTCGACTACAGGATACAGGAACAATAGTGAAAAATCAGCAATTATAAGGGTGAAAAATCATGATGGAATGTTCAGGTTAGTTGATTACACTACCTCGCAGGTAGCCTATGAAGGGGAAATAAATACAGCTAAAACGCATCTCGGCGATTTTGAAACCATTGATTTTACTAATTTCAAAAAAGAAGGACAATATCAGATCCGTGTTGGTGACGTTACAACAAAGCCGTTCTATATCAATCATAATATTTGGGATAATTCTGCATGGCGGGTACTGAATTTTATGTTTTGCGAACGATGTGGTTACCCTGTACCGGGGAAACATGGAGTCTGCCATTCCGATCTTAACTGTGAGTACAATGGCCATATTTATCCGGTAAACGGAGGCTGGCATGATGCAGCTGATATGTCACAGCAATCTCTGCAAACAGGAGAAATTGCATATTCAATGCTGGAAATGGCAAACAGAGCTAAGGAAAAGAACAATACCGATCTGTATCTGCGTCTTACTGAAGAGGCGCTATGGGGTCTGGATTATATTATGAAAACCCGGTTAGGGGATGGTTATCGCATGCAGACCTGGGGCACCAATCTCTGGACCGACGGTTTTATCGGTTCAATAGATGATACCGGAAGGCGTCAGGTGACCGCTACAAACAGTGGGTTTGAGAATTTCCTTTTCTCTGCCATAGAGGCATATGCATCAATAAGTCTCGACAATGATAAGATGTTGAAAGAGAACTTGCGTAAAATTGCCAGAGAGGATTTTGGTTTTGCGATTAAGCGATTCGAGGAACTGGGTTACAATGAGAGGATCTCGAAGGGACATGGCCATGCATATATGGCATCGCAGAGCCAGTACATGGCAACTGTTTCATGGGCGGCCAGTATGCTGTTCAAATTAACACAAGAAAAATATTATGCAGAAAAAGCTGCCGAGTTTATTAAATATACATTACAGTGTCAGCGAAAAGAACCGCTGAACGATATAAACAAAACAAGAGGTTTCTTTTACCGCGACCTCGATAAGAAATCCATTGTGCATTTCAATCATCAGTCGCGCGACCAGGTTTATATGCAGGCATTGACAGCGCTTTGCGAAACACAACCGGATCATCCCGATTATGCAACATGGGAGAACTCCATCAGGATGTACGGTGATTACCTGAAAAATATAATGCAGTATGTACAGCCATATGGAATGGTTCCGAGCGGCGTATATCAAAAAGATGAAGTGAAGGATTCGGCTAATTTTTATATTGTACAGGTGGGGATCCATCAGGATGTATCCAAAGACTTTAAGGAACAGCTTGAGAATGGGATCAAACTCGATGACGATCATTATCTCAGGATTTTTCCGGTTTGGTTCTCATTCAAGGGTAATGCAGCCGTACACCTTGGGACAGGAAAATCAGCAGCTCTATGTGGAAAATTCCTGAAAGACAAAGAACTTATGAATATTGCTGAACAGCAATTGTTCTGGATAGTCGGAAAAAATCCTTTCGGTCAGTCATTAATATGGGGAGAAGGCAGCAATTATCCTCAGCTGTATACTGCGTTGCCCGGAGAAATGGTAGGGGAGATACCGGTAGGTATGCAATCCAGGTTCAATGAAGATGCCCCATACTGGCCACAGTTCAATACTGCTACCTATAAGGAGGTTTGGGGATCATCGGCCGGTAAATGGTTCTCACTGATTTCGGAGTTTTAACATGGTCAGTATTGATAAGCTGAAACTTATACTAATACCTGACAAAACACCTTCACATGGAGTAGTCTTCTTTTACTGGCCATTATTTGAAAGGGATTCCTTAAGGATGGAAGTGATCAGAAGATTGGTTAACGAATTATTATGATGTACTATTCATACTTAAATACCTTCTGATAATAGAGTGATTTTTTGTTCCTCCTGCAACTTTTTTATCATATTATTTGCATTGTCTATTGCTAAAATTTTTTTCTTTTGCATCCATGAATCTCCTATGGTACTATTCATGAATTTATCAAACACCAAACGAATAGTTGTATTCATTAATCCATTGTATATATCAGCGGGATTATTTGCCATAATTCGATAAGAAACTGCCATCCCCCCTTCCAGATATGTATTGAAATGCCAGTAACGGCTGGGCATGAATACTGCATCCCCGGGCTGAACGATAAAATCGTATCCCTCGACATACCTGAGGGCAGAAAATTTTTCATAATCCGGTTGATCGGGATCAATCAGTGAAAATGAAGTCAGTGGAACTTTATAGATTAATTTGTCATAAAACGGAGATATCAAAATAACTCTTTTTCTTCCGATAATCTGTGTCATCAGTACGCTTGAGCAATCGATATCAAAATGAAAACGGACTTTGGAATTCTTACCCCCAAAAAAAGCTAACCCAAGATTCCCTAGTACACCTTTAACCAGATCGGGAGTTGGGAACTCTTTTCGTAATTCGGGAAATTCTTTAAACATATTAAGGAGAAATATCCTGAATGGAGTCTCTTCATCCCTCTGAATTATTGAAGAATATTCAGAAAAACTCATAATTAAATCGTAACCTGTATAAGCTGTATTTCTTGATTTCGAGCTATCGATTATTCCAACTTTATGGTTCCCCATTATTTTGTTAAGATATTCGAATGTCCAGAGTTTCCCCGCCGGGAAGAGGTTGGCAAAGTTCTTGATAATGAGTGGTTTGGATTTTGTCAGATAATGATTTCGAAACTTATCACGTGACAATTCCAGCGCATCTATCTGATCAATTTGTAATGATAGTTTCATAAGTCAGGGATTAAAACAATGAACTACAGATACGGCAATTCTATATATTTTTCATTCAAAGTAAAATCTATGATCATTAAACATTCAACAGTTCCTGGCAAAAAAGGTTTACAATCAATTTTACGAAAATCTAAAATGCATTGTCAACGAAGGTAGATTGATAGTCATTGAAATTTTAAGGTAAACACAGATCCCTTATCCGGAGAAGAGTTCACTGAAATTGTGCCATAATGGTTTTGCATTATTTGCTTCGACAGGCTTAATCCTATACCTGAACCATTTTTCTTGGTTGTATAAAATGGCACAAATATATCTTCGATAATATCACCGGGTATTCCACTTCCATCATCTTCTACCAGGATAAATGTACCCTCATCAGAAATGAATGCATTGAGGTGAATTGTTCCGTTCTTCTTCCCATTTATAGCTTCAACCGCATTTTTGATTAAATTGATAAGAGTCTGTTCAATCTGGGCGTAGTCTGCTACTATTGCAATATCTTCAGGATTTACACTTGCAGTGATTTTAATGTTTTCTGAAATAATTGATTCCATGAGGAGTTTGCATTTACTGAACAAGCTCCCAATAGTGAATCTGCATAAATTAGGTTTTGGCAGTGAGGTTAAGCTTCTGTATTTTTCAACAAAATCCAATAATCCTTTCCCGGTTTCTTCAATAGTATTCAATCCTGAAAGTGTTTTAGAGACTATCTGGCGATCAATATTTTCCAATGGAATCGGCCTTTCATCATCCTTCTTTTTAAAGTAGCCTGAAATCACACCGGTAAGAGAGGTAATAGGACTAATGGAATTCATGATTTCATGGGTTAAAATCCTGATTAATCTTTGCCAGGAATCCAGTTCTTTCTTATCGAGTTCATTTGTAATATTCTGAAAAGAAACCAGTTTTATTATATTGCTTTCAAATTTTAGTTCGGTGGCTTTTACTAAAATGCTTTGTAAATGATTGCCTATTTTCATTTTATGCAATATTTCCTGCCCGGGTTTTATAGTATTAAGAATTATAAATATTTCATTATTTGTAGTTATTAAGGATGATAAATGCTGCGGTTGTTGAATGTTTAAATACTTTTTTATTGCCCTGTTGCATATTTCTATCCTGCCATTTGTATCAAATGATAACAATCCTATGTCTACATGGTCTACAACGTTTTGTAAGAACTGGCTTGTTCTTTCATTTTCAATTTTAATATTCTGAATGATCGTATTTAAATTATTCATTCTGTCATGTAATTTCCCGAATGAGTTATTTTTTGCTTTTTCAGGGAATCGAACGGATGAGTCATGATCCTGCACCGATGAAAAGAATTTTTCCAGATCTGTATTTGTTTTATTAACCTGAATTACAAGCCAATAAGTTTGAAACAAAATCAGGAAAATCACACCTGTCAAGGTATAGTAGTATCCGCGGTCAATATGCTGTAAGACTATCCCTAGTGATATACTGGTTAAAACAATAAAGGTTACCCTGATCAGTATATTGTTGAAGAATCTATTTAATAACATGTTTACAGGTTTCTATAGGTTATACTTTAGCATTTTATTATACATGGTCTGTCTGGCTATGTCCAATTCCTGTGATGCCTTTAAAACACTTCCATTATTGCTGTCGAGCGCAATTTGTAAAGCTCGTTTTTCTATTTCGGCAAATGTCGGAGGCTTTTGGTTAAGAGATGGTTGCAGTGTTATATGTGAGATAATAAAATCTTCCGGCATTAAAATATCAGAATCACATAAAATAACAGCTTTTTCAATTGTATGACGTAACTCCCTCACATTTCCGGGCCAGTTATATTTCATGAGTTTGTCAAGGGTTTTGCTGCTGAATTTCAAATGAAATTTCTCGTATTTACCTGCATACTCCTTCATAAAATGTTCCGCGAGTAAAACAATGTCTTCTCCACGATCACGCAAGGGAGGAATTTCAATCACAATTGTATTAATCCGGTAATATAAATCCTCCCTAAAAAGATTCTTTGACACCATTTCCTCCAGATTTTTATTAGTTGCACAGATAAGTCGAATATCAAAAGGGATTGGTGTTTTTGAGCCGACTTTGTGTATAACCCTATTCTGAATGGCTGTAAGCAGTTTAGATTGCATAGTGAGAGAAAGGTTGCCTATTTCATCTAAAAACAAAGTGCCGCCTGAAGCTGTCTCAAACCACCCGGTTTTATCTTCTCTTGCATCAGTGAATGCCCCTTTAATATGTCCGAACATCTCACTCTCAAACAATGATTCAGTAATTGTGCCTATGTCAATGCTGATAAAGACTTCGTCGGCTCTTCGCGAATTATTATGGATTTCTTTTACTATTAATTCTTTACCTGTACCGTTCTCGCCTGCGACTAAAACATTTGCATCTGTCCTGGCTACTTTATTAATTACCTTCAACACATTTTCCATTGGCTGCGATTTGCCTATTAATGGAGTATACTGTTTACAAATCCCTTTGTTTATCTGCTTTTGCCTGTCGCGGAGCTTTTTATTCTCAATCTTTGATTGCCTGAGATTAAATGCTGCCTGCATTGTAGTAATCAACTTATTATTGTCCCATGGTTTTACTACAAAATCGGTGGCGCCTTCTTTTATAGCTCTTACAGCCAGATTTACATCTGAATAAGCAGTTATCATAACCACAGCTGCAAGAGGATCAGATTTTAATATCCGGTTGAGCCAGAAAATGCCTTCATTTCCTGTATTGACGCCTGCTGAAAAGTTCATATCCAGTAAGATTACATCAAACTGCTCCTTATTTATATAACTGAGGATTTGATTAGGATTTGAGATTCCTGTAATACTTTCAAATTCAGGTTCAAGGAGCTGAATCAGTGCTTTTAAGACCTGTTTATGGTCATCGACGATCAGTAATTTGCCATGCATATTTTCTGCTTTAATTGATGATTGATAGAACTCGCATAGAATCCCCAATTAATTTTTCTTTGTTTACGCCGGCTCCAAGGGGAGCAAAGAACCGAGACAGCTTTGCTGTCGAGTTCGGCGCAGCCAAAAATCAATTTACCTTCGCTTTTGTCATGTTAATTTTATGTCATGTCAATAATATGGACATAAAATGCCCCTATATTAGACAAATATAAATAATTTTATTTTGATATTATGGCTTAAATAACTAATTTTCAGTAAGTAAAAATTTTTGGTATGGTAATTGGAAATCCTTTAACCACAAAGGAACACAAAGGATGCACAAAGGGCACAAAGATTTATTGATTTGGAATAGCAACTGGCACCCAGTACCCAACACCGCGCAGCTATGATAAGAAACTACTTCAAAATCGTTTTCAGGAATATCAGACGGAATTCCACATATTCAGTTTTGAATATCAGTGGAATGGCAATTGGAATGGCCTCGGCAATTTTAATCCTTTTATGGGTTCAGGATGAATGGAGTTACGACAGGCACTTCAAAAATGCAGACAATCTATATCGAATTCTCGAAAAAAACTCCACTGGTGAAGGTATGATTATGGCCCCAACAGCAGAAGCCCTACCTCATGTTCTGAAGGAAGAATATCCCGAAGTAATCAGGTCTACAAGAATCGGGACTCCTCCGGGATTCACATTACAAAAAGGCGAAGAATTCATAGAAGAAAAGGTCGCTATGGTTGATAAAGATTTCCTAAAGATGTTTGATATCAAATTCGTCCGGGGCGATATTAACAATGCATTAAATGGGCCACGAAACATTCTTATCACGCAAGAAATGGCTCACAAATACTTCAAGAGAGAAGATCCTCTTGGAAAAGTTTTGACAGCGGTGGGGGGCCAGGTTGTTTTCAAAATAACTGGTGTTGTACAGAGTCTTCCTCTAAATAGTCACATCCAGTTTGATATTCTACTGCCCGCTGAGTGGAATGGAGTACCAGATAATGAATGGAACTGGAGGGAATATAATTATATTGAACTTAAAAATGGAAGTGACAGTAAATTAGTTGGTGAGAAGATAAAGGATGTTCTAAAAAAGCATATACAGAATTCAAATTCGGAGATTTTCCTTCAAAATATCAAAAAAATTCATCTTTTTTCATCCGGCAAATATACCTATGATATTGGCGGACATGGTGATATAACCTATGTCATGGTATTGAGCCTCATTGCTATTTTTATTCTTATTATTGCTTGCATCAACTTTATGAATCTTTCTACTGCACAATCAGCCAGGAGAGCCAGGGAAATTGGTATACGTAAAATTGCGGGGGCTAATAAACAAAGAATAATCCTTCAGTTTTTAGGGGAATCTCTGTTGATAGTGCTGGTGGCCCATGTATTAGCCATGATTTTGGTTGAATTATTTTTACCCGGATATAATAACCTTTCAGGAAAGCAGCTGCATGTTAATTATCAAAGCGCATATTTATATATTGGCTTGATAACCATTGTATTGTTTTGCGGATTACTGGCGGGAAGCTATCCGGCATTTTATCTTTCATCTTTAAAACCCCTCGATACATTAAAAGGACTTATCAATAAAAATCCTGGCAATCAACAGTTCAGAAGAGTCCTGGTTATCTTCCAGTTTTCACTTTCAGTTCTTCTTATTGTTTGTACTCTTATTGTCAGAAGTCAGCTGCACTACATTCATAATAAAAGCCTTGGTTTTAATAAAGATGACATCGGTTATTTTATGTACCCTGCAGCACCCTGGGATCGTGTACTTAAAACAGTAAAAAATGAGTTAAACAAAAATCCTGATATACTAAGTATAACTGCCGGGCCGATCAGTCCATTCAACATTGAAGGTACAATGAGCGGTCTTAGCTGGACCGGCAAAAAGGAGGGCGAGGATGTATTGTTTTATGGCCTTGATGCTGACGTCGATTTTGCCAAAACTTTTAAACTTGAACTAAAGGCCGGACGTTTCTTATCATCAGAATTTGCAACTGATTCAAGTTCGATAGTGATAAATGAAGAGGCAGAGAGAGTCCTTGGTTTTAATAACCCAATCGGGCAGACAATAACATACGCACACGGACAAAAGTATAATATTGTCGGTGTGGTCAAAGATTTTCATTTTAAATCATTACATCATAAAATCGGTCCTTTAATAATGGGAATTGGCGCTTCTAACGTTTTTTACGTCAAAATGAAACAATACAATATATCTTCAACAATTGAATCCATCAGGAAAACTTTTGATTCATTTAAACCAGTACTTCCACTGAATTTCCATTTTCTTAATGAAGATTTTGATAACATGTACCAAGCTGAACAAAGAATAAATAGAATATTCTCATGGTTCTCATTCCTGGCAGTTATAATATCTTGTCTTGGACTTATTGGATTATCCTCATTCATGACAGAACGAAGGACTAAAGAGATTGGTATAAGGAAAATTAATGGCGCAAGGTCATCAGAAATTTATTCACTGCTGTCAGGGGAATATGTCAGGTGGGTAATGATCTCGATAATTATTGCATGTCCGGTCGCCAGGTTTGTAATGTATAAGTGGCTGCAAAACTTTGCTTACCACATCGATATAGGCTTGTGGATATTTGTATCGGCAGGTGTCGTTGCATTAATTATTGCATTGCTTACGGTAAGCTGGCAGTCGTACAGGGCGGCGAATAAAAATCCGGTTGAGGCACTGAGGTACGAATAAGTTTCCGCCTGAATTCCCCAATTGGGACCGACTGCTAAGAAATTGCACTGCGGTCAATTTTAAGGAGGTACACGCTACAGGGGCGGAAAAGATGTCTTAGCTCCTCATTTTGATGGTAACTTCATCTTTTGTCCGCTGTCACAAAGTTTCATAGCGAATTGTTTTACGGCATCCTGTCCGGCAAGGACGTCACCAATAGTTGGTTCCACGGGAAAGTCGGGTATTATGCCTGTTTCCCTGGAAAGGCCTTTCACGGCTGCAGTGTAGGTCGTCCGAGCCACATTAAGTATCAGATGTGTGGCGGAAGTTTGAAGCTTTATATGGTCATCATTGCATTCATAAGTGCCGCCGGTTTCTTCTCCTACAAATGTAGCACGCCTGCTATATTTTAAAAGGGCACAGAGATGCCCTGTAGTAGAAAAACAGCCGCCATTGATAAGGACATACAGCTTGCCTGCAAAGGCGTTCTTTCCCGATACAGGGATGGGCTGTGCAAGTGCTTCATAGCCTTCGTAGGTACGTACAAAATAAGGGGCAGCTTGTCTTTCGAGATATGACAGGAGTCGTGAAGCACAAATAGGATCGCCTCCGCTATTGTTGCGCAAATCGAGGATGAGGTTTTGAATTCCTGCCTTGTGTACTTGTTCAAAGGCACTGTCGAGGAAGGCATAAAATTTTTGCCGGTTGTCATAATAACCAAAGGTCGGGATGCTCATAACAGCCGCATTTTCAGAATTCGAATTTTCCACGCGTAATTCACCTCCTCCGGAAAAAGATCCGGAAAGAGTGCCGATTGGATTATCCCAGGCAGCTTTTCTGGACACGGGTTTCAGCACCTGAACTTGTACTTTGGTGCTTCCAGGCGGGATAAAATTTACTTCATAACTATCGTGGTTCCCATACTGAATTGCAAAAAGATCGGGGAATGTATGTCCGAAATTTGCCAGCTTCCCGGTCTTGCTTTTTGCATCGGAATTTACAAGACGTTTTATGGATTCAATAATCCCAGTTACTGGAATCTTATTGATTGATATGATTTCTGATCCCTGCGGAATTACATTTTTATCTCCGGAGGGAGCAGTATAAGCTTTATTTCCAGAGAATATCAATCCAATAGGGAAGAACATCTCTTCTTCATTATTCCAGAATTCATCCGGAAGGCTGATCCATGTATGGCCGCAGTGAAGCGCTTCAA
>Ga0182021_10006442_pt1 | contig 13937 bp, 12 predicted proteins | sample 612E3MmetaG_FD_120493 | JGI IMG/M metagenome (GOLD analysis project Ga0182021, IMG submission 120493) | Permafrost microbial communities from Stordalen Mire, Sweden - 612E3M metaG (Illumina Assembly) | ecosystem: Environmental > Terrestrial > Soil > Wetlands > Permafrost | place: Sweden...
CAGCGTTCCGATGGCCGAATGGATCAACCGCACCATGCACTACGTCCTGTGCTGGTTGTTCATCATCATGGGGACCATGCATCTCTACCTGGCCGCAACCGTCGACGTGCCGTGCGCGCTCGACTTCTTCGGCATGGAGGAGCTCCAGACCGTCGAGGGTGGCCACGGCCACGGCGACGCCGCTCCCGAGCCGAGCCCGCAGGCTGCGTAGCGAGCCCGCAGGACCAGCGATCTCACGCCGTCGGGCGCGCATCGGCAACGGTGCGCGCCCGACGGACGTATGGGGCGGGTAGAATCCCAACCAACACCGCTCGCGCCTTCGCCCGGGCTCGCCAGCGACGCCCCGGCCCACGAACCGTCACGACCCGACCCGCAGAGGAGCCCTCTCATGGACGACGCCCGACCCACGATCGAGGAGTTGCAGGCCGCACTCGAGAAGTCTCGCGCCGAGACGCGAGGCGCCTTCGAGAACCGCGCGCTGATGTACTCGCACCTGTACGAGGAGTTGCTCCCGGTCCTGGGTCGCGAGGAGACGGTCGCGCTGATGAAGCGCGCCATCTACCGTCGTGGTCTTGACGTGGGCCGCAAGTACCGCGAGGCGGCGCAGGCGGGGGATCTTGACGAGGTCGGCAACATCTTCTGCAGCGGGTCGCCGTGCGCCGGCGGACTCTTCGACCCCGGCGTCGAGGAGGGCTCCGATGGCCGCATCGTGCTGCGCATGACGTCGTGCCCCCTCATCGAGGCATGGAGCGCCGCCGGGCTGCCCGCCGGCGAGATCGACACGCTGTGCGAGATCGCGGCGGCGGTCGACGAGGGCACGTTCGACGGAGCCGGGCTCGACCTGCAGTTCCTGAGCCGTCTCGGCGCTGGCGACGACATGTGCCTGCTCGACCTCCGGGTCCCGACCGCCAAGTAGCGGCGCTGCTCGGCGCGCGAGTGTGCCGCCTCGTTCGCAGATTGGAACCGCGTGCGATTCCTGACCTACAACATCCGGCACGCCGAGGGCTACGACGGCTGGGTGTCGAACAAGCGCATCGCCAGTGTCATTCGGCGCGCCGCGCCCGATGTCGTGGGCTTGAACGAGGTCTGGTACATCCCGCACATCTTCGAGCAGCCGCGTCTGCTCGGCGAGCTTGCCCAGATGCAGTGGGAGTACATCGAGACCACGCGCTATCTGGTGCAGTCGCTCGGCAACGCAGTGCTCACTCGAGGCGCGGTCCTCGGACGCAGCGAGATCGACCTGCCCCGAGGCATCGAGCGCCGCGCGGCACTGCTCCTGGAAGTGGAGGTCGACGGCGCGGCGGTAACGTTCGCGACCACCCACCTGAGCTTGGGCCGCAGCAAGCGCGCCGAGCAGGTCGAGACGTTGCGACGCGAACTGCCGCGCGACCGGCCGCTCGTGATCGCCGGGGACTTCAACGCGGGGGCCGGCGAGCTCGCGCCGCTGGGCGAGTTCCTGACGGTGGTCAGCGAGTCGCCGCTCACCTTCCCGGCGCTGCGTCCGCGGCGTGCGCTCGACCACATCGCCTTCAGCGAGCACTGGCGGCTGCGCGAGTTGCGGGCGGTGCCGTCGCTGGCCTCGGACCATCTCGCTCTGCTCGCGGACCTCGAGCTGCGGTAGGCGTGTGCCGCACGAGCTGGGGGCGGGCTGCACGCACGGGCGTGCTACGATAGGCGTTCGCGCCCGCATCGGTTTGCGGGTATCGGCCACATCCGTTCGGAGTTGAGTCATGCGCCAGAACGACGTCCGTAACATCGCCATCATCGCGCACGTCGACCACGGCAAGACCACCCTGGTCGACAAGCTGCTGCAGACCACTCACGTCTTTCGAGACAACCAGCAGGTCGCGGAGCGTGTCCTGGACTCCAACGACCAGGAGCGCGAGCGCGGCATCACGATCCTCGCGAAGAACATCTCGATCCGCTATCACGACACCAAGATCAACGTCATCGACACGCCCGGGCATGCCGATTTCGGCGGCGAGGTCGAGCGCGTCCTGAAGATGGCGGACGGCGCGCTGCTCATCGTCGACGCGTTCGACGGCCCGATGCCGCAGACGCGCTTCGTGCTCAAACACGCGCTCGAGCACGGTCTCAAGCCGATGGTCGTCGTCAACAAGATCGATCGGCCGGGCGCCCGCCCGCACGAGGTCATCGACGAAGTCTTCGAACTCATGCTCGAGCTCGGCGCCAACGACGCGCAGCTCGACTTCCCGGTGATCTACACGAGTGCCACGAACGGCTACGCGCGCAAGGAGCCCGACGATGGCAACATGGACATGAACCCGCTGCTCGACGCGATCATCGAGTTCATTCCGCCGCCCGACGTCGACGTGGACGGTCCCGTCGCGATGCAGGTCTGCACCATTGACTACTCGAGCTTCGTGGGTCGTATCGGCATCGGCCGCGTCTTTTCCGGCACGCTGCACAACGGCGAGCGCATCCTCGTGGTCAAGAACGACGGCAGCCGCTACCAGGCCAACGTCAAGGACCTCTTCACGTTCGAGGGTATGGGCCGCCAGCACGCCGAGGAGGTCCACGCGGGCGATATCTGCGCGGTCGTGGGCATCGAGGACGCCGACATCGGCGACATGTTCACCTGCCGCATAGACCCGATCCGCCTCGACCCGATCCACGTCGAGGAGCCCACGATGTCCGTCGTGTTCTCGGCGTCCACGAGTCCGCTCGTGGGGCAGGAGGGCAAGATCGTCGGCGGCCGCCAGATCAAGGAACGGCTCCTGCGCGAGGCCGACTCCAACATCTCGATGAACATCAGCGAGACCCCCGACAAGGGTGGCATGGAGGTCGCCGGCCGCGGCGTCCTGCACCTGTCGGTGCTCATGGAGACGATGCGACGCGAGGGCTACGAGTTCCAGGTCGGCCGCCCCACGGTCATCATGAAGGCCGAGGGTGGCAAGAAGCTCGAGCCCATCGAGCAGGCCGTCGTCGACGTGCCGGCCGAGTTCGCCGGCAAGGTCATCGAGATCTTCGGAGCGCGCAGCGGCGAGATGACGGACATGGTCCAGCGCGACGAGCACGTCCACCTCGAGTTCATGATCCCGTCGCGCGGCGTCATGGGACTGCGCACGCGCATCCTCAACGCCACCCGCGGCGAAGGCATCCTCTTCCACCACTTCAGCACGTATGGGCCGTTCAAGGGTGACCTCGGCGGGCGTCAGAACGGTTCGATGATCGCGAACGCCACCGAGAAGTCGGCAGCGTTCGCCCTGGACACGCTCCAGACGCGGGGAAAGATGTTCATCGGCCCCAACGTCATGTGCTACGAGGGAATGATCGTGGGCGAGGCGGCCAAGGAGGGCGACCTCGTGGTCAACGTGGCCAAGGCCAAGCAGCTCACGAACATGCGCACGTCCTCGGCGGACAAGGCCATCATCCTGCACCCGCCGATCACGTTCACGCTTGAAGAGGCGCTCGAGTACATCGAGGACGACGAACTCGTGGAGATCACGCCTCAAAGCATCCGGCTGCGCAAGCGGCTGCTTCAGGCGAACGACCGCAAGAAGGCGTCGCGGAAGTAGCTCGCCCGCTCCCGCATGCGATCTGCGGCGTCGACCTAGTCGCCGGAGGTGTACGCCGCAGCGCCCGCAAAGTCACTCGCGATCGTCGAACGGATCCCGCTAACCACTCCCGGGTCCTTCGTGATGATCCCGACGTTGCGGTTCTGGTCGGTCATGGCCGTCGTGAAGTTGGCGCTGCCTTCATAGGCGGTGTCGTCGTTGACCGTGAGTGCCTTCGCGTGGATGTAGATCGCGGCGCTCGGCTGATACACCCGCACGTGTACGCCGCCTCCGTTGAGCGCGCTCAGCCCACTCGCCCAGTCAGACGAGTAGGTCATAAGGAAGTTCACCGTGACGCCGCGACTCGCGGCGGACACGAGCGCCTGCTGTATCGGCGGGCTGTCGAGCTGCTCGTCCTCGGCCCAGATCGTGGTCCCGGAACGCGCCGAGTCGATCAGGTCGACGAGGGGTGTCTGTGCGCCGGGTGACCAGACCAGGTCCTAGCCGCTGGGCACCACACCGGAAGTCGGCGGGCTGCTGGTCGCCTGCCAGTCCTTGTCGAACGTGGCCTCCATCCCCGCCACCGTCGCGCGGTTGTCGGTGATCACCGCGAAGTCCCTCACGAACGAGTAGTAGGGTGCGTACAGGTTGCACGTCATGATCACAGCCGCGGCGCCGTCACGGCTGATGCTCTTCTGGTGCCAGAGCGTTCCAGACCAGGCCCATCTGACTTCGACGCTGCTCGTAGACAGGTCGCTGTAGGCGGCCTGGTTCATCGTCGTGCTGCCGCCGCCCGAAGGGTCGGAGTCGAGCAGCACCCGGACCTTGACTCCCCGCTTGGCGTCCGCCTTCAGGGCGTCTTGTGCCTTGGCGTCGGACAACTGGTACATCACCATGTCGACGGATGTCCGGGCACCGGAGATGAAGTCGTAGACGGACTGGTATCCGGCCTGCGGCTCGACGACTAGAGTCAGGGCGGGTTTGGGCGACACCGGCGCCGCGGACCGCGCTGCTGCACATCCGGACACGGCTGCCGCGAGCAGCACAGCGCTGAGAGCCAGTGCAAGAGCCGAGAAACGCATCGTTTCGCTCCCTATCGGTTGGCCAGATAGCGCTTGATCCTGCTCGCGGCGTTGGCGCGGATGTCGAAGTAGTAGAACGGGTAGTCGTAGTTGTGGAAGATCCCCGAACCGACCAGGCTGTTTCCCGGATCGAGCGTCGCGGTGTTCACCGTGCTGCAGATCAGCTCACCTTTCGCCGCGTCGATCCTCGCGTCGGCGACGCCGAGCACCTTCTGCGGCTGCCCATGGGCATCGAGCACGGCGTAGCCGTTCTTGCCCAGGGAGATGCTCCCGAGGTTCTGTGAGGCCGTGGCCGTCGCCTCGCTCCTCGTCCACGTGATCGGGTTGATGACCATCGCGCCGGGCAGCACCACCGGGTCCGGAATCGTGGTCCCCGGTGCGACCGTGTTGTAGGAGACGATGACCTGCGTATCATCGGCGTTCTCGGCGAACTTCAGCTCGCTGTTCTGCTGAAGGTACTGCGGCGTTATCGAGTACCCCGGCACGTACGCCGCAATCATGCGCTTGTAGACCTCGGGGTTCTTCTTCATGTACTCGGCCATCAGGTTGATCATGATGTTGGAGCCTTGCGAGTGGCCAGCAAGGATGAACGGCCGCCCGTGGTTCAGGTACTTGATGTAGTAGTCGAAGGCCGAGAGGGCATCCGTCGTGGGTTCGCCTCCGACTATCTGCTGCTGCTGCGCGCTCGGCATGGCGAGAACCTGGATGGCCGCCTGCCGGTAGTAGGGCGCGTATATGTTCGCGTATGGCGAGAACGCCGTCGCCGTCCTGGAGAACGCGGCCTGGGCACCGGCGCGCATCTGCGGGTTGTCCGCCGAGCAGACTATCGGGTCGCTCGGGCTGGACTGCTGGTAGATGGTCGGATAGAGGAAGAAGACGACCACGGGCTTGGACGCATCGCTTGACGACGGCTCCGACAGCCAGTTGGACGCTTGTGCGTAGTCGGGTGCGGGGGCACTTGTCGTCTCTGACGTGCTGGCCGAAGGCGCCACCGCTGGGTGGCTTGCGCATCCGGCGAGCAGCACGATCACGCACAACACCGCCGCCGACCCAAGAGCGATACCCGCCCTGCGCGCCATCACGTCTCGTCTCCCCATGCTGATTACGAACCCGTCGCGTCACCGCCCAGGTCGCCGCCGACAGCGGCATCATCCAGCACCCGCCCCTCACCTCCACTATCGGAGAAGCGGTCGAGTATATTGAGGACGAGTTGTTGGAGATCACGCCTCAGAGCATCCGACTGCGCAAGCGACTTCCTCAGGCGAACGACCGCAAGAGGGCGTTGTGCAAGTAGAACCGAGCCGCACGAAACGAGTCCCTCATGGTGATCACGCGCGAAGCCGACTACACCGTCCGCCTGATGCTCGTGCTGGCCGCGCGACAGGCCGACGGCGCCGTGTCGTCACGCGTTCTCGCCGAGGAAGCCCGCGTCCCCTACGAGCTCGCCCGAGGCGTGCTCGCCCGGCTCGCCGACGCCGGGCTGCTCGAGTCGTTCCGAGGTCGCAGCGGCGGCTACCACCTGGCCCGGGACGCGAACGAGATCACGATCGGCGAGGTGCTCGGCGTGGCCGGCGAGCGACTCGAGCTCAACGTGTGCGTGGGCGAGCCGGAGAGCTGCGACTCCTCGGCATTCTGCGCGATGCACCCCGTGTGGCAGGCCGCCTCGCAGCGGTTGCGCGAGTACCTTGCCGAGATGACGCTTGCGCAGGTCGTCCGGATGAAGCCGGCCAAGGGCGTGGGCCCCGCGTGCTGACCGCGCTCCTGGGCACCGTCACGGCCGCGCTGTTCGGCAGCTCCGACTTCCTCGGCGGGCTCGCGAGCAGGCGCAGCTCGGCGCTGTCCATCACGGCGCTCGTGTACGCGGTGGGCGTCGTGCTGTTCGCAGTGGTCGTGCTGGTCGTGCCGCCGAGCCTGCTCACCCGAAGCGACATCCTGTGGAGTGCAGCGTCCGGCGTTGCCGGCACCATCGGGGTGCTCGCGCTCTACGCCGCGCTCGCGGCCGGCCGCATGGGCGTGGTCGCGCCGATCACGGCTGCGCTGTCGGGCGCAGGGCCTGCGGCGTTCGATCTGCTGCGCGGTTCGCATGTGGGCGCGCCGGCGCTCCTCGGCCTGGTGCTCGCACTCGTCGCAGTGGTGATCGTGAGCACCGCGACGCATCCCGAAGACGAGCAGGCGATGACCCCGCGGGCACTCGCGCTGTCGGTGGTCTCCGGGACGGGCTTCGCGATCTCGCTCGTCGCGCTCTCCCGGACGGGCCACGCAAGCTCGATGGCGCCGCTGCTCATAGCGCGCTGTGTCGGCGTGGTGATACTCGGTGTCGCGCTGCTCGCGCGGCGCGAGGGACTGTCGCTGGCCGCCGGTGCACGCCGCACCTCGCTCGCCGCGGGGACGCTCGACGTCGCGGCCAACGTCACGATGCTGACGGCGATCCGCATCGGCCCGCTCGCCGTGGCTGCGGTCATCGGTTCGCTCTACCCAGTCGTGACCGTTCTTCTGGCGCGCATCGTGCTTCGCGAACGTCTGCACCGTCTCCAGATCGTCGGTGTGGCGATCGCGCTGGCGGCGGTGGTGCTGACCGCGCTACCCTGAGCAAGCTGAGCCGATAGCCGAGCCGAGAGGAGCGACGTGCCCGACCGCCACGACATCCCGTACTTCAGCGACCCGCACGCCGCTCCCGAGCGATCGGGCGCCGCCGAGGAGCCCGCCGAGGACTCCGAGGGAAACGCCGAGGCCGAGACCGCGGTCGCGGACGCCGAACCTGCCGCGGACGCCGACCCCGGCGCCGAGCCCGGGACCGACGCGGAGCCCGAGGCCGAGCCCGCCGCGGACGCCGAACCCGGCGCGAGCTCCCGTCGCCTTCGCAAGGCGGCGCTGGTCGCCGCGGGTGCTGTCGCCATCGTGGTCGTCGTGCTCGGCGTGTGGTTCGCGCTCTACGCACACCGGCAGGTCGTGACTCCGTTCATCGTCGGGCGCACGCCCTTCGCGGCAGAGCGCCTACTCGACGCCCAAGGGCTCGTGGCCGGCAACGCTCGCGTGGTTGCCACAACGCGGTTCGCACCCGGGCTGATCATGGAGCAGAGTCCGCAGACGCCCACCAAGCTCAAGCCGGGCACGCCCGTCGACGTGGTGGTCGCCACCGGCACCGTCGAGGCGACCGTGCCCGACACGTTCCTCGACGTCGAGAAGACCGCGCAGCAGAAGCTGCGGTTCGCGCTGTTCGTCCCCATCGTCATCCACGCCTACAGTTCGCAGGTCGACGTGGGCAAGATCATGAGCCAGCTCCCACGGGCCGGCGACATGGCGTTCACAGGCTCGCCGGTGTTCATCGTCTCCTCGATGGGACCCGGTATGCCGGGTGTTGTCGCGCCGTCGTTGATCGGCAAGCCGCGTACGGTCGCCGCATCGCTGCTCGCGACCGAGACGCTCTTCCCGCGCGACATTACGGTCGACGCACCCGGCTTGGCGCCCGACACGGTCGCCGACCAGACGCCGCCCGCCGGAACGGTCATGCCGGTCGGCGCGAGCGTCGCCCTCGCCATCACGCCCAGGTATCGGCTCCGCAGGGTCCGCGCTACCCTGTCGAGGGATGGAGACTGGGCGGCGGCGATGAGCGAGCCCACTAGCGGCTCGGATCGGCATCACGCGAACAATGGCGCGCAGCATGCCCAGAGTAGGGTCGGCGACGCTAAGGTCCGGAGGGGCATCGGCGTCGGTCTGATCGCCATCATCGTGGTAGGGCTGATCGCCCTGGCCGGCGTCATCGCGGTGATCGTCGTGATGGTCAGGCGTCCCGTCACCGTGCCCATGGTCGTGATGATGGACCAGTCACAGGCCAGCGCCGCGCTTTCGGGCGCGCATCTTCGCGTCGGCGCGGTCTCGCATCTCGCGACCGCCTCCGTGGGTGCCGGATTCGTCGTCGCGCAGATGCCGCACGCCGACACGAAGTCGGTCGTCGGCTCCACGGTCGACCTCACACTCGCCGAGCAGCCGCAGCCGGCTCCGGCGCCCGACGTCGTCGGGATGACGCAGTCAGACGCGATCGCAAAGCTGACCTCGGCGCAGTTCGTCCCGGTGCAGTACGAGCAGTACAGCGCGACGGTCACCGCCGGCCAGGTGGTGGGCCAGTTGCCGGCTGCTCAGACGCCCTACGTGACCGGACGCCGCGTGGTGTTCTCTGTCTCGCTGGGCAGTCCCACCGCCGCAAGCGTCACCGTGCCTTCACTCGCGGGCATCGATGACCTGGCGGCGCATGAGGCGCTCCAATCGGCTGGCCTCGTGGGGCTGTGGCTGTACAACACGGTGAGCACGGAGCCGCAGGGGCACGTGCTCGACCAGCTGCCCCGAGCGGGCGTCAGGGTCCCGGTCGGAGCCCGGGTCGCGGTATGGGTCGCCGGGCAGACGCCCTGACACGCCCGGCGTCACCCGCGCAGCACGCCGCTCCCAGCCGAGCCACCCGCTCCGGACTCAGATGCCCATCCGCGCCTCGACGCGCCCACTCTTGATCGCCGCGAGCAACGCCTGGTGGTCCAGCTCGTTCTGAAGGGCGTAGATGTAGGCGAAGTCGGCGATCGCGTTGTCGAACAGGTCGTTCGGGCCCAGATAGGCCGAGATGGCGATGCGGTCGCCGGTGCGTGCGTGGGCACGGGCCAGCGTCCAGAAGCATGCTCGCGCGTAGGAGGCGAACGCCGCCTCGGGCAGCCGCGTCATGTCGAACGACGCCTTGCCGTCCCACAGCTGGCGCACGTAGAAGTCGTGCCACTTGCCGTCGAACGCGAGCACCTTGTACCAGCCCAGGATGATGTCGCTCGCGGCCTGCATGAGACGCTGGCCCTCCACCACGCGCCGCCCGTGGTTGCGATATCGGCTGCGGCCGACGAACCGCTCGAGCACGGACTCCTCGGCCTGCTTGAGCTGCAGGAAGAGTGGGTCTGAGGTGTCTCGGCCGACAGTGAGCACGATCCAGGAGCGCATTCCCACGCTGCCCACGCCGACCACCTTGCGGGCGATCTGCTTGAACTCGTAGCTCTCGAGGAGGTGGCGGCGGTCGTCCGGCAGGCTGAGGGCGTAGCTGCGCAGGAACGAGTGGATGGTGTCGGTGAAGCGGTCGAGCTCCTCACCGTGCAGGAGTTCTGCCGCGGGGACGATGAGCGGGGGCTCGCTCACGATGCGGGGCTCGCCGTCCACCATGACCGTGAGCTTGTCCAAGGCGCCGAGGTTGTTCTTGAACTGCGCCTTGTCCACGCTCTTGGTGATGATCTTGGCCTGCTTGTTTGCGTTGAGCGCGGCGAGTTCGGCCTGCATGTCCTCGACACCGAGTCGCGCGTACCAGACCTCAAGGTTGGTCATCTCCGAGAACTCGGCCATCGCGTCGCGGTAGCTCTTCACCCCTGCCAGCAGCGCGTTGCGCCTTGAGGCTTTGTCGAAACCACGATCGCGCATGGAGACCTCGAAGCTCGCGGCCAACCGCTTGATGTCCCACTCCCAAGGTCCGGGCAGCGTCTCGTCGAAGTCGTTGATGTCGAAGATGAGCGAGCGTTCGGGGGCCGCGAAGATGCCGAAGTTGACGAGGTGGGCATCTCCACACGTCTGCACGCGCAGACCCGTGCGGGTGGTCGCCGCGAGGTCGGACGCCATGATGGCCGCTCCGCCGCGGAAGAACGCGAACGGGGAGGAGGCCATGCGGCCGTAGCGGATCGGGACGAGGTCGATCATGCGCGTCGCAGCCTGGGTCTCAAGGATCCCGATGGGATCGGGGCGCTCGGGCCATGTCGACCACGCCGCCTGCGAGCTGCGTGGCGCGTCCTGACGAGCGACCTTGCCGCGCGCGATGCGCTCGGACGGCGTGGGGTGCGGGAGCAGGGACTGGTAGGCGAGCGGTGCCGGCGGGACCTCTTCGGCGGGAGTGGGCTCATCGGGTGCGGGAGTGGCGGCCGTCTTGGCTTTGGAATCCGACTTCGGCGACTTCGCCGACTTCCTGTCGCTCGGCATGGGGGCTCCCTTGGTATCCTCGGTGTGCGGCGGGCTTGCGAGCCGCTGCTTGGGAAGACTATTACCGGGGGCCGGACTCGCATCACATGCGCGAGTGCCCCCCTTCCATCTGCCACCGACGGAGGCCGACTGCATGGATCAGCGCTTCGCGGTTGACGGCGTAGGCGCACGCACACCGCTCGCCGACGCCGCTCCCGCACTGCTGCTCGCCAAAGCCGCGCCGCTCTTCGAGCTGGAGGCCGCGGCTGCGAGCGGCGCCGACATGGACGCGGTCCACGACATGCGCGTCGCCTCACGCCGACTCCGCGAGACGATGCGGCTGCTCGCGCCGCTCTACCCACCCAAGGAGTTCGACGGCTGGTACTCGCGCGTGCGAAAGGTGACGCGGGCCCTCGGTCCGGTGCGTGACTCGGACGTGTTCGTCGACGACTTCTCGCGCATGGCCAAGGGCTTAGGTGACGGTGGCCGGCGTGCCGTGGCGTTCTTCGTCGGCTTCAGGCTGGCGCAGCGCGAGGGCGAGCTCGCGGTGCTCAACCGGCAGCTCGGGAGGCTCGACCTCGCCGAGAGCAAGCGTTCCTTCGCGCGCATGTCGCGCGACGTCGTGCGGTCGGCTGCGGCCAAACGGCCGCTGACGGAGTTCGCGCACGCGGCCGTCGCACAGCGCAGCGCGGTCGTGTTCGGCGCGTTGCCGGCGGCACTCGACGAGGCCAAAGTGCACGAGCAGCATGCGTTGCGCATCGACTTCAAGCGCCTGCGGTACGCGGTCGAGGTGTTCGCGACCTGCTATGACGACCAGTTCGACTCGATCCACGGCAAGCTGACGGCGTTCCAGGACACGCTCGGCGACCTGCACGACATCCACATCTTCCTCGACATGGTCCGCGAGCCCGAGCGCGCCGCGATGGCGAAACGCGCCGGGGTCTCGGCGGACGATCTCGCCGAACTGGTCGCGCGACTCGACGAACGCGCCCACGAGACGTTCGGGCGCTTCGCCCGCCTCGCCGAGGAGAGCCCGGCCGGCGAGCTGCTCTCGGCGCTGCTGTTGCCGCTTGCGCGCAGTGCTGCGCCCGCGACGGCTGCGGCGGTCGCTACGGAGAGCGCCGACGCCGTCGCCGAGGAATCCAGGGCGACGGCGGTTTCGGTCGGGACGCCCGCACCCCAGCCGGCCGAGCCCGAGCCTGCGGCCGCACCCGAGCGGGCCGCTCCACCCGAGCCGGCCGCCGCGCCCGAGCCGGCCGTGCCCGAGGCTGCGCCCGCACCCGAGCCGGCCGTGGTGCTCGAGCCGCCGATACCCGTGCCGGCTGCGCCGCCGCATACGGTCGATCCTTCGGCGCAGCCGTGGAGCTCGGACGCGGCCGGCCTCTCCATCTACCCGCCCATCGTGATCGGCGCGGAGCCCTGGGCCCGCACGCCGCCGGCGCCAAAGGACGACGAGTGAGACTGCTGCAGGCCATCGACATCGGCACGAACTCGGTGCGCTCGATCGTGGTCGAGGTGCCGGTGGGCGGCGCGCACCGCGTCATCGACGACGAGAAGGAAATGACGCGCCTCGGGCAAGGGCTCGACGCCACAGGGTGGCTCGACCCTGACGCGGTCGACCGAACGGTGAATGCTCTCAAGGCGATGATGGACATTGGGCGCAGCCTCGGCGTGACCGAGGTGCGCGCCATCGCGACCGAAGCGGTTCGGCGCGCATCGAACGGACCCGAACTCGTCGAGCGGCTGCGTGACGAGGCCGGGCTCGACGTCGAGATCATCTCGGCCGAGGAGGAAGGGCGGCTCGTCTGGCTCTCGGCGGCATCACTCGTCAAGGACGTGCCGTCCTCGGTCATCGTCGACATCGGCGGCGGGTCGGTCGAGATCGTGCAGGCGATCGGGCCCGAACCGGTGAGCATCGTCTCGATGCGGCTCGGCGCTCGCGTTCTGACGGAGCGCTTCATCGCCGAGGACCCGCCGAGCGACGCCTCCTTCAAAGCGCTCAAGCGCCATGTGCGCCGAACTCTAAGAGACGCCGTAGCGCCGCTCGAGCCCGGCGTCGCGACGCTAGTCGGTTCCGGCGGCACGGTGACGAGCATCGCCGCCATCGTGGCCGGGATGCGAGGCCGTCGCTACGAGTCGCTGCACGGCGTCGAGATTACGAGGCCCGAGCTCATGCAGCTGCTCGGCATCCTGAGCCACAGCGGTGCGGCCGAGCGACTCGCGATGCCGGGCATGCCGCCCGACCGCGTCGACATCGTGCTCGCGGGCGTGCTCGTTCTCGCCGAGATACTCAAGCTTTTCAACGCCTCAGGGATACTAGTCAACGCGCTCGGCATCCGCGAGGGCGTCGTGCTCGACACGCTCGCCGCAGACGGCGCCATCGACCCCACGCCCGACCATCGGCGCGACGTCGAGGAGATCGGACACCGGTATCGGTACGACCGCGCCCACGCCGAGCAGGTCACGCGCCTGTCGCTTTCGCTCTTCGACCAGCTGGCCGAGCCGCTTCACCTGGACGCGGGGATCCGACCGCTGCTCGAATCGGCGGCCACACTGCACGACATCGGCTACTACATCGCTTACGACCGCCACCACAAGCACAGCTACCACCTCATCCTCCACTCCGGGCTTCCCGGGTTCACTCAGCGAGAGCGCGCGATCGTCGCGGCGACGGCGCGATACCACACCAAGGCGCTCCCCAAGCGCAGCCACGAGTCGATGATCGCGCTCGACCCGGCGGATCGCGCGATCGTGCGCCGACTGGCATCGATACTGCGCATCGCCGACGGCCTCGATCGCGGCCGAGGTGCGCGCGTGGAGTCGGTGTCGGCGAGCGACGGCGGCGGCGTGACTCGGATCGAGGTGACGAGCCAAGGCGATCTTCACGCTGAGTTGTACGGTGTCGAGAAGAAGAAGGACCTGTTCGAAGAAACCTTCGGCCGGACGGTCGAAGTCGTGGTTGCGGGAAGAGAGTAGGCAGAATGCCGTGGTGGTGGCCGTTGAGCCGCGCCGAGCAGAGCAGTGAGGGCAAGCCCATGACCGACCACATCGCCGAACCAGCGCAGCAGATGACCCCCGCCGAGGCGCCCGCTGAGACGCCGTCGCCTGTGACTGCGCCCGCGGCGGCACCTGCGGCCGCACCCGAGCCCGCCGCAGTCGCGCCGGCCGAGTCCGAGCCCGCCGCGCGCGAGATTGACCTGAGCGACCCCGCGCTCTACATCAACCGCGAGATGAGCCTGCTCGCCTTCCAGGAGCGCGTCCTGCAAGAAGCCGAGGACGCGCGCAACCCGCTCCTCGAGCGTGTGAAGTTCCTCTCGATCTTCAGCTCCAACATGGCTGAGTTCTACATGGTCCGCGTCGCCGGTCTCAA
>Ga0182021_10006443_pt1 | contig 13937 bp, 13 predicted proteins | sample 612E3MmetaG_FD_120493 | JGI IMG/M metagenome (GOLD analysis project Ga0182021, IMG submission 120493) | Permafrost microbial communities from Stordalen Mire, Sweden - 612E3M metaG (Illumina Assembly) | ecosystem: Environmental > Terrestrial > Soil > Wetlands > Permafrost | place: Sweden...
CCGAATTTACTCCGAAAATAATTCAGACTAAAGAAGAAAGAGTAAATCTTGTTTATGCGGTAAAAGTAAGAGTTGCAAATGACGGCTCACTGAAAATAGGTATGCCGGGAGAAATCGTCTTTAAATAATGCTGAATTATGAAAATTGTTGAAGTTAAAAATATAGTAAAGACGTTTGATAAAACAACCGCAGTCGATGATGTATCGTTCGAAGTTGAACAGGGTGAAATCTTCGGTCTGATAGGACCCGACGGTGCAGGAAAGACAACGCTTTTCAGGATGCTGACTACTTTATTAAAACCCGTTAAAGGTAATGCAAAAGTATTGGGTCTTGATGTGGTGAAAAATTATAAGCAAATCAGGAAAAAAGTCGGGTACATGCCGGGAAGATTTTCTCTTTACCAGGATTTATCCGTGGAAGAAAATCTTAAATTCTTTGCAACGATTTTCGGAACTACAGTCGAAGAAAATTATAATTTGATAAAAGATATTTATATTCTGCTCGAGCCGTTTAAAAAACGCAAGGCGGGAAAGCTTTCAGGCGGAATGAAACAGAAGCTTGCATTGTGCTGTGCGCTGATACATAAACCCGATGTGCTTTTTCTCGACGAACCGACAACGGGAGTCGACCCGGTGTCCAGAAATGAATTCTGGGATATGCTGCGTAAATTAAAAGAGCAGGGAATCACGATTCTTGTATCCACTCCTTATATGGATGAAGCATCGCTCTGCGACAGAGTTGCACTTATGCAGAAAGGCAAGACATTGAGCATCGATACTCCGGATAATATTATCCGGCAATTTAAAAAATCCCTGTTTGCAATTCATTCCGAAAATCAATATGAATTATTTCAGACTTTAATGAAATATGAACACCGTAATACTGTGTTCCCGTTCGGTGAGTTTTTACATTATACAGATAAAAGAGAAAATATCAGTGAAGATGAAATTAAAAACTATCTCGAAACATTGAACCTGAAAGGATTAAAAATAAAATCTGTTAAACCGAATATAGAAGACTGCTTCATGGCATTAATGGAGGAGAAATAATGGAAAACGAAAACATTATTTATGCTGAAAACCTGACTAAAAAATTCGGAAGCTTTGTTGCAGTTAATTCAATATCGTTTTCAGTTAAGAAGGGTGAAATATACGGATTCCTCGGTGCAAACGGAGCAGGAAAAACTACAGCCATCAGGATGCTTTGCGGGCTTTCGACTCCTTCTTCGGGTAAAGCCACGGTAGCTGGTTTTGACGTGTATAAGCAGACTGAAAACATAAAAAAGAACATAGGCTATATGAGCCAGAAATTTTCCCTTTATGAAGATTTAACGGTTAAAGAGAATATTACTTTTTATGGCGGCATTTACGGATTATCCGATAAAGAGATAAAAGAAAAAACAGAATACCTTCTTGATATTTTAAAAATAGGTGATGCAAAAGATAAACTAATTAAATCTCTGCCTCTCGGATGGAAACAGAAGCTCGCTTTCTCGGTTGCCGTTATACATAATCCGAAAATAGTTTTTCTCGATGAACCTACAGGCGGAGTTGACCCTCTTACAAGACGGCAATTTTGGAATATGATATACGAGGAAGCATCGAGGGGTATTACCGTTTTTGTTACAACGCACTATATGGACGAGGCTGAATATTGCAACAGGGTTTCGATTATGTCCGACGGAATAATTGCGGCGCTGGATACTCCAAGCAAACTTAAAGAAAAATATAATGCAAACACTATGCACGAAGTGTTCGTGAAAATAGCTCGCTGAATCACTGATTTCGCTGAGAAAACAGAAAACAGAAAATGAAAAGAGAAAACCACAAATTTTATATTAATTTTTGCCCCATGAAATCAAAGAAATCAGTGAAATCAGCGATTTCAGAGGAATCAATGATATGAAACGCTTTATCGGATTTTTAATAAAAGAGTTTTATCACATATTCCGTGACTTCAGGACACTGCTGATTTTGTTCGGTATGCCCGTTGCCCAGATATTGTTATTCGGATTCGCAATCACAAATGAAATTAAAGATGTTAAAATTGCAATACTCGATGAATCAAAAGACAATGTGACACGGGAAATCAGCGATAAGCTTCTTTCTTCGGGATATTTTTTGCTTTACGATAATCTGCAGTCCGTAAAAGATATCGAACCCGAATTCAGAAAAGGAATTATAAAAGAAGTGATAATATTCGAACCAAATTTTTCGGATAATTTATTCAAAACAGGCAGCGCAAATATTCAGCTTATTGCCGATGCATCGGAACCGAACCTTGCAAATATGATTGTAGCATATACAACTTCGATAATAACGAATTACCGAAGCGAAATTACAAAATCGGAAGATGTATTACCTTCGATTAATACCGAAATAAAAATGAGATTTAATCCGAATCTCAAAAGTGTTTTTATGTTCGTTCCCGGCTTGATGGCAGTAATTCTGCTGCTTGTATCTGCACTTATGACTTCAATTTCAATTACAAAAGAAAAAGAAATGGGTACAATGGAAGTTCTGCTTGTATCTCCCCTTAAACCATTTCAGATTATTATAGGAAAAGTAATTCCGTATCTTCTTCTTGCTTTTGTAAACGCATTTGTGATTCTCGGACTCGCGCAGTTTATATTCGGTGTGCCGATTGTTGGCAATACAATCTTACTTGTTCTGGAAAGCGCGCTGTTTGTTATTGTTGCTCTTTCACTTGGAATTTTAATTTCAACGATCAGCAATAACCAGCAGACCGCTATGATGATTTCGCTCGGCGGACTGATGCTGCCGACGATTATTTTATCGGGATACATTTTCCCGATTGAAAATATGCCTATAGTTTTGCAGATAATCAGCAACGCCGTTCCTGCAAGATGGTTCATAGCAATCGTTAAAGGAATAATGCTGAAAGGCAGCAGCTTCGGATATATTATGAAAGAAACATTTGTGCTAATAGGTATGGCAGTATTTTTTATCTTCCTCAGCATTATTAAATTCAAAACGAGGCTGGAATAATATATGAGAATAATAAGGTTTATATTGAAAAAAGAATTCCTGCAGATATTCCGCAACAAGGCTATGATACCTTTAATCTTTTTTATGCCTTTGGTACAGCTGCTTATCCTGTCTAATGCCGCCACGTATGAAATCAAGAATATAAAATTTTCAGTTGTGGATTTTGACCAGAGCAAGTTTTCAAGAGAGCTGATTTCAAAATTCACTTCGACCGGATATTTTATTTTAACCGAAAATTCATTTTCCGTTGCTGAAGCAGAAGAAGGATTTAAAAAGAATACTACGAAATTAGTTTTAAATATACCTGAGGATTTTGAAAAAGATTACAGAAAAAACGGCACAGCGAAAATTCACGCAATCATAAACGCCGAAGACGGCTCGGCAGCGGGAATAATAAATAATTACACGATGAATATTGTTCAGCAGTTTGCAGGCGGAGTGAAAACAGAATGGTCGGGTATTGCTGCTTTGGATAATTCCCCTGTGATAAATATAAATTATTCCAACTGGTTCAATCCCGAACTCGATTATAAAACCTATATGGTGCCGGGAATCCTTGTGGCACTTGTATCTATGATAGGTATGTTTTTAACGGGAATGAATATAGTCAGGGAAAAAGAAATAGGAACAATAGAACAGCTCAACGTAACCCCGATTAAAAAAATGCATTTCATAATCGGCAAGCTTCTGCCTTTCTGGATAATCGGAATATTCGAACTTGCTTTTGGCACTACTCTCGGTATGCTTATATTTAATATTCCAATGCTCGGCAGTCCGTTTTTAATTTTATTGGTCGCATCCATCTATCTTCTTGTTATACTCGGAATGGGATTGTTCATTTCAACATTCACAAACACGCAGCAGCAGGCGATGTTTATTGCCTGGTTTTTTCTTGTCATATTTATGCTTATGGGCGGAATATTCACTCCCGTCGAGAGCATGCCCGACTGGGCGCAGAAAGTTACATTCTTCAATCCTATCTCTCACTTTAGCCGTACTTTGAGAATGATTATGCTCAAAGGCAGTGGGTTCTATGACGTCCTGAATACAATTTATGTCCTTGCTGGCTATGCCGCAGTGATGCTTACTTTCGCTATATTCAGGTACAAGAAAGTTGAAGGGTAAAAAATTTATATTTCGTTTTCTTGTAAAAAAGATTGGAATTTAACTGCACACAAAAATTATAAATCATTAAATTTAATTTCTCTTGACATTATTTGAAAAGATTTTTAATTTGAATTAATAAATTACCGGGTCTATGAAAAAGTTTACATTTTTCATTATAGCTATTCTATTCTTTATCATTGTACATTGCACATTGAAAATTGAAAATTGTATGTGCCAGTGGTATCAAATCACTCTTCCTGTATCAGGCATAGTTGATAAAATGCAATTCATAAATCAAAATTCAGGATGGGCTACTGTATATCAAAATAGTTATGTTTATGCTCTGATAAGAACAACTAACAAAGGACTAAATTGGACTATAATTTATTCTGACTCTGCAAAAGTAAAAAAATTTCAATTTATAAACGATACTATAGGTTATTCAACCGGTAAATCGAACGGAAATTATTTAATTTCTAAGACAACAAATAAAGGATATAACTGGACAATAATAAGAAGTTCAGTTTCTGATGTAGATAATGGATTTTATATGATAAATAAAGATACTGGATGGGTAAGTATATTTAGATATCCGAATAGTTATATACTAAGAACAAATAATGGATTTCAGACTCTTGATGAAATTTCTACAGGGTTTGGAAATGGACCATCAACATTATATTTCTTTAAAGAAAAATATAATGGAGAATATTGTGGATACGTTTTAAACCCGTTAAATTTATACAAGACAACAAACAGTGGATATAACTGGCAATATATTTCCTGTAATGAAGACGGTAATACAAAAAGTTTTAGTTTTATTAATAAGGATACAGGATGGGTGGTTTTTAATTCCTCAACCGGAAATAATTCGAAGATATTGTTTACAACAAACAGCGGGATAAACTGGACATTGCAATATAGTTATCCAATGTTTTACGGTTTAGGTAATTTACAGGCATTGAACAAAAATATAATATATTGCGGTGCAATTCTGTTTTATAACATAATTTTGAAAACAACAAATTCGGGGTTAAATTGGGGAAGTCAAACAAGTCAAATAAATTCAAATGATAATTTATATTTAGTGGATACTGCGTTGGGTTTTTCCTGGTCAAATAGTGAAGTAGCGAGAACGTATAATGGGGGAGGTATAATTAATTCAATCGTAAATATATCTGATAGTAAATTAAACTCATATCTTTTAAAACAGAACTATCCAAACCCTTTTAACCCTGTAACCCAAATAAATTTCGAACTTCCAAAAGATGGGAGAGTAAAACTCGTAATTTACGACATACTTGGAAGAGAAATAAATACCCTCGTTAACGAATTAAAACAAGCAGGTCGTTATACTGTAGAATTTAATGGAACGCAGTATGCAAGCGGTATTTATTTCTATAGAATACAGGTTGAGGACGGAAAGAGCTTTACTTCTGTAAAGAAAATGGTTTTGTTAAAATAAAAATATCTGATATCAATAATAATTTTTATAAAGACTACAAGAAATCGTAGTCTTTTTTTTATTAGATTATTTTTGATTTGAATTTTATTTATTTTACTAAAATTAATAAAAACAATATGAATTACGGAATAACAAAAACAATAGAGCTTTCTTATGAGCAGGCAATTGAAAAAGTAACCGAAGAACTGAAGAAAGAGGGTTTCGGCGTGCTGACTACGATTGATGTTAAGGAAACATTGAAGAAAAAACTCGATGTGGATTTTCAGAAATACATCATTCTCGGTGCCTGCAATCCGCCTTTTGCTTATGAAGCCCTGAAAGCGGAAGAGCAAATCGGACTTCTGCTGCCGTGCAATTTTGTCATTTATGAAAGAGAAGGAAATACAATTGTGTCAGCTTTCAATCCTTCTGTAATTTCTTCAATTTCGAATAATGAGAAGCTGAAAGAAATTTCTGTAAAGTTAAATGAGAAAATAAATAAGGTATTAGATAGTATATAAATTAAATCATTTATGACGAATCCAAAAATAGTTGTGCTGACCGGTGCCGGAGTGAGCGCTGAAAGCGGAATTTCCACGTTCCGCGATTCGGGCGGACTGTGGGAAAATTATGATATAATGGAAGTGGCCTCCATTCAGGGCTGGTATAAAGATAAAAAACTTGTTCTCGATTTTTATAACCGGAGAAGAAGACAGCTTAAAACCGTTGAGCCGAATGCCGCGCACTATGCCCTCGCAAAACTCGAAGAATATTTTGACATTACTATAATTACACAAAATGTGGATAATCTTCACGAACGCGCAGGCTCGAAAAATATAATTCACCTTCACGGTGAACTTACACAGGCGAAAAGCACTGCTCATCCCGGATTTGTTTATGATATCGGGTACAATGATATTAAATATGGCGATAAATGTGAAAAAGGCTCCCAGCTCCGACCGAATATTGTGTGGTTTGGAGAACCTGTTCCTATGATGTATGAAGCAGGACAGGCTGCCGCTCAGGCAGATATTTTCATAGTTGTCGGAACGTCTCTTGTCGTTTATCCTGCCGCAGGATTAATCGATTATGTCAAATCATCATCAGTTAAATATATAATTGACCCTGTTAAGCCCGCTGTCTATGATTCAATGGATAATCTTGTCTTTATCGAAAAAAAAGCATCTGAAGGAACACCTGAATTGGTAGATAAGTTGATTGCAGAGCATAAATAAATATATAGTTTCTGTTAAATAATTGTAAAATCAAAGATAAATCCGTAAAATTACGGTAAACAGCATTACAAAGAATTCTTTTTACATTGAAAATCTTTTGATAAAATTGTAAATTTATGAAAAATTTTATCTTAGATGACAAAAGGATATAACGTTCTCTTCGTTACCAGTGAAGTCTTCCCCTATTCCAAAACTGGTGGTTTAGCCGATATTTCAAATTCACTCCCGCAAGCTCTTAATTCCCTCGGAAATGAAGTAAGAATCATTTCTCCGAAATACGGGCAATTGGACGAAAGAAGACTCCAGATCCATGAAATTAAAAGATTAAAAGATTTAAAACTGGATGTTGCAGGAAAATCAACCAAGTTCAGCATTAAATCCTCATTTATTCACGGAAAAAATACGAAAGCTCAGATATATCTTGTAGAAAACCAGGATTACTTCAAGAATAAAGGCATATATCAGAATATTAAAACAAAAGAAGATTTTGTAAATAACGATGAAAGATTTTTATTCTTCAGCAAATGTGTACTGGAAATTCTCGAAATCCTGCAATGGACACCCGATGTAATTCACTGCAATGACTGGCAGACGGCTCTTATCCCTGCCATGCTGAAAAGAGTTTACCAGAAAAATCAGCATATTAAAGATATTAAAACGGTACTTACTGTTCATAACCTCGCTTACCAGGGTGATTTTCCGAAATCATCATTTGATAAGACAGGAATGCCGGATTCAGTCTGGAATGAAGTTGGCGGATATCAGAAAGGAAGATTTAATTTTTTAAGAACAGGTTTGCATTATGCCGATAAAATTACTACTGTCAGTGAAAGGTATGCTGAAGAGATAAGAAAAGATAAAACCATGAGCTCGGGATTTGAAGACGTTCTTGAAAAAAGAAAAAGGGATATTTCCGGAATACTGAACGGAATTGATTATAATGTCTGGAATCCGAATGTTGATAAGATAATTACATACAGGTATACTTATCAGGAAATCCCTCTTAAATATGAAAACAAAAGGGAATTGCTCCATAAGTTCAACCTTGAATACAAAGAGAATACACCGTTAATCGGAATGGTTTCCAGGCTGGTTGAATCAAAAGGGCTCGATTTGATGGTGAAAATTCTTCCGGAACTCATGAAGGAAGATATTCAGTTGATAATATTAGGGACGGGTGATGAAAATTATCAGAAATTCCTGCTGAACGCAAAGAAGAAATATCCGAACAAGCTGATTGTACAGATAGCATTTGACGAAAACCTTGCACACCATATTGAAGCAGGAGCGGATATGATTCTAATGCCTTCCAAATATGAACCGTGCGGGCTGACACAGATGTACAGTCTGAAATACGGCACGATTCCTATCGTACGCAATACGGGCGGTTTATCGGATACTGTAAGCGATTATAAGAAAAACGACGGCACGGGATTCTTGTTTGAAAAATTCGATGCAAAGGAATTATTAAACACTATAAAAAGTGCAACTTCGATTTACAGAAAGAATAAGCAGAAATGGTATAATATTATCAGGAACGGAATGGCACTTGATTACTCGTGGAAAGTATCTGCCGCAAAATATATGAATCTTTACAAAAAATTAACTTCTTAAATTAAATATATTGGTTTAGAAAGTATTGAACAGAGCAATTTTTTTAGACAGGGACGGAACGATTAACAAGGAAGTTGATTATTTAACAAAAATCGAGCAGGTTGTTTTAATCAGAGGAGCGAAAAAAGCTCTTCAGACTTTTAAAGAATTAGGTTTTTTAAATATTGTAATTACAAATCAGTCTGCCGTTGCGCGCGGATTCCTGACCGAAAAAAAACTGTTTGAAATTCACTCCAGATTTTTAGAACTCCTTACACATAATTCGGAATCTTTAGTCGAGGATATTTTTTACTGCCCGTTTCATAAAGAAGGCATTGTCAGGGAATATTCAAAGGATAGTTTTAACAGGAAACCAAATCCCGGCTTAATCTTAAAGGCTGCAATCAGGTATAGCATTGACCTCCGTAAATCTTTTTTAATAGGTGATTCGTATACAGATATGAAATGCGCTGAAAATTCCGGAATAAAAAAAATACTCGTATTGACAGGATATGGTAAAGATGCCCTTCAGCAATGCAGGGAAGAAAAATTAAAAATAGATTTTGTAGTAAAAGACCTTTTGGAAGCTTCAAAATTTATTAAAAAGTATTTAGAATATTAAGAAAGAATATATTATATTATTTGTTATTTGCAACTAAAATTTGAAAATTTGAATAAAATTTCAGTTAGTTTTTTGTTTGCTTTAGCACTTTTATGCTTGCCTTTGATCAACGGATGCCAGAATAACCTGAGTGATGAAGGTTTAAGTTATATTGCAAGCGATACACTCGGTACCCTGGTACTGGATTCTCAGCACGATTCGATACCAATAAATTCGAACAATTTTATAAAGTATATTAATACTTCAGGTTCGAAAAATATGTTTATCGGTAAATATTCGAATTATGAATCCAAAACACTTTTAAAATTCAGCAGCATTGACCCAAGGTTTGATACAACAACAGTATTATCGGCAAAATTATACCTCCGGTATAATAAAGTCTTTTTTCAGGATTCAGTCGGGCTGACTTCATTTAATATTTACAGGCTTCAGAATTCGTACGACTTTACTGCCGTAACATATGATGTCTTTAATAATTCTGATATAGGGACAACTGTGTTGGGCACTTATACCGGAACGCCAACAGATACTTCAGTGATACCGATTACCCTCGATAACCAGACTGTTCACGACTGGTTAAAGCACGCAACAGATACTAATTATACACCTAAAAATTACGGTATCGTGCTGGTATCCAATTCAAATTCGACCACTATAAAATCTTTTTACTCGCCCAATAATACGGATTTTGTTCCTTTCGTACTTGCAATTGTTCAGGAACCTACCGGGGGAAAAATCGATACTTTGAATTTCAGCACTTCCCAATTTAATTCGATAAATTATGTACCTCAGATTAATTCTATTCCCGGAAGGATTATTGTACAGAACGGAATTGCCATAAAAGATTTTCTGAAATTTGATATATCCAAACTTCCGGGCAGGGTGATTATTAACCAGGCATTACTCGAACTTAAAATTGACTGGGCAAATACATTTTATATGCAGGGTATTGATACCAGGCTTGCTCTGAGGATGCTTACCGACACCGCCACTTTAGCTGACGACGGTATTTCATATTACTCTCTTCAAACTGACTCGAACACTTTTTCCATTTATTTCAAAGAGGCTGCACAGAAATGGAATTATGGCCAGGCAACTAACCTTGGACTTCACGTGAAAAATATTTATGAGTTTTCTAATCTTGACAGGTATGTATTTTATGGTCCAGATTATTCAGATGTTTCCAAAAGACCAAAATTTAAAATCCGGTATTCAATCAGAAGGTAGGTTTTTATAATGATACTAAATAACATCATATCAACAGCATTTCTTAAGAATGAAATCAAATTTCTATTCTTGTTTTTAATATTTACCTGCAGTGCATATTCACAGGATGAATTTCCGCTTGGCTCCCCATATACTGCTTTTGGTCTCGGGGATATGCAATATCTCTCGAGTACAAGAACGGATGCAATGGGAATTCAGGGAATCAGCCTGATGGGTGACTATGTAAATAATTTGAATCCCGCTTCAAGCGCAGATTTAAAATTTACCGATATTTCATTGTCGTTCAAATACGGGTTTCTTCAGCTTTCACAATCGAAGATTTCCGACGGGAACGTGAATGGTATTAACCTCGGTATACCGTTAAGTAACCAAAGAGGTATGACTCTTACAATCGGCTTTAATTCCATGATTCGTTCGAGTTACAAAATATACAATCAAATAACAACTCCCGATTTGACTTACGGTCAGACATATGCAGGCAATGGAGGGATATCAAGGGTCAATCTGGGACTGACATATAAAGTGCTTGGAGGAATCTTTCTGGGGGCAGAATATAATTATGCTTTCGGAAATAAGACAAAGCTGTCATTCCTTGATTTTGGTAATCAACTTTACCAGAACACTTATATCCGTAAAGAAAATAACCTTACAGGCTCGTTTTTTAAAGGCGGACTGATATTCGATATTAATAAAATCACTAATTCAGATAAAGCAGGTGATTTTACAGTCGGATTTTTATACCAGTCAAAACTTGATTTGAATTCAGATGAAGATGCAATATATGCTTCCAGTATCGGGAATGATACCGTTAAAACATCGACCTCAAACACCCAGGTTCCGCAGGCATTCGGATTCGGAATTACAAAAAAATTCGGAAAGAAATTTTTAATATCAAGTGATGTTTTGTATCAGCAGTGGAGTGATTTTATTCCCGGTAACCTGTCAAAAACTTCTTATATAAATTCTGCAAGATACGGTATTGGAGTAGAATTTGCTCCATCTACAAAATCAGACAAAACTTTTTGGGAAGGGCTTACTTACAGAATGGGCGCTTTTTATGACAATGATTATTTTACTGTAAATGACCAGAAAATAAACAGGTATGGACTAAGTGTCGGATGCGCCATTCCGCTCGGAACATATAATTCCGTGGATTTGGGAATCAGCTATTCTATAAGGGGAAAAACCGGCGACGGTCTTATTCAGGAGAAATATCTGAAATTTACTGCAGGCTTGAATTTCGGAGAGTTGTGGTTTGTAAGGCCTAAAGACGAAGACAGGTAAATATAATAATTTAAGAATATGATTATATCGATAGGTTCTGATCACAGGGGATTTGAACTGAAAAAAAGATTGAAAGAATACCTGGAAAAAAAGAATAATAAAGTTCTTGATTGCGGTACTGACTCGGATGCAAGCGTAGATTATCCCGACTTTGCAAAAAAAGTGGGCGAAAGTGTTGCAAGCGGTGAATCAAAATACGGCATAGCAGTCTGCGGAAGCGGTATTGGAGTCAGCATAGCGGCAAATAAAGTGAAAGGCATAAGAGCGGTCAATGCTACAAACGAAAATATGGCGGTAATGTCGAGAAAACATAACGATGCAAATGTAATTTGCTTCGGTTCCGACTTTGTTGATTTTGAGACTGCCGTAAAATACTGGGATATCTTTTCAACTACGGATTTTGAAGGCGGTGAAAGACACTGCCGGCGAATAGATAAAATAAATAAAATATAATACATTTCCCGAAACCGGGTAATTAATAAAAATTATATATTCTCATGAATACAAAACTTGAACAAACAGATAAAGAAATATTTGATGTAATTGTAAATGAAACCAATCGTCAGGCGGATAAGCTTGAACTGATTGCATCTGAAAATTTTGTTTCCAAAGCAGTAATGGAAGCACAGGGCTCGACTTTGACAAATAAATATGCCGAAGGATATCCGGGAAAAAGATATTACGGAGGATGCGAATGGGTAGACGTTGCCGAAAACCTCGCAAGGGACAGGGCTAAAAAGCTGTTCGGAGCCGAATATGCAAACGTACAGCCCCACTCGGGAAGCCAGGCAAACATGGCAGTCTATATGTCTTTTATAAAACCCGGAGATAAAGTTATGGGAATGAATCTTTCTCACGGCGGGCATCTGACCCACGGCTCACCCGTGAATTTTTCCGGACAGCTTTATAAATTTGTCGCATACGGCGTGCATCCCGATACAGGTTTTATAGATTATCAGAATGTCGAAGATGTTGCAAAAGCCGAAAAACCGAAAATGATTACTGTCGGTGCAAGCGCATATTCGAGAAATATAGATTATAAAAAATTCCGCGAAATAGCCGACATGGTCGGAGCGTTTCTTTTCGCCGATATTGCACATCCCGCGGGACTGATTGCAAAAAAATTACTTAATGACCCGCTTCCTTACTGCCACGTTGTTGCTACCACTACACATAAAACCTTAAGAGGTCCCAGAGGCGGAATGATTTTAATCGGAAAGGATTATGAAAATCCTTTCGGAGCAAAAGCCCCGAAATCCGGACGCATAAAAATGATGAGCGAGCTTGTTGATTCAATGGTAATGCCGGGAGTGCAGGGCGGACCGCTTATGCACGTGATTAGCGCCAAAGCTGTCGCTTTTAAAGAAGCTCTTCAGGATTCATTCACGGATTATGCAAAGCAGGTAATCAGTAATGCCAAGGCTTTTGCTTCAAAACTTATTTCCCTCGATTATAAAATAATCTCAGGCGGTACCGATAATCATCTGATGCTCGTTGACCTTAGAAATAAAAACACTACAGGCAAAGCCGCACAGGAAGCTCTCGATCTCGTCGGAATCACCTGTAATAAAAACGGCGTCCCGTTTGACGATAAAAGCCCGATGATTACAAGCGGTATAAGGCTTGGGACTCCCGCACTCACTACAAGGGGAATGAAAGAACCTGAATTTGAACTGATTGCGGAACTTATAAATAAAATCGTAATGAACCCGGCCGACGAAAAGGTTAAAGCTGATGTTCGTGAAGAGGTAAAAAAATTAACCTCAAGGTTTACAATGTATGGAACACGATGAAAAGGAAATGTCATTCCTTGAGCATCTTGAAGAATTAAGATGGCGGATTATCAAATCGGTAATAGGGATTGTTATAGGCAGTATCATAGTGGCATTCTTTATCGATTGGATAATAAATAATATTATGTTTGCCCCCGCTAAAAATACCATTCCACCGCTGACAATTATAAATCTAAGGCCTTACGGACAGTTTCTGCTTTACATGGAAGTGGTTTTAATCGGCGGCGTTGTAGCAAGCGTTCCGAATATTATTTACCAGTTCTGGAGATTTATTGAACCTGCTCTGAAACCAAACGAAAGAAAATACATTACAAGCATAGTCTTCTTTACTACTGTTTGTTTTCTTACAGGAGTTGTCTTTTCTTACTATCTTCTGCTTCCCGCAGCGCTCGGATTTTTCGCCACTTTCGGTTCGGAATTAATTGAAAACAAAATAGCTGCAGACGAGTATTTAAGTTTTGTTATTTCACTCGTGCTGGCTTCAGGACTGGTTTTCGAATTACCGATGGCTTCTTTCTTCCTTTCGAAAATCGGGATTTTAAAACCTTCTTTTATGAGGAAATACAGGCGGCATGCTATTATAATAATCCTGCTTGTTGCCGGAATTGTTACTCCGGGACCTGA
>Ga0182021_10006447_pt1 | contig 13933 bp, 11 predicted proteins | sample 612E3MmetaG_FD_120493 | JGI IMG/M metagenome (GOLD analysis project Ga0182021, IMG submission 120493) | Permafrost microbial communities from Stordalen Mire, Sweden - 612E3M metaG (Illumina Assembly) | ecosystem: Environmental > Terrestrial > Soil > Wetlands > Permafrost | place: Sweden...
TTGTCATTAAGATAAACCTTATATTTCTCAAGACCTGTTAATTCAGTAGCCTTTATGGTATAGGAGCCGGCTGTCACGGCATTTACAACAAGAGGGACAGTTACAGTTGTATCCGGGAAAGGAAGACCGTTAATAGAGTAGCTGATTCCATCTATTGTAGAATAGATATTTGGATCGCCGGCTGTTAAAAAAGCTTTGCGGCCATCGAGCATCTTATCGAAACCCGATGTTGCCTTTTCATCAAAATATATTACAGTCTGGTCAGATTTAAGAGAATTTTCATACTGAAGTCTTATATGGGGAGCAGTCGAATTTCCTTTATATCTTTTATTTGCGGTATGAGCTTTTGCTGATGTAGGAAGACTTAAAGTTACATTTGCGTTTGTTTTGATAAAAAATCCCTGCATCGGGGGAATTAAGCTTCCATCAGTATTGTAGGTATTCGGAACGGTAAAGCCATTATTATAAGTAAATGCAACGCCATTTACTCTGAAATAGATCGTTGGCTCAACATTGCTGGCATTAAATATTGAAGAATTGGCGCTTACAACACCATCCCAATCCATACCGGATGTGAAAGGATTTCCTATCAGGTTATAGCCCTGTTGAACCAGATTAGGAGTACCACCTCCGGAATTATATACCAGATTTACAGGAACGTTATTTACATTAACTGTTCCATGGAGAGTATAGGTCTTATTCGCCGTAGAAAAATAGTTATACCCGTTTCCTGCAGTCAAAGTGGTCCAGTTAAGACCGGCCTGAATCCATGCCGGCGGAGATGCTGCATAATCATAGTGGTAACCATTATAAGTAACCCAGCCATTGTTCATATTAGTGGTAATAAGGTTTTCTTCGTATTTCGCAATGCTGGAATTTGACGAACCGAGATCAGTCGCTGACAAAGAAGTAACAGGAGGTGAGACATAATGCCATAATGTACCCGTACTATTGCCTTCAAGATAAAGTTGTATATCTTCAGCGCCGTTATCAGTATAATTGTCCATAATCAAAGAAGCGATTCCTGTAGCATCTGATTGAAGTTGAATAGTACCGTTATTTGTAAAAGTGGTAATCGTAGCCTGGGCGCCCGGTCCCATGATCAGCATTCTTCCCGGACCAAGAGTGAAATTCAGTTTCACAGAGCCAGTAGGATAAACAGGATTTGATCCTGCGATCTGTGGTATAATTACATCCTGGGTAGAAGTAGGTCGTCCCAAAGTCCAGTTGCCATCTAAAACCCAACTTGTTGTAGTTGCATTTGTTTTCCATGTATTATACTGATCTTCATAAGCTCCTATATCATATGGCCCAACCCGGGAATTCCCAAGATAATCATTCGGGACAGCAGGGCTGGGGGTTGTGCCGGCATCACGACAGGGAGAAATATATTTTATCGACCAGTCACCGGAAGCTGGATTGTTAAAATTTGGACCAAGGGGATTGTCATTAATTGAGCTAAGTAGAAGATTTCCTGTACCCGATGGTATAGATCCTTCAACTGCTGTGAATTGTATTGTGCTTGTACCACTCAGGTAGAAATGATTGTTTGTATTTCCCCAAACTATGCAGTTTGTCATTGAGTTCGCAACAGATCTAAAGAACATAACACTTTGACCTAATGGTCTGGAAGAAGTATTGTTAACAAATGTACAATTAATAACCTTGATGGACCCGTAACTTTGAGAAGCGAGACCTCCACCAGTATAGTAATCTACACTCTGCCCGTCACAGTGATTTAAATAAAATATACAGTTTTGAATTACAGAACTGGCATAATTCCATAAGTATATTCCCCCACCGCCTTCTCTACAGTAATTATCATAAAAATAACAGGAATTAAATGAGGGGCCTCTATTTGCTTCTACAAACGAGCCTCCGCCCCATGCAGCTCTATTGTGTTGAATAGAACAATTCATTAATTGCAGATTACTAAAGTCAGCATAAATTCCACCCCCATAACTTGAAGTTGCTGAATTCCTGGTTACATCTCCGTATTCGATAGTGCAATTATTGAAAAGGGATGCACCGGCAGATCCCATTGCTTGAAACGTAATATGACCCCAATAACTGATTGAGGGGCTATTTCTTGTAAAGGTTATTTTATTTGATGTTGTTCCATTTGCGGTAATTGTTCCGGTACCTGTAATTATTAAATCAGTAGTGGTGGTACAAAATTTCACCGTTACACCAGCTTCTATTGAAAGAGATCCCCCGGTTCCAATCGTTAAGTCCGAATTGCCGGTTTGTCCAACATAAATTGTACCGCCATTATAAGCATAGGTCCATGTTCGTGCTGTTGAAATTATTCCGTAATAAGCTGTACCAGGAGTTAATCCATCGCCAGACTCACCCCACAATGAACCTACAAATAATATTGCAATAAAAAATAGAATTGTCTTTTTCATGTCGCCTGGTTTTTCATATTTAAATTTAAGACCCGCAACAGCAATAAGAGGTTGCATTAGTAAATATTATGTAGTCAACTTACAAATATAATATTTATTAGCAAAAGGAGGATGAGAAATGTTTGATTATTGACAACAGGAAATATGGGAGTGTGACTTAGGGGTTCACATAAACGACATGCGGTATGCGGTGTGCGGCATGCGGTGTGCGGCAAGCGGTGTGTGGCGTGCAGTTTTTGCATTGAAAATTTATATATTTGTTACTCGTGCTAATTCTGTTTTAAATTAAAATCGCTGTATTATGGGAAATTTTCAAAATCTTCGTGTTTGGCAAATTGCCAAGGAACTTGCTATTAAAATTTATAAAATAACGCAAAATCCTCAATTCAAAAAAGATTTCGGCTTCAAAGATCAGATTCAGAGATCCGCAGTAAGTATTCCATCAAATATAGCAGAAGGTGATGAATCAGGAACAGATAAATTATCAGTTCGATATTTTTATATTGCTAAAGGATCAATTGCTGAACTTACAACACAATTAATTATCTCGTGTGAAATTGGATATATAGATATTGTAGCTAAAGACCTATTAGTTGACGAATGCGATAAATTATCTTCAATGTTATCTAAACTAATTAAAGCCAGAAGTCAAAAAATATAATGCCGTGTACCTCGTGCCGGACGCCAAATACCACATACATTTTTATAACAAGTATCAACTTCCATTTGCAAAATCCGAAATATCGAGTAAATTTGTTACTCATTAATCCGAAACAATCCTGATGATTAATGCCTTAATCACTTCAGAAACAAGGATAAAGCTCCTCAGGAAGTTTTTCCTTAACAGCAGCACGAAAGCTCACCTTCGCGGGCTGGAGTCTGAATTCGGGGAATCCACAAATGCAATCCGTCTTGAATTGAACCGGTTTGAAGAGGCCGGCCTTTTACACTCTCTTCGTGATGGCAATAAAAAAATATACCAGGCTAACAGGAATCATCCGTTATTCGGCGATATCCATAGCATAATAATGAAAGAAGCCGGTATTGACCGGGTAATTGAAAAAGTTATTCATCGGTTAGGTAATCTGATCTGTATTTATCTCACAGGTGATTTTGCCCGTGGCAAAGATAGTCCTGTTATAGATCTCATAATTGTAGGAGAGGATATTGACCGCGAGTATCTTGCCAGGAAAGTTATGCAGGCCGAAGAATTGGTAGGGCGAAAAGTAAGTTACGTGGTTCTTCATCCGGCTGAGGCAGAGAATCATCTTTTAAAAGTAAAACCCGCAGATCTGTTACCCCTATGGAACAGTGAAGAAAGTAAATTATTATTGCATCATTCCGTTTCTACGGGTAAATGATGAACAAGATATACTAGGTGTGTTTCAAATATAATTGAAACCACTGCTAACATAGATTAATTCAGCTTATCAGGCACATTAAGGGATGTGACTGACTAAGCGGAAGCTTACCCAGGGGAAGACAAAAGTGATAAAATATTGCTCTTTTATACATCAAGTTCTTAACTTTTATCTTTTGACTTTTATCTTTTGTCTTTAAAATGAAATGCATCGCTATCCTCCAATCCAACTACATTCCATGGAAGGGATATTTTGATCTTATCAATTATGTAGATGAATTTGTAATTTATGATGATGCCCAATATACGAAGCGTGACTGGAGAAACAGGAACCTTATAAAAACGAAAGATGGACTCAAATGGCTTACTATACCGGTAGAGGTGAAGAATAAGTTTAAACAGACTATCAGAGAAACAAAAGTTACTAATAGTAATTGGATAAACCAGCACCTGAAAACTTTAAAATACAGTTATTCAAAGGCTGATTGTTACAATGAGATGATTGAATGGATAAATAAAATATATTTGCAATGCGAGAAGGAAGTATTCCTTTCAGATATTAATTTACATTTAATCAACGAAATAGTAAAATTCCTGGGTATTAAAACAAGAATTAGCTTTTCAACAGATTATATAATAGAAGGAAACAGGTCTGAAAAAATTATGAATATCTGTCTTCAAGCGGGGGCAGAAGTATATCTGTCGGGACCTGCAGCAAAATCTTACCTTGATCTTGCTGCTTTCGATAAAGAGCGCATAAATGTAAAATGGATGAACTATTCAGGATATAAGGAATATCCACAAGTTTACCCTCCATTTGTAAATGAAGTCAGTATTATAGATCTTATATTAAACACTGGAATTGATTCAATAAAATATCTGAATTTCTTTAAATGATGAATATCTCATGTTTCTATTTTTGCCCGCACCATTTTCTTATTAACTTTAACAACGACACTTATTTTATATCAAGTTATGCAATATTTAGTTAATAATCCTCAATTATTTTTCGATTCATAACTAAATTCAACCCATAAACCACCATGAATTTAAAGACCATATTTCCTGCTTTTGGAGTTTTAATACTAATCCTGACAGGATGTACCAGTCAGAAAAAACTTGCCTACCTTAACAATTTGCCTGAAACCAACGGTGAAGAAACCTTCCCAATGGAAATTCCTGATTACAAAATTCAACCCAGGGATGTTCTTTACATAACAATAAAGGCTATGTCACCTGATGGTACAATTAAAGATTTCCTTTCCTCTGCAGGTACTATTGGAGTTAGTTTAGGACAAGGCGATGTAGGAGCCTTTATTGGGTTTAATGTCAATCCCGAAGGGTATATTACATTTGTTCCGATCGGACAAATTAAAGTTAGTGGTCTGACACTAGAAGAGACCCGGAAAATGTTACAGGATTTAACTGAAAAAGTATTTAAAAACTCAGTTGTTGAATGTAAATTACTAAGCTTTAAGTATACTGTGATTGGAGAAGTCAAAGCACCTGGCTCATATATCAATTACAATAATTATCTGACTGTTATTGAAGCAATTGGACGCGCAGGCGGGGTCGGTGACTTCGGGAACAGAAATCGGATCCTGGTTGTTCGGCCAATAGATAAAGGGACCAAAACCTATAGACTTAATCTGCAGGATAAAAACATTCTCTCCTCAGAAGCATATTTTCTACTTCCAAATGATGTAGTTATAGTGGAACCAATGAATCAGAAAATCTTTAATTTGAACATACCGACAATTTCATTTGTAATATCAACTTTTACTGCAACGATATCGATGACATTATTACTCATCAATTATTTGAAATAAAAAACACTTTGACCTTTGCAAATCCAACAATCTCTTAACCGCCAATGAATATGGATCCATCCCTGACCCCTGGCAACTATAATCCCCCGGAAGATGACAACCTCGACATCAAACGTTACCTGTCTTTGTTCATCAGTAACTGGTACTGGTTTGCTATTTCATTATTACTAGCCCTGGCACTTGCTTATGCTATAAACAGATACTCAAGTAAGCTGTATATAGTCTCTTCAGCACTGATGATAAAAGATGATCAGTTTGGCGGAACTAACAGAATTGTAGGAAGTGTAATCCCGGGAGGAGATGTTTTCAGAAGACAGCAAAACATGACAAATGAAATTTCAATTCTGAAATCTTACAGCCTCAATCGAAGAGTAATTGACTCACTGTCTGAATTTCAGATAGTTTACTATGCCGTTGGTAAAAGAAATATTGCAGAGACTCAACTTTATAAAATCTGTCCGTTCAAAGTGACAGCAGAATCTATCGATAATCAACCAAAAAAAGTGAAAGTCGATGTCAGAATAAATTCTGCAACTACTTGTTTATTGCATTTTGATGGTAATAAGACTACTGATAAAGAAATTAAATTTGGTCAGAGATACAGCGGCTATGGTTTTAATTTTATTATTGACCTTAGAGAAAAGGACAAATATACCTTTGATACTGATGCATCAAATAAATACTATTTCTATTTTATTGGTTCTGATGAACTGGCCAACATATACAGAGGGTCGCTCGTAGTTGCTCCGATTGATAAAGATGCTACAATTGTCAGTTTATCTAAAGCAGGTTTTGTTCGGGAACAGGAAGTAGATTATCTGAATATGCTTATGGATGTTTATACTCAGCAGGGCCTCGAAAATAAAAACATGATGGCCGACAATACAATAAAATTCATTGACGAGCAGCTCAGACTTGTTTCAGATTCTCTTAGAAAAGTTGAGAGTAAACTCCAGAAATTAAGGCTTGAAAATAAGCTGGTTGATCTCAGCAAGGATGGAACAGTTTTACAAAATCGTTTTGAAAAGTATGATAACGAAAAAACCTCTCTTGAACTTCAGCATCATTATTATCAATATCTTCAGAGCTATCTTGATTCAAAAGACGAATCAGGTGATATAGTATCTCCAAATGTGATGGGAGTAACCGAACCAACTGTTGGCAGGCTTGTTCAGGAACTTAATGAACTGCAAAAAAACAAAAAACAGTTGTCAATGAATCTTTCAGAGGAGTTGCCGCCTATAAATAAGTTGTCGGAAGACATTCATAAAATAAGGATGGCTCTTTCGGAGAATATTAAAAATAGTCTTGCAAATACAGAAAGTCTTCTTGATAGCGTAAACAATAAATTATCTCTCGTAAACAAGGAAATAATGGTGCTGCCGGCTACCGAAAGTAAAAGGATAAACATTCAAAGGGAATTTGATATTAACAACACTGTATATACCTATCTCCTTGAAAAAAGAGCTGAAACCGGTATAGCAAAGGCTTCAAATGTTTCAGACAGCAAGATTATTGACCATGCTCAAATTTTCAATGCTATTCAAATTAAACCTGAGTCTAGGGGTAATAATATAAAAGCTCTGCTTTTTGGCTTTTTAATCCCAGGTGTTCTGATTTTCTTATTATATTATTTGAATAACAAGATTATTGACAATGAGGACATATTCAAAAAAACAAATGTTCCTATTGTAGGTTATATAAGTCACAGCGATTTTAAAGAAGAGATCCCTGTTATAAGTAATCCCAAATCTGCTCTTGCAGAATCATTTCGCTCGATCAGAACTTCTCTCAAATATTTTATAAAAGAACAAGATCATTCCGTTGTCGCTATTACATCAACAATAAGCTCGGAGGGGAAAACCTTTGTTTCAATTAATCTTGCGGCAATAACTGCAATGCTTGGCAAAAAAGTTTTATTGATAGGACTAGATCTCCGAAGGCCTCGAATACACAAAATCCTGGGAATTGACAACACTGAAGGATTAACCACATATTTAATCGGAAATTGTGAATATGATGATGTGATAAAGGAAACATCAATAAAAAACCTTTATTATGCAACTTCAGGACCGGTTCCGCCAAATCCGGCTGAACTTATAGAAGATGAAAGGATGGATACATTTATCGGAAAAGCAAAAAAGGAGTTTGATTATATATTTATAGACACCCCCCCGGTTGCGATAGTTTCAGACACATTATTAATTACCAGATTTGTTGATATTAACCTCTTTATTGTAAGGCAGAGGTACTCCTCAAAGAATACTTTGGAATTAATAAATGAATTATTTAAGGATGAAAAACTTAAACATATGGCGATTATAATTAATGATATAAGCCTCACAGGCTATTATGGATATGGAATAAGATATGGTTACTATAAGGGATATGGATATTCATATGGTAAAAATTATTATGGTCAGTATTCTTACAGCAGGTATGGGTATTCCGATAAAGAGCATGGATATTATAATACTTAAGGTTAAGGCTTAAGTAAAAGCTAAGTTTAAGAGACTCTCAACCTTAATCTTAATCTCAACCATAGGGACCTCAGCCTCAACCTCAACCTCAACCTTAAACTCATTCCCTCCCTTTGAATAAAACTCACAAACCATCTGAAACCAACCCCGAAACCTGGGATCTGGTAATCCGCCCAAAACGCCATCTTCTTGATATTAATCTGAAAGAGATCTGGGATTATCGTGACCTTGTTATGCTATTCGTACGTCGTGATTTTGTGGCAAAATATAAGCAAACGATTCTAGGTCCATTCTGGTTTGTTTTAAATCCGCTTATAAGTACCTTAATGTATACCCTGGTTTTTGCAGGGATTGCCAAAATATCGACGGAAGGAGTACCTCCACAATTGTTTTATCTCTCAGGGATTGTAGCATGGAGTTATTTTGCATCTTGTTTAAATGGGACATCATCTACTTTTCTAAACAATGCCGGCATCTTCGGGAAAGTCTATTTTCCACGACTCGTTTCTCCAATATCAGTAATTATTTCATCGATTGTACAACTAGGAATTCAGTTGTTACTGCTTACGGTTTTTATGATATATTACAGTGTAAGGGGTTACAATATTCAAATTAACAGTCACCTTTTTTACATACCATTGCTAATTATTGACCTTGCCCTTTTAGGTTTAGGCTTTGGAATAATTTTTTCGGCATTAACAACTAAATACCGCGACTTATCCAATTTCCTTGGATTTGGTGTTCAGCTCTGGATGTATATAACCCCCGTAATTTATCCCTCTTCAGCAGTTCCAGAAAAATATAAGATCTTAGTTTTTTTGAATCCTGTTGCCCCGCTCGTGGAGGCATTTAAATATGGATTGATAGGTGCAGGAGAATTTAATCCGGGTCGTTTATTGTACAGTGCCGTATTTACAATTATCTTGTTATCTATTGGCGTAATTCTGTTTAACCGCACAGAACAAAATTTCATGGACACTGTCTAAGGTTAAGGTTAAGGCTAAGGTTAAGAGACTCACAACCTCAGCCTCAGCCTCAACCTCAGCCTCAACCTCAGCCTCAACCTCAGCCTCAATCTCAGCCTCAACCTCAACCTCAGCCTCAACCTCAACGAATGTCTACAGTAATCAAAATTGAGAATGTCTCAAAGCAATACAAGCTTGGCTCAATAGGTACCAACACACTGAAAGGCGATCTCCAGCGATGGTGGTATAATATGCGTGGTCTTCCGGATCCTACATTAATGATTGGGCAGGAGAATTCATTGAGGAAAGTAAATTCTAATAACGAAATTAATTATGAATATGTTTGGGCTTTGAAAGATATCAATTTCGAGGTTCAACAAGGGGAGGTGCTTGGCATTATAGGTAAAAATGGCGCAGGTAAATCAACCTTATTAAAGCTATTATCAAGAGTAACAGCTCCTACTACAGGTAGTATTAAAGTAAAAGGACGAATTGCCAGTTTATTGGAAGTGGGAACTGGTTTTCATCCCGAGCTTACGGGGATTGAAAATATTTTCTTGAATGGTGCAATACTTGGGATGACCAAAAGTGAAATCCAAAACAAACTCGAGGAAATCATTGACTTTGCTGGTATTGCTAAATATATTGATACTCCAGTAAAAAGATACTCAAGTGGTATGTATGTTCGGCTGGCTTTTGCAGTAGCCGCTCATTTGGAACCTGAAATTCTAATTGTTGACGAAGTGCTCGCTGTTGGAGATGCAGAGTTTCAGAAAAAAGCTTTAGGAAAAATGCAGGCTGTGAGCAGAAATGAAGGTAGGACAGTATTGTTTGTAAGCCATAATATGCAGGCAGTAGCAACACTCACAAACAAAGCGATACTCTTAAAAAACGGGAATATTGTCCATGAAGGTAAAACTAGCGATGTTGTAGGAGAATATATTAATGTTAACAAGTCAAGTGATTTAGTTTATATAAGTAATAGAGATTATTCCGAACCACACATTGTAAGTGTTAAATTAGAAACTTCTTACTCTAAGAATTGCCAATTAAATGGTGATACAATGAATGTATTTATCGAGATTTTTACTCCAACTCCAATTAAAGGAGCATGTTTTTCTTTTCAATTTGTGGATTCTAAAGAAAGAAATTTTACCCATTTATGGGTTTTCGATAACGATATACCATACTGTAGAGAGAAAGGTAAATATCAATTGAAGTGCACAATGAAAAACTTGAGGTTGTATATGGGCCAATATTATTTAAAATGTTATTTCTCAGAGCCACCAGGAGGGAGGTTTTTTGAAATACTTGAAAATATATGCCCTTTTGAAGTTGTTATGCATAAAACTACTCGAACAAATTTCCAATGGTATCCTGAAGCATGTGCATACATAGAAGACGGTGGATGGGAAATCAAAAAAATTTAATCATTATGAATAGATCAAAGAGTTTCCTTAAATTTTTTTTTAGCGCATATCAAGCCCCACAAATTCAGAATGGAATAGATTTGAAGATTCAGAATTTAATTGAGCATCAAAGAGGAAATATAAATGAATGCTTTCCTTCAGACTTTAGTAGCGATGAAAAAGCATTGATTGATTTCGTAAAAAATTATACAATGACAAGTCAAGAAAGGATGGTAACATTATTACGGGTCGTTGAATATATTGTTAAACAAAATATACAAGGTGATATTGTTGAATGTGGGGTTTGGCGAGGAGGAAGTATGATGCTTATAGCAAGTAAGTTGTTACAATTAAACTGTAACAATAAACATCTCGTCCTTTGTGACACCTTTGATGGTATGCCAGAACCAACGAATGATGATATTAATCTTAATGGTGTTGAGGCATCTTCCATTCTTTTAAAAGAAATTGATAAATTCTCTGGGAATAACATTTGGTGTTATGCTTCGCTCAATGATGTGAAAGAAAATATGTCAAAAACAAAATATAATCCTAATAAGATACATTATTTGCAGGGAAAAGTTGAACAAACTTTACCAAATGATATTATTAATGAAATTTCTTTGCTACGGCTTGACACTGATTGGTATGAATCAACAAAACATGAACTAGAATCACTTTATGATAGATTAGTTGTTGGTGGCGCATTAATTATTGACGATTATGGACATTGGAGTGGAGCAAAGAAAGCGGCTGATGAGTTCTTCGAAAAAAGGAGGATTAAAATTTTTCTAAATAGAATAGATTACACTGGCCGATTAGGAATAAAGTTAGTCTAATATGTTCTATTAGAAAAAGAGATCTTTTCAATTTAACAAGATATATCAAAATTTATTAAATACAGTTCAATATGCTAATAACACTAATATGAATCTCGGACACTTATTTCAAAAATCAGTTAGACCTAAATCATCTCTCCCTTTTCCCTTAACTGATTTACAACTATGTGTTATTGATAACCGAAATACCCTTAGACTTGTTGATAATTGGATTGATGATAATGCTTTTAAGAATTCTTTCTTCAATTATGGTGTGCCAGATTTTATTAAGGTTCATATAAATAAAGCTATTGATGAATCTTTAACTTATACTGATTATTTATTATTTATGGGCAAGAAATACTTTAGTGATTTAAATTATTTAGAAATCGGGGTATCGGTTGGTAAAAATTTTTATCAAATGATTAATGGTATAAATAATGCACAATTTACAGGATTTGATATTGAAGAAATTAATCCTATAATTGAAAATAAATTAGATTTCATTAATAAAACTGAATGGGAAACGTTTGAGGAATCATTAAAAACAAATAAATCTTCTTTAAGTACATTTTCTAAAATTGGGAAAAAGGTCAATTATTTATCCGCAGATATATGGGACAGTAATAGTTGGTCAAAATTAACTGGGAATAAATTTAATCTTATTTTTTCAGATGCACTTCATACACCGGAAGCAATTTTTTTTGAGTGTGAAATGCTTATGAAGTATAAACTTCTTGATTCCAAATTTATAATTATGTGGGATGATCTTATAGGGGAAATGAAAGATTCATTCTTCAAGATTGTTAAGAAGTATAAAAAGGCTTATCAAATTAAAGAAGTCTATCTTTTAACAACTAATGGATGGGTTGGAGAGCACGAATCAAAACATCAAATAGGAGTCATATCGAATTTTAAGTTTTAAAAAATGAAATTAGTACTTACAAATTTATCAAATCAATTGTTTAATGATAGCCGTATTAGGCTAAATGAATCTGCCAAAAAATATGGGATTCAGGAAATAAACTCATACTGTTTTGACGATTTAAGGAAAACTAGTTTCTTTAAAAGGAATAAGGAAATATTAGAGCAACCGAAAGGAATAGGATACTGGCTATGGAAGCCTTATATCATTTTTGAAACAATGAAAGAATTAGAGGAGAATGATATTGTAATTTATTCAGACTGTGGTATTGAAATAGTTGCATCAATAGAGCCGCTAATTCAACTGACAAATCAGCAACCCATTGTTTTATTTGGGAATTCAAATTTCACAAATTTGCAATGGACAAAAAGAGATTGCTTTGTCTATATGGATTGTGATTCTGATGTTTTTTGGCATTCTCCTCATTGTGATGCTGCATTTGCCCTTTTTATGAAATGTGATATAAGCATTAAACTATTAAACGATTGGCTTACTTATGGGAGCAATAAATATATTATAACAGATTTACCTAATACATGTGGGAAGGCAAATATAGAGGGATTTTTAGATCATAGATGGGATCAGTCAATTTTATCTCTATTAGCTCAAAAATATAAATTAGATTTATTTAGAATGCCAACTCAATTTGGTAATCATTATAAGATGCCGAAATATAGGGTAGAAAATGAATTTAATTGTATTAATCAATTGAATCAACAACAAGTAAAATATTATACAGTGATCCCATATTACAATTCTCCATATAATCAGTTATTAAATCATCATAGGTCAAAAATAATAATAAATGAAAATCTAGAAAAAAAGATAGTCCTCTCAGGAATAAGGCATGCTCTATTTTTAAGTAAAATAAAAGGATTTTATAATTTGTCGAGAAGAAAAAAAAACATTTTATGAAAGGAAAACACTTATTGATTAAGTGGTATAATTTATTAAGGGTAAATAAAAGAAAAGAAGAAGATAATATGGAATGTTTTAAAAAATCGTATTCTCAATGTGGTGAAGATTTGATAGTAAATTATATTTTCAATTTGAGAAATGTTTCAAACCCCACTTACTTAGATATTGGTGCAAATGATCCCTTTTATCTTAGCAATACTGCCTTGTTTTACAATAAGGGTTGTAGAGGGATAAATATTGAGGCAAATCCTGCACTAATTGAAAACTTTACAAAAGCGAGACCGGAAGATATTAACCTGAATATTGGTATTGGTGCTCAGGAATCAATATTGGACTTTTATGTGATTAATGATCCTACGTTAAGTTCCTTTTCTAAAGAAGAATGTGAGAAATTCATTGCCACCGGTAAATATCATATTACTGATACATTGAAAATAAAGGTAACAACAATGCAAAAAATATTAGATGAATTTAACACTGGATTTTTCCCCGACTTTTTATCAATAGATGTTGAGGGAATGGATTTTGAAATATTAAGAACAATAGATTACACAAATAATCCTCCGAAAGTTATTTGCGTTGAGGCTGCCGAATATTCCCCTATTGGTGCAGGAGAGCGCAGAACAGGACTAATTGATTTTCTTGTATCCAAAGGATATTATGAATATGCAAACACAAATTTGAATGCCATAATGGTCAAAAGAGATTTTTGGTTTATATGACCCCATTACTTACCATAATTATTCCAACATATAATTCGATAAATACTCTATGTCGAGCCTTAGACAGTATTTTAGATCAAACATTCACTGATTATGAAA
>Ga0182021_10006448_pt1 | contig 13932 bp, 8 predicted proteins | sample 612E3MmetaG_FD_120493 | JGI IMG/M metagenome (GOLD analysis project Ga0182021, IMG submission 120493) | Permafrost microbial communities from Stordalen Mire, Sweden - 612E3M metaG (Illumina Assembly) | ecosystem: Environmental > Terrestrial > Soil > Wetlands > Permafrost | place: Sweden...
CAAACCTCCGCCGGGAATCTGCCCACATCGTTGAGCCCGTGACTCAGCGCCCGTCGGTCGCCGCAGGCAACTGGCGCAGGGTCCGCTCCAAGTTCGTCCGCGCCTCGGCATATTCCGGCTTGATCCGCAGTGCCGCCGCAAATTGGGCGATGGCCTCCGGGATCCGGCCGGCATGGTAGAGCGCGGCGCCGAGACTGTTCCGGGCTTCCGCGTAGTCCGGGTTCAACTGCACGGCCGCCTCCAGTTGGGCGATCGCCTCCGGCAGCCGTTCCAGCTGCAGTAGGGCGTTGCCGAGGTTGTTGCGCGCTTCCACGTAGTCCGGCTTGACCCGGACCGCCGCCTCATACTGAAGAATCGCCTCCGGAATCCGGCCCATTCCAAACCGGGCGTTGCCGAGATTATAGTAGGCTTCCGCGTCGTCCGGATCGAGCCGCAGCGCCGTTTCATACTCGGAGATTGCCTCCGCAATCTTGCCGGCCTGGAGGCAGGCGTTGCCGAGGTTGTAATGCATCTTCGCGTCGTCCGGCTTTAGCATCAGCGCCTGGTGGTAATGGGCGAGCGCCTCCGGGATCCGGCCCGCGTCGAGCAGGGCGTTGCCCAGGTTATTGTGGGCGTTCGCGTAGTCCGGGTCGAGTCGCAGCGCCAACTCGCATTCCTTGATCGCCTCGGGAATCCGGCCCGCCTGGCGAAAGGCGTTGCCGAGGCTGCTATGGCCCTCGACGTAGGCCGGCTTGATCCGCAGCGAGGCTTCGCACTGCGCGATCGCCTCCGAGATCCGCCCGACGCCGCCCAGTTGGTTGCCCAGGCGGCAGCGCTGGGCCGCACAGTGGTCGAGGCCGCTCAGCAGGTTGAACCCGATCGAGCAAGCCAGCAGCAGGCTCCAAAGGACCCGGGCGGCCAGACGCCAGCGCGGCCGGCCGGCCAGGGCGCGCTCCAGGCCAAGGAGGCCGATCACCGCAAGCACGACCAGCGTGGCGAGAAACTCGACTTCGTAGCGGCTGCAATTGCCGTAAAAAAGCAGCAGGATCCCCGCAGTGGTGCCAAACAGGATCGCGACAGCGGCGATGAATCCGCGCAGGACGGAGCGCGGCCCGATCGCGCGCCCGCGCCAGGCCAGCGGCGCCGCCAGCGCAAACCACAGCACGGGAATGTTGGTGAGCACCCCGAAGGGATCCTCTACCATGGCATGACCCGGCGGCACCACCGGCGTCGCGATGTCTCCGACGAACGGGAACTGCCGGCTCCACCGCACCGGTTCGAGGAAATAGACGCAGAAATTGAACCACAGATAATCCAGGCTGAAATGCCGGGCGGTGTCCTGCCGGTCGCCGGCCAGCTGGTAGCGCTGGCCGAATTCGAGCGGATTGTCGAAACGCCGGTAGTTGTAGAGCGCGAGCCCGAGCCCGCAGAGCACCAGCGGAAGCAGCGCGGCCGTCAGCATGGCCCAGGGCAGGCGCCGCCGGCCGGTGCCCGCCGGCTGGCTCCACGCCAGCCCGATCGGCACCAATAGAATCGGCGCACCGAGCAGCAGAAATGGCCGCGCCCCCACCGCGAGGCCCAGCGCCAGGCTGGCCGCCGCGAGCCACCAGCCGCGTCGCGCCGGATCATGCAGGGCCCGCCAGACTGCCGCCAAGGCGAGCATCGACATCGCGCAGCCGCAACTGACGGCGACCTCCCAGAACTCGGCCCGCTGCAGCAGCACCGGCACGCCTGCCGCCAGGCCCAGCCCGAGCACCCCGGCCGCCACGACCAAGACCCCAACCTCCGGAAAATACCGCCGCCACATCGACCGCAACAAGCCGGCGCTGGCCAGAAAACTCACCGCGCAAAAAACCGCCACGGCGTGGTGGTGAAACAGATAGTGCCCCGTCAGCGCAACCCAGGGCCAGAAGAGCAGCAGGGCCGGGCTGACCCCGAAATAGAGGTACAGCTTGCCCCGGTAGTAGCTCATGTCGTGCAACCCCGCTCCCAGCCGATAGCGGGCGTTGGTCACGGGATCGTAGGGATCCGGCAGCTGCCCGAGCTCCGCCGGAGCCTGCTTGTTCAAGCTCAGGTGACCGTCCCGAAATCCCGCGACCAGCAAATTGTAGTGGTTGTCCGCCGCGGACCATCCGGTCAACTCCGTCGTGCTGACCGATGCCATCCAGGCGAAGAGCCCGATCACGAGAGCGCAACTGGTCCCGAAAACGACGGAGGCCACAACGGAAGCTCGGTTGGAAGGCGTGCGCTTGATCATCAAATCCAAAAAGAATCGGTCGGCCTCATGCAATAGCGCCATCGGCTTCCGTGCGGAAACACAAATCGTTCAGTTTATCGGCGGCATCGGGTGATGTCGCCCTACCGGCTCCGCAGGTTTGAATTGTCGGGCGGGGTCTCCGCACCTCGCCGTGCCCCCAAAGCCTCTAGATCGACCGGTCTCTTTCAGAACCTATCGCTGCTTCGCGTGAGCAAAGATCGACCTCCGTCCCTTAAGCTGGCCCTGAGCCTCGCGACAATCCATCCTCATCCCATGCGCCGCCTTCTTCTGCTCTCACTGGTCGCCGGGGCGGCCTTCGCCGGACCCCGGTCGGCATTGGCATCGCCTGAACCTCCCGCTCCACGACCACAAATGGTGCTGCCGGCCATGGGCGAAGAGGTCCCTCTCGCTCGCATCAAGGAGATCTGCGCGTTCTACGGGCTGAACGATCTCTGGCGGAAGGTCGAGCGCGACCCGCCGCCGCGGCCGTTCAAGAGCGATGGATGCACGGGTTGGTTCGATGACTGGAAGGGCATCAGCCTCTACCCGGCCGGTTTTCTTCACGACCTGAAGTATTGGGCGGGTTATCCGGGCGAGGACGTCGAACGACTCGTCGCCGACGCGGAGCTGATGATCGATGTCGCCCGGCTGCTGAATTCGACTGCGATGGCCGAGACGATGTTTCATGGCGTGCGGGTAGGCGGCAACGAAAAGCTGCGTGCGTCGTTCTCCTGGAGCTTTGGTCGGCAGACGCTGGAGGAGGAAAAGAAGAAACCCTGAAGAAGCGAAAGACCGGCTTGTTTTTTGCAAGGGCACAAAGGGAACGGGGGAGTGCCGACGCAAAGGTGCCTCCTCGTCACCCAACTGGCTGGCATCTTTCTCCGCGACCTCGGTTCGCTGTTCCTGTGAAGAGGATCGGCGTTTCGCAGGCTTGTGCCCGCCGCCGCCACCCGATAGATGCTTCGCGTCGCTCAACGTCCCCCGCGGTCGCACCCCATGATCCCGTTCATCGTCATTTGCGTCTTGGCGTTCTTTGTCTGGTTCCTGGTCTGGAGAGTCCTGTCCTCCGGGAGAATTGGAGAACTTGAGCGCAGAATCAGCCGCCTGCAGGCGGTCCTCACCGATCAGACCATCGCCCTCGACGAAATCCGCCGCGAGCTTCGTGACCAGCGGACCGCAGCCCCGCCTCAGGTCAACCCTGTTCAACCGCCCGCCATTGCGCCAGCCCAGCCGCCAATCGTGCGGCCGCCGGCGCCGCTGCAAGCAGCCGGAATTCCAGCGGTGCCGGCGGTCGCGAGTGCGGTGGCGCCGATGGTGGCGGGGAAGATTGCCGACGAAATCACGCTGCCGCCGTTCATCGCTTCCGGCGAGCCACCGCCTCTGCCCAGCGTCAAGCCAGCTGAACCGGCGGCGGCCGAACCGCCGCCCGCCGCAATCAATTGGGAGCAGTTCATGGGGGTGAAGCTCTTCGCCTGGATCGGCGGCCTTGCGCTCTTCCTCGGCGTGGCGTTCTTCGTCAAGCTCTCATTCGAGAACAACTGGATCACGCCCGCCATGCGCGTGACGCTGGGCTTCCTCACCGGCGCCGGGCTGCTGGCAGGCGGCGTGATCCTCTCGCACCGCGCCTACCGCGTGACCTCCCAGACACTTTGCGCAACCGGAATCGTGATCCTCTATGCGGTGACGTACGCCGGCCACTCGGTCTACCACTTCGACATTTTCGGCACGCTGCCGACCTTCCTGTTCATGGCGCTCGTCACGGCCGCCGCCTGCATGGTGGCTGTGGCTCTGGAGGCGCAGGTGGTGGCGCTGCTCGGTATGCTTGGCGGTTTCCTCACGCCGGTCCTTCTGTCAACCGGTGTGGACAACCCGCCCGGCCTTTTCGGCTATATCGTGCTGTTGGACGCCGGCCTGATCGTCGTGGCCTTGCACCGCCGATGGCATTACCTCGGCGCGCTCGCCGCACTCGGCACGGCGGTGACGGAGATCGGTTGGGTCGTGACCTTTTTCGCCGCTGCGAAGATCTACACGGCTCTCGAGGTCTTTCTGGGATTCGATGCGTTCTTTCTGCTCGCGTTCGCGCTGGCCCAGCGGCGCGGGAGCGCGTCCCGCTGGCTGGCGGGAGCCGCGGCCGGCGTGGCGTTCGTTTCACTCGCCTTCGCCTTTTACCTGCTCGACGTCCCGAGAGTTGCGCAGCAGCCGTGGCTGTTTTTCGCCTTCATCCTCGGCGCCGACCTGTGCCTGCTGGCGCTGGCCCTGCTCGATGGGCGACTGGCAAAACTGCACCTTGCCGCCGGCTCGGTGACCTTTCTCCTGCTCACAGCCTGGATGGGCGCGCATGTCAGCAATGCGCTCCTGCCGTGGGCGCTGGGGGCCTGCTTCGTGTTCGCCCTGCTGCATACGGCCTTTCCGCTGATCTTGCGCCGCCTCCGGCCCGGAGAGGCGCCAGCGTGGTGGGCGCACCTATTCCCGCCGGTGGCGCTCGCGGTAGTGCTGCTGATCATCGCCCGGCTGCCGGAGATCTCCTTCCTGGTGTGGCCGGTGGTTCTGGCGGTCGACCTGCTGGCCATTGGCGCAGCCTTGCTCACAGGGACCTTGACCGCGGTCGCAGCGACGCTCGTGCTCACGCTTCTCGCCACGGGCCTGTGGATAATGGGGTTGCCGGCGGAGGTCGGCGACGTTCCCAGCTTCCTGCTTCTGGTCGGCGGCTTCGGCCTGCTGTTTTTCGCCACCGGCGTTTATGGGTTACGAAAGCTGGCGGTGCCCCACGGCGTTGATTCCGGGACGCCGGCCTGGCTTCGGGACCCCGCTGGCGCCGGATACCTCCCGGCCCTTTCGGCCGTCCTGCCCTTCCTGCTGCTCATCATGATCGTCTTGCGGATGCCGCTGTCCGACCCTTCGGAGGTTTTCGGACTCGCCCTGCTGTTGACCGCGCTGGTTCTCGGCCTGGCTTGGATGTTGGAAGACGGGCTGTTGCCCCTCGTGGCGCTGGGCTGCATCGCGCTGCTCGAATACGTCTGGCTCGAGCACGGATTCACACCGCCCGGCGCGACGGTGACCCTGTCCTGGAACGTCGGATTCTACGCGGTCTTTGCGTTGTTCCCCTTCGCCTTCCGGCGCCGATTCTCGACCCGGCTGTTTCCCTGGATCGCCGCCGCGCTGGGTGCGCCCGTGCAGTTCCTCCTGGTCTACGAGGTCGTGCGCCTCGCCTGGCCTAACGATTACATGGGCCTGATTCCCGCGGCATTCGCCCTGCCGGCGCTGGCCAGCCTGATGGCGGTTTCGCGTGTCCTACCGGTCGAGGCGCCGCGACGCCTCGACGCACTCGCTTGGTTTGGCGGTGTGGCTCTGCTGTTCATCACCCTAATCTTCCCGATCCAGTTCGAGCGGCAATGGATCACACTCGGCTGGGCGCTCGAGGGTGCGGCGTTGCTCTGGCTCTTCCACCGTGTGCCGCACGGCGGCCTGCGCCTGACCGGTTTTGGTCTGCTGATGGCGGCGTTTGCGCGCCTCGCGCTCAACCCGGCGGTGCTCGACTATCATGCGCGGACGTCCACACCGATCCTCAACTGGTACCTGTATGCCTATGGTCTCACCACCCTCTGTCTCCTCGCCGGCGCCCGGCTGCTCGCACCTCCCAGGAACCGCGTGCTTCAGGCGGAGGCCCCGGTCATCCTGAACGCCCTGGCCGGGGTGCTGGCGTTCCTGCTGCTCAATCTCGAGATCGCCGATTACTACAATCCGGCCGGCCGGGCGCTCACCTTCGAATTCTCCGGCAATTTCGCCCGCGACATGACCTACAGCATCGGCTGGGCCTTTTTCGCCTTCGGGCTCCTGGTGCTCGGCATCGCCCGGCGCGTTCGCGCCACCCGCTACGCCGCGATCACCCTGCTCAGCGTGACGCTGCTGAAACTCTTCCTCCACGACCTTGCCTCGCTCGACCAGCTTTACCGGATCGGTGCATTCCTCACGGTCGCCGTCGTGGCAATTCTCGCGTCGTTTCTCTACCAGCGCTTTCTTCCGCCCGACCCGAAGAAATGACCCTCGTCTCCGCGCCGGCCAGTCTGCAGGCTCTTGGGCCCGGCATCCGAATCCCGCTCCGGTCAGTTGCCGGGGAGCTTCAAAGAAACCGGCGGCACGCCTGGCGTCGGCGGTTGGGGTGCCGCCGCCACGGGCACCGGGGCGCGGGCCCGCAGGATAAATGCGCGCTTCGCCCACGTAAAGCCGCTATCGGCCTGCATCCCGGTCGGGTCGAGCTGCAGGACGAGGTCCGTGAACTTCACGACGTCCGCAAAATTCCCGTCGTCAAACGCCAGCGATGCCAGATGGTAGGCCGCCTCGCAGCGCAGGACCTTGAGCTGGGTGGTGTCCTCCGCGAGCTGTCGCAACATGGCGGTGGCCTCGGAGACCTTGCCGGAGCGGACCTGGCACATGGTCTTGCCAAACAATGCCCGCGTGGCGAACGGCGTGCCCGGCAGCACCGCGGCCGCCTTGTCGTAGTTAACAATCGCCTCGGAGTAGTTGCCGGCGGTGTAAGCGTCATCCGCCATCTTCAAAAAAGCGGCGCCCGCCAGGGGATGCCGGCTGTATTCTTGCGCAAAGGCGCGCCGTGTCGTCGGGGTCAATGCCGCCGCGTAGGCAGCCTCGATCTCGGCTTCATGCTGGGCGGCCAGCGCCTTGTAGCCATACCAGCCGATGATCGCGAGCACGACGATCGCGCAGCCGAAATAGACGGCCGTGCGATTCTCCTTCTTCTCCCAGATTGCCCGGATCTGCTCCTCGAAGGGAGGCTGGACATCGGTTTTCTCGTCCGGGGTGCCAGGGCGGTTGGGGCTCGCGGAAGGTTGGCTGGGCGGCGTGGTGCTCATGGAAACCGCGCAATATGGGCCGCGGTCCAAGCCCCCACAAGGCAAAATCCGGGGAACGGCCCAACCGGCCGGCTTAATCGTCGTCCTGATCGGAGGCCTTGGTAACGGCCCACGCCGGGTACGCAGCCCGGCTGCCCCGCATGGCATGCCAGAGGATCCGGTTCAACACCGCCTCCGGCGCCCGGTCCGCCTCGCGAAAATTGATCCGGGCGGAGATCTCCGCGTCCCGGCGCAGCACCGGATCGCGGATCGCCTGCGGCGCCGGGTTGAGCTGGTCCAGCGGCACCCGGTTGGGCACCGTGACAAAAGGCGCCAGGTTGGCCTGGTCTGTGAAACAATCGAACATCGGCGTGGCGCTGGCATCGAACTGGTTCATCGGCGGGAGACCGAGAATCTGCTCGATCGTGCGGAGGAGGCTCGTCGTGTTGTACTGGGTGCCGACCACCGCGCCCCGTCGGGTGTAGGGGCTGATGCAATACGAGGTCGTGCGGTAGCCGCTGACATGATCCCAGCCATCCTGCGGATCGTCCTCGATGCCGAAGATCACCGTTTCCGGCCAGAAGCGGCTGTGGGTGATCGCCTCGACCATGCGGCCGAACGCCAGATCGTTGTCGGCGACCTGGGCAGCGGGCGTGGGGGCGCCTTGGTTGGTGCCGCTGGTATGATCGTTCGGCAGGCAGATGATGATGAGGCTTGGCCACGCGCCCTTTGCTTCGAATTCCGCCAGTTCGCGAATGAAGAAGTCCGCCCGGAACTGGTCGGGCACCTGCAACGACCAGCCAACATAGCCCGTCGGATAGTGCTGCCGCAGGGAATCGATCACCGGATGACTTTCGAACAACACGTCCCCAGCGCTTTCCCGCCAGGCTCGGAAACAGTCGCGGAACCCCGGCTCACCCTTGCGCTGCGGATCGCGCCAGCGTACGGCGGGCGACCCGAATTCGCCGTAGTCGCGCAGCGTCCGCCCATGGGCGAGGGCATCGTCCCAAAGGAACCCGGCGGGTGAGTAGGCCAGCGCGTCTTTTCCGTCCTCGCCCATGCCATCGGGATAGCCGCGCGGCCAGCCGGCAAAGGAGCGTTCCAGGTAATCGGTGGCGAATGCGGAGGTGCTCCACTGATGGCCGTCGGCGCTCAGGATGCCGGCGCAGTAGGTATTATCGAGCAGCACAAACTCGCGCACCAGCCTGTGCTGGTTTGGCGTCACCCCTTCGCCAAAGACGCAAAGCGCTGGGGAACCGTTGCCACGAGGCTCATCCCCCAGGACCTGGTCATAGGTCCGGTTTTCCTTGATGAAATAGACAACGTGGCGGAAGACGCTCGGTTCGCCGATGCGTTCGGGCACCGGCCGCGGGGGCTGGCCGGGTCGCGGGGGCAGCCCGCTGGCCGTGATGGCGGCGCGGCGAAGATTGCGCGCGACCGTTTCGGAGAGTGAGGGCAGGTCGCTCCGTTTGGGGAGAGCAACGAGCGAAACCGAGCCGCTGTATTGGCGCGTGTTGAATCCGCTGCGGTCCGCCTCTCCGCGCAACGGCATCTCGGCAATTCCCTTCAGGTTCGCCACGGCCAATCCGCCGCGCCGGTGGTCAAACGCAAGCGCGCTGGGAAACCAGCCCACCGGCAGCAGTCCCTCCAGGCGGGAGTCCGCTCTGGCCGGGGCGAAGTGGATGACGGCGACCGCGTTCTGGGTGCCGTTGGCCACGAAGAGGGTCCGGCCGCGTCGGTCAAAGGCGAGCGCGTTGGGCGAGGCGCCGAACAGGTCGGCGGGATTCGATTTCACCCAGATAGTCTCAATCACCCGGTCGGTATGCGTGTCGATCACACTCAGATTGTCGGCGCCGGCGTTCGCGCACACGACGCAGGAACCGTCCGGGGACGCGGCCAGCGCACAGGCGTGCAAACCCGTGACGACCTCCTCCGACGACCGCGGGGTCCCGGCGGCCATCGTCAGATCAAGGACGGTCACCGACCCTTCGCTCGCAATATTGCGGATTGGATCGACACGGACCTCGGTGCCCCGACCCGCGGGGCCGGTGACATCTCCCGGACCCGGGCGGCGGCCGCCCCAGTTTGAGACATACGCCTTGTGTCCGACCAGCACCACGTCATACGGCGCCACCCCGGTGGGAAAGGTGCGGAGGACCGCGCCGGTAGCCGCGTCAAGTTCGAGCAGGGTATTCGAAAGGTCGCCACAGACATAGAGCCTCGCACCGTCGCCGCTGACGGCGAGGCCAGCCGGGATTTCCTCCCTACGGCGTGGCGCGTTCGCGGGGGGCAATGGAATCCCGCGGGACGGCCTCACTGTCGCGTCGTCCCCGACCGCGAAGACCTTGACCGAGCCATTGACGTTGCTGAGGAAAATGCGCCGCCCGTCCGGGGAAAAGGTCAGGCCGGTGTAGCTGAGCTGGGCGTCAGTGTCGGGTTTGAGGATTTCGGCGGAGGCTGCCGCCGGCGCCGATTCCGCCGTTCCTTCGGGTGGAAACACCACGCGCTGGCGGACAGCGCCAGTCGCAGGATCGAGCACGACAAGTTCATTTGTCTTCCCGGAAACGATCAACAGGCGGCCGTCGGGGGAGAGCGCGAGCGCCTGCGGACGCATTCCGGGAAGATCCACCTGCCTGCCCAATGGCGTGACAACCTGGTTCACCGGAAGGACCGTGCGGTTCTGACCACCGCGACCAACAGGCTCGGTGATTACCTCGGGTGCGGCGGCCGTTCCCGCGGCCGCGAGAGCCATCCAGACCACCATGAAGCCCGACATTCGATGATCCATTCCGGACTATTTCAGAACCGGGTTTCAGCGCAAACCGGATTCGTTGCGGGCTCGAACAGTCGTTCTTGCGCGTCCGTCCTATTCGCGCGCCCGGTGTGCGAAAACCCGCTCCATCCTGATGTTTGATTTCAGCGGCAGTTCGAACATCTCTCCCCCATCCCAGCACCCAAATCCCTGCCGAAAACACCAACTCCAATCGTCGGTTTCGCATACAATCTGCGTTCCCGCCTGCGCTCTTGAGACATTACTAACTTAACAACAGTATCTTGCGCAATCTGATCTCCTCAGAATTGCCTCAAAGCCAGATGAAAACGTCGGTTTCCTTAACAAACACCAAGATCCAAGACGATCAACCGAAAAACAAAACAGGATGTTAAGGTATTGATTCTAGCCATCTTCAACCGCAACCAAGAGGCGCTTGATGACCTTGGCACGTCGTTAGCTAAAACGACTAGTAATAAAAAGTCCCCAGACAAACCGCAATCGCATCAATGAATAAGCTCACCAGACTGGCAATCGTAATCGGAAGCTCCTTTGCCGCAACATTTTCCGCTTACGCTAATCTTTACACAATCGGCCAAGCGGTCTCCGTGCAGGAGGTTGGCGTCAGCCCAACTCAGGTTGTCACTATCCAAAGCACCGTCGGTGACACGATTGGAACGTGGAACGTTTACGCGGGCGTCACCCAATTGAAAGTCGACGGCGTTGCCACGAACAGCTTCTGCATCGATCCCTATCAGTGGTCGAGCAGTTCCGCTGTGCCCTATGTTGTCAAGGACCTCGCGTCTGCACCGGTGACTGAATTCTCGGCCACCGTCACCCCGGCGATGGGTGCAGTTGCCGCCCAAACCGTGGGCAAGCTCTGGGCGAAATACTACCAGTCAGCGCTCGGGGACGCCGGTGTTGCGGCGGGGTTGCAGATCGCGATTTGGGAGACGGTGGCAGGAGACAATTTCGCAGTGACCGGTGATCTCTACGGTTACCAAGAGATGATTGCGGATGTCACCACGGGTGCCGACGCCCGGATCGCCCCCGCCAATCTCGTAGCCGTCTCGAGCACGACAAATCAGGACTATGTTGTGCTGAACGTGCCGGATGGCGGCATGACCGTCGCTTTGCTGGGTTTTGGCATGGTTGCCCTGGCGATCGTGCGTCGCAGGACCCAACCGGTGGTTGTGACCACCAAATAGCCGCTCAAGAGAGCCCGCCCGGCTTGGATGCCATTGGCGTCCAGCCGGGTTTTTTGTTTTCGGATGCCGACAGAATTGGCCCGGGGCAAACGTTGGGGATGGGATCCCAGCACCTCATCATGCCAGGGCAGTCTGCGACAAGTTCCGGCAAAGTGCGTCCCACTCCTAGTCGAACACCACGGTCTTGTGGCCGTAGACAAGCACGCGATTCTCGAGGTGCCAGCGAACGGCCTGGGCGAGCACCGTTTTCTCAAGGTCGCGCCCCTTGCGGATGAGATCCTCGACGCTGTGCCGGTGCGTGACCCGCGCGACATCCTGCTGGATGATGGGACCGTCGTCGAGCAGGGCGGTGGCGTAGTGGGCGGTGGCGCCGATCAGCTTCACGCCGCGCTCGTGCGCCTGGTGGTAGGGACGCCCGCCGGCAAAGGCGGGCAGGAACGAGTGGTGGATGTTGATCACCGGTCGGTCGAGTTTCGCAAGAAAACCGGGTGACAACACCTGCATGTAGCGGGCGAGGATCACGAACTCCACGCCCGCGGCGCGCAGAAGTTTCAGTTGGCGCGCCTCCGCCGCCGCCTTGGCCCGCACGGTCACCGGAACGTGGTGAAACGGCAGGCCGTAGCCCCGCGCAGCGGCGGCAAGATCGGGGTGGTTGGAGACCACGCAGGCAAAGTCCCCGGCGAACTCGCCGGCCCGCGCGCGCAAAAGCAGATCGTGAAAGCAATGATCGGCCTTGGAGACGAAGATCGCGCCTTTCGGGCGGTGCGCCGACGAAGCGACGTGCGCCGTCATGCCCAGCGTCTTCGCAAAATCGATGAACGCCACCGCCGCATCCTCCAGCCCTGAGGATTCCCCGCCCCCGCCTGCTCCAGGTTTCGAAGCTTTGGCTCCATAAGACTGATAAGGCAAAACCGACGTTTCCAAAGAAGTTTCCTGACCATCCGGAGGCCTGGCGACGGGCGATTTGCCTCCCGCAACCCTGGGTGCGGAAGGCTCCCACTCGACTCGCTGGAAAAAGACGCCCTTCTCCATGTCCCGGTGCTGGTCGGCATGCAGGATGTTGCCCTGGCGGTTGAAAATCCAGCCGGCGACGCGCGCCACGAGTCCGCGCTGGTCAGGTCCATGCAGCAGGGCGATGAGCGTGGGTGCGGCGGCCATGATTGCTGAGGCTTACCGAGGGAAGCCACTGGAGGCCATACGAAAAACCGCGGCGGCAAGGCCAGGAAATCGCCCGCGAGCGGGCTTCCTACAACCAGAGCTGGTGGATGGAAATGGGAAATCGGCGCGTCAAGGATCAAGCCTCGCTGAGGCCGGCCAGGGTCGGTGACCCCAACGACAACGCCTCCCGCGGCCACGGCGGTCCACTGAATAAGACGCCCCGCTCAGCCGACGGCCTCGACGTTGCCCAGGTATTTCTGGAGCGGACGGACGCCAACGCGCTTCTGCTTTAGGGCCTTGATGCCGTTGAGCGCAGCAAACGCTCCGGTGATCGTAGTCATGATGCAGATGTTGTGGGCGTAGGCGGCCGAGCGGATCTTGTTCTCGTCCTTGCGCGGCGTCATGCCCGAAGGCGTGTTGAAGATCATCTGGAGCTGTCCGTTCTTCAGAAGGTCGATGACGGTCGGGCGGCCTTCGTCGATCTTGGCCAGCAACTGCACGTTGACGCCGTTTTCCCGGAGGCTCCGCGCGGTGCCGCTGGTGGAGTAGATGGTGAAGCCGAGCGCCTCAAGCTGGCGGCCGAGGTCGACCGCGCGGGGCTTGTCAGCGTCCTTCACGCTAAGAAAGACATTTCCGGAGAGCGGCAGGCCGGGCTTGACGGCCGCCTGGGTCTTGGCGAACGCGATACCGAGATCGTCGTCGAGCCCCATGACCTCTCCGGTGGAGCGCATCTCCGGGCCTAGCGTGATGGTGGCGCCGGGAAAGCGCACGAAGGGAAAAACCGCCTCCTTCACGCACCAGTGGCGCGGAGTGAGTTCACGCGTAAACCCGAGGTCCTTGAGCTTGAGGCCGGTCATGACCTTGGCGGCCAGCTTCGCCAACGGCACGCCGATCGCCTTGGCCACGAACGGCACGGTGCGCGACGCCCGGGGATTAACCTCAAGCACGTAGAGGTCGCCGTCCTTGATCGCGAACTGTACGTTCATCAGGCCGATGACGTTGAGCGCCTTCGCCAGCGCGTAGGTGGCCTCGCGCACGGTCGCGAGCATCGCGGCGGACAGCGTGTGCGGCGGCAGGACCATCGCGGCATCGCCCGAGTGGATGCCGGCGAATTCGATATGTTCGAGCATGCCGCCGATCACCGTCGTCTCCCCGTCACTCAGACAGTCGACGTCGAGTTCGATGGCGTCCTCCAGGAACTTGTCGACGAGAACCGGCTTGCCCGGCATGGCGTCAAACGCCTGGCGGATGACCGCGCGCAGCTCCGTCTCGCTGTAAACGATGAACATCCCGCGCCCGCCGAGCACGAATGACGGCCGGAGGAGCACCGGGAAACCCACCTCATGCGCAAAGCGGATCGACTCCTCCTCGGTGAGCGCGGTGCGGTTGGCCGGCTGCTTGAGGTTGAGCCGGCGGAGAACGGCGGCAAAGAGCTGGCGGTCCTCGGCAATATCGATGCTCTCCGGGGAGGTGCCGATGATGTTCACGCCATGCTGTTTGAGCGCGGTGGCGAGATTGAGCGGCGTCTGGCCGCCGAACTGCACGATGACGCCCTCGCATTTCTCCTGCTGGTAGATCTCCAGCACGTCCTCGAGAGTCAGGGGCTCGAAATAGAGCCGGTCGCTCGTGTCGTAGTCGGTGGAGACGGTCTCGGGGTTGGAGTTGACCATCACGGTCTCAAAGCCGATTTCGCGCAAAGCGAACGAGGCATGG
>Ga0182021_10006449_pt1 | contig 13931 bp, 11 predicted proteins | sample 612E3MmetaG_FD_120493 | JGI IMG/M metagenome (GOLD analysis project Ga0182021, IMG submission 120493) | Permafrost microbial communities from Stordalen Mire, Sweden - 612E3M metaG (Illumina Assembly) | ecosystem: Environmental > Terrestrial > Soil > Wetlands > Permafrost | place: Sweden...
TGGCATCTTTTGCCTGGTTACGCGGCAGTGGCATACCCTGCGCAAGCTTATCTGTGCCTGGCCGATTCTTCTCTTTATCGTGCCTGTGAGCACGTGGCTATGTCTGTTTTACCGTGAGGGGGGTCTCATCTACTTCTATGAACTTTTTGTCCATAACGTGGTCGGACGCTTTCTGCATCTGCGTTTTATTTTTCCCGGCTGTCGTCTTCACAACTTTGATCCCGGCAAAATAGAACCATGGCATTTTTATCTAACCACGCTTCCCACCATACTCGGAGCGGCAATTATTATATTGCCACTGACAATTTGGGACGCGATACAACAAACAAAGGCCTCACTACGACACCGTGGGCAAACTCGGGGTGTACAGGCTGATACAAAGCTTCTGCTATTGATCTGGGCGATTGTGCCGGTATTGCTGCTGTCGTTCTCGGCAACCAAGCAAAAAACTTATATTCTTCCATCCTGTGCAGCGATGGCAATCCTGGTCGGCGCTTGGCTGGATAAGCGGCTTTCTAAAAAGCACGATGGCGGCTGGGATGGGATCGGCTGGCTTTCTGTCGCGGCCGCTGTTGCCATTGCAAGTATCTTCTCATGGCGCCTGGGGGTAAAAACGTATTTAATTATTACCTGTGGTTTTACGGCATTGACAATTCCCGGTTTGCTGTTTTTTTTCTATAAAAAGAAGTTTACCCAATTCTGTTTTTTGTTCATTGCCCTCTCATTATGCCCACCCATCATATACTATACTCCCAACGTATATGCCGAGTTTCGCGACGGCCGCTGTTCATTGAGGTTGGCACATGAGGTTTGGGCGAGGGTTGGGGATGCTCCGCTTTATCTGTATCAACCTCGGGACACGATCAGGGGATCGATACCTTTTTATGGGAACCGAACGGTTCGGGAGCTTGATTTTCCGGAAGAATTAAACGCTGTTCTTTTATCCAGCCACAAAGTTTTTGTTCTGATGGACACCGATAAGTTACCGGGCATACAAAAAAATAAATTGTTTGTAAATTGTTACACAGTACAGCCATTACCTGATTGTTGGTCGATTAGGCACTATATTCTGCTCTCCAACCTCAGAAGCTAATTAAATTATTGACTTTTTTTCCTCTCACGGGTTAAAAAAAAGAAATTACCAAAACCCAGAACCAATAATCGCAGAAAAAATGGGTGTTACTGAGGAAGGGCGTTCTATGAGTGATGAGAATAAAAAGAAGGCCAGAATGCCGACTATAAAGGTGATGGGCCTTTTTTGTTTTAAAACAACAGTTCTAAAGATAAGAAGGAGGGAAGCATGGTTAGAAGAACTTTCTTGAAGATTTCTTGCTTCTTTGGTAGCGCACTTGCGTTGTTTGGAATTGACCTGTTTAAGATGACCAAGGATATCCTAGCAGGAGAAGAAATTAAGACAAAAATAACAAACAGGCCCACATCCATTCAGACAACTTCATCTTTAAATGAAGCCATCAGAAGCAGGGATAGAAATACTTTACTGAGTGTTATACAGAAAAATAAAGCGCAAGTTGCAGGTGCTTCAACCCAAGATAAAATTGAAGCCATAAAAATAATAATGGCCCCCGGATCTTGTGTGCAAAATACTGGTGAAGCGGCCGTTAATGAGAAAGCTGTGGCAATTTTACTTTCAAAGGCCGACCGAAATCCGGAAGAAATTGTAACAATTATTCATGCGACCGTGGGGAAAAAATGGCTTTCTGAAAGAATATTGACTATGCAGGACCCGGATTTGAAAAGAATATGTCAATTGGGTTTGCGGACAATAAATAGGCAATAATGAAATTTAAGGCTGCAAAAGAATGGGTTAATGCAGTTAATGCTGATGGAAAATTTGGAAGATGGGAGTTTAAGGTTTTAGATGAAACAAGAAATATTTTTGAGGTTGTAAGGTAAATAGAGCTCCCGCCTCCGCGGCTCATACAAGACGTTACCTTTATTTTTTACTCCCTTTCCTTTACTCCACTCTCAACCGGGTTTTTTATTACCAGAATATTTTATTTTTATTGACTTTTTTCCTCCAACGGGTTAAAAGAAAAAAAATTATCACAACCCAGCAATCAATAATAGCTGTAAAAAATGGGCGTCACTGATGAAGGGATTGCCATGAGTGATGAGAGTAAAAAGAAGGTCGGATTGCCAGGTAAAAAGGTGATAGGCTTTTTTTATTTTGAGCACAGTCCGATGGATGGGCTTTGATCCGGCTTATAGAGTCTGTATAAACCGGCTGCGCTCGCTTTCTTCTGAGGAGAGGAGTATGTCGTGTTTCAAACTGCTTTTGGCGTTCTCGCCGTGGCTTTCATTCCTTGTCATTGCGCGCGACAGCCTGTTTCGTCTCAAGCTCGGGTTGGTGGTTGCGTTGGTTTTAAGTGTGGTTATGGGCATTACTCGATTGCACCGGGGTGTCATTTTATGGGCAGGCCTGCTCTTCTTCACCTACTCCACGTTGGCAGTGGCCCTGTTCAACAATATGTGGACTGCGCAGCACATGGGTGTAATGGCCAACGGGGCACTGGCTACCTTCACCTGGCTGACCATTGTTCTCAAGAAACCATTTACCCTGGATTACGCCCGAGAGCACACCGACCCGTCGCTATGGGGTAGTCCGCTGTTCATTAGGACGAACATTGTCATAACTTCAGTCTGGGGTCTGATCTTCGCTGTCAACACCATTTTGGCGTGGGGAAAGATGAAGCATCTTATCTTGTCTGGACTGGGTTACGAAGTCATCACTTATACCTTGCTCATCGGAGCGGTGGCTTTCACGACTTGGTATCCGAATTATGTTCGACCTATACGATAACTGGAAGAATGAGGACTTTCAAACAAGCAACTTCGAGAGGACGATTATCTTACAACTATGTTCTTCACCGAACAAACGGTTTGGCCGTAGGCCGGGCGAATTGCTTGGGCACGGGATCTGGCATAGGGTGGGGTAAGCCTGGTTAATGCAATAATCGGTTTTCATAGGACCATTTCTTTGCTTCTTGCCAAGGCCACCCGCGCGGGATACATTTTTATTATTGACCACTAACACTTACACTTAAGCACTAAGGCTTTTTATACGGATTAATAAAAACATTGTTAGGCTGCCTTGAAAACATGGCTGCATAATCTCTTGGAGGGCAAATGCGCGACATAAAGGAACTCGGTGTTCTGCTGCTAGGTTTTATTCCTTGGCTGCTGTTTCTTTTTCTCTCTGGGCACAGCCTGACGAGCCTCGAACACGCCATCATTGTAAGTCTCTTTGCTTCTCTCACGTTCGGGTTCGGCGAACTGAAACGAGGCTACATTCTTACATGGGGGACGCTGCTTTTCTTCTGCTTTTGCGCTGTATTCGTGAATCTCTTAGGCGTGCTTTGGGTGGCAACCTACATGGATCTATTGGCCAATACCGCACTTGCTGGCATCATGTGGCTAACGATTCTAGTGGGGAAGCCATTTGCGTTGCAGTATGCCCGAAGAGATGTGCCCAAAGAACGATGGAACGACCCAAAGTTCATCCAAGGATGCCGCTACATCACCTTGGTGTGGGCGTGCCTTATGTCCATGGCGGCCGGGTTGTCTGTCTTTCGGCGAAGTTCCTTGGTCAGCTTGCCGGGGTGGGTATACTTCGACGCGAGTCTCTGCATCATTCTGACGGGCCTCACGTTCACTACGCTCTTTAAGAGGCGGAAGCGGCTGCAAAATGAAAAAGAAAAGGCAATGACCAAAGGGAGTCTCTCTCTTATAAGCTAAAAAAGATTCTGGAGATAGAGACAAAAAAGGTTTTATGTCCGGAGGGCTATATTGACGAAGAAGGGTTTGTTGTTCCCGCTGAACTGATCAACCATTCCGATATCATCCTTTTGGCCACGCCCCATAAAGAATATAAAGATCTTTTTGTGGATAAAAATTCTCCGGTAGCAGGTGAAAATCAAATGACTATTATGCTCAAGGATTCCCTGGGCAAAGTAGTGACTGATGCCACAACAGGAAAGGCTGAATACACAATGCCAGCTATGCCGGGTATGCCGGCAATGCATTATACGGCAGAACCGATGGTGCAAGGAAGTGCATATCATACAACGCTGAATTTTTCCGCGTCGGGTGCCTGGAACATTGCTATAAAAATTACACGCCAAGATAAAACTGCAATGGTGAACTTCAATGTGGACGCCAGGTAATTTAATCAAAATCATTACTGTGGGATTATTTCTCTGTTTCTCTTCGCCTGTCTTGGCGCAAGAACTGAAACTCAATGACCTGATTGATGAGGCATTGAAAAATAATCCGGAAATTTTGGCAGCGCAAGCGAGGGTGGAGGCTGCAAAATATAAAATTCCTCAGGCGAAGAGCCTTCCTGATCCTATCGTTATGTTTGGCTATCAGAATGACGGTTGGAACGAATATACCTACGGTGAGTCAACTGATTCCCAGTGGATGTTTTCTGCCTCCCAGATGTTCCCCTTCCCTGGGAAACGATCATTAAAGGAGAAAATGGCGGAAAAAGATGCGGAAAGCATCGAGGCTTCTTATGAGGCAACCAAATTAAAAACCATCGCCAAGGTTAAGGAGCTTTACCTTGATCTTTTTCTTGCCTATAAAAACATTAATCTCATCCATGATAAGACTTCTCTTTTTTCGCGGATTGAGGAAGCAGCGTTAGCTCGGTATTCATCAGGCATGGCTCCCCAGCAAGAAGTCATAATGGCTCAGACCGAAAAGTATATGCTCATAGAAAAAGAGGAAATGTTTAAGCAAAAGATTCAGGCTTTGGAGGCGATGTTAAATTCCGCTCTCGGCCGTGAGGTTAATACCTCCCTCGGACAACCGGTTGAACCTGTTTCTGCCGCATTTCCCGCCACCTTGGATGAGCTTCTCAAAAAAGCCTATACTAATTCTCCGGAAATGAAAGCTCGAGAAAAGATGATTGCCGGCGCCGAAGCAAAAGTTCAGATGGCAAAGAGAGAATACTACCCCGACTTTACCATCAACGCGGGGGTAGGGAAACGAAGAGGAATGTATGATGATATGTGGAATCTTACCACCACCATCAATATCCCTCTTTATTTTTGGAGCAAGCAGCGACAGGGGGTTTTCGAGGCACAAGCATCTTTATCGGAAGCACAGAGTGAGCTTGAGGCAGTCAAGCTTATGATCGCTTCCGCCATAAGGGATAATTACTCTATGTTTAAGGCCGCGGAAAAATTGACTGAGTTATATCAAGGTGCTTTGATCCCCAAAACGTATCAAGATTTTGAGTTAGCCATTGCGGGATATGTAGCCGGTAAGGTTGAGGCGATAACCGTTATCAGCCGGCTTAAATCCTTGCTTGATTATGAGCTTCTTTACTGGGGGCAGGTTACGGAACGAGGAAAAGCAATTGCCCGGCTGGAAGCGATCACGGGAGAGGCTCATATTGTTTCAACAGTAGGAACGGGAGGAAAATGAAACCAAAGAAGCTCATTACCGATGCTTGGATTTTCCGGGCTATCGTTATTATTTGTTTTTTGCAGTTTGGCCTATTTATAAGCTGCAGTATATCACCACCTGCGTTCGCCCAAACACCATCAATGCCCGGAATGCCCGGAATGCCGGCCGAAAAATCCCAGGAAAAGGCCCCCTCAGTGGCCCAACCGAAAATGATCGAAGAGGCTCCAACCATTCAAATCACCCCCGAGAAGCAGCAATTAATTGGCGTTAAGACAGTTGAAGTTTCGCTGAAACCCATGGAGAAGGTTATCCGAACGGTTGGAAGAATTGAGTACGACGAAAGAAAGCTGGCTACAGTCAATACCAAAGTTGAAGGCTGGATCGAAAGACTTTATGTGGACTATACCGGAAAATATGTGAAAAAAGGTGAGCCGCTGGCGGAGATTTATAGCCCGGAACTTTTTGCTACCCAGCAGGAGTTTATCAACGTCGTGAAATGGGAAAAAACCCAAAAAGAGGAAGGCTATGGTCAGATGCTTGCTAAAGATGCGCAAACAATCATTGAGGCAGCCAGAGAGAGGCTCAAGCTTTGGGATATATCCGATGCCCAGATTAAGAAGATCGAGGATAGTGGTAAACCGATAAGGACACTGACGCTCTATAGTCCGGTGAGCGGATATATTGTCCAAAAAATGGCTCTTCAGGGAATGCGGATCATTCCCGGAGAGAAGCTTTTTGATGTTGCTGATTTATCAACCATCTGGGTCATCGCGGATATCTATGAATACGAGCTTTCCCTCGTAAAAGTGGGGGAGATTGCCAGGATAAAATTGAGTTATTTACCCGAAAAAGAGTTTGAATCCTCGATTGACTATATTTATCCCACCCTCTCGGAGGAGACGAGGACAACCAAAATCAGGTTCACCATTCCCAACCCGGTGGGGGAGCTTAAACCGAATATGTACACCGACGTGGAAGTAAAGATTTCGCTCGGGACAAAACTTGTCATTCCTGAAGATGCTTTAATTGACACCGGTGAAAGACAAATTGTCTACGTTGCTAAGGGCGAAGGGTATTTTGAACCGCGGGAGGTTTTGTCAGGGCTCAGGGGAGAAGGTTTGGTGGAGGTAATAAAGGGGCTTAGGGAGGGAGAAAAAGTTGCTTCCGCAGCTAACTTTCTCATTGACTCGGAGGCAAAGTTGAAAGGTATCCAGCCTCTTAGTGGACAGAACCATTAGGGTTTGTGATGATACCCCAAATAATCGAATATAGCGCTAAAAATAAGTTCCTCGTATTTCTGTTCACCTTTTTTGCTATCGCCTGGGGCTACTGGGCATTAAAAAATACCCCTCTCGATGCTATACCTGACTTAAGCGACACTCAGGTCATAGTTTATACAGAGTGGGCTGGAAGGACTCCTGACTTAGTAGAAGATCAGATTACCTACCCTATTTCCTCAACGCTTCTTGCTGCGCCAAAGGTACAGGCAGTCCGGGGTTTCTCTTTTCTGGGAAGTTCTTTCATTTACATTATTTTTCAAGAAGGAACTGATATCTACTGGGCAAGAAGCCGGGTATTAGAATACCTTCAGGCAGTAAAAAATAAACTTCCTCAAGAGGTGAATCCAGTTCTCGGTCCGGACGCAACGAGTCTTGGCTGGGGGTTCTCCTACGCTCTTGTAGATGAGACTGATCAATACAACCTATCCGAGCTTCGTTCTTTACAAGATTGGAATATAAAACTTGCCATCGAGAGCGTTCCCGGAGTTTCTCAGGTTGCCAGCATCGGCGGGTTTGTCAAACAGTACCAGATTACCCTTGATCCAAATCGTCTCTTAGCTTACAACATTCCCATTACCAAGGTGATGGAGGCAGTAAGACGGAGCAACCTGGATGTTGAAGGAAGGGTTGTCGAACTTTCCGGCTTTGAATACATGGTGCGAGGCAGAGGGTACATCAAAAACCTCCAAGACCTGCAAAGCATCGCCGTAGGCACCAATGGTAGGGGGACACCGATCTATTTAAAAGATATCGCACAGGTACAGCTTGGACCCGAAATCCGCAGAGGTGTTGCCGACCTCGACGGAAAGGGCGAGATATCTGGCGGTATTGTGGTCGTGAGGTTCGGTGAGAATGTTCTTAGTGTTATTGAACGCGTCAAAGAAAAGATTACAAAAGACATTGCGCCGAGCCTTCCTAAAGGAGTGAAGATGGTCACCACCTATGATAGATCTGATTTGATTTACCGTTCCATTGATACTCTCAAAAAAGAACTGATCAAACTCTCTGTGGCCGTGAGCGTGGTTTGCATTGTTTTTTTATTCCATTTGCCGAGCGCCTTGGTCATTATAATCACGCTCCCGATTGCCATTATTTTTTCCTTTATCTGCATGTTTTATTTAAAGGTCACTTCCAATATCATGAGCTTGAGTGGCATCGCTATTGCTATTGGCGCGATGGTAGATGCCGCAATCATTATGGTGGAAAATGCTCATAAAAAACTTGAAGAATGGGAAAGAAAAGGAAGGCAGGCGAACCGAACCGACGTAATTATTGAAGCAGCCAAGGAAGTAGGACCTTCGCTTTTCTTTTCTTTGCTGGTCATCACCGTTGGATTTTTACCGGTTTTTACCCTTCAGGCGCAGGCAGGCAGGCTTTTTAAACCCTTAGCCTATACCAAAACTTTTGCCATGCTCTTTTCTTCCTTTTTGGCAATAACCTTAACCCCTGTTTTAATGCTCCTGTTTATTCGCGGGAAGATCCGACCGGAAGAAAAAAATCCAATAAGTAAAATCCTTCATTGGATATATGAGCCAATCGCGTCCCTTGCGCTTCGATTTAAGAAGACGGTTATTATTCTGGCTATCATAGTTCTAGTCACTAGCCTCTATCCCTTTATAAAACTCGGATCAGAATTTATGCCCTCCCTTTATGAAGGGACGCTTTTTTACATGCCGGTGACCGCGCCTGCACCATCCATATCCGTAGTAGCAAAATTACTCCAGCTTCAGGACAAGATCTTGATAAAGTTTCCGGAGGTGGCCCAGGTTTTTGGAAAAGCTGGCCGTGCGGAAACGGCCACTGACCCAGCTCCTCTGGAGATGTTTGAAACTATTATAAATTTAAAATCAGAATCCGAATGGCGACCCGGGATGACGGTGGAAAAGCTGAAAAATGAGATGAATGACGCTTTAACCATTCCTGGGGTGGCGAATTCCTTTACCATGCCGATAAAAGCCCGGATTGATATGCTGGCAACAGGGATCAGGACTCCAGTTGGGATTAAAATTTTTGGCCCAAAACTTGAGGAAATTGAAAAAATCGGGCTGGCTATTGAACATCACCTGAAAAGCATTCCGGGTACACGAAGCGTATATTCGGAAAGGATAACCACGGGGTATTTCTTAGACTTCACTATTAAACGTGACGCAATTGCTCGCTATGGCTTAAGTATCGAGGATGTCCAGGACGTTATCCAGACTGCGATCGGCGGAATGACGGTTACCACTACGGTGGAGGGAAGACAGCGCTACCCGGTGAACATCCGTTACCCGAGAGAATTAAGAGATACCCTGGAAAAACTGCAACGAGTGCTGATGCCGGTTATGAGGGAAAATGCTCCTTCAGCCGCAGGAATGGTATCTTCTTCTACCGCAACTTTTGCTCAGGTGCCGCTCGGTGAACTGGCAGAGATAAAAATAGTAAATGGTCCAACCGTTATTAAAAGTGAAGAAGGACTTCTTACCGCCTATGTTTATGTGGATTTTTTCGGCCGGGATGTAGGGGGGTACGTGAACGAGGCCAAAAAGAGTGTTGCCTCTTTAAAGATTCCCGATGGCTACCGCCTAGAGTGGAGCGGTGAATATGAATATTTACTGAAAACCCATGAAAGGCTAAAACTGGTTATCCCTCTGACTGTGCTTATTATATTTGTGCTCCTGTATTTTAATACCCGGTCAGTCACCAAGACCTTGATTGTGATGTTGGCTGTTCCTTTCTCCCTGGTAGGATCATTCTGGCTTCTTTACTTTCTCAACTACAACATGAGCATTGCAGTCTGGGTAGGTATAATTGCTCTTGCCGGACTAGATGCCGAAACCGGAGTGATTATGCTTCTTTACCTTGACATGGCCTATGAACAGTGGAAGAATGAAGGTAAAATGAACACGATAAATGACCTTAAGGATGCTATTATGCACGGGGCAGTAAAAAGGATACGGCCTAAAATTATGACCGTAAGCGTTATCTTGGCCGGCCTTATCCCGATAATGTTCAGCCACGGCACAGGTGCGGATGTAATGAAACGGATCGCCGCTCCCATGGTAGGTGGTGTTATCACCTCCACCATTCTGGAACTGATCATTTATCCTTCTATATACTTGATATGGCGAGAGAGGGCATTTCGCGATAAAATGGTTGACTAATATTGCACAACAATAGTGTCAAAAAAAGAGATTGCCTCATACCACAAGGTGGGGCGAGGTGACAATTTCAATTAAAGTAGCCTAACATCTATATGACCTTCCTTTGTCAATGAGAGAAAGGAAGGGAACGTCCAAGTTTAACTTGCTAATTCCCTGCAGCTTGCTGCAGGGTAAAAACAATTACCAGCCCTTTAGGGTGAAAATCCGTACCCAAAGGGGCAAAATTCCGTAATGCCCTGTAGCTTACTACAGGGCATTACGGAATTTTGAGGGTTTTCATAATTTACTATAATCAACGGGTCTTATACGGGTCAATATAAACAATGTTACTGGGCAAGCACTGGGGTCGCCTAACACGGGTACGACAGAGTATATTACCGGACATCAAGAAAGTGAAATGACCCACGAAAGGAGACAACTATGAAAACCACACACAAACAAATTTTCCTCGTCGCCGTGCTCGTTGGCTCGTTGGCTTTTACAATGACCGTCGCGCGAGCCGCCGACGTCAAAAAACCCAACATCGTCTTTATCCTCACCGACAACCTCGGCTATGGCGAACTGGGTTGTTACGGCGGCGGCATCCTGCGTGGCGCGCCCACGCCGCGCATTGACAAGCTGGCCACCGAAGGTATGAGGCTGCTCAACTTCAACGTCGAGGCACAGTGCACGCCTTCCCGCTCGGCGCTCATGACGGGCCGGTACTCCATCCGCTCCGGCACCTATGAAGTCCCGATTGGCGGCGCCCCGGTCGGGTTGACGCACTGGGAGGTCACCATCGCAAGGCTGTTGTCGGCTCAGGGCTACGCCACTGGGATGTGGGGCAAGTGGCATCTCGGCAGCGCCGAAGAAAGATTTCCAACGCATCAGGGCTTCGACGAGTGGTATGGCATCCCGCGCACCTACGACGAGGCCATGTGGCCGTCGCTGAACGAAACCGGAGGCATGTGGCCATCGGTCGGCAACAAGCAGGGCTGGAACGCGAATATAGTTCACCCCGAACACATCTATGAAGCGCGCAAGGGCGAGAAAGCCCGGCAGATCGGGATACTCGACGTGGAGAAGCGGCGGACGATGGAAGCGGAGATCACGCGCCGCGCCGTCGAGTTTATCACGCGAAACGCAAAGGCGGGCAAACCATTTTTTGCCTACGTTTCTTCCTCAATGGTTCACATGCCCACGCTGCCCAACCTGAAGTTCGCCGGCAAGACTGGCAACGGCGATTGGGCCGATTGCCTCGCCGAGATGGATTACCGTACCGGACAAATCCTCGACGCCATCAAGGAAGCGGGCATTGAAAACAACACAGTGGTCATTTTCACCAGTGACAACGGCCCGGAGGCGACGCACCCGTGGGAGGGCGACAGTGGTCCGTGGCGGGGAACGTATTTCACCGCGATGGAAGCCTCGTTGCGTGCGCCGTTCATCATCCGCTGGCCGGACAAAGTGCCGGCGGGTCGCGTGAACAATGAAATCGTCCACATCGTGGATTGCTTCACCACCCTCGCGCGCGTAGGTGGAGCGAAAATTCCCAAGGATCGCCCGATTGATGGCGTGGACCAGTTAGATTTCTTCCTCGGCAAACAGGTGAACTCCAACCGCGAAGGATTCCCGGCTTATGTGGCTGACCGGCTGACCGCAGTCAAGTGGCGGAACTGGAAGGTGCACTTTATCAAGCAGGATAATATGTATGACCCGCCGCTGAGATACCCTTTGCCTAAGGTCATCAACCTCCTCACCGATTTGAAGGAAGAGAACGACGTGGGTGTTTATAACACGTGGGTTGCAGACCCGGTGATGAAAATTGTCACTGATTTCCAGGCCAGCTTGAAGAAATATCCGCCTATCCCTGTCGGCACACCTGACCCATACACGCCACCCAATTGATGTAAGGTGATATGCTATGAGAGTGAAACCAGAACTAATAATCATTGAAAAAAAACGGGGGTTACTGAGGAACCGACTTCCATTTACCGTTCCTCGATGGTTCAAGGAATATAATAAAGCATGGTCTGATCCAGAACACTATTTGGGAGATACTCCTTTGGGCGCCGTCGTTGTTTGTCCTGAAACAAAAGACCCATCTTTTGATCAAGCAATAAACCGAGTTACGAATGAAAGCAACTGGCGTATGGTTGAGGTGCATTGATGTCAAATCTTGCTTCGCACTCCTACGAAGTCAGGTTACACTCTAAATAATCTTAAAAAATGTTCTTTATAAGATTACAATTTTCCCGATAAAGAAATCATAAGGCTGCCAACAGCGGTTGGCTCTCTAAAACGATTAATTCATATCAAGTGATAGCCACGGTTAAAATATACAATTTTAAAAGGAATAAATATGATATCTGCGTCATCGGTGGAGCGGGACGTGTGGGCCTTCCCTTGTCTATCGCTTTTGCAGAAAAGGGAAAAAAAGTAGTGATGCTAGATAGCAACAAGAATGCTTTGGCTACTATTAACAGTGGCATTATGCCATTTCTGGAAGAAGGTTGCGAAGAAAAATTAGGTGGTGGCAATTTTTGCTAAGTATTTGAAATCATTAACGCGCCCAGGGTGACTCGAACACCCAACCTACGGATTCGTAGTGTGTTATGGTGGTTTATCCTGTTACCTGGTGTTCGGGAAAACTTAATAATATTGAGGGAAAGCCATTTTGGTTTTCCCTCTTGTTTTATCCTGTTTCGGCTTGTTATGGTAGCAAAATGGTAGCAGGATAATTAATCGAAAGGGTCTCAATTCGAGGCCCTTTTTTATTGGATGGAAACGAGAGAGTGAGGTTAATACCCCTGCCAGGGAGAGCGAACAGGCTGGCAATGCTGACCCCATATTTCCCTCTGTAACACAAGGGTAAAATTTCAGGTTAGAGGGGCAAAACATCTCTTAATTTTCTCCAAAAAAACTATACAATTTTTAGCTGGCCTGCTGTCCCTTCCAGAACTTTCACTCAAAATACTATCCTTTTTTCGTTAAAATAAGCAATACACCTTATTTTCTTTATATTAGGAGAGCCTTATTGTGCAAATAATCCTCATATCTTCTCCTCGTTAAATGGATGGACAAGTTTTTGTCCGTCCATTTTTTTGAGAAAAGGGCAAGGTCTTTTAGTTCTCAAAAATTCAATAGAAAAGAGGCTAATTGCAAAATTAACCAAAAAATAACGGATTTTTTTACTTGATTAACTTAAAAAGAGGAAGGTTGAAAAAATTAAAGAAAGCTCTCTTCCGTGAGGAAAGAACGGAGGTGATGGGCACAAGGAAACCTCGAGGATAAGGTAGGTTCAGAATTAACCGTGAACAAAAATAATTTTGGTTTAAAAAACTATTAACCTAAAAACCTAAAAAGGAAGGTGCCATATGAATAAAAAAGGGTTAACGATTGTTATGGGGTTCATTTTAGTCTTGGCCGTGATTATCTTTTTATCAAACCAGGGAACAATTTCTGCACAGGAATGTCGATTTGTCAAAATCATTGGTGGTGATACTGAGCTACCTTTTCTGATGGGGATTGAACCAGAGACTATGGTGGTATCCAAAGGTGATTGTGTGGTGTGGTTTAATCGGTTTACTGCAGAAACTCTTAAGGTAACATTTGAAGAGGGTAAGAAGTGCTTAGATGTAACGAATGCCCCAATGGGGTTCAGTTTAAATGCACAAGGTTGTTATGTTACCAATTGGATGCCTTTTGGAGGAACATCGAGTTTAAGGTTTATGGAAAAAGGAACTTATGTGTATACTGTAGAAACAAAAGGTAATACAAAGGTCAAAGAAAAAGGGCGGATAATAGTTGAATAAAAAAACTTGTATAACGAAGGAAATGTTTTCTGGTCTTTTTTAGACTATCTATTAACCAAAAACTATACCATTTAATAATCCAACAAGGGCCTTTATTCGAGGCCCTTTTTAGTGGAATATAAAAAAATAAGAAAACTTGACTCTTTATATATATTGTTCCCACTTTTTATTTTTTTCTTGTTTCTTTTTATTTAAAATGACAACACCACTGACAATAATTTCGATAATCAAAATAAAAAGGCCAACTGTGCAAACCATCATCGGACCGAACCATTTGGACA
>Ga0182021_10006451_pt1 | contig 13930 bp, 14 predicted proteins | sample 612E3MmetaG_FD_120493 | JGI IMG/M metagenome (GOLD analysis project Ga0182021, IMG submission 120493) | Permafrost microbial communities from Stordalen Mire, Sweden - 612E3M metaG (Illumina Assembly) | ecosystem: Environmental > Terrestrial > Soil > Wetlands > Permafrost | place: Sweden...
TAAAACTTGCAGAATATTTTAACGCTTTGTCTTCCTGAGCCAATTGATTCATTGGTCAAAGGAATGAAGTGGCAGGTTAAAGCTATGCTTTTCCTCTGACTGTCAGAAACAGATCCTCAACTTTTTTCCTGGCCCAGGGTGTCTTTCTCAGAAACTTAAGACTCGACTGAACGCTCGGATTATTTGTAAAGCATTTAACATTTATATGAGTACTAAGCTGCTCCCATCCATAATAATCAACCAGCGAATTCACAATAAACTCAAGGGTTTTACCATGTAACGGATCATTGCTTTTTTGTTCTTTCATGCATTTATTTACAGTTGATCACAAAAATAGTCAAAAAGCTTTTAAAGTTTTTTCTTCGGCGTTTATTCCTTGATTAACATATAAAAACATGATATATTTATATTTGAGTATAAAAATAGTTTTTACAAAGGCCTCATACCATGGAAAAAAACTTCAGAAGACGACAGTTTATTAAGACTACTGCAGTTGCAGCAACAGGATTAACTTTTATTCCGTCTGCAATAAAATCCTCAGGAAAAAACATGAATGGTAATCCTGTCAGGCTTGGAGGTCCGGTCAGCGGGAATTTCAACGATCCGTCAGTATGGGTCAAGGCTGTAAAATCATTGGGTTATAGTGCGGCTTATTGTCCTGTCCAGCCCGGTGCATCAGCAGAACTTATTAAATCCTTCCGCTCAGAAGCCAAAAAGAATAATATTCTCATTGCTGAAGTAGGAGCCTGGAACAATATGATGGATCTTAAAGAAACTTCCAGAAAAGAGGCAATCGATAAGAACATTAAAGCTCTTCAGCTTGCTGATGAGATTGGCGCAGGATGCTGTGTTAATATCTCAGGTGCCAGGGGAGAAGTATGGGACGGTCCATATCCCGGGAATTATAGTAAAGAGACATTTGATATGATTGTCGAGACTGTCCGTTATGTTATTGACCAGGCAAAACCGATAAATGCTTTTTATACTATTGAACCGATGCCGTATATGGTTCCCGATTCCTCGGATTCATATCTTGAGTTAATCAAGGCTGTCGGAAGAAAACAGTTTGGAGCACATCTTGATGTTGTGAATATGATTTCCAGTCCGCAGAAATATTTCAATAATGGTGCATTTATTAAGGAGTGTTTTGCCAAAATGGGTAATATCATAAAATCAATTCATGCTAAAGACATAACAATTCTGCCAAAACTTACTGTAAACCTGGAGGAGTGCAGACCGGGATTGGGTGCTCTGGATTATGGAGTCTTTTTGCGTGAAACAAGTAAGCTGAAAGATATTCCATTTATGCTTGAACATCTTGAGAAAATGGAAGATTATAAACTGGCTGCAGATTATGTCAGATCTGTGGGAGCAAAAGAAGGAATAAGCTTTGTCTAAATGACTCTGGTCATTATAACTTCAGGACCTTTATATAAAAGAATTTATCTGGCATTTCGCTTGACTCTCGGATAACGTTTATTATTTGAGAATCTCCTTTTTTTAGTGGACCTGAGTACTTCTTCATCCCATGACGGTACCGGGCCAATATTTTCAGGTGGTGCAAGCTTCGGAATAGTTGCTTTAATTAATTGTTCAATATTCTTTAGCTTATAAATCTCTTTTTGTGTTACAAGGGTTATAGCTTCTCCTTTGGCATTGACCCGCGCCGTTCTTCCAATCCGGTGGACATAGTTTTCAGGATCATGCGGTACATCATAATTGATCACAAGGTTAATTTCCTTGACATCTATACCCCTGCTCATTACATCAGTAGCCACAAGGATCCGGATTTGCTTAGACCGGAAATCCCTTAACACCTCTTCCCGTTTATTCTGTTCCAGATCAGATGAGATCCCATGTGAAGGAAAGCCAATTCTGTTGAGCGATCTGACAATCTCATTTATCTTGCTTTTTGTCGAAGTAAATATAAGTATGCTGTCAAAGAGTTTATTCTCCTCCAGAATATGCTTAATCATTTTAACTTTCTGGTCATCAAAGATCAGATATGCCTTTTGATCTATCCCTTCAGCCGGAGTGGAATTAGCCAATGATATTTCTACAGGATTGTGCAATATTTTCTGAGCAAGCTGACGAATGCTTTTTGGCATTGTAGCACTGAACATTAAGGTCTGATGTTTTTTTGGAAGATGTGAAATAATTGTCTGTATATCTTCAATAAATCCCATATCTAACATTCTGTCTGCCTCATCCAAAATTAAATGTTTAATGTTCTTAAATTTAACATTGCCCATTTTCAAATGAGTTAACAGTCTGCCAGGGGTTGCAATTATAATAGCGGCACCATGTTTGAAAGCGTGCACTTCTGATTCCCAGTCAATTCCGTTTCCGCCCCCGTATACTGCAATTGCTTCAGCAGGAATAAAATAGGAAAAACCCTGTATTTGTTGTTCAATCTGAACAGCCAGTTCCCGTGTGGGTACAATTATTAGTGTATCTGTATTGTTATCATTATTCCCAACCAGTTTATTGAGAATTGGTAAAACAAATGCACCTGTTTTTCCTGTACCGGTCTGTGCACAGGCAATTAAATCTCTTCCATCAAGAATAACCGGAATAACCTGTTCCTGTATTGGTGTAGCTGTATCAAAACCCATGTATGATATGGCTTCCAATAATTGTGACTCAAGTCTGAGTTCTGTGAATTTCATTTAAATCTTAACTAATTAATATCCTTGTTTCTTAATTTTCCCTTTCACCATTTAGAAACAATCCGCAAAAGTACCTATTTTGCTGTGATATCCCATAATGTGTTTTCGATTTAAGATAAGCGGTTGCTGCTTGCTCAGAACTCATGCTCCTCGGAGGCATTAAGCAGGAATCATCTTACTCACGATGCAATGAATGCAATGATGGCAGATGATTCTGTTAAGTGACACAGGCATTATAAAGCAACCTTAGTAAATAAAGAATTGCCTGCAATCGACTATATCCTGAAATATATTGAATAAATAAGTGAAGAAATGCTTATTACAATTGCTATAAGAGATATGGCAAAAGCAAGTTTATAACGCTTCAGACTGGCCTTTAAGTATTTTGTTTCCACGGCAGTTTTTTCTCTGCTCTTTCGAACAATATCATCCTGCTGCTTATCTTTTCTGAATTCTTCGTCAAGACGTTTAGTATATCCTCCTTCTGAAAGTAATATTCTGCCTGCTTCGGTGAGAACCAGCAGACTTCTGTTTCCCGGTGTGGCGGTTGTATGGATAACATTCTCACGATCCATTTCTTTGATCGACACATTATAGATTGCCGATTGTACATTTTTAAGCCGGAGTTCTTCATAGATCACTTCCGAAGGTATATTCTTCTTGGAATGATCATTCAGATAGTTTAATATACTATCCTTTAATTGAGCAATTTCTAGACTATCCATGACTATTTTTTCTGATTAATAATTGAATAAATATTCTCACTATAAAGGTGAGTCTGTTTGTGTGCGGAATTGTTACAAAACTCTTTGAATAATTTGCAAATTTGCTACATGTTCGATGGTATAAGATGTTTTTAACCAGTCTTCAACATAGTTATTGCTTCAGCACCTTTTTAGGATACTTTATATATGAGAATAATGTAATATTATCCGACAATTATGTAACGTCAGTATTGTGAAAAGCACCTATCTCTGTCAATATATAAATTGAAGAAAACTTAAAATATTTAATCATGGCAAAGTATTCAAAAGCAGCTGAGAAAAAGGTTGGCAAAGTGATGCAGGAATTCAAAGAAGGAACTTTGAAATCAGGGAAAGAAGGCAGCGGAGGAAAAGTAAAAAGCCGTAAACAGGCTATTGCAATAGGATTAAGCGAAGCCAGGGAAGCAGGCTTAAAAGTACCCAAAAAGAAACCTGAAAAATAACAAGCTCTTTCCTATCCTCTACACCATCAGGTCTTTATCATCTGACCTTAACCTTATACTTAGCCCTGGCCATTAACAGCGCCTCATCAAACAAATCATCAAGTTTCTGATTGACACCACGAAGACCAGCTACTACTTTTTCCGCCCAGTCGAAGTAACCTATGATACGCTCTGTTGACCAGTCCGGGGGAGGATTGTCAGTAAGATCACGAAGGTTCATTATTTTATCAGCAATTTTCAGTTTTTTGGCCCGGTCCGATTTGTGAGAGGCATTCTCAACCTGCAATCTTTTTCTCTCCGGCTTATCAAGAGTTTTATCATCAGTCACTTCCAGGGTCAGTGATAATATGTCTCCCCCGAATATCTCCGAAATCTGGTCTATAAGCTCATCTCTTTCCCCGGGTGAGTTAACAGTGTCTTCAACAACATCATGAAGAATTGCAGCTGAGATTAATACAGGATCGGTCTCGCCTGCATAATTTGCCAGAAGATTGGCAACCTGAATCGGATGATTTATATACGGAGTTCTGCCCTCCCCTTTGCGTAATTGACCTTTGTGTCTGAAGGCTGCAAACTCCAGGGACTTTAAGATTAATGCTGTATCATCCATTTTTTAAAACATCAGATAGATAATCAGATCCTGCTTTTGTAACCAGCTGATATCTTTATTCAAAGATATTGATTTTTTCTTTTTTTATCTCTCAGTCACTTATCTGCTTAGTCCTATTATCACCAATCGCTCTGTCATCCCGCTTTTAAAATCGGCACGTGCACTTACATCCGCAATAACTAACCTCTTAGCTTATCCAGTAAATAGTTTAATTGCTGTACTTCCTCCAATGTCAGATTTTGAAATAAATTATCTGTTTCCTTTTCGCAATAACCCATTTCTGATATTAAAGCTACTCCTTTTTCTGTAATCTCAAGGTCCTTTTGCCGCCTGTCAGTGGCATTTTCCTTTCTGCTGACAAGCTCCTTTTCAACAAGTCTGTCAACGATACGGCTGACATCTGAATTTTTATCGAGCATTCTCTCTTTTATAAATCCGATTGAAACAGGCCCTGAGTAATTGAATGTGCTTAATACCATCAAAATATTATATTGCTGATCTGTTAATTTATGCCTTTTTATCTGCTGCAAAAACCGGTAGTTTAACTGATTGACAGAATAAGTTAAATTGATTATTACCCTGTGATAATCATTTCTGAAATGCACCTTAATTTCATCATCAATTCTCATTTTTTGAAAATTTTGCCAATAATTCAGGATTTCTCACAAAGCTGCCAATCCACACTATAACAAGAACAACACTAGGCATAAAAATGCTAATTCCGAAAGTCATATGGATAATAATTGCCCCTCCCATATAAGCGCTTAATAAAAGTGTTCCATAAATACTTGTTTTTGGAAAGAGGAAAATAAGAGATGAAACAACCTCTCCGATAGCAATAATAATCCGCCAGTCTGTTAATTTCATACTGTTCAATTGTTCAGGATGCATGATCTTTCCGCTTGCACTAAACAAATAAAGTGCGGTTAATAGTCCTGCAATTACCCAACCTAAAATTTTTCTTGTTTTACTGATTTCTGTACTCATAACCTTAAAATTTAAATCTGTAATTTATTACCTGTGCTTATTTTATAGTTCTCAATTCCTTAAACGGTACAACTGCATCGTTTTTATACCTGAAGACAAGACATTTTCAAAAACTTTATCATCCTGTGCACCAGATATAACTTCTTTATTGTTAATCAGGAAATAAGGGACACCTCTTATGCCCAGTTGCCTTGACTGATATCTGTCTTCTTCCAATTCCTGTTCATATGAATGGGAATTCAGTATCCTTTCTGCTTCAGTTCTGTCTAAGCCAAGGCTCTCTATAACATTCAGCAGATTAATATTATGAGATAAGTCTATGCCATTAGTAAAATAAGCTTTAAAAAGTGCCTCTTTTGCCTCATTGCTTTTATTGAATTTCTTAGTCCATTGCCAGAGACGATGCGCATCAAATGTATTAAATGATAATGCTTTCCCGAATTGAAAGTCTATCCCGTATGATTTTCCCTGATTAACCAGGTACTCATGCATTTCCTGTAACTGTTCTGCCGGAATATTTTTCTTCTCTGATATATACTTTGTACTTGAAACAGAGTAATTAGCCGGAAAATCCGGATCCAACTGAAAGCTGTGCCATATTATTTCCGTCATTTCCGAGATGCCTAACTTATTAATAGCCTGTTGTAGTTTCTTTTTGCCCAGATAGCAAAACGGACATACAATGTCGCTCCAGATCTCTATTTTTAATTTTTCAGATTCCATTTTTTATAAATTGTATTATGTTCCAAGGGAGTAATTTGCCATTAAAACCTATTCTTTTAACTAATTCTACAGATACAACAAGTTAAAACAATAAATGTTGCAACATATATTAATCAAACCTGAAGTTATAGTTCAACCGGATTGTTATGGGGATAACAATCACCAGCCTGCTCCCCTCATTAGCTGTATGTTGAGTCATTTCACCTGCCTGGCTTTTTTAATTATATATGTTTCAGTAAATTTTCTTTAACTTTACTAAAACATTGAATTCGGCCTCAAAGTGAATTCAGCTAATTATCTTAATTAGAAACAGTCATGAATGAAGAATTGCATTCAAGAGTTTGTCCGGCTGAATTGTCAGGAAGTCTTGATAACTCTTTCAGAAGAATTTTTCAGAATCCGGTAAAGATTCTAAAACCTTTTATTGAAAAAGGGATGACAGTTCTTGATTTAGGCTGCGGACCAGGGTTTTTTTCAATTGATATTTCAAAGATGGTTACATCCTCAGGGAAAGTAATTTCAGCTGATCTGCAGGAGAAAATGCTTGAGAGGATAAACAGAAAGATCACAGGAACGGATTCGGAAAAAATAATTGAACTTCATAAATGCGAGACTGACAAGGTTGGCGTTACCGAAAAAGTTGATTTTGTGCTTGCCTTCTGGATGATTCATGAAGTACCTGATAAGCAAAAACTATTTATTGAATTGAAATCAATTCTTAAGTCTGCAGCTAAAATATTAATTGTCGAGCCAAAATTCCATGTTAAAAAGGATGAATTTGAAAATATGATAAAAATTCTTGAGAAAACTGGTTTTGAAATTATCGGAAGACCAGGAGTTTCTATAAGTCGTGCTGTTTTATTATCTGTCAGATCTTTTGCCGGATGAGATAATCATAATTTCATAAATTACTTCTTCCCTGGTTTTTACTAAATCTCTGACGTTAGATTGATGCGGTTTATTCAGAGATCTATCTTGTGTGGTTCTTAAAAAAACTCCAGATCACTTCGTTTGCATTAATATCCCTGCTGGTTTTTCCTATCAGCCATGCAGGAAGGTATTGAAGACCACCAGGCCAGGTATGTCCTCCTCCGTCAATTTTATAAAGGATCACTTCAGTACCCCCTGTGCCTTTTCTGAATTCCTTTCTTAAAACTCTTGTCCCATCATTGGGATCCCTGTCGGGCTCCTGTTCAATAAAAGGAACCGAGGAACATTTGTCCTTTTTAACCCAGAAACTTATTGATTCATTAACAGATAAAACCCGTCCCAGTTTTACCCTGTGAAAATGTCCCCATATTTCACCACCTTCAAACGGAACCAGGGGATCATCGACATTATTAATTGCCAGCACCGAAACAGCCCTTGCAGGAGTGCACTCATTCAATAAAAGGTAAGGAATATTACCGTCTACTGGAGCAATTGCAGTAATTTTTGAAGACAGCTCACAGGCAAGGCGATATGACATAATCGCACCGTTTGAGATGCCTGTAACGTAAACCCGCTTTGGATTAACATTGTAATCTTTTATCATTTTGTCAATCAGAGCAGAAATAAAGCCAACATCATCGATGTTTTCCTTATGAGCACGATCGTCTGCTTCTTCATCCATCCTTCCATCATTCCAGTTCTTTTCTATTCCGTCAGGATAAACTACAATGAATCCATCCCTGTCAGAAAGCTGATTAAATCCTCTCCGTGTGACAAGGATCATGCTTTCTCCTTCTCCTCCCCTTCCATGCATAGCTATAACAAGAGGTAACCGTAAAGACTTAATGTATGATTTCGGGAAATGGATATGAAAAGTGCGTTCCATGTTATCATGCATTAAAGATGATTTCTCATCTTTACCTGAAGGTGATGGAAAGGCAACCATACTTATTGACGCCATTACTATAATCAGGATAATACTTTCTTTCTTAATCATACAGCCGGGAATGTTCTCCAAAGATACGGAAAATGATTCAGGGTACAACCATGGGTCAGGGATGGACACAATGACTAAGAGACAAAGTGACTAAGGGACTTAGAGATCAGCATTATTGTTACAAATGCTCCTGTAAGATGCTCAAGGCGAATATCCGGTCCAGAAAACTCCCGGATAAGGCTTCTCAGAAAAATAATTGTCGTCATCAGATAGTTTTGTGTTAAAACAAATCAGCTTTAGCTCCAAAGGTACACAAAGGGTTTTCCATATCAGTCTATATTCTGTCCTTTGACATTTCTGAAACTATAGTTGTTTTTGTTGCTCTGCATTCTGCCTGATCAGACTAACTGAAGGCAAATCCGATCCGTATGAAAACGATACTCAGTAGCGTTTCACAAAAGAAATGGACCAATTTTCTCAAAAAGCCAACAAAGTTGACTAACTTTCGGCGTCTGATGTTTTGTGAAATTTATCATTTTTTTCAAGTCATATATGTGCATACAGGGATCCTGATAAATAAAAACTACCATGAACCAGGTCTTTACGATTTATTCTGTACTCTTCATAGGAACCTCCTTTATTTCATTCTTTGTTGCATTCCTTGCATTTCAGAGAAGGTCAGTAATCGGTGCGAGGGAGATTGCCTGGCTTATGATTGCGACAGGCACCGGTGCATTCTGGATTATATTTGAGACAGCTGCTCCAACCGTGGCAGAGAAAATTTTCTGGTCAAAACTCGAATATTCAGGAGGATTAGCGTCCCCGGTACTTTATTTTATTTTTGTACTACGGTTCACTGGAAAAGATAAACAATTGTCCCTGGGTAACATTCTACTATTATTCATAATACCGGTAATTACTTATCTGCTTGTAATAACAAATGATTCACATGAGCTTATATGGTCGGGGTTTTCTCCAATTTCAAAGAAAACAAATCTCATGGAATATTTTCATGGCATCGGATTCTGGATTGGTTATATATTATATTCTTATATCCTGTTGCTCCTCTCGGCTATCTATCTCATTAATTTCATAGCACACAAAACCAAAACTTTCCGGTCACAGGCCTGGATCATACTAACCGGAGGTATGTTCCCCTGGTTTGTCAGTATCATCTATCTTGCTGGCATAAGTCCTGTTAAAGGTCTCGATCTGACACCATTCAGTATTACCTTAAGCGGGACACTGGCATGTTATGCAATTCTGAATTTCAGGTTTCTTGACCTTGTTCCTGTTGCCCGTGAGACTCTTGTTGAAATACTTCCGGATGGAATAATAGCCCTCGACTCTAAAAACAGGATCCAGGACATAAATAAAGCTGCAATTTCATTTCTGGGTATCGGGGAAAAAAATATTATCGGAAATCCCATAGATAAATCAGGCGCTGTTGTGACCTTGTTAATGAATGCGGTAGTGGAAGAAAATCATGTTGACCAGATCGAAATCAATACAAATCAAGAGATTAAAACATTCAGTATTCTTAAACAGGCTATAAGGAATCAACCGGGCAGCCGTCTTGTGATCATACAGGATATTACACTTGCGAAACGGGCAGAAAAGGAGCTGATAAAAGCCAAAGAACGCGCCGAGGAAAGCGACCGGCTCAAATCTACCTTCATTGCCAATATGAGCCATGAGATCAGGACTCCCCTGAACGGGATCCTTGGTTTTACGGAACTACTGAATATGCCTGATCTTACAGGTAAGGAACAGCATGATTACCTTGAGATAATAAGGAAAGGCGGCGACCGTATGCTGAAAATAATAAATGATATAATTGATATTTCGAAAATAGAATCGGGGCAAATGCAAATTTCGATATCAAGGACTGATATCAGAGAACAGATTGAGTCAATCTATTCCTTCTTTTCCCCTGAAGCTGAGGCTAAGGGAATCCGTCTTATCCGTAATACATTACCTGCTGAAGAAGCTATCATCAATACTGATGCTAATAAGATATATGACATCCAAACCAATCTTATTAAAAATGCAATCAAATTTACTACGTCGGGTTTCGTGGAATTTGGATTTGAGAAGAATAATAATTACCTGGAATTTTTTGTAAAAGATACGGGCATTGGAATTAGTGCAGAACAAAAAGAATTCATTTTTGAGAGATTCAGACAAGGCAATGATAGTCTCACCAGAAATTATGAAGGTTCGGGTTTGGGACTATCTATCTCAAAAGCATATGCAGAAATGCTTGGTGGAAGAATCTGGTTTGAGAGTGAATATGGATATGGCTCCGTATTCCATTTTAATATTCCGTATAATTCGTATCCCGACTCAAATCCGGTCTCTGCAGATATGATTCCGGAAAGAATTGGCGTTAGTGGAATTAGAAATCTGGTAATATTAATTGTAGAAGACGATCAGCCTTCGGAATTGTTTATATCCCGGTTATTGAGTCCGTTCAGTAAAAAAATATTAAAGGCAGAAACGGGAACACAGGCAGTAGAAATGTGCCGGAATAATTCAGACATTAATCTGGTTCTTATGGATGTTGAATTGCCTGAAATGGATGGATATGAAGCCACTCATCAAATACGTCAGTTTAATAAAAATCTGATTATCATAGCACAAACAGCATTTGGTCTTACAGGTGATAAGGAAAGAGCGCTGGAGGCAGGTTGCAATGACTATATTTCAAAACCCATTCACAGTAAAATATTATTTGAATTGATAGAGAAGTATTTCAATAAATTGTCCTGATAAAAACCGAAATCAATAAAAAAAAGCTTTTCACCGGATTAATCCACTGAAAAGCCTTTTCATAGGTTTTTCAAAAATACTATTACTTATTATATGGAGCAATAACTTTATTTCACAATGCAATACTGGCCTTTGTCCCTTCGTCTTCACTCAATTTATTGCCTTCATACTCCACATCAATATATCCGGTATACTTTGAATCTGAAATTATCTTCATCATTCGGGTATAATCAATAACCGTCTCATTTCCATCTGCATTAAAATCATGGGTTTTCCCGCTGACTCCCCTGGCAAATGGCATCATGTCAGTTACTCCCTGGTAACGATCATATTCATAAAAATTCCCTAAATCAGGCAATGTCCCGCAGTTAGGCTTATTAACCGTTTTCATTATTTCACTCAGCCATTTGCCGACAGAAGAATTGCCTCCGCTAATAATACTTACGATTACTCTATTTCAGCAGTTAACTATTTCTTTTAAGAGTCTGAACTTTCACAAAAGATTCCAATTACTTCCGGGAAGTAAGGATTACGGATCAATCTTCAAATCATAATCCCCTGCAAATTTTCTAAACCTGTTTTCTGCTCAAACTTGCGTAGATTCTCGTATTTACTTTTTAATTTTATGTAATATTCTTAATAGTCACAGATAAAAATTAAAAAGGAGGTCAATATGCCTGGTCCCGGAGCTTTTCTGTATGGCAAGGAAGAGGAAAATGCAGCAATTGAAGTACTGCGGAATGGATATTTATTTCGCTATGGCAGCGAAAATGATCCTGGTTTTATGCACAAAACCTATTCCCTTGAAAAGGAATTTGCCAGTTACTGCGGGGTATCCCATGCGCTGGCCACATCTTCGGGGACAGTATCCCTTCTTGCTTCGGTACTTGCCCTTGGACTTAAGCCGGGGGATGAAATTATTGTGCCTGCGTACACATTTGTAGCCAGTTATAGTTCGTGTATATTTGCAGGTGTTGTACCTTTACTCGCTGAAATTGATCAAAGCCTGACACTGGATCCACTTGATATTGAACACCGAATTACAGCTCGTACAAGGGCCATTATGCCGGTTCATATGCTGGGAAATATGTGCAATATGGATGAGATCATGAGAATTGCCCGGAAACACAACCTTCTTGTTCTGGAAGATTGCTGCCAGGCATTGGGAGCCTCATATAAAGGGAAAAATGCAGGTACATTTGGAAACATGGGAGCCTTTTCACTGAACTTCTTCAAGACAATTAATACCGGTGATGGTGGTCTGGTGATTACCAATGATAATAAACTATATGAAACAGCTTTCGCAATCCACGATCAGGGTCATAAACCGATGAGACATGGGGTTGAAGTCGGGGCAAGAAGTATTCTCGGATTAAATTTCAGGATGAATGAACTTACGGCAGCAGTAGCTTTGGCTCAATTCCGGAAGCTGGAATACATAATAAATACACTGCACGAAAAAAGAAAGCTCCTGAAAAAGCTGATTGGAAATATTGAGGGCGTGAATTTCCGGACTCTGAACGACAGTGAGGGTGACTGTGCTACACTCTGCACGGTTATCTTTGATACACGTGAACAGGCTGTCAGGGTTACGAAGAGATTAGGCTCCAAGACAATTGATCAGAGTGGCTGGCATGTCTATTTTAATATGGAACATGTTCTTAATTACCTGAAGCAGGCAGGTCAGCCACATACCAAAGGCTCGTATCCCAACACTGATGATATCCTTAGCCGTTCTATGAACATTAGTGTCGGGGTTGTGGATGGTGGATTGGGCGCAGGCTGGGGAATAAATATCCTTTCAGACAATACTGAAATTGAAAAGAGGGCCCATGAGTTTAAGGAAGCATGCAAAAAAGGTTGAAATAAATTTAATACTGCTGATAGATGAAAAAACCTATTGGTCCCCTGACGTTATCGGGAACAACCATTGCTCTGATTATTCCTGTATTTTGCCTGTCATTGCAAAAGTCTCCCGGAAATGAGGTAAATACTCACTCACTTTCTGACCTAAAAGACACGGGAAATCAGGTTTCGGTGTTTGTCTCGTCTCTTGCAGGTGACAGAATGACCAAATCCCCTGACCTTAAATTTAAAAAAGCAACTGAGGCTGCTCAAGAATCCATCACTGTTGATGAAACTGTTAAATATCAAAAGATGGAAGGTTTTGGCGCCACCTTTAATGAAGCAGGTATGATCTGTCTGAATTCACTTGAAGTCTCTTCCCGTGACAGTGTCCTGCGGAATCTGTTCGACCCGGTTGTTGGTTCCGGCTATACTCTTATGAAATCACCTATTGCAGCCTGCGATTTTGCTTCTGCAGGGCCATGGTATTCATATGATGACAATCCCGGAGATGCGAAGATGCTCAAATTCAGTATTGAACGTGACCTCCAGCCAAATGGTCTTATTCCGTTTATAAAAAGTGCCTCGAAATTTGGAAAGTTCAGGATTGAATCACCTATGGACTTTGCTCCTGACTGGATGCTTTACAGCTTAAAGCAGGGAGAAAAAAATGTCAGGAAAGAGTACTATCCTGCCCTTGCAGCCTATTATTCAAAATATATAAGCGAATATGCCAAAAATGGCGTAACGATAGATTTTCTGAATCCTTTTAATGAACCACAGAACACCTGGTATTCCAACGAGACTTATAAGGCTATAGGGGTGATGGTAAAAGATTATATTGTTCCCCGATTTAAGGTTGATGGAATAAAGACAAAAATTCAGCTTTGCGAGACCGCAAACAGACCTGAAGCACTTCAAAAGCTTCCTGATGCCCTCAACGATCCGGCTGTAAGGAAAAATATCAATTCCCTTACTGTTCACGGATATGACTGGGATCAGTTTGCCATGTTGACCAAACTGCACAAAGCATACCCTGATATTCCTATATGGCAAACTGAGGTTTGTTATGCACTTCTTGCAAATATTCCTGAAAACGGACCCAAAAATTTACCTGTTTATGATTTTCAGGATGGCGAGTTCTGGGGAAATATGATCATGAATGATATGAGAAACAGGGTTTCTGCCTGGTTGTACTGGAATATGATCCTCGATGAAAACGGAGGCCCCTGGCTGGTTTCCAAAGAGCA
>Ga0182021_10006452_pt1 | contig 13927 bp, 7 predicted proteins | sample 612E3MmetaG_FD_120493 | JGI IMG/M metagenome (GOLD analysis project Ga0182021, IMG submission 120493) | Permafrost microbial communities from Stordalen Mire, Sweden - 612E3M metaG (Illumina Assembly) | ecosystem: Environmental > Terrestrial > Soil > Wetlands > Permafrost | place: Sweden...
TAAAAGGAGAGAAAGATGGGCAAGCCAATTTCACTTGCACTTCTTGTAGTGGGTATCGTGCTGATAGTGCTAGGCGTCAATGCAGCGGCATCGTTCAGCTCCGACATCTCCCGCTTCTTCACCGGTTCACCCACCGACAAGGCAATATGGATGTTCCTTGGCGGCGTAGCCGCGTCCATCGCCGGATTGGTGGGACTGTTGCGCTAGACAACAGGACCATGCGAGCTTTCATCCAAAATCCGGCGGCTGTACTAGCGGGCTTGCCGCGGCGGGCCGTAAAGCCTTTGCACGGCGGCGATATCGGAGGACTGCAGCTCGCGCACCCCTTCATCGTACCTGTACGCCATCACCGAGCCCGATCTGCCGGGATGATCGAGGCCGATGGCATGGCCGATCTCGTGCATAAACGTGTGACGGAGGTCGTAGATCTCAAGGTCGCCGTCGAAGCCGGTTTTCCACCGCGAGCTGGGGTTGAGGCAGACATAGGATTGTTCGATTCCGCTGACGCCGCCGCCCGGTTCGGCTCCGCCTTGCGGCGCCGCGGGCTGCGGCTCGCCCAAGGCCTTCTCGACGGGCAAAACACCGCGATCGCTGCGATAGCTTAGATTGGTGAAGGCCCGGCCCGCGGGAACGTCCTGCGCGCCTACGACGATGTTGGCCTGGAGCGGATCGCCGACCTCCACGAATTTCACGTTAGCGGCCGCCTCCCATGCCGCGAAGGCGGCATGCAGCGCGCGGCCTGCCGCTTCCGCCGGAATGCCCGGAGAGGCGGCGGCGATATCGTTGAACGCGCGCATCGAGGAGCAGTTGTCGGGGCTCAGGATGCTCCGGCCGCCCGGCAGCGCGTATGGGCCGGCTAGAACCGCGTAGGTGATCGTCGTCGTGGAGGTGGCCTCCCGCGAAATCCACTTTAGCAGGCGGCCATCCACCTCCAAAAGCGCACCCGCCGAAGCCGGCGCCGCACCGATCACAAAAAACACAAACGTCAGCGCGATAGAAAGTGCTTTCATCGCAGGGACTTACTCTCCTCTAGCGCCATGCCCCCGGCCGCATGGGCTGCCCAAATCGCAGCGTTCCATGCCCGATGCATAGGCAAAGCTTCGCTCAAGCGTGCGGTTACCGCAAGTTCGCCAAAAGTCGAGCAAATAGCGTGCCAACTTTGCGGAGGCGTTAACCATTGTTGTCCCACGGCCAATCCGCGCGTCACTTGCCGGAAGACTTACGTCAGCGGGAGAACTCCCGGCTACTGGTGGGGAGGCAGTGCCGGCATTTCCTGGAATATGGCGGCGCATAAAAGTGCCGGCTACACGAAAGAAAATTTGAAAGCCGTCCCTATGTAAGCTTGAAAATATGCTGTGGATTTTTCAATGCGGCGGAGGGGTAACGGCGCGCTCTTTCCGGTATGTCTGCCAAAGAATGGAGACGCCGGATTTGAAAAAGCGGCGCGTTGATGCTTCTTCCTGCCGCTTTGAGCGGATCATATTCTAAAGCCCCGGCCTTGCCGGGGGATATTTACAAGGAAATCGTGCGCATGGGTAATCTCGATCTTGGGCTTATCGGAAACTGCGGGATCAGTGCTCTCGTCGACAGACGCGCAAAAATCGTTTGGTGCTGCCTGCCCAGATACGATGGCGACCCCGTATTTCATCAGCTTCTTGGAAGCGCAAGCGGCGATCCGGACGATGGTGCCTTCTCCATCGAGTTGGAAGGCTTCAAAAGCTCGGAGCAGTTCTATGTCCGCAATACGGCGATTTTGAAAACCATCCTGTATGGGGAAAGCGGATCTGTCGAAGTAACCGATTATATTCCTCGCTTCTACACCCGGAATCGCCCCTTCCGCCCGCAAACGCTTATTCGCAGAGTCTCCATAAAAGACGGCCGGCCGCGCATCCGCGTCAAGCTAAGGCCCCGCTTTAGCTACGGGCAGACTGCCCCTTCACTCACCACTGGAGCACATCATATCCGCTATATCGGCCCGGATATGACCCTGCGCCTCACCACCGATGCGCCCCTCGTCTATATTCTGCAGGAGACCGCCTTCAACCTGAATAATCCGTTGAGCTTCGTGCTCGGTCCTGATGAAAGTCTCGCCGACAGTCCCATGGAGACTGCCCGGAACTTCGAAGAGTACACGGAGAGCTATTGGCGGACTTGGAGCCTGAGGCTAGCGCTTCAGCCCGAATGGCAGGATGCGGTGGTCCGCGCGGCAATCACTCTCAAGCTATGCTCCTACGAACCCACAGGCGCAATCGTTGCCGCCATGACGACAAGCATTCCCGAGGCTCCGGGCAGCGGCAGAAACTGGGATTACCGGTATTGCTGGGTCCGCGATGCTTACTTCGTCATCCGCGCGCTTACCAGCTTGGCCGCAGGCCGCACGCTTGAGCACTACTACCGCTGGATCATGAACATCGTGGCGGGCAATACCGGGCATATCCAGCCCGTGTATGGCCTTGCGCTCGAAGAAGCGCTCACCGAGCGAACCGCCGGCAGTTTGCCCGGTTTCCAGTCCGGTTCAGGGGTAAATAACGGACCTGTCCGGATTGGCAATCAAGCATATGAGCACTTCCAGCACGATACCTACGGCAATCTCATTTTGGGCTCCGCGCCAGCTTTCATGGACGGACGGCTTTCTGTCCGGGCCGGGCTTGAAGAATTTCATTGGCTCGAATCGGCCGGCGAACAGGCCTTCAAACTCCACGATCAGCCCGATGCCGGGATCTGGGAACTGCGATCGCGCGCACGGGTTCACACTTCATCGAGCGTGATGTGCTGGGCGGCCTGCGACCGGCTGGCAAAGATTGCGACATGTCTTGGGTTGAGCGATAGAACTGCCCACTGGCGGCAAAGAGCGGAGCTGATAAAGGCCAAGATCTTGAGCTGCACATGGTCGGATAAGCGCAAAGCCTTCGTCGATAGCTTCGGGGGCGAGTACCTTGACGCAAGCGTTATGCTTATGGGGGAACTCGGCTTTTTGGATGGTAACGATCCGCGTTTCGTATCGACTGTGGAACAACTTGAGAAAGTCCTGGGCCGCGGGCCTTTCATGATGCGCTACGAGGCGGCCGACGATTTCGGTGTGCCGGAAACCGCATTTAACGTTTGCGCCTTCTGGCGCCTGGACAGTTTGGCGCGCATCGGAAAAAGGGACCAAGCAAGAGAAATCTTTGTATCTCTTTTAAACGCGCGCAACCATTTGGGGCTTATGTCTGAAGACACGCATCCCATCACGGGTGCGGCTTGGGGCAATTTCCCCCAAACATACTCCATGGTCGGGATCGTAAACGGTGCAACGCGGTTATCTAAGCCTTGGGAGGCATTCGTTTGAGCTGTCCCGTTGTCGTATCGAACCGGGTGGCGGACCATCTGAACCGGGCACAATCGGCACGCATGGCGGTCGCTTCCGGCGATGCCATCCGTTCGACGGGAGGCGTCCGGTTCGGGCGGAACGGTAATGCCGTCGAGGATAGAGCTGCCGTCACAGCGGCGGAATTTGAAAAAACTTTACCCCACGATCCTGCCGGCCGGTCCTGAAAAAACCGGCCCCGGCACTTGGCGCTTCACGGTCTGGGCTCCCCGCTCCAAGACCGTGGACCTGGATTTGCCCGCTCCCGGCCGCCGAGCGGCCATGGCTAAACTTCCCGGTGGCTATTTTCAGGCCGAAATTCCGGGCCTGGACGATGGCACGCGCTACCGTTTCGTCCTGGACGGAGAGACCGTCCGGCCCGATCCCGCTTCCCGCCATCAGCCAGACGGCGTTCACGGCTCCTCGGCCCTTGTGGACCACCACGCCTTCGCCTGGAGCGATGCCGGATTCATCCCGCCGCCCCCCGAGCGCCGGGTCTTCTACGAAATCCACATCGGTACGTTCACCCCTGAAGGCACCTTCGACGCAGCCATCTCCCGCTTGCCTTACCTGCGCGACCTGGGGGTCACTTGTCTGGAAATCATGCCAGTGGCCCAGTTCTCTGGTGCACGCAACTGGGGTTACGACGGCGTGTACCCATTTGCCCCGGCAGAGGCCTATGGCGGGCCGGAGGGCCTGGCGCGCCTGGTCGACGCTTGTCATACCCATGGCTTGGCCGTTGTCCTGGATGTGGTCTACAACCACGTGGGGCCAGAGGGGAACTACGCCAGGGATTTCGGCCCCTATTTCACCGGCCGCTACCTCACCCCCTGGGGCGAGGCCATCAACTTCGATGGCCCTGCGTCCGGCCCGGTGCGGGCTTTTTTCATCCAGAACGCCCTTTTTTGGCTGGATACCTACCATTTCGACGGCCTGCGCCTGGACGCCGTCAACGCCATCCTCGACCAGGGGCCGTTGCATTTCCTGCGGGAGCTTTCCCAGAATGTTGCCGCCTTCAACCGGGAGCACGGACGGCGCAAGTTCCTAGTGGCCGAGTCCCACTCCAACGACCCGGCTATGGTCACGGATCTCCCGGCCGGCGGCCAGGGCATGGAAGGGATGTGGAACGACGACTTCCACCATGCCGTCCATGCCCTGCTCACCGGGGAGCGGCGGGGCTATTACGCCGATTTCGGCAGCCGGGAGGATTTGCTGGCGGCCATCAACGAGGGTTTTGCCTATAGCGGCCGGTACTCGCCCTTTTTCGACCGGCGCCAGGGGATGCCGGCCGGACACCTGCCTGCCAGCCGCTTCGTGACCTTCATCCAGAACCACGACCAGATCGGTAACCAGGTCCATGGCGATCGTTTGGCCGGCTTGGTTTCACCCGAAGCCTCGCGTCTAGCCGCCTGCCTTCTGCTTCTTTCCCCGGGGGCTCCCTTGCTGTTCATGGGTGAGGAGTGGGGCGAGACTAATCCCTTCCTCTATTTTATCAGCCACCACGACACAAAGCTGGCGGAGGCCGTGCGCCAGGGCCGGAAGCGCGAATCCGCCATTTTCCGCCGGCGCGGAGAACCGGCCGATCCCAGCGTTGCGGCGACGTTTGCGGCCTCGAAAATCGACTGGGAAAAACCAAGCCGGCCACCGCATGCGGGCCTGCTGGCCATGTACCGGGAACTTCTCGGCCTGCGGGCGGCCGCCCCGGCCTTGCATGGCGGACAGCGCCGGCTGACCCGGGCCTGGCCCCTGGATGGCTCCCGCGCCCTGGCCATGGAGCGGCTGGGCGGGGGAGAGCGATACCTTTGCCTGTTCAACGCGGGGTCGCGCCCGGCACGGGTCCAGGTGGGGATTTCCGGCCGGCCTAGGGACTGGGTCAAGGTGTTCGAGGCCGCCGAGGCCCGTTTCGGCGGCCCGGGAGCCTCTCTCCCTGAGACGCTCTCCCCAAGGTTGACCTTGGGACCCTTCGCCGCCGCCATCTACAAAAGAGAGGAGGACAGCACATGAACCGCTATATTTGCATCCACGGCCATTTCTACCAGCCGCCCCGGGAAAACCCCTGGCTGGAGGAGGTGGAGGTTCAGGACTCGGCTCACCCGTATCATGACTGGAACGAACGCATCACCGCCGAGTGCTACGGACCTAATTCCAGGTCCCGCATCCTGGACGGGGACGGCTTTATCACCGATATCGTCAATAATTATTCAAAAATGAGTTTCAATTTCGGGCCGACCTTGCTTTCCTGGATGGAGCGCCACCATCCCAAGCTCCTTGCGGCCGTCATCGAGGCCGACAGACTGTCCATGGAGCGCTTCGGCGGCCATGGCTCGGCCATGGCCCAGGCCTTCAGCCACATGATCATGCCGCTGGCCAGCCGGCGGGACAAGATCACCCAAGTGCGTTGGGGCGTGGCGGATTTCCGCCGCCGCTTCGGCCGCGATCCCGAGGGCATGTGGCTGCCGGAGACGGCCGTGGATCTGGAGACCCTGACCATCCTGGCCGACGCTGGCATCCGCTTCACCGTCCTGGCGCCGCGTCAGGCCGCCAAAACACGCCGCCTGGGCGAAACCGACTGGCTCGACGTATCCGAGGGCCGCGTGGACCCAACTACCCCCTACCTAGTTTCCCTGCCCGACGGACGGGCCTTTACCGTCTTTTTTTACGACGGTCCTATTGCCCAGGACCTAGCCTTCGGCGACATGCTGGCCAAGGGCGAGACATTCCGGGAGCGGCTCATGGCCTCCTTCTCGGGCGATGGCCGTGATTGGCCGCAAATCGTCCATATCGCCACGGACGGCGAGACCTACGGGCACCACCATACCTACGGGGAAATGTCCCTGTCCTATTGCCTGTCCCTCATCGAGGCCGATCCCACGGTGGAACTCATCAACTATCCCGCCTACCTCGATCGCCATCCCCCAGCCCACGAGGCGGAAATCTTCGAGAACTCCTCCTGGAGCTGCATTCACGGCGTCGAACGCTGGCGGGCGGATTGCGGCTGCAACTCCGGCGGTAACGGACAATGGCACCAAAAGTGGCGCGCGCCGCTCCGGAAAGCCATGGACTGGCTGCGCGACCGTTGCGTGGAGATTCATGAGCGGGTCGCCCCGCAATACTTCAAGGATATTTGGGAGGCTCGGGACGCTTACATCGTTGTCGTCAACGATCGTTCCCCGGAGAATGTCGCGGCGTTTTTCTCCCAGCGGCAAGTGCGTGAATTATCCCCAGAGGACAAGATTAGAGCGCTGAAGGTTTTGGAGCTGCAACGCTACGCAATGCTTAATTTCACTAGTTGCGGTTGGTTCTTTGACGAGGTATCCGGCATTGAGACGGTGCAGATCCTGCGATACGCCGCCAGGACCATCCAGCTGGCCGTTGAGCTCGACGGCGTCTCCCTGGATGATGCCTTCGCCAAAATACTGGCCACGGCGCCGAGCAATGTACTGGCCTCGGGCTTAGAAGCGTATGAAAAATACGCCAAGACGGCGACGGTAACCCTGCAGCGGGTGGGGGCGCACTATGCCATATCTTCGTTATTTGATGATTATCCTGAAGAATACCAATACGGCTGCTACAAGGTGTTCGGAACAGAACTCCACCGCGAAACAGCGGGGAGATCCCAGTTACTCACTGGATGCGCAAAAATAAAATCGGATATCATGCAAGAGCAATTTGAGGCGCAATTCGCGGCCGTTTACACCGGCGATCACAATGTAAGCTGTGGCATAAAGCCGTTTGGCGACTTGGAAGCCTTCCGGGCCATGCAAGCGGAACTACGGCAATCGTTCGACAAGGGGGACCTCTCCACGACGATTCGAACCCTGGATGCCCAGTTCGACGGCAACATTTACTCCCTGTGGCATCTTTTCCGCGATGCCCAGCGCAAGGTTGTCCGGAAAGTTCTCGCTCCCACCTTTCAGACGGCCGAGGACATGTATCGCGAGATTTTCCAGAACAACTATCCCTTCCTCAATTTTCTGCAATGGGTCGCCATCCCGCTGCCGCGCCACTTTTTGGACGCCGCCGCCTTCGTTACCGAGACCGACCTCAAGCGGCTTCTGGCCGGGGACGGCATGGACCTCGAACGTCTGGAACAAGGCATCAAGGATGCTCAACGTTTTGGCCTGTCCCTCGATTTCGCCGGCCTGGGATACGAGGCGGCGGAATGGGTCAATCGCCACCTGACGGCCTTCGGCGACAATCCCGGCAACATCGAGGCCCTGGTCAACGTGAAGGAGGCGCTTGAGAGGCTGCATGCGCTGCCCATGGGACTCAATTTGTGGAAGGCCCAAAACGTGGTGTTCGACCTTACGAAAACTCAATATCCCGAAAAGAGAGAAGCGGCGGCGCGGAACAACGCGGAAGCGGCGCAGTGGGTCGAGATGTTTGCCGATGTGGCCAAGGCGCTATCGGTGAGGATGCCTGCATGAGCGCGCCCAGGGCCACCTACCGGCTACAGTTTTCTCCGGCTTTCGGTTTTGAGGACTGCCTGGGAATTCTCGACTACCTGGCCGCCCTGGGTGTATCCCACCTCTACGCCTCGCCTATCTTCAAGTCCCGGCCGGGTTCTACCCATGGTTACGACGTCTGCGACTACCAAGCGATCAACCCGGAACTGGGCGGCGAGGAGGGGTTCCGGGTCCTGGCCGCCGCAGTCAAGGCCAAGGGCCTGGGCTGGATCCAGGATATCGTGCCCAACCACATGGCAGTCTCTGGCGACAACCGCATGCTCGCGGACGTGCTGGAAAACGGCCCGGCTTCCCAGTTCTACCACTTCTTCGACATCGACTGGCATCACCCCTACAAGAGCATCAACGGCCGCATGCTGGCCCCGTTTTTGGGCGACTTTTACGGCCGCACCCTGGAAAACGGGGAAATCGTCATCGACTTCGACGCCGATGGTTTTTTCGTCAAATATTCCGGCTTGCGCTTTCCGCTGCGCATCGATTCCTACGCCCGTATCCTGGCCCTGAACCTCGACCGCCTGCGCAACAAAATCGGCAGGGGCTCACCAGATTACATCAAGCTCCTGGGCATCCTCTACACGATCAAGTCCCTGCCCACCGAGGAGCCCTTGGCTGACCGGCACGACCAGATTCTTTTTGTCAAGCAGATGCTGTTCGAGCTACTCGAATCGAGCGGCACAGTGCGCGAGTATCTCCGGGACACCCTGTCCCAGGTCAACGGCACGATCGAGCACCCGGACCAGAATGATCCCTGGGCGCTTTTGGAGAGCCTCCTGGCCGGCCAGTATTTCCGCCTTTCCTATTGGAAGGTGGCTGGGGAGGAGATCAACTACCGCCGCTTTTTTTCCATAAACAACTTGATTTCCCTGCGGGTGGAGGACGAGGCGGTTTTCTGGCACTCCCACCGCAAGATTTTCGAACTGGTCCAGGAAGGGGCCTTTTCCGGGCTCCGGGTGGACCACATCGACGGCCTCTACGATCCTTCGCGCTACCTGCGCCGGCTTCGCGAGAACGCTGGTGCGGCCTATATCGTGGTGGAAAAAATTTGCATCGGCGACGAGCCGCTGCCCGCCTTCTGGCCCGTGGCCGGAACCACGGGCTACGATTTCCTGGGGGCGGCCGGCCGGTTATTCGTGGACGCAACCCAGGAAGATGCTTTCGACAAGCTCTACGCGACCTTCACCGGCCGCCGCCAGAAGGCCGCCGACGTGGTGGTTTCGAAAAAGCGCCACATCATCGAAACTCATATGTTTGGCGACGTGGAGAACATGGCCCGGCTCGTCAACGACGTATCGAGCCTGGACCGCCAGGGCTTCGACATCACCCTGCGCTCCACCAAGCGAGCCCTGATCGAACTGCTCGCCCATTTCCCCGTCTATCGCACCTATGTCTCTCCCGAGGCCATCCGGCCGGCAGACATGGGCTTCGTGCGCACCGCCATCCACGGGGCCAAGCGCCACAACCCCGACCTCGCCTACGAGTTGGACTTCCTGGAGCGTTTCCTGCTCCTGCAATACGGCGAGCACTTGGGCGAGCAGCAAAAAATGCAATGGACCCGGTTCGCCATGCGCTTCCAGCAGGTGAGCGGGCCGCTTATGGCCAAGGGAGTGGAGGACACGGCCTTTTACGTGCTCAACCGGCTTCTTTGCCTCAATGAAGTTGGCGGCCAACCCGGAACCTTTGGCATGACGGCCGGGGATTTCCACACCTTTCTGGCCGCCCGGACCAAGCAGTGGCCGTCGTCCATGAACGCCACCGCCACCCACGACACCAAGCGCGGCGAGGACGCGCGGATGCGTCTGGCCGCCCTGTCCGAACTGCCCGGGGTCTGGCGGGCCGCCCTGGCTCGCTTCACCCGGATCAACCAGCGCGGCAAGGCCAAGGTGGGCGGGAAATCGGCCCCGGATAAGAACGACGAGTATTTCCTGTACCAGACACTTCTGGGCCACCTGCCCGATGGCGGCGATGGCTTGTCCGATTTCGGCTGGCGGCTGGCGGAGTACTGCATAAAGGCCGTGCGGGAGGGCAAGGAGCATTCCACCTGGCGGACCCCGGACCTGAAGTACGAAAAGGCCCTCCTCGATTTCGCCGCGAGCCTTGTGAGCGAAGGCCGGAAAAACGCTTTCCAGACCGAATTCGAACCGTTGTGGCGCCGGGTGACGGAACTCGGCTATTCCAATTCCCTGTCCCAGCTCCTGCTCAAGCTGGCCTCACCCGGCGTGCCGGACCTCTACCAGGGGACCGAGTTTTGGGACCTGTCGTTCGTCGACCCGGATAACCGCCGGCCAGTGGACTTCGCCCTGCGGGCCAAACGTCTGGCCGAGCTGCAAAAGGCCTTTGCCGAGGACCCGGAAAAGCTGTGCGAAAAGCTTTTGGCCTCCCCCGAGGACGGGCGGATCAAGCTGTTTGCCCTGTGGCGGGGGCTGGCTGCCCGAAACGATCGCCCGGAGCTTTTCGCCACGGGCGGTTACGCCCCGGCCGTCTTCGAGGGCAAGCAGGCCGGGCGGGCCTTCGGCTTTTGGCGGGTGAGCGAAAAGGATACTGCGTTGGTGGCCGTCCCCCGTCTCGTTGCGCCTCTGACCGACGCCGGCACCCCCTTTGCCCTGGGCACCGTGTGGGAGGACACCCGCCTGGCCGTCCTGGAAGGCAAGGGTAAGCGATTCGTGGACGCCTTGACCGGCCGGCATTACCAGGATGCCGGGGGACTTTATCTCAAGGACGTGCTGGGGAAGTTCCCCGTAGCCCTGCTTCTGGCCGAGGCAGGGGAGACCGCAGGCTGGGGATTGAACTGCGAAACAGGTCCAACATCATCGTGAGCCCCCCGGTTCTGCCGGGAAGGCAGTAGCAGTTTGACGTCTCCGGCGGTTCACCGGCGGAGTTCCAGCGTGAGCAGCCACGCGCACGAAGGAACTCCACCGATCAATGAATACGAGAGCCCAAGCCACACCGCTTGGGACTGCAAATTGAGGACGGGCATTTGATGTCATCTTTTCATCTTTCTAAATGCAGCGGGAAATATAGCCAAAACCCATTCCCCGCATTTTCTCCAACTGCCAAAAACAGTTCATTTTGCGTTCACGGCATCGAAGCGCAAACGCCGCAGGCGCAAAATGCGCTGTAACCTCTGATTTTCCTTGGGAAAAGCTGGTGCTGCAAGAGAGGATTGAACTCTCGACCTCTCCCTTACCAAGGGAGTGCTCTACCACTGAGCTACTGCAGCGAAAACGTCTAGCCGCGTGAACCTGCCACAGCCGGGACGATGGTTCAAGACCATAGTTTGAACCGAGCAAGGGTTCAAGCGGGCATTGCGTTCTTTTCTGTGTCTTTCATCCGGCAGGAACGGCGGAACAATGCCGGCAGCGGCGTTCCAGGTTTGTTCGGCGGAACGAATCAGCTACAGTCTTCCAGGGGGAGGGCCGCAATCATGTCAAGCGTGACGTTTTCCGGGTGGGCGCAGCTCAAGGACGACCCTTTCGTTCTGCTCACGGCTTTCGCGGCGGCGGCCGTGCTGGCGTTCTTGCTGCTGATCGCGCTTACCGTGCGCCAGGGTATGCTCCGGGCGCGGGAGGAGCGGTTCCGGGCGGACCAGGCGCACGCCGCCGGCACGGAGCTGGCCGAGCTTAAAGGCCGCCTCGCGCAAATGACGGAGATCACCTCGCTCAGGCAAGAAGAGCTGGCCCGGACGCTGAACGGCCGGCTGGACAGCATCGGGCAAAATCTCGGCACAAACGTCGCGCAGATCACGGAGACTGCGGCGCAGCGCCAGGAGGAACTCGCGCGCGCCGTGAACGAGCGGCTGGACCGCGCCACCCAGCATTTCGGCGCAAGCGTTACCCAGATCGGCGAGATCACGGCGCAGCGCCAGGAGGAGCTGGCCCGCAGCCTCAACGAGCGCCTCGACCGTACCGCCCAGCATCTCGGCACCAGCGTGGAGGAAACCGGCCGCCGCACCTCGGACAATCTCGGCAAGCTCTACGAGCGGCTGGCCGCCATCGACGTGGCGCAACGGACCATCGCCGAACTTTCGGGCCAGATGGTCTCGCTCCAGGACGTTCTCGCCAACAAGCAGGCGCGCGGCGCCTTCGGCCAGCTCCGCATGGAGGTGATCGTCCAGGACGGGCTGCCCAAGGGCGCCTACAGCTTTCAGGCCACGCTCTCCAACGGCCGCCGCCCGGACTGCCTGATCCACCTGCCCTACGCGGCCGCCGGCATTGTCGTCGACGCCAAATTCCCGCTGGAGGGCTTCGAGGCGCTGCGCCAGGCGCAAGGCGAGGCCGCCCAGCGCGAGGCGCAAACCCGCGTCCAGCGCGATATCGGCAGGCACATCGACGACATCGCGGAGAAATACTTCATTCCCGGCGAGACCCAGGACACGGCCATGCTGTTCGTGCCCTCGGAGTCCGTCTATGCGGAGCTGCACGAAAACTTTCCGGGCATCATCCAGAAGGCGCACCGGGCGCGCATCGTCATCGTCTCGCCGAACATGCTGATGCTCGCGGTGCAGACCATGATGGCCATCCTCAAGGACGTGCGCATGCGCGAGCAGGCGGACGTGATCCAGCGCGAGGTTGGGCTGATGCTCAAGGATGTTGCCCAGCTCAAGGAGCGCGTGCAGGGACTGCAACGCCACTTCGCGCAGCTCGGGCCGGATGTGGAGAAAATCCTCGCGTCCACGGACAAGATCGCCAGCCGCGCCGGGCGTATCGAGGGCATCGAAGTGGAGGACCGGAAGGAGCCGCAAGACGCGCTGACCAGCGCCGCCGAATGAGCGTCCGGCCGGAGGGGGAATCGGGACAGAGCCGGCTGAAAAAGCAGAAAGGCGGGCGCTCACTTGTGCGCGATCAACCTTGAAACCGGACAAACCCGCATGATCGAGGCGGAAACCATCGACGCCGCCTCGACAATAAGGCTGCTGGAATCGCTCGAAGCGCCGCATCCGCTAATGGCGATGATCCATGTTTACCTGGACAATGCGCGCTATCGTCACGCCAAGCTTGTGTATGATTGGCTTGCCCAGCCGTTCCGAGGACGAAACGCCGAAGTGCCGCATTGCTCTAAGCGGCGGTCTGCGCATCTGGATCGGCGAGTTGCACGATACCCGCCATGATCTGGTTGAGCTGGAAGTTCTTGGGCGTGTAAATCGCCGCGACGCCGCATTCCTTCAATGCCGCCTCGTCCTCGGCGGGGATGATGCCGCCCACTACCACCGGAATGCCGCCAAGCCCGGCCGCGCGCATCCGCTCCATGATGTCGCGCGCAAGCGGCAGATGGCTGCCCGACAGGATCGAGAGCCCGACGACGTGCACGCTTTCTTCGAGTGCGGCGTTGACGATCTGCGCGGGCGTCAGCCGGATGCCCTCGTACACGACCTCCATGCCGCAGTCGCGCGCGCGTACGGCGATCTGCTCGGCGCCGTTGGAATGTCCGTCCAGGCCGGGTTTGCCGACCAGGAATTTGAGCCGCCGGCCGAGCTTGGCGGAAACGCGCTCAACTTGGCTACGGATCTGGGCCATCCCCTCGCCGCCGGTTTGGATCGCGGCGCGGGAAACGCCGGTTGGCGCGCGGTATTCGCCGAAAACCTGCCGCAAGGTGCCCGTCCATTCGCCGGTGGTAACGCCCGCCTTGGCGCAAGCGATGGAGGGCTCCATGATGTTGCGGCCTTCCTGGGCGGCGGCGCGAAGTTCGTTGAGGCTCGCTTCGGCGGCGGCGTTGTCCCGCGCTGCGCGCCAAGCCTTGAGCGCTTCGATCTGTTCGCGCTCGACCCCCTCCGGCACGGTCTGGACGCTACCTTCGCCGCCCGCCGATAGCGGCGATCGCTCGGTCTCCAGAAATTTGTTCACCCCCACGACGGTCTGCTCGCCGCTCTCGATCTTGCGCAACCGCGCGGCGTTGCTCTCCACCAAGCGCTGCTTCATATAGCTCGCCTCGACCGCCGCAATGGCGCCGCCCATCTCGTCGATGCGCTTGAGTTCCTCGCGGGCCTCTCGCTTCAGCTCCTCAACCTTGGCGTCGACGACATGGCTGCCGTCGAAAATGTCCCCGTATTCCAGAAGGTCGGTTTCGTAGGCGACGATCTGCTGCATGCGCAGCGACCATTGCTGGTCCCAGGGGCGCGGCA
>Ga0182021_10006453_pt1 | contig 13926 bp, 12 predicted proteins | sample 612E3MmetaG_FD_120493 | JGI IMG/M metagenome (GOLD analysis project Ga0182021, IMG submission 120493) | Permafrost microbial communities from Stordalen Mire, Sweden - 612E3M metaG (Illumina Assembly) | ecosystem: Environmental > Terrestrial > Soil > Wetlands > Permafrost | place: Sweden...
AGGGACAAGGGGGATAGGGACAAGGGGGATAGGGACAAGGGGGATAGGGACAAGGGGGATAGGGACAAGGGGGATAGGGACAAGGGGGAGGGCGAGAAAAAGGAGAGCCCGAAGGAACAGGGGAAATCGGAAGGCGGCTCCTCATCCGGGGATAAGCAGGGAAGCAAGGCAGGAGACAAGTCCACAGACAAGCCGGCAGACAAGTCCGGAGACAAGCCGGATGGCAAATCTGGTGAGTAATCCCCGGATGCTGCTCCCATGTCTCCCAAACGCAAGGGTCCCGCTTCACGGGACCCTTTTTTCAGGACACGACAAACATCCCTCCGCTGCCGCCAGAGCCCGAAGGAATCGCCCCCCCTCTCCCCCACACAGCGGAGCGGCCGGTTACTGGCCTGTGGCCGGCGGATCCTTCTCGGAAATTGATGCCACCGTGAGCATGTCGTCCTTCACGTTTCCCATCACCTCGACATACAGGTGATCGGTCCGCGATGAATGGTCGATCAAGTCTTTGGCCTTCGTGCTGCCGTCGGAATCGAACATGTAGTACTTCCCGTCGCTGACGAGGCCGTAGCCGCTGGCCGCGCATGCGTCGTTCAGCGCGCACTCCCTGGTGTGTGCGGCGGCCTTGTCCATCGGTGCATCCTTTTTCATCATTCCCTTTGCGCACATCGCATCGACGACATACCCGCTCATGGTCGCCTGCTTCGCGCTCCGGCCACCCTGGTTGTCCTCCTGGGCACACAGGGGCGCAACGAGAGCACAGACCAACACTGCAACGCCGATCAAACGCATGGAGCACCTCCGACGGTGATTGAGTAGTAAATGCGTAGCACCTGAGTACCCAACACTCGAGACGACGGAGGGGTTCCCTGCGGCGAGCAGATTTCGAGAGGGACAGGAGCCGCCCCCGAAAGAGGCGGGAAACGCGTCACGACTGATACCGGTCCAGCTTGAACTTTTCACCGAGATAGAGTTTTCTTGCCTCCGGGTCGTTTGCGAGCGATTCGGAGGTTCCGGATTTCAGGATCTGTCCTTCGAAGAGAAGATAGGCCCTGTCAGTGATCGAGAGGGTTTCATGAACGTTATGATCGGTGACAAGGACCCCGATGCCGCGCTGCCTCAGGTTCGCGACGATCTTCATGATCTCCTCCACGGCGATAGGATCGATCCCGGCAAACGGCTCGTCGAGCAGGATGAACTTCGGCTCGGTGGCCAGGGCCCGGGCTATTTCGGTCCGCCGCCGCTCCCCGCCGGAGAGCATGTAGCCCTTGCTCCTGGCGATGTGCGCGATATTGAAGTCCACCATCAGGCGCTCGCATCGTGAGTGCCGCTCGGAATCCGGGAGGCGCTGCATCTGCAGGACCGCGAGAATGTTTTCCTCCACGCTCAGCTTGCGGAAGATGGAGGCTTCCTGCGGAAGGTACCCTATGCCCAGCCGGGCCCTGCGGTACATGGCATGCCTGGTGATCTCGGTCTCGTCGAGGTAGACGCGCCCGTCGTCGGGGGTGATCATTCCCACGATCATGTAGAATGTGGTGGTCTTGCCCGCGCCGTTCGGACCCAGGAGGCCCACTACCTCCCCCTGCGCGACGTCGATGCTGACCCCGTTCACCACGGTGCGTTTTTTGTACCGCTTGATCAGGCTCTCAGAGCGTAGGATCATTCGCGGCTTTGCCGCGGCCGGCTCAGGCATGCATGTGCCCCATGGTCGTTACTCCACTGATACGGCGCCCGCAGCGCCGTGAAGCATCCGGGGGCGGTCGCCCCGCCACCGGGCCCCCGGTATGGCATACTGGTCTTCGCGGCGGTGCACGAGGTTTTCGGGATAGTACTGTCCCTCGACGCCCCCGGCGATCTTGATGGTCCGCAGAGCCCCCTCGTTGAACTGCATCACGATCCTGTCCCCGCTGATCTTGTTCAGCCCGTTCGAGGCGGTGTCATCGTAGAGGTGATACAGGCCGATCGCCCGCGTGTCGACTTCGATCCTCCTCAATGCGTGCTGCTCGAACGTCATCTGCATGGTTTCTCCCACCATCTGGTCGAACCGCCCCCGGTGCAGCGAGTCCCCCTCAGACACCGCAACCGCGCCACCCGTCACCAGCACACGGTGGAGCTTCCGGTGCAGCAGAAAGATGTGCATGGAATCGCCAGAGACCTGGGTGTGCTGGTACCAGACCACCGGCGAGCGCCGCAGAACCATGCTGTCCGCCTGCGAGAAAAACACGGCGTATCCCGAGCGCCCCCCCAGGTCGTGCCCCGCCATGCGCACGCTGTCCATCGCAACAAGTCGTCGCGCCGAGTCCCTGTAGGCTTCCATCACCAGGCTCCGGACCACAAGCGTGTCCGGGGGACCGCCACCGCCCGTGTCCACCTGGACGAGAACGGGGTTGATGGTCATCCTGCTGAACTGGAGGGGCTGGTCGTGCTCAAGCCGGCCGCCGGTGATGCTGAGCCGGTCTCCATCGGTCACAACACGCACGCGGCCCTCGGCGATCGACCTGCGCGTTGTGCGGAAATATGTCAGCGAGTCAGCGGTGATGACCGAAGCCGAATCGACAACGGTGACATCATCCCGGAAAAAACCCTGCCTCTGCTTCACCAGGTACTCGCCATACCGCGAGGTAAGGCGGACTTTCCCGTCGTCGAGGCTGACGCCGTCGAATGCCTCGGCGCGGCGCTCGTCGCGATGATAGACCGCCCGCGGCGACCGGAGGGTGGTCGACTCGTCACGGATCACGACATTGCCGTCCAGCTGCACGATGCCGGTTTGAAGGAACTGGATCGCGTGGTCGCAATCAATCCGGACGCTTTCCTGGCTGATGCTCACGTTGCCTATCAACTCCCGGGCTTCCTGTCCGCCGATCACGCGACCCACCAGGCTGTCGGCATAATGCAGCACAATGACCCTCGACTCCTGGGCCGGCGACCGGATCCAGGCCAGGGCGAGGATCGCCGCGGCAGCCGCCCATTGCCGTGTCATTCTTCTTCCTTTGTGACCGCGTGTCCCGTCACCCTGAAGATCCGGTAATTCTTGAGCCCCTGATCGCTCACCATCCCCGTCCCCATGATGTGCTCGGTGGGAGAAAGGATATCCACGTATGCATCTGTGTGGATCGACCGGCCGGAGTTCTTCCAGAACAGCTGTTCGGTCTTCAGGGTGGTGCCGCTGTCGGAGACCACGACGACATGATCGTAGGCCTCAAAATCCCGTGTAGCGTCATTCACCCTGCCGCTGCGTGCCGTCAGCAGCGAGGTGTGCTGCCCCTCGTCATTGAAAAAATCCACATGGATGCTGTCGCCGAGGAGGGTGTAGCGTGCTCCGGAGAAGACGGCGATGTGTCCGGCCCACAGGACGGCCTTCACACGTGCCGAGTCCGAGAACATGACGCGGCTCCGCCAGCTTTCCTGCGAAGGGATCTCGTTCTGGAGGGAAATCAATGACGGTTTGAGTTTCTCCTCGCACCCGGCAACGAGCAGGGCGACCAGTGCCGCCAGCAACACTCTTTTCATGCTGCGTCCTCGCCCCGCAGTCCGGCTTTGACGAGGTCGTGCAGGTGGATGACTCCCACCGGGACGCCGTCGTGTCCGACGACGATCATCTGGGTAATGCTGTATCGCTCCATTTCCTCCAGCACCGCTGCGGCAAGCGTCCCGGGCCGGATGATCTTCGGGGTTCGCGTCATGGCGGCAGAAGCCGGCACGGCGGAGATGTCGCGAGTCCGGTGGAGGAGCCTGCGCAGGTCGCCATCGGTGATGATCCCCTCCAGGGTGCCATCGTCTCGCACAACGCAGGTGCACCCTAGCCGCTTGGTGGTCATCTCCATGATCGCATCGGCCAGAGGGACTGTCCCTTTTACCCGGGGGATAGAGCTGCCCGCAACCATCAGCTCGTCCACCTTGAGCAGAAGCCGCTTCCCCAGCGTTCCTCCCGGATGGTATCTTGCAAACTCCTCTTCGGTGAACTGCCTGCGCTCCAGGAGAGCGATCGCCAGGGCGTCGCCGAGAACCAGCGCTGCGGTGGTCGACGAGGTGGGAGCGAGATCATGCGGGCATGCCTCCTCGTCCACCGAAGCGTCGAGGGTCACCGTAGCTTCCCGGGCGAGCGGCGAAGTCATGTTCCCCACCAGCGCGACGATCGGAACACCGAGGCGCTTGAAGACTGGCAGCAGCGTGCTCACCTCGGCGGTTGTCCCGCTCTTCGAGATGCAGATCACCGCGTCGTCATCGCGGAGGATGCCCAGGTCGCCGTGTGCCGCATCCGACGGATGCAGAAACACCGACGGGGTCCCCGTCGAGTTCATGGTTGCCACGACCTTGCGCGCGATGATGCCGGATTTCCCGACTCCCGTGATGATGACCCGGCCGGTGCAGCCCTCAAGCAGGTCGACTGCCCGCGCGAATTCCCCGTTGATCCTCTGCTCCATTTGCGCGACCGCCCGCGCCTCGATGCGTACCGTGCGCTTTCCGGCTTCGATGGCCTGTTCAATGTCGGTCATATGGTTCCCTTCTTGTCATCGCCTCCGCTTCCCGCGATGCCCGAGGATGAACTCGACGAATTCCCTGACCGCCCCGTCGCCGCCGGCGGCAGCGGTCACGAAATGCACCACCCTGCGCACTTCAGGCCTCGCGTTCTTCGGAGCGCCGGACAGACCCACCGTCCGGAGGAGCGGAATATCGAACAGGTCGTCCGCAAGGTAGGCGATCTCGGATTCGGCCAGGCGATATTTCTTCTGGATCTCCCGCATGGCGGCCACCTTGTCGTCGATGCCCTGGTGGACGTCCACGATCCCGAGAACCCGGGCCCTTGCGTTGACGATCGGGGTCTCCCGCCCGCTGATGATCCCGACACCGAGCCCCGCCTCCCTGGCCAGGACGATCCCGTAGCCATCGTGTGCGTGGAAGCGTTTGAGCTCCTGCCCGTCGGCGGAATAATAGAGACCGCCGTCGGTCATCACACCGTCCACGTCGAGGATCAGGAATTTGATGCGTGAGGCTCTGCGGACGGCTCGGCGTCGGTCAGGCATGGGAATGGACGGCGTCATCGACTGCCTTGACCTGCCGGAGCAGCATCTCCAAACGGTCGAGAGGAAGCTGGCTGGCGGCATCGCTGAGAGCGCGCGCCGGATCCGGGTGCACCTCCAGAAAGAGACCGTCGATGCCCGCCCCTGCGCCTGCACGCGCAATCGGGAAAATAAACTCCGGCTCTCCCCCGCTCCTCTCCCCCGCACTATCCCCGCCGGGGAGTTGAACGGAATGGGTCGCGTCAAGGATGACCGGATACCCGAGACCGCGCATGATGGAGAGGCCCCGGATATCGACGACAAGGTTGTGATAGCCGAAGGTCGTCCCCCGTTCGGTAAGCAGCACTCTCTGGTTGCCGGTCTCCTCCACTTTCGCTGCGGCGTACTTCATGTCACCAGGCGCAAGGAACTGTCCCTTCTTGATATTCACCACGCGCCCGGTCCTTCCCGCGGCCTGGAGGAGTTCCGTCTGCCGGCAAAGAAAGGCGGGGATCTGCAGCACGTCGGCGACCTGGGCGGCCGCAGCGGCTTCCGGTTCGGAATGGATATCGGTGATGACCGGCATGCCGAGGGTCTCGCGCACTTCACGCAATACTTCCAGCGCCTCGTCCATCCCTATTCCGGTGAATGCATGCCCGCTCGTGCGGTTGGCCTTCTTGTAGGAAGCCTTGAAGACCACCGGCACCCCGCAACGCCCTGCAACGGCCCGGACGGTCTCGGCCGTTCTGAGCGTCATATCGCGGCCCTCCACCACACACGGCCCTGCAAACAGGACGAGGGGGCGGCCGCCGCCGACTTGGATGGTCTGTATCGTTACAGGCGTCATCATCAATCGAATTTCGCCTTATGATACGAAAATCGCCTCAGACAGTCAAAGTCCCGGTTCCTTTACCTTCTGGCGGTTTTCAGGTATATTGAGGCACACCTTCGACAGCCCATGCAGCGCTCCGCCCGCGCGTACGCAAAGATCAATATCGGCCTCCTGATCCGCAATCGCAGGTCCGACGGGTTCCACGAAATCGAGACTGTCTTCCACAGGATTGACCTGTTCGATGACCTGCTGCTCGAGCCGTCGGACTCCATCACCGTCCGCTCCTCCTCCTCCGATGCGCCCTCGGATGAGACGAATCTGTGCCACCGGGCCGCCCGCCTTCTTCGCGGAGAGCTTGGGTGTTCCTTTGGTGTCTCGATCAGCCTTACGAAACGGATTCCGGCAGGGGCAGGGCTGGGCGGCGGCAGCAGCGATGCCGCCGCTGTGCTTCGCGAGCTTCCCGGACTCTGGGGTCGCAAGATCGATGAGCGAAGGCTCGACGCCATCGCGTCACAGCTCGGCTCCGATGTCTCCTTTTTCTTGCGCGACGGATCGGCCGTGGCCGCCGGGAGGGGGGAACAGCTGGAATACTTTCCGCTCAAAGTCCCCTATACCGTTCTGCTCTGCACCCCCGCAATTCACGTCTCCACGGCATGGGCGTACTCCGAAGTCCTCCCGGAGCCCGGCCGCGTTCTCCCGGGTCTGCGGGAGAGCGTCGTGGCGGGGATGAGAGAGCCGGCGCTCCTGCGCTCGACGGTCACCAACGACCTCGAAAAGCCCGTCTTCCGGCACTATCCTGAGATCGCGACGATCAAGGAAATGCTCCTGGAGCACGGGGCGATCTTTGCCCTGATGTCGGGAAGCGGGTCTTCCGTGTACGGCCTCTTTGATACCCAGCTCGCGGCGCATGCGGCCGGGAGGGAGATCGCCGCGGGCGGATGTTCGATAGCCTTTACCGCTCCCGGCTTTCAGCCGGAAACCGCCGGCACCTGAATGGGCGGAGGATCACTCCGCCGCAATCCGGACGCCAGGGTAACGCTGCCGGCGGGCACGGATGAACGTGTTCTTTCCCCGCTGCCGGGCGGCTTGCTTCTGCCGGAGTCGCTGAATACATTGAAGTGAACGACGACGATGCAGCCTTGACTCCATTCCGAGGGCTTCTTCTGCTCATGGTTGCCGCCTCCATCGGCACCCCCTCCCCCGCACGTTCACAGATCCGGGAGGATGCCGACACCGCGCGCGCCTCCCGTCCGCCGCTGCGATCCCGCACCGACACCACCGGGACCGATTCGCTCTTCCGGCTCTTCGTGCCTCCCCGCTTCGGCACGCTCGACCCCGCGCTGGACAGCACTCTCTTCATCCCGCGGTCGGATTTCCCCTGGCTCGACCACCGATCGGTGGCGGACCTCCTTCAATACCGGCCCGGGTTCGTTCTCCACGATCAGACGAGCATCGGCCAGTACACTTCGCCCACCATCGATGGTGTGGACTGGAGAGGCATCGCCTTCCTCTGGAACGGCAGGCCTCTGACCGACCCCGCTACCGGGATCTTCAATCCCTCGATGGCGGCCCCCGGTACGCTGGAACGGATTGAAGTGATCACCGGCCCGAGAGCCTTTCTCTACGGGATGAATGCCGCAGGGGCCGCGGTCAACCTGGTCACAAGGAACTACAACAGCAACCGTCCGTATACCAGGATTGAATATTCCGAGAGCGGCTATGGCTACGCGCAGAGCGAAGGGACGTATGCACAAAACGTGACACGCCGGATGAATGTGACTGCCGGCTTCCAGTTCCAGGGCACCGACGGCCGCTTCCTGAACAGTTTCCACGAAGCATGGAACATCTGGGGGAAAATCCGCTACGGCCTGAGCGAACGGCTCACCGTTACCCTGTCCGACTATTTCTCGAGCACCAATACGGGACTGAACGGCGGAGTCGACCCGGCGTTGTCACGCCTTGCATTCGACCCGATCCAGGCAACGGTGGTCAACCCGGACTCATACGAAAAAATCACGCGGCACGATCTCGACCTGACTGCTGTGGGGTCGTTCCTGCCTGATTCCGCCGGCATCACGACGCTGACCCTCTACTCCTCGTTCGACCTCCGTGAATACCGCGACGAGGAAGGATCGCCGACCCTGAACGGACGCACGGTCCAGCTGACAAACGGGGTCGTCCTTCGGTCCGATCACCGAAGCTCATGGATGGGAGCCCACTTCACCCAGACGCTGGCCCTCCCGTTGAACAACTTCCTGCTGGGAGCCGACGCAGAGCTGCTGCAGGTGATCGGAAGCCCGAACATCGGACGCCGCAGGCGCATGGTGGGATCGATCTGGGCCAAGGATGAGATCGACGTTGGTCCGGCGCTCCGCCTGGCTGTCTACGGACGCGCCGACGATGACCTCGGCTTGTCCCGCCCGGGCATCGGGGCCGACGCCCGGCTTGCCCTGCATTCCTCGCTCTCTCTCTTCGGAGGGCTCTCGGTCTCCTCCAGGGTCCCGAACTTCGTCGAATCGTACTGGACCGACAGCACAGTCTCGCGAAACGGTGAACTGCGCGCCGAGCGTCATACCGTGGGCGAGGCAGGATTGGAATGGACCCCGGGAGAGCGCACTTCCATAAGGCTCACGCTCTCGCACAGGCGCATCAGCGATGCGATCCTCATCCTCCCCTTGAACCAGGTTTCCATCTTCCCTTCCATGCTCTTCACCAACGGGGGAACGGTCAACATCACCGATGCCGACCTCTCGGTCTCCCTTCATGTCTGGCACCTGCAGCTCGAAGGGACGGGGACGTTCTTCCTCGACCGGACGGGCGGAACCGCCGCCGGCGACCTTCCGCGCCTCTGGCTGTACGGCGGGTTCTACATCCGCGACGAGTTCTTCAACGGAAGCCTCGACATCAAGGCAGGAGTGCGCGGGTGGTATCGCTCGGCGAACAGGGGGATGCTCTTCAATCCGGAAGTGCTCGCCTACGTGCCAAACAACACCACGGCTGGGCTCGGACAGGCATCGACAGTTGATTTTGTCCTGGAAGCGCATCTGGGGGACGCGTCGATCCATCTTATCTGGGAGAATCTGCCCAGCATCAGCTACTACGCCACGCCGTACTTCCCGGGTCTCGACCGTGAAGTCCGGTTCGGCGTCGCGTGGGAATTCTGGAACTGAACAGGAGACCAGCCATGAAACGCGTGGACCAGGTACTCGCGCTGCTTGATGAGGCGTATGCTGTGAAGGCATGGCACGGACCGAATTTCAAAGGTTCGATCCGCGGAGTGGATCCGGAAACAGCACGGTGGCGCCCGGCCCCGGGAAGGCACAACATCTGGGAAATCGTGGTGCATGCGGCCTACTGGAAGTATGCCGTGCGCCGGCGGCTGTCCCGGGAAAAGCGCGGCTCGTTCGCCCTGAAGGGAAGCAACTGGTTTCCGCGGGGCGAAGGGGGAGATGCCGCAGTATGGAAGGCCGATCTGGAGCTTCTGGATGAACAGCACCGCCTGCTGCGCGGGCAGGTGTCATTGCTCAAGGATGCCGACCTTGTCCGTCCGCTGGAAGGGAAGAACTACGGCACCCTATGGCTCGTAGAGGGGTGCGCACACCACGACATCTATCACGCGGGACAGATCCAGCTCCTGAAGAGGCTGGCACATCCAATGCCTGACTGATAGCACGCGGGAGCCCGGGCACGGGGGAGCCTGGCACTGGTCAGGAATGCTCCTTCAGACGCCGCGCGGCCGTTGTGCCGGCCTGGACCGTTCATGGTACCGTGAGAAGTACGGAAGGCGGTTTGCTGCCCCGAACCGGATGTGGCCCCTGCGGAAGCCCGAAGGACCGTTCACTGTCGCGGACCGGGGGTGAGCTCCGGAGAATCCCCGAGCGCGGCATGCCTCCCCGGCGGTACCCCCTCGCAGACGCTTTGGAGGATCCTGAGAGTCCTTGCCGCAGCTTCCTCCCAGGTAAAATGCGCGGCGTAGGCCCGCGCTCGTTCCCCCATCTCTTCCCTGGCTCCGGTGTTGCCCAGCATGCTGATGGAGCAGCGGGCAAGCGCTTTCCGGTCACCATAGGGAAAAAGCAGGCCGGTTACCCCTTCCTGCACAGCATCCCGCAGGCCCGGCACATCGCTGGCGATGGCAGGCGTGCCGCATGCATTCGCCTCCGTCACAGTAAGGCCCCATCCCTCCTTCGATGACGGCATAACCATGCACCACATCTGCTGCAAGCGCCGCACCTTTTCGTCTTCGGCCACGTACCCCGTGAACTCCACCTCCCCACCGAGCCCCAGGACCGACGCCATCCGCTCCAGCCTTGGCCGGTCATCTCCCTCGCCCACCACCATCAGCCTCGCGCCGGGAATCGCCGCCCGCACCTCAGGCATGGCTTCGATCAGGTGATCGATGCTCTTGTAGCGCTTGATCCGGCCCACGTAGCCAAGTGTCGGCACCGGGCATCTGGCCGTTCCCGCAGGCCTGAACACTTCATGGTCCACGGCAAGAGGAACGATGCAGAGGTTTTCCGCGGGGAAACCGCGAGAGAGCATCTCGGATCGCGTGCTCGGGGAGACCGCCATGAAGGGAATGCCGCGGCGATGGTACAGCGCCAGGGCCGCGCGCTCCATTGCGTAGACGTATGATGCCGAGAGGGGATCCAGTTCATGAAAGATGCTGCCGCCGAACAGGTGGTGGACCAGCCCGCAGATGCGCTCCCGGACATACAGCGGGGTGAAGAACGGGATCTTGTTCATGTCGTCCACCACGACGTCGAATCCTTCGTGGCGGAGACGCCGGAAGTAGATGAGGGGAACGAGGTAGTTGAACAGCATGCGGCCTCCCCTCCGCACCACGCGGATGCCGTCCAGCATCTCTTCCCTCGGAGCCCCGTCGAAGCCGGAGCAGACCAGGGTCACACTATGGCCGGCGGCGGCAATCCGGGAGAAGACCTCCCGGAACTGCACCTCCGCCCCGCCCGCGAGGGGATTGCGGGGGTCCTGCCAGTTCATCACAAGGATCTTCATGCTCCCCCGATGCGGCTAGTGAGCCGAAACCCTTCCGGCCGAGGTGTCGACAGAGGGGCTCATCAGGTGCTGCTCGACCTGGGCAACGCGGGCCTTCAGGCCTGCGTCGTTCGGGTACATGCCCTGGAGAGTCTTCAGGAGATCGAGCGTCTTCGCGTACTCCTTCCGGATCTCGTACACTCCGAGCAGAACCCGGAATGGATTGTAGTAGCCGTTCATGTTGTACTGTCCCGCATCAATCATCCTCCTGAGCTGAGGCTCGAGTTCCGTCACCAGCGTATCGAATTTGTCTTCCCTGCCGACCCGGTGGTAGAACATTGCCAGGTCCGACTTCAGATCCCATCCCATGGCCACCTTCGAACGCGGGACCAGTCCCTCCATCCGGTCGAGGACGGCGATGGACCTCGGGTAGTTGATCTCGACGTTCGCATAGTAGTTCGCCAGCTTCACGAAGGAAAAGCGGAGGTTGATCATCAGGCGTTCGACGTTCTCATCGAAGGAGACATGCGGGTCGCTCAGGCCCCGGAACTTATAGCCGTACTGGGGCGTCTTCGAGAACCCCGAGGGCTCGTCGAAGAGATTCGATCTGAGGATGGCAGGGTCGATGCCGGCTTCTTCGTGATTGACACGCCGCGGCTCCAGTTTGTAGGCCAGCCCGTGGAACCAGAGATAGTCGTCGAGCCCGATCCGGCTGTCCGGGGCGCAGGTGACGGCGAAGTAGATCGGACGCTTCCATTGGGCTGTCTGGACGATGTTCAGCACGATCAGGTCCTGCACCCTGATGGCGCGGGTGTCTCCGTACTGCAGCGTCGGCTGCATCGTGAAGTCGATGCCCCCCTTCCGGATTGCTCCGGTGTCGGTCACGCCGAATTCCTTGAAGACATCCCGGGGGACCGGCAGCGTGACCGTACGGGCCCGCCAGAGCGTGGGCTGGATCTGCTCGATGCGCTGGTCCGAGAGGGAAATGGGCACCGCCTGAGCCTCGGGGTAGTACGGCTTGTTCTTCATCTGCTGGATGTACCATGAGGTGTTCACCAGGCTCAGGTTCACGATCCTGACGTCGCGCCTCACCCCCTCCACGTCCTGCAGGTACCAGAGCGGGAAAGTGTCGTTGTCGCCGTTGGTGAACAGGATGGCGTTTTCCGAGCAGGTCTGCAGCATGTTATAGGAATAGTCCCAGGCGACGAAGTTGCCCGACCTGTCGTGGTCGCGCCAGTTCATGCGCAAGAGGCTCCCGGGCACCGCAAGCAGGCAGAGCCCCACAATCAGGAACGAGCCCGCCCCCTGCAGGGGCACGCTGCCCGTCGCCCGCTCCAGGAGCGCCACCAGCTCGTATACTCCGTACGCGATCCACGTGGAGAACACCAGGTAGGCGCCCACGTAGAAGTAATCGCGTTCCCGCGGCTGGGGCTCCTGCTGGTTCTGGTAGAGCGCCAGGACGGGTCCCAGGATGATGAACATCGATGCAAACACCAGGCCCATTTTCCAGTCCCTCCGGAACTGGGCATAGATCCCGAGAAGCCCGAGGAAGAAGGGGATCCCGAGGGTCCCCTTCCAGCCCACACCGGAATCCTGGGCTTCTCCGGCGGAGCCGACATAGTTCCAGAGGAGATAACGGACGAACATGTGGTCAAGCTGGTAGCGGACCATGTAGTCCATGTCGCTGCTGTACTTGGTGTACATCTCCTGCTGGTGGGCCTCCTGGCTCCAGCGGCGCGGCAGGAAGAGCGGGGCGTTCCCGTACTGCTCGCGTCCGAGGTACGCGGTGAGGCGGGCGAGGTTGCTCGGATCGTTTTCGTTCATCGGCGGGTGTTCGTTCGCGCGGATGAGGACGGTCGTGTAGGTGGTGTACCCGAGGAGGATCAGCACCATGGAAGCCAGCGCAATGTGCGCCACCTTCTGGCGTCTGACGTAGGTGGTGTAGACGCCGTAGCATGCGGCGGCAATGATGATCCAGGGTATCCAGGCGATCACCTCGCTTTTCTTCCCGTTGAACTCGCCGTCCATCAGCCCGGGAAGGAACTTCACGATGCCCGGATAGACCACAAAGAACGTCCCGAGCGCGATGGCCGTGAAGGTGGCGAACGAGACGAGCGTGAACTCGTACCTGCGGAAATAGATGATCATCAGCACCGGGAAGATCACCAGGAGGGAGAGAAGGTGGACTCCTAGGGAGAGACCGATAAGGTACGCAATCATGAGGATGTACTTCTCGTTCCCCGGTTCGTCAGCATGGTGGCGCCAGCGCATCGCAAGCCAGATCACCGCCGTGAGGAAGAACATGCTCGCGCCGTAGACTTCCGCCTCGATCGAGTTGTCCCAGTATGTGGTGCCGAAGGCGATCGAAAGGGCGCCGATCACGGCAGCCCCGTAATACCCTGTCTTCCCGGCAGCGGAGACGGGTGTGTCCTGAACGCTGCGAAACAGCTCGACGATCACGAGGTAGAAGAACATGATGCCCAGAGCGCTGAGGACCGCGGAGAACGCATGGGCGCGGACGGCGATGTCCGCCGCAAATGGGATCATCATCGCGATGCGCGCACCCAGCAGGAAGAGCGGAGAGCCCGGAGGGTGCGGCACCTGGAGCATCTGCGCCGCGGCGATGAACTCGCCGACATCCCAGAACACCACGGTCGGGGATAGCGTCAGCAGGTAAACCCCGAGCGCGGCGGCAAATACACATGCGGCAACAATGCGGTTAATGCGGATGTGATCCATGGGTTCCTCAAAATGAAGGGATCGCGTGATCTGCGATGGGAGCGATCAATGCGGAAAAACAGACAAGCCCTGCAAATATAGGCGAAATCGAGCAGAGTTTCAAGGCTCGCAAGGCTCGGGGTCCGGTGGGACGTGTCTCATCTGCTCCACACCGGGATCGGATGCCTCCATCGGCTTCCGGGGCGCAGGGGTACAGGATGGACAGGGAGAATCGAGCGATGGCGGTGCATGACTGGAAGAGGTGCGGGCGCAGCGCATTGCAAGGACGAAGAGGGACCGCGGCCGCGCCGGTCAGGGCATCAGGCGGCCGGCGATCTCATCGCAGAGCAGGTAACCCCGGTCGGTGAGACGGAGGATCCCGTC
>Ga0182021_10006454_pt1 | contig 13926 bp, 15 predicted proteins | sample 612E3MmetaG_FD_120493 | JGI IMG/M metagenome (GOLD analysis project Ga0182021, IMG submission 120493) | Permafrost microbial communities from Stordalen Mire, Sweden - 612E3M metaG (Illumina Assembly) | ecosystem: Environmental > Terrestrial > Soil > Wetlands > Permafrost | place: Sweden...
ACCGACCCGTCCCGTGCGCAGTGGACGATCGACCCCGACGCACGGCAGGCCGTGGCCGATGCGGGACTGCTGGACCGCGTACTGGCCAACATTGTCGAGAACGCGTTGCGGTACCAGCCGGCTGAGGCCCCGATCGCCGTCACCGCTAGCCGCGTCGCGAACCGCGTCGAGGTCCGGATCATCGACAACGGGCCGGGCGTGGGCTCCGAACAGCTCGAGCGGATCTTCCAGCCGTTCCAACAGCAAGGCGACGTGCAGAACGCCGACGGGGTGGGTCTCGGGCTGGCCGTTGCCCGAGGATTCTCCGAGGCGATGGGTGGCGAGGTCTCGGCGGAGAACACACCCGGCGGCGGCCTCACGCTGGTCATCGAGCTCCCCGCAGCGGACGCCTGGACTCCGCCCGTCGCCAAGGAGGGGGCATGAGCCGCATCCTGCTCGTGGATGACGACCCGACGCTGCGGCGCACGTTGCAGCTCAACCTCAAGGCGCGCGGGCACGAGGTGACGACGGCTGCGACCGGTACGGAGGCGCTGCGCGGAGCCCTGTCCACCGAGCCCGAGCTGATCATCCTCGACCTCGGACTGCCGGACATCGACGGCATCGAGGTGCTGCTCCAGCTGCGCGGGGACCTGAAAGCGCCCGTGATCGTGTTGTCGGCTCGCCGGGAGGCCCACGACAAGGTGCTCGCGCTCGACATCGGCGCGATCGACTACGTCACCAAGCCGTTCAGCATGGACGAGCTGATGGCGAGGGTTCGGGCGGCGTTGCGCAGGTCGGGCCCGGACGAGGAGGCCGTCCCCACGCTCACAGGGGCCGGGTTGGTCCTCGACTTCGCCAACAACCACGCGAGCCGCGATGGCGAGGACGTCCACCTGACCCCGACGGAATGGCGGGTATTGGCCGAGCTCGCCAAGAACCTCGGCAAGGTGGTCAGCCACGAGAACCTGCTCCGCGCCGCCTGGGGGCCCAACTACGGGCGCGAACGCCACTACCTCCGCGTCTTCGCGAGCCAGATCCGTCGCAAGATCGAGGCCGACCCCACCCGGCCCCAGCACCTCATCAACGAGCCGGGCCTCGGGTACAGGCTGGTCGTCTAGCTCCCACGGGAGTGGCGACGGACACCAGCACCCCTCTCGGGCACCCGCACACCCCTTCGAGCTCCCGCACAACCCCTCGGACTCCCGCACAACCCCTCGGACCACGATTCCGCGCCACAAGGGTTGTGCGCCTCGGGGCGGGGGGGGGGCTCTCTTGACAGGTCACACCGTCCTGCTCCAACCTGACATCTGAGCAGATGTTCAGATGAGCGGGGTGACGATGTCCGACGTGACTGGCTTGGATGGGTGTGCCCTCGAGTGCGTACACCCCGACAAGGTCGCGCTGGTCGTCGCCAACACCCCGGACGCGAGCGAGCTGTCGCGCGTGACGGGCGTGTTCAAGCTGCTGGGCGATCCGACGCGAGTACGGCTGCTGTACGCACTGCTCGAGGCCGGCGAGCTGTGCGTCTGCGACCTCGCGGCATCGACCGGGACCATGGAGACGACCGTGTCGCAGGCGTTGCGGCTGCTCCGGGCCTCGGGCGTGGTCACCGGGCGCCGCCAGGGGCGCAACGTGTTCTACCGGCTCTCCGACGCCCACATCCGGATGCTTCTCGACGTGACCCGGGAGCACGCCCTCCATGCCGCAGCCCCTGTCGCGGTGAGGAGCGCGGTCTGATGAGCCACGCCCTGAGCGATGTCGGCGCCCCGACTCCGGAGCGCCGGAGGTCATTGGGCCGACGGGCCCAGCTCCTCGCTGGGGCGTCGGTGCTGTACAACCTGCTGGAGGGCGTCATCGCCATCGCGGCCGGCACCATCGCCACCTCCAGCGCGCTGATCAGCTTCGGCCTCGACTCGGCGGTCGAGGTGGCGAGCGGGCTCATCATCCTGTGGCAGTTCCGGCACCCACTCCCGGAGTCCCGCGAGCAGCGAGCGCGCCGGCTGATCGCCGTCCTGTTCTTCGCGCTGGCCGCGTACGTGGCGTACGAATCGGTCAGCACGCTCGTGTCCGGTCACCACGCCGAGGTCTCGGTCGTGGGAATTGCGCTTGCCTGCGTGTCGGTCGTCGTGATGCCGCTGCTCTCGTGGGGCCAGCGTCGTACGGGTCGCCAGCTCAGCTCAGGAGCCGTCGTCGCCGACAGCGCGCAGACGCTCCTGTGCACGTACCTGTCAGCCGTTCTGCTTGTCGGCCTTCTGGGGAACGCACTGTTCGGCTGGTGGTGGCTGGATCCGATCGCCGCCCTCGCCATCGCCGCTGTCGCCGTGCGCGAGGGGATCGAGGCGTGGCGCGGGGACGACTGCTGAGGTCAGTGGCCTCGCTGACCAGCTGACCAGCTGGCCCGTGTCGGTCAGACGTGCCACCTCACGCAGGATCACGTGGGCTCTGTGACGAGCGGCGAAGAATGGCGAACGCGTCGTCCGGACCGCCCCAGCCGTCCGCCACGCCGTCGACCTCAGGTGTTTCGGGGCGAGGAGAACTCACTCCTGTCATGACCGGGCGGCACGGTTCGCGGGTATGAGGTCTGTACGCACTGTGTACGCCCGGGGATACACAGAGCCAGGTGTGCCGGTTGAGAAACCAGCCGGCACACCGACACCTCAACGCGATGTGCCCGGGAGCGTCGCAGAGCGCAGATCACACGTGGCTCAGCACGTACAGCGCCAGCGCCCCGACGATCGCCAGCGCCGCGTACAAGGAGCCCTTCCACGGGGTGCCGACGGAGGTCTCCCGCGTGAGCCGCCGGTTGATGACGCCGAGTCCCGCGCAGAACACAAGGCCCATGGCGGCCAAGGCGTACGTGGCGACGTCCGCCTGGATCACCGCGGTGACCCCGGCGGTGACCAGAGCCAGACCACCGGCGAGGAATCCCAGGCCCAGCGCCCGGGTCAGCGCGAGGGCCACGGACTGCTCACCCGGCGATGCGTCGTCCCAGGTCCGGCCGGTGGCCGCCTGATGGAACGGGAGAAGGCGCTTGGCCGTCAGCCCGTTCCGCGCCATCGTCAACGCAACGAGTCCCACGAGGACAAGGACAACTGCCGCGGCAACCCGCAGGACGACCATGGCTCATCCTCCCAGCGCGGTCGGCGGCGCGAGGACGAATCCCGCGCGAACCTCAGGAGCGGATCTCCAGCATCGTGCAGCCCGCCTCGGTGCGGTACGGGCCGTGGGGCATCCCGATCGGGCGGGACGCGTACTCCCCCGCATGGAACGTACGGCCGAGGGTGAGGTCGGTGAGGTCACCGTCGAGCAGGTACACCTCTTCCACGTACTCGTGCCGGATCACCCCCGCCGGGGTGGTGTCGAGGCCGGGTTCCCACCGTGCCAAGCGGGTGAGGATCGCACCCTCGCCCTGACTGAGAACCTTCTCCGTCACCCCGCCTGCACCCGGCGCCACGGTCCAGTCGAGGTCGGCGGTGTCGAAGAACTCGTGCTCCTGTTTCACGACCCCGAGCATGCCAGCAGATCCCGGATGAGCGCGATCAACGTTACGGGCCGGGCGTGGGGCCCCCCGACTAGGGTCGGCGCATGTTCTACACAGTGCCGCCGCAGAACGGCCGTCGATTCATCGTCACCGGAGCGAACAGCGGCACCGGCCGCGAGGCAGCCAGGCGGCTCGCGTTGGCGGGCGCCGAGGTCGTCCTCGCCGTACGGTCGCTCGAGAAGGGCGAGGTGGCCAAGGCCGCGATCCTGCAGGAGGCCCCCGGCGCGGCGCTGGACGTGCGGCACCTGGACCTGGCCGCCCTGGCGTCGGTGCGGGAGTTCGCCGCCGGTGTCGTCGCCGACGGTCGCCCCGTGGACGTGCTGGTCAACAACGCGGGCGTCATGATCCCGCCCCGGCGCTTCGAGACGGCGGACGGGTTCGAGCTGCAGCTCGGTACGAACTTCATCGGCCCGTACGTGCTCACGACCCTGCTCCTGCCCGTGCTGCTGCGCACGCCGGGTGCCCGCGTCGCGACGATGTCCAGCATGGTCGCGAACTTCGGGACGATCGACTTCGACGACCTCAACTGGGTCAGCCGCCGCTACTCGGCGATGTTCGCGTACGCGCAGTCCAAGCTCGCGGACCTCATGCTCGGTCGGCACCTGGCCGAGGTGGCGAAAGAGAAGGGCTGGGACCTGCTCAGCACGATCGCCCACCCGGGCTACACGCGGACGAACCTGCAGACGGCCGGCCGCAACCTCGGGCGGGACGCGAGCGACCAGCTCCCGCCCGTACGTCGCACGATCATGCCGTCGCAGACCCCCGAGATCGGCGCTGAGCCTCTGCTGTTCGCGGCGACCTCCCCGGACGCGAAGCAGGGCGCCTACTACGGCCCCAGCCGCCTCGGTGTCGTCGGCCCCACCCACGAGGCGACGATCCCCCGCTCGGGCCGTTCGCTGGACGTGGCGGCTTGTCTGTGGGACGCGGCGGAGAAGCTGGAGTTCGGTGTCGAGGACGCCGGCCCCTTCTTCCACGGGACGAAGGTCGACCTGGGTGTGGGAGACACGCTGGCGCCCGGCTTCAGCTCCAACTTCGGCGAGGGCAAGCAGGCGAACTTCGTCTACCTCACCGGGACCCTCGACGCGGCGATCTGGGGTGCCGAGCTGGCACAGGGCGACGGTCCGGGCCGGATCTACCGCGTGGAGCCGACGGGGCCCATCGAGAACGACCCCAACCTCACCAACGTGCGCTTCCCCGGCAACGCGACCCGCTCGTACCGCACCCGTGAGCCTCTGCGCGTCGTCGACGAGGTGACCGACTGGAAAGGTCACGCCCCCGAGGTGCTCCAGGACATGTTGAACGGCATCGCGAAGATGGCGAAGCAGGGCGTCGAGGCGATCAACGACTGACCGACCCATCGCGTCGCCGGGCGGCTGACCCGTCGCCGACGTCCGGAACCGTCATACCTTGTCCGCGCGGATGAAGGCGCTGGCGAAGGCGCCCTCGAGGGCCGCGATCGCGTCGGCCGGGCTCGTACCGTCAGGCAGGCTTCCCGCCGGGAGTGTGCAGGCCAGGCCTTCGAGGTCTTCGCGCGTATACATCCGGGTGACCTGGACGCTCGGGTCGGAGAACCCGGCCGCCTCGAGCTTGGCGAGGTAGTCGCTGTCCACGAGCGCGCCGGCGATGCAGCCGGTCCACAGGCCCACGAGCGAGACGTACTCGGCGGGCAGCGGACGGAGCAGGACGATGTCCGAGACGGCGAAGTGGCCGCCCGGGCGCAGGACGCGGTACGCCTCGTGCAGGACGGCGTCCTTGTCGGTCGACAGGTTGATCACGCAGTTGGAGATCACGACGTCGACGCTGGCATCGGCGAGGGGTACGTCCTCGATCGTGCCCTTGATGAACGTGGCGTTGGTGATCCCCGCCTCCGCCCGGTGGCGTTCGGCGAGCTCGAGCATCTCGTCGGTCATGTCGAGGCCGTAGGCAGTACCCCCGGGGGCGACCCGCCGGGCCGACAGCAGCACGTCCAGGCCGCCGCCGGAACCCAGGTCGAGGACGTCCTGGCCGGGGAGCAGCTGGGTCAGCGCGGTCGGGTTGCCGCAGCCGAGCGAGGCGGCGAGCGCTCCGGCGAAGGGTGTCTCGGTCTCGTCGTACAGCCCTGAGCTCACGGGGTCGCTGGAGGAGTCCCCGCATCCGCAGGAGCTGCCGCAACAGCTGGTGTCGGCGAGCTCGAGGGACTGCCGGGCGGCGCTGGCGTAGCGCTCGCGGACGGCTTCACGGATCTCAATCTGGTCGGTCACGGTGGCTCCTCTGAATCGATGTTCGTCGAAACAGGATCTTCCACCCTGTTTCGATGTGTGTCAAGATAGGGGGGTGGCAATTGAGCTGACCGTGCGTCCCGTCGGAGAGTGCTGTGGGCTGGCGACAGTCCCGATGGGCGAGGCCGACGCGGCGCGCATCGCGCCGATGTTCAAGGCGCTGGGCGACCCTGTGCGGCTGCGGCTGGCGGCCATGATCGCCGCGCACAGCGAGATCTGCGTCTGCGACCTGACCCCGCACTTCGCCGTCTCGGGTGCGACGATCAGCCACCACCTCAAGGTCCTCCGGGAGGCGGGTCTGGTCGACTGCGAGCGGCGCGGCACGTGGGTGCACTACTGGGTCAAACCCGAAGCGCTGCAGTCCCTGAGTGCCCTGCTCCAATCCGTACCGGCCTGACACGGCGACACCGCTGCAGCGCCCGTCGCGTGGCTAGGGTCCGTGCCGTCGGGCCGACCCGTGGCCGAGCTCCCAGCGCGAGGATCGATGGATGGGACCAGCCAGCCGGAAGCGAGGCACGTCGACGGCATCTACTACGCCGCGTAGTTAAGGCCAGTTAATGGCTCGGACAAGGTGTGGGTCAGGTCCTGCGTTCGCAAGACAAGAGGCGCGTCCGGTGGGAGAGTGCACTCGTACAGATTGTCCAAACTTCAACGAAGACAGAAGGCCACGGCCATGGACGAGAGCCCATCCACCTCCCCGACAGACTCCAAGCATCCCCTCATCGACGGCCTCAACGGTCTGATGATCGAGAAGGTCCCAAGCTACGGCAACAAGTTCCTGTACTCGCTGGGATTCCTGTCCATGATCTCGTTCCTGGTGCTCATCGCCACGGGTCTGTTCATGGTCTTCTTCGGCCCCAACTGGTGGCTGACCACCCGCACAGGCGGGTACATGCGCAGCGTCCACCTGTGGTCGACGCAGGCGTTCGTGCTTTTCATGATCCTTCACCTGCTGATCGTCTTCTTCACGTCCGGCTTCCGTAAGCCGCGCCGCCTCACGTGGGTGCTCGGCGTCCTCATGCTGTTCGTGGTGCTCGCCGAGACCGAGTTCGGCTACATCCTCCGCGGCGACTTCTCGTCCCAGTGGCGAGCCCTCCAAGGTGCTGACTTCTACAACGGCACCGGCGCGGGCAGCTGGATCAACCCGCTCAACTATGCGCAGGTGTACGGGATCCACATCGCGCTGGTTCCCTTTGCACTGCTGGGACTTGTGGGACTGCACTACCTGCTCGTACGGGTCCTGGGCATCGCGAAGCCGTACCGCAAGGACGTCGTCGCACCCACCGTGAAGGCGAACCACAAGCTCCTCTTCATCCGTGGTGGCGTGCTCCTCATCCTGCTGCTCCTCCTCGCCGTGATCCTGCCGTCCCCGTACCTGTCGCCGGTGACGATCCAGACCATCGCCAAGGAGGACCCGAACCTCATGGCCGCGACGTTGGTCAACGAGTTCAGTGGCGCCTCGGACACGGCCGGCTACATGGACAACATCGACCCGTACACGTTCGACTCGCGCGTCGTGTTCGTCGACACTCCGTACTCGCAGCTCCTGGCGGCTCAGCCCGGCGCGACGGACGCGATGGCGGCCTTCAACGCGTTGTCTGCGGATGACCAGACGGCCGCGCTGAAGGCGCTCAGCGACTACTACGGCAGCACCGACCCCGATCCGAACGCCGTCCCGAAGGGTCCGGCGACCGATGTGGTCACCGCTCTGACGAGCATGGCAGCCGCGGGGCTGTACGAGCCGGCGTTGCTCTCGACCAACGTCGGGCTCAAGAACGCCAGCACGGCCACGTTCGCCGACCGCTTCCTGGCCGACACCGGGGCGTTGGAGGAGCAGGCCACGCAGCTCGGCATCACCACCGAGCAGTACGGCATGATCCGCGAGGAGACCGGAAACGCACCGGGCGCCTGGTGGCTCTCCCCGATCGGCCTGCTCAACCACACGGTGCTCGTGAACGACGACAACGGCGACCGTGACGGCGCGATCATCTTCGGATCGCTGCTGATCACGATGCTCGCGTTCCCGTTCATCCCGTGGGTGAACCGGCTCCCCGACGTCCTCAAGGTCCACGCGCTCGTGTGGCGCAAGGAGCGCCTGGCCGGCAAGCAGGCCGTGGCGCAGGGCGAGGATGTGAACGCTCCGGTCTAGCCCATACCGAAGCGAACCGAGCTCTGGCCCCAGCCCGCGTGATCCCGTCACCGCGAGCTGGGGCCAGATGCTTGTCCGGCAGGGGAGAGCCCGGCGCGCGGCTTTGGCTGTTTCGTTGGGCAACACGCGCGTCGGCCAAAGACCGCAACAAGACGGCCGAAACCCGTCGACGGACGGCACCCGGCGCCAGGCGTCGGGACGCCCAGCTACTCGGCGGCGACTCGCGCCCCGGGACTCCCTGGTCCTCGTCGGTTCGGCGTGCCAGTCTTGCCCGATGGCTGACATGACGATCCCGTCGCCCCATGGCGACCTCACCGCGTACGTGGCGACACCCGCGGGACCCGGCCCTTTCCCCGGGGTCGTCGTCGTCCATGACGCGTTCGGGCTGGGTGCCGAGGTCCGCGCCCAGGCCGACTGGCTGGCGGACGCGGGCTATCTCGCGATCGTGCCCGACCTGTTCCGAGGCCGCAGCCGCATGGCGTGCATGGTCTCGATCATGCGGGACGCCCGGGACCACACCGGGCCGACGTTCGACGACCTCGAAGCGACCAGGGCCTGGCTCACGCAGCAGCCCGAGTGCACCGGGACGGTCGGCGTGATCGGCTTCTGCATGGGCGGCGGGCTGGCGCTCATCCTCGCCCCGAGCGGTGGGTATGCCGCGTCCAGCGTCAACTACGGCACGGCCGGCAAGGACGTGTACTCGGCAGGCTTCCTCAGGACGGCCTGCCCGATCGTCGGCAGCTTCGGGGCCAAGGACCGCTCCCTGCGTGGCGCCGCCGCGCGCCTCGAGAGCGCGCTCACCGAGGTTGGGGTCGACCACGACGTGAAGGAGTACAGCAGCGCGGGACACGCGTTCCTCAACGACCGTGCCGGTGTGGGCGAACACACCCCGGCCCTCTTCGCCGTCATGGGACCGATCATGCACAACGGGTACGTACCCGAGGCGGCGACGGACGCGCGTGCGCGCATCCTGGCCTTCTTCAGCCGGCACCTCGCGTCATGAGCGGTCGGATCGTGGTTCTTGGAGCGACGGGATACACGGGCGGCCTGACCGCTCGGGCGCTGGTCGACAGCGGTGCGGAACCCGTGCTCGCGGCCCGGTCGCCTGAGCGACTGGCCACGCTCGCCGACGAGCTCGGTGGGTTGGAGACCCAGGTCGCCGACGTCAGCGACCCGGCGACGGTACGTGCGCTGGTGGAGCGCGGCGACGTCCTCATCAGCACGGTGGGGCCGTTCGCCCGCTGGGGCGAGAGCGCGATCGAGGCGGCCATCGCGACTGGCGCGACCTACTTCGACACGACCGGCGAGCCCGCGTTCATCCGGAGGGTCTTCGAGCAGTACGGACCCGCCGCGGCCCGCGAAGGGACTGCTCTGCTCACGGCGTTCGGCTTCGACTTCGTACCCGGCAACCTCGCGGCCGAACTGGTTCTTCGCGCCGCCGGCCCGGACGCGACCCGGCTCGAGGTCGGCTACTTCAGCCGCGGGTCGTCGTCGGGAATCAGCGGCGGCACCAAGGCCAGCACGGCGGGCGCCATCCTCGAGCCGTCCTTCGCCGTGCGCGGCGGACGTCTGCGCCGCGAGCGCACCGGAGCCCGGGTTCGCCGCTTCACGCTCGACGACGGACGCGTCCTTCAGGGGATCAGCGTCGGAGGCTCCGAGCACTTCGCCGTACACAGCCTGCATCCACAGCTCCGCGACATCGACGTACTGCTCGGTCGCCCCGGGTTCGGGGCGAGGCTGACTCCGGCGCTGACCGCCGTACTGTCCGTGGCGACGAAGGTTCCGGGCCTCGGGCCGAAGCTCTACGCGGCCCTCGGGTCGGAGGGGTCGACCGGCGGGCCCGACGCCGAGTCCCGCACACGCTCCCTCTCGCTGATCGTGGCGGAGTCGCGGTCCGCCTCCGGAGGGCTCATCCACCGGGTCGAGATGAACGGCCCCAACGGCTACGACTTCACTGCCCGGATCCTGGCCTGGGCCTCCGTGGCGGCGAGTCGGGGCGCGATCACCCAGAGCGGCGCTCTTGGACCGGTGGCCGCCTTCGGCCTTGACGCGCTCCGTGCAGCCGCGGAGGACGCCGGCCTCGCGCAGGCGTGACCAGCACCGTCACCAAGGGATGGTCGCGTTCTCCCAGCGCGTGAACGTACCGGTGGGACCGTCGGGGCCGAGGAGCGCCACCCGTACGACCTCGCGGGATCCCTCCTCCACCGACTGCGTGCCTTCGTAGCCGTTCAGGTTGGTCCGGGTGAACCCAGGAGAGCACAGGTTGACCTTGATGTCGGTCGACTCGAGCTCCACCATCATGGCCAGCGTCATGGCGTTGAGGCCGGCCTTGGAGGCCGCATAGCCCGGGCCGAACATCCAGTGTGTGGGGTTGGCGGGATCGGCGTTCGCGGTCAGCGAGCCGACACCGCTCGAGACGTTGACGATCCGGGCATCCGACGACTCGCGGAGCAACGGGAGCATCGCCTGGTAGACGGCGAGCACGCCGAACACGTTGGTCTCCCAGATGGCGCGGACCTCGTCGAGCGACGAGTTGCTGGCCAGGGATGTCTGGGCGTAGTCCGCGATCGTACGGTCACCCTTCCCGGTGTTCGAGATGCCCGCATTGTTGACGAGCAGGTCGAGGCGGCCGAACTCCCTACGGATCCGCTCCGCCGCCGCGGCGATCGAGCCCGCGTCGGTCACGTCGAGCTGGATCGCGATGGCGCCGGGCCCGATCTGCGCAGCGGCCGTCACACCTCGCTCATGGTCGCGGGATCCGACGAGCACCGTGACCCCGTGGGCGACGAGCTCCTTGGCCACCTGGAGCCCGACTCCTTGGTTGGCTCCGGTCACCAGTGCGATGCGTGCGTGATCCATGTGAACTCCCTTGCCGATGCGGGTACGAGGACGAACCTACGTCGAATCGCCAAGGTCGCAACCGGCCTCAGCGGCGCAGGCCTGCCGGGGTCAGGGCCGGGTTGACGTACGCACTGTCGAACGGGTTGGCGGCCGTGCCGGGCGTCACGATCTCGTCGATCCGGTCCAGGACCTCGGTCGACAGCGTGATGTCGGAGGCGGGCAGCTGGGTCGACATCTGCTCCATCGTCCGCGGGCCGATGATCGCGCTGGTCACGCCCGGGTGGTTGACCACGAACGCGATCGCCAGCTCCACGAGGCTCAAGCCGTTGTCCTCGGCGAGCGCCGCGAGCGCGTCCGCCGCGTCGAGCTTGCCGGCGTTCGACGGGTCGTCGAGGTCGTACCGGCTCGTGAAGATCCCGCCGATCCCTCCCCGGCCGACGGACGGCTGCGGCGCCGCGGCGCCCTTGCGCCACTTCCCGCTGAGCCACCCCGCGGCCAGCGGCGAGTAGCAGATCACGCTCATGCGGTGCCGCAGGGCGGTCGGGAGGACGTCGACCTCGGGCGTACGCACCAGCAGCGAGTACGAGAGCTGCTCGCTCACCGGCCGTACGAGCTGCCGGTCCCGGGCCGCCCACTGCGCCTCGACGATCTGGCTGGCCTGGAACGCGGAGTGCCCGACGTACAGGATCTTGCCCGCGTGTACGAGGTCGTCCAGGGCGCCGAGCGTCTCCTCGATGTTCGTGCCGGGGTTGGGCCGGTGCAGCTGGTACAGGTCGATGTGGTCCGTACCCAGCCGGCGCAGCGAGTTCTCCACCTCGGCGACGATCCAGCGGCGGGACGCGCCGCGGTGGTTGCGCTCGTCGCCCATGGCGCCCTGGAACTTCGTGGCCAGGACGACGTCGTCGCGGCGTCCCTGGAGCGCCTTGCCGACGATCTCCTCCGACTCGCCCTGTGAGTACACGTCGGCTGTGTCGACGAAGTTGATGCCCGCATCCAGCGCGGTGTGGATGATGTTGACGCAGTCGTCGTGGTCGGCGTTGTTCAGGCCGCCGAACATCATCGTCCCCAGGCACAGGTTGCTGACCTGGACCCCGGTGTCTCCCAGACTGCGGTACTGCATCGCGTGCTCCCTCTCGTCGGCGAGTGGGCCTGTGACCCACCTCGTACATCCCAGTCCTACCCCGCGGCGAAGGGAAGGCCTCAGACGGGTACGGCTGGGGACCCCTTGGTGACCACCCGGCTCATGCCGTGATGGTCAGCCCGCGGATGCGCTCGGCGGAGTCGAGGAGGAAGTCGATGGTCAGATCGACCACCCCTCCGGGGAAGTCTCCCTCGACGCGCAGGACCACCATGACGCTCGAACCAGCGCTCTCGGACATGAGGCGCCTGGAGGTGGTCGTGAACTCGCTCGCCTCGCCCGACAGCCAGCCCCGGATCTCGCCGTCGCCCCGGTACGTCGTCCCGTTGTCGATGACGTAGGCACCGGGAGCGAACAGGTTCGCCACACCAAGCTTGTCGTCACCGTCCATCTGGACGAAGTACTGCTCAACGACCGGGGGCAGGCTGTCGTGCGTCATGCGCTCTCCTCAGGAGATCTTGCGGCGGTACGTGATCATGGCGAACACGTACGCGACGACCAGGATGCCGACGCACCACCCCAGGGCGACCCAGATGTCGCTGCCGATGGGCTGCTCGGTAAGCAAAGCACGGATCGCGTTGACGATGGACGTCACCGGCTGGTTCTCGGCGAACCAGCGCACCGGGCCGGGCATCGTGGCGGTCGGTACGAACGCCGAGCTGACGAACGGCAGGAAGATGAGCGGGTAGGAGAACGCGCTCGCGCCGTCGATGGTCTTCGCGGTGAGACCGGGGATGACCGCCAGCCACGTCAACGCCAGGATGAACAGGACCAGGATGCCGGCGACGGCGAGCCACGACAGGAGCCCGGCGCTCGAGCGGAAACCCATGACCAGCGCGACGAGCACGACGACCACGAGCGAGATGAGGTTCGCGACCAGCGAGGTCAGCACGTGCGCCCACAGCACCGAGGACCGTGCGATCGGCATCGAGTTGAACCGCTCGAAGATGCCGCCCTGCAGGTCGAGGAAGAGCCGGTACGCCGTGTACGCGATGCCGGAGGCGATCGTGATCAGCAGGATGCCGGGCAGCAGGTAGGTCACGTACGGACCGGGTCCCGCCTTGATCGCGCCGCCCAGTACATAGACGAACAGCAGCATCATCGCGATCGGTGTGAGTGCGGTCGTCATGATCGTGTCGAGGCTGCGCGTGACGTGCTTGAGGGATCGCCCGGTCAGGACGGCTGTGTCGCCGAAGAAATGCGTGGTCATCGTCTGCTCCCTAGTCGTCCGTGCCGGTGCGGTCGGTACCGGCGCTGTCGCCGGCGGTGCCCTCGATGCCGGTGTCGCCGACGATCGCGAGGAAGACGTCCTCGAGGGTGGGCTGCTTCTCGACGTACTCGACCTTTGCCGCGGGAAGCAGCGCCTTGAGCTCGGCGAGGGTGCCGTTGACGATGATCCGACCCCCGTGGAGGATCGCGATCTGGTCGGCCAGCTGCTCGGCCTCGTCGAGGTACTGGGTGGTCAACAGGACCGTCGTGCCACCCTGGGCGAGAGCCTTGACGGCGTCCCACACCTCGAGTCGCCCCTGCGGGTCGAGCCCGGTCGTCGGCTCGTCGAGGAAGATCACCGGCGGGTTCCCGATGAGGCTCATCGCGATGTCGAGCCGGCGGCGCATGCCACCCGAGTACGTCGACACCCTGCGTGTGGCCGCGTCGGTGAGGGCGAACCTCGTGAGGAGCTCGTCCGCAATCGTGCCGGGGCTCTTGAGGTGGCGCAGCTGCGCGACCAGGATCAGGTTCTCCCGTCCGCTGAGGATCTCGTCGACGGCGGCGAACTGGCCGGTGAGGCTGATGGACTGCCGCACGTCGGCCGCCTGCGTGGCAGCGTCGAAGCCGTTGACGCTTGCCGTGCCGGAGTCGGCCTTGAGCAGCGTCGACAGGATCTTCACGATCGTGGTCTTTCCCGCGCCGTTCGAGCCGAGCAGCGCGAAGATGCTGCCACGTGCGACATCGAAGTCGACGCCGTGGAGCACCGCCACCTTCCCGTACGACTTCTCGAGGCCCTGGACGTGAATGGCTG
>Ga0182021_10006455_pt1 | contig 13926 bp, 11 predicted proteins | sample 612E3MmetaG_FD_120493 | JGI IMG/M metagenome (GOLD analysis project Ga0182021, IMG submission 120493) | Permafrost microbial communities from Stordalen Mire, Sweden - 612E3M metaG (Illumina Assembly) | ecosystem: Environmental > Terrestrial > Soil > Wetlands > Permafrost | place: Sweden...
CCTGGTCATTTTGATCGGTTAGAATAATTGGGAAATCGATTCTTTCAATAATATTTTGGAATACAAATGTAAAATCGGAATTTATCGTTTCCGTACTTGCGCTGTATTCAAGACTGCTTGCATATAGCTGAACTATATCTTTTTCCCGTTGCTGAAGCCTTCCGACAAGATTTTGAGTGTAAAAAAGTGTTCCAAGCGCAATTGTTGCACCAATAATAATTAGGGCAAGTTTAATATTCATTGAGGCAGGACCACCGGTCATTTTCATTTTACTCTCCTAAGAGAAATAATTCTAAATAGAATTTACAAAAACGGATTATGCTAATTAAATTTTAGATATGGTAAAAATTATTCTATAATTCTATAGTCTGATCTCGTTTGGGTCCTACAGAGATTATACTAATCTCAAACCCGCTTTTTTGTGAAATGAATTGTAAATAATCTTTTGCTTCAGAGGGTAATTCGTTGTAATTCTTAATGTTGGTTAAATCTGTTTTCCATCCAGGAAGCGATTCATATATCGGAATAACATTCATAAGTTTGTTTACATCTGTTGGAAAAGATTTTAATTTCTTCCCTTGAATTTCATAAGCAACACAAACCTTTATTTCATCAAAATTACTTAAGACATCAAGTTTCGTTATTGCTGCGCGTTCTATTCCATTTATCATTCGAGAGTAACTCAAAAGAAATGCATCAAACCAACCGCACCGCCTTGGCCTTCCAGTAGTAGCGCCGTATTCAGCGCCAATTTTTCTTAACCTTTCTCCTTCATCTCCGAGTAATTCAGTTGGGAAAGGACCAAACCCAACACGCGTTGTATAAGCTTTGACGATTCCTATTACTGAAGAAATTTTAGTCGGTGGGATTCCGGAACCCGTGCTTGCGCCACCCGAAGTTGGATTTGAAGAAGTGACAAATGGATAAGTTCCGAAATCAACATCAAGCAGAGCGCCTTGTGCACCTTCTAATAGAATTGACTTTCCTTCATCTATAGCATTATTCAAAACAAAAGGTACGTCGGTAATATATGGATCAATAGCTTTGTCAAATTCAATATATTCTTTGATAATCTCATCAACATTAAGCTCTTCTTGATTATAAACTTTCTTTAGTAAATTATTTTTCTCCTCGAGATTTAGTTTTATTTTTTCTTCAAGCACTTTGCGATTGAGAAGATCAACAATTCTAATTCCTTTTCTTGCATATTTATCAATGTAACAGGGTCCAATACCTCTTCCTGTTGTTCCAATTTTCGAATTCCCACTTTCATTAATTGAATCTAATAGTTTATGATAAGGCATAATTAAATGAGCATTTTGGCTGATGAAGAGTCTTCCTTCAATACTTATTCCCATTCCTTCTAATAATTTTATTTCATCAAGTAAAGCTTTGGGGTCTATAACTACACCGTTACCAATAAAACATAAAACGTTCTCACGCAATATTCCTGATGGGATCAGATGCAAAATGAATTGTTTATTCCCGATCTGAACAGTATGCCCGGCATTAGCTCCACCTTGATAGCGCACCACAATTTCATAACGCTCGCTTAGGATATCAACGATTTTTCCTTTTCCTTCGTCGCCCCACTGACTGCCAACAATAACAGTAACACTCATCTATGCCTCGGTAAAAAGTTTGGTAGGGGAAAAAAATACTCCGGCAATTTATACCGGAGCTATAAAATAATTCTGTAAAGATTATTTATAACTATTAACAGCGTCTTCAACAGATGTATAATGTTCAAAAACTGATATAAGTTTTGTGATTACAAGTAAACTCTCGATCTTTTCCGTAGCATTAGCAAGCTTCATTGATCCACCACCGTTTTTCATCGTTGTGTAGCCGCTGATTAACATACCTAGTCCTGAACTGTTCATAAATTTTGTCTCAGCTAAATCAACAATGACATTCTTCTTATCGTCATCAATAAGTTTATGAAGTGTATCGCTGAATTCCTGAGCTTCAGGTCCACCCATAACATTTCCTTTTAATTCTATTACAACTGCTCCATACTTTTCAATTGTTTTGACCTTCATAGTTTCTCCTGAATTTTAATTTAAGTTATATATCAATTTTATAATTACAATGATAATCAAAATAAAAATTTACAGATTGGATATAATAATGCACAAATAATTATATTCACAAGTAAATTATTGAATACTCGAGTAAAAAGAAAGTCATTTTATCTCCATTTCTTTTGAAAAAATGATTTCAGAAATGCTTAGTTTGAAAGGAACAATAAACCCCTATCATCGTCTAAAAGTATGGATTTATTAAAAGACCAAGAAACATTTGATTTTAGAGAAGGCAAAAATGAGAAAGATGAAGACTTTGTTTTAATTAAAGCCTTCATTAGAGGTAATGATAAAACATTTCGAACACTTGTTATCAAACATAAAGAAAAGGTTCGGAATTTAGTTTTTTTAACTTTGGGCGATGCAGAATTTGTTGATGATATTTCTCAGGATGTTTTTATTAGTGTTTATCATAAGCTCAAAGAATTTAGGTTTGAATCAAAATTTACTACTTGGCTATATAGGATAACGGTTAACAAATGCAGAGATTATCTTCGTAAAAAAAGAGTGAGAAGCATTTTTGTTCCTATAAAAGATTCTGATACTGAATATGGTACCGGACCATTTTCTGAAAATGTTGATATCCCAAATTTGGTAAGAATTGCAATTGAAAAACTTCCTGAAAAATTGAGAATTCCTCTTGTGATGAGAGATATTGATGGATTTAGTTATAAAGAAATAGCAGACCAAATGGGAACAGAAGTCGGAACTATTAAATCAAGAATATTTCGTGCGCGTGAAAGTTTAAAATTGATTCTTGAACCATATCAAAAGGAATTAAGAGCATAGCTAATGAAAGGACAGGCAAAAAAAAAAATAACAAGTTTTGATAAATTCAAAAAATTTGTTCCCTATATTATTTTATTTTTGCTCACTTTAGCTCTGATGTTCTTTTTCAAATATAACAAGAGAGACATTGGCAGAATAATCGAAGTAGGGAAAAATAACTTACTTGCATTGGCTAAAAATTTAAAACCACTTCTCTTTGAGACTGAGATTAACAATGAGGATGTTTTTAATTTTGCTTTGTATCAAAGCATTCCTCTTGATAAAGGGAAAAATAAAGTTCTGCTGATTTCGAAAGAGGGACCCGGTAATAATATATATGAAATAAGACCCGCCTCTTATAACCAGCAAACGAATAATTACAATTCATTTGTAAAACTTCTTGGTCTGAACGCGAAACAAAAAGCTGAAGCTGATTCGATCTTAAATTCGTATAAAAAAGAAATCTACTCATCTGTATTAGTAAATGATCAAAACACAATTGCTGTAAATCCAAGATTACCTGCTTTGCAGCAGGCTGTACTTGCGGATCTTATATCGTTTGCACAGAAAGTTGACGAGACTAAATCGAAAGAGCTTTTTCCGAATGCGTATAAATTTTATAACAACAAGAAAATATCTAATATGATAGTTTCTGCTAAAGAAATTCCAAACAATGAATATATACTTATATCACCGGATACTGTTGCAAGAACTTATTTTAATTGGGATCAGGAAAAGTTTAATAAACATTTGGCAGATTTTGAAAAGAGTAAATCCGTTGGACATCCTCCAATGCCTAAGTATGATTTTAATCTTGATGTTATGCCTGAGAAAGTAAAAAATAGACATTCTGTTTCTGCTGAATCTGATTATTCATTTAAGTTGGATCCCGATTTGTTCAAAGTTGTTATTCCTCCCGAAACCATAAACGGTCTTACTAATATGATTTCAGACACCATTAGAATTAAACTTAATGAAGTTGCGAAACAATTAAAGAATATATCAATTCCTGTTTACATGCCGCATGGTAAATCGTATAAACCGTCAAAAGTTCCGGCTCCTCCACATACCGGTAGCAGTGAACAAACAAAGCTTATTGACCCATATGAAATAGTGAGTAAAACTATGGAAATGCTTTCTAAACAGGATTTTAGCAAACTGGAAGAGTTTGGCGCAAAGATGGATTCTCTCTCTGGTAATAAATACATTGCAAAAGATTCATCGGTAAAAGCAAAGATTCATGAAGCGATGATCAAATTGAAAAGGGATCTTAAAAAATTTAATCGTCATAAAACTGACTCCACAAGAGTAAACTGACATTATTGTAAAATATGCGCAATCAATTAAAAAATATTGCCCGCTCAAGAGGACTTGAAAATGCCATTCTAGTTTCCATATTACTTTTTTTATTCAATCTGGTTTTTCCACTTCACGATTCAAATATTCTTGCCATCATTAATGAGTTGCTTGTATTTTTCTCAGTTTTTTTCCTATTTCATTATGTCCATCAATTCTTGAATTCTAAAGTTGATTCTCCTTTAACTTTAGTGTTAAATGCCGGTATACTTGCCGCTCTAATATTCTTTATAGTTTCAATTGCAAATTCAATTTTAGGTTCTCCGGATACTAGCAGGGGAATTGGATTTTTCAATTCTCTATTTTCTGTGTTATTAACTTTTGTTTTTATCGGATCAATAGTTTACATCTTCTCAACATTTCGTGAATTATTTTTTCTTCGTCAGAAGAAAGATCTTAGCACTTTTTATAACACTATGCTTATTTTCTTTGCGTTGAGCTTTTTCTCTAATATATTAGTTCTCTTTGATCCTTCATTCGATTACCCAAAAGATGCATTTTATGTTGTTACAATTGTTTTAATTTGTCTTAATTCTACACGGGTTTCTTGGATTGCCTTTCTTACGAAAAAGCAGAAATACTATTTATTATTAATCTCAGTAATTCTTTCCGCTTTATTCGGAATGAATTTTGCAACTTTTATAGATAATAGTATAATGCGTCAAATCGTTTACACTTTCTCTCCCGGGCTTCATACATTGATGAGCCTGGTTATGATTTACGGAACGATAAATTTCGGTATAATATTTTTCACAACACTTTTCCATTTACCAACAGCCGAAGCATTTGATAGGAAAGCTGAAGAAGTTTCTTCCTTGATGGATCTAACTAATCTTATCACTCAGGTTTTTGATTTTAAGGAATTAGCTGAAACTATTACTACAATAACAACAAGAGTATGTAATTCTGATTCTGCATGGCTTGTATTAAAAGAAGATAAAAATATTGAGCTTAGTTCTGTCCATAATATAGGGTACGTTGATGCGGATAAAATAACTAATAACCTTTTAGGATCAGGTGAAAACGACTATGATTCAATTGAAATTATTCAGTTTGATTCGATCATATCTAACTCAGACGAGGGCGAACAAATATTTAAATCTATTGCAATTGCTCCTTTAAAAGTTCAAAAGAAAATCAATGGTTATCTTTTTGCTGCGAGACAGAGAGATAATAATTTTGATCAAGACGAAAAAAAAGCTGTTCAAGCGTTCGCAGATTACGCGGCAGTTGCATTAGAGAATGCTAAGTTGATAGAAGAGTCAATAGAAAAAGAAAGATTAGAAAAAGAACTTGATGTTGCCCGGGATATTCAAAGAAAAATTCTTCCAAGTACTGTTCCAACTTCAGACCGACTTGAAATTTCCGCATTATTTGTTCCGGCATTTGAAGTAGGCGGAGATTACTATGATTTCTTTGAACTAAGTAATGACCTACTCGGTTTTGTAGTTGCGGATGTTTCCGGAAAGGGTATCAGCTCTGCGTTTATTATGGCAGAAGTGAAAGGTATATTCGAATCGCTGTCTAAAATTATTACAAACCCAAAAGAGCTTTTGGTCAAAGCCAATGATACATTAAAAAGAAGTTTAGATAAAAGAAATTTTGTGACTGCTATTTACGGTATTATTAATAAAAAGAACGGTAAACTAAATTTTGCGCGAGCTGGACATACACCAATTTTACTGTGCAGCGGAGAAAGAATAGAAAGCATTCAACCACCCGGTATTGGGCTTGGTCTCGATTACAATCTGGCATTTACTTCTTCATTAAAAGAGATGGAAATTCAATTAAAGAATAATGATATTATTATATGTTATTCCGATGGTATTCCCGAAGCGAAGAATCATAAGGAAGAAGATTTCGGTTACGATAGATTAGACACCATTGTTCTCAATAATCGTGAAAAAAGTTTAGATTTAATTTCTAATGCAGTCATGAAAGAGTTGAGTCTGTTTTCAAAAAATCATTCTCAACATGATGACATCACACTTGTAATATTTAAGTGGAATCAAAATAATTAATTAAAGCGGAGATATTTAATGGCGGAGTTCAATGTAAACTTACGGGGTGTCGGTTCCGTAAGTGTAATTGATGTGAAAGGGTATCTTGATGCCCACACAGCGCCCGAGCTCGAAAATATTTTCAACAAACTGCTTGATGAAAAACAGTTTAAGGTCGTTGTTAACTTCGACGAGTTGAAATATATAAGCAGTGCGGGTCTTGGTGTCTTTATGGCCTATGTGGAAACTATGAGGGAAAACAAAGGCGACATAAAGTTTTCCAACATGAAAGAAAATGTTTACAACATTTTTGATCTTTTAGGATTTCCTATTTTATACGAATTCTATAAAGAAGAAAAAGAAGCTGTTCACAAATATGGCAATCAAGGATAAGCTTGAATTCTGCGAACAAAATATTTGAGAAAGAGCTTCTCGCTAAAAGCACAACCGACAATCTTGCCGTCATAAGAGATTTTATAAAATCTGCTGCTAATCAAAGCGGATTTTCTGAAGATACGACCGGCAAGATAATACTTGCTGTTGACGAAGCTTGCACCAACATAATTAAACACGCTTATAAATATTCTCCCGAAGGCAACATATTTATAAAAATAAAATTTAACGACCCTAAGTTCAGCATTTCTATTACAGATGAAGGTTCGCATTTTGATCCTAACAGGGTACCCGAACCCGACTTACAAGAATATTATAAACAGAAACGAGTTGGCGGTCTTGGAATGTTTTTGATAAAAAAACTTATGGACGAAGTGAATTACTCTACTCTCAGCGGAAATAAAAACCAAGTCATTTTAGTTAAGTATCTACCTAATTAGGCATGCAGCAATTAGACAATAATGCGGCTCTAAGAAATTTTTCAGCTCTTGTTGATTTCAGCAATCTTATAAATTCTACCCTCGATTTAAATTTCAGTCTTAACAATATTCTTCTCACTTGTTTTGGAAAATTTCATACAACGAAAGGAATGATTGCACTTCTAAACGATGAAAATATTTTTGAAGTAAAAGTTTCCAAAGGTATTCCTAATAATATTATTTTAAATTTTCCCAATATGACAATTCACAATTATGAAACAAGCGGTGAACTAAGTTCGTATATCGAAGAAAATAATTTCCCAATCGTTCAGGATATTAAATCATCCGAAGGGTTGAAGGGCATATTAATTCTCGGTCCAAGATTAACAAGCAAACATTACGAAGAAGAGGATATTAATTTCTTGAAAACAATTCTCAATGTCGGTTCAACAGCTATTGAGAATTCAATTATGGTGGAAAAATTAAAACGTGTAAATCGTAATCTGGATGCAAAAGTAAATCAACTAAGTTCTCTGTTCGATCTTAGCAAAGAATTCAGCGGAATATTACAGATAGAAATGGTAAGTAAAATGCTTGTATATTCTTTGATAGGTCAAATGCTTGTTTCTAAATACGCTGTTATATCTTGCGCAACGAATACTATGTATTTTCTTGATAATAGATTTGATGAAAATCATTTAAGAAATACTCTCAAAGAATGTGATTCAAGCCAATTTACACAACCGCTTACAAGAATAGAATTTGTTGATAAATACAAACCTTTTGCCGACATGGGCGTTGATCTTATTGTACCGATGCAGATCAAAGGGGAAACAAAGGGACTAATTCTTCTTGGTAAAAGAAAGAATGAACTTCAGTATACTAAATCTGATATTGAATTTGTTTCTTCTGTGGGAAGTCTTGCAATCATCTCAATTGAAAATGCGCGTCTCTTCAAAGAAACACTGGAGAAACAGCGGCTTGAAAAAGATTTGGAAACTGCAAGGAATATTCAGAATAATCTTTTGCCTAAAACGATTCCCAAATTTTCCAATTTTGAAATTGCTGCATTTAATAAATCCGCACGTATGGTTGGCGGAGATTATTACGACATTGTAAAATTAGATGAAGATAAAGTTTTGTTTGCGATTGCCGATGTTTCCGGAAAAGGAGTGCCAGCCGCATTATTGATGGCGAACATTCAAGCATTCTTAAAATCAATTTGTAAAATGAAAATGCCTCTTGCCGCAGCTACCGGTTTGATGAATGATCTTGTCGCTGAAAATACAACTATGGGAAGCTTCATAACTTTCTTTTGGGGAATACTTGATAATGCTAAAAAAGAACTTCATTATGTTAATGCAGGTCACAATCCGCCGCTTCATATTAGAAATTCCAATATTACAAAACTTAGAAAAGGCGGAATGATACTTGGTGTTATGGAAACAATGGTTCCATATGTTTCCGAAACCGTTAAGCTAGAAAGCGGCGATGCAATTATACTTTTTACAGACGGCATAACAGAAGCAATGAATGATAAATGGGAAGAATTCTCAGATGAGAGATTAGAAGAGTTAGCTTTGCAAAAGTACAAAGAAAGCGCTCAAAACATTTTAGCTCATATTAAATTCAACGTTGAAGATTACACACACGGAGCCGAACAGTCTGATGATATCACAAGTTTAGTAATAAAGGTGAAATAATGTTAATTAACCTTAAAAAATTTTATACGAAGCAGAAGCAAGTATTAATTGTAATCTCAACTGCGCTTCTTGCTATACTATCGTTAATTTGTTTCTATTTCATCTTTAACGTAACTGCTCAATCAAACGATGAATGTTTATGGACTGAAAAAATTATTAACGGCACCACAACTATAGTTTTTGAACAGGTAAAAGTAGAAGGTGTTACATGGAAAGCCGGAATTAGAGACGGAGATCAACTACGCGCAATTGACGGAATAAGTACTTATAACAATTTAGCTGCTACAAAAATATTAGATAAGATTTCCTACGGAGATTATGCAACGTATAATGTTTTTAGAAACGGAGCTGAGTTCGAAGCAAAGGTCTTTATTAAAAAATTTATTGATATAAGCAGTCTTAGCGTTACACTCCTTGGTCTTATCTGGCTAATAGTGGCGTTTGTAGTAGTGATGTCAAAACCGGAAGGTAAAATTCAAAATTTATTTTTTAGAGTTGCAATATTTTCAGTCTTCTATTCTACAACTGCACTCGTTTACCGCGGTCTGCAGGTAGAAAATGTAATTTTTCAAAATCCGGTCTTAATAATCTTTGTGGCGTTCTCAATAATATTAGGGACAGTATTTTTCCCAATTACTTTGGTACATTTTTTTAGTGTCTTCCCCCGCGAATTTTCCTATGTAACAAAGAGATGGTTCAAAATATTTTTTTATAAAGCAGCCATTGGAGTTTTCGTTATATACTACTTTATACTGGTGTATGAATATTTTTTTATAAAGAAGACACCAATTTCCAGCTTAATAGGTAATGTTATATTTTTTATTGGGTTCGGACTTTTCATTTTAGCTTTTTTACTTCTTGCTATCAATTATTATAAATTGCCGACTAAGAAAGAAAGAAAACCAATACTGATAATTCTTATTGCATTTCTTATCGCGGTTCTGGCAAGAGTGTACTTTACCTTTTTAGCTCAACCGTTAGCGGGATTAGCTTTCAACAATCCTCAATACTTTACGCCAATATTGCTTATAGCTGTTGTCCCGGTAGCCTTTGGTTATTCTATCTTTAAGTATTCCTTAATGGATATTAAAGATTTTGTTAAGGACACAATCGTATATGGTTTGGCAACTTTTACTGTTGCAGGTATTTATTATTTTGTTATTTATTTGTTGGGTTTGATGGTAAGTCATGCGGTTGGAACTGAATACCAGGTAATGATTGCAGGCGCGGTATTCGTTGTATTTTCGTTTGTATTTCAATCTACAAAAGATAAATTCCAGAATATTCTTACTGAAAGATTCTATCCGGAACAATTCTCTTTTCAAAAAGCATTACTAGGTTTTAGTAATGAGATCGCAAGTACGGTTGGGAAAGAAAATATTTTTGATTCGATCCAAGAGCTTTTTGTTCATTCACTGCGTATTCAAACATTCGGACTGTTATTGAAAAATGAAGATAATTCCTTTAACCTGATACGCCAAAAGGGGATTAACAATTTAGATTTAAATCTTGTTGATAACGATTTTCATGTAGCCAATTACTGTCTGGAGTGTAATAAATTCGGGAAGAAACAAATTCTTGAACGTCAGGATTTTAAGGAAGTATTGGGAAACTCATCTGAAAAATTTCTTTCGGAAAATATTTATACAATAATTCCGCTATTCATTAAATCAAAGATCATTGGATTTTTATTATTCGGTCTTAAGCAGTCCGGTTCTCAATTTGCCGGAAAAGATCTGGATCTGCTGATCGCTGCGGCTACTCAAACGGCAATTTCAATTGATACTGCCCGCCTTTATGAATCAGAAGCGGAGAAGCAAAAACTTGAAAGGGATCTTGAGAACGCGCGCAGAATTCAAGAAACACTTCTTCCCAAAACATTCCCCCAAATAGAACGGCTTGATATAGCAGGGAAAATGATACCGGCAATGCATGTGGGCGGAGATTATTTTGATCTGATAAAAATATCCGACAAGAAATTATTTGTAGTGATCGGCGATGTATCCGGCAAAGGATTGAGCGCTTCGTTTTATATGTCTAAACTTCAGACTATGATCGGTCTTTATTGTACCGAGGGAAAATGTCCTAAAGAAATATTGATTGAAGTAAATAAAAAAATCTATGAGAATATTGAAAAGAATTGGTTCATAACCGTTTCGTTAGCATTGTTTGATCTTGAAAATAATACAATAAAATTCTGCCGTGCAGGCCATACTCCGTTAATCAGAATTCAAAATAATACTGTTGAAGAATTTCAACCGTCGGGAATCGGTGTTGGTTTGGAAAAAGGAGAGTTGTTTGAATCTTCATTAAATGAAATTACGATTCCTATAAAATCCAACGATCTGTTTTTCTTTTACTCTGATGGAGTAACTGAACTAATGAATCAGAATGATGAACAATTTGGGGAAGAGAAGTTGAAGGAATTATTAATTGATAATTCTAACAGCAGTTGTGCAGATATTCAGAGTCAATTGATAAAAAAATTAAATGAATTCCGCGGAAAAACTCCTCAATATGATGATGTCACTTCTATTGTTATTAAAGTGAAATGAAATTAAAGAAGTCTCCTCCTGCCTACGGCAGACAAACTTGAGAGGGGACTAGTTAGTTATTGGTTACAATGACCTCACCCCCAGCCCCTCTCCTTATTAAGGAGAGGGTGGCCCGGAGGGACGGGTGAGGTCGGTGGATAAGAAAATAATTGACAACAATTTTCTTTTCTGTTAAGTTGAATTAGTACCAAATCAATTCTATAACCGGGGTACTTTGTTTTGAAATAATGAACGAAGAAAATAGATTTTCCTTTTTTACTTTATTAACATTTTTTTCTAGATAAACAACTACTGCCATGTTATCCGTTGGCTGGTTAACTATTAGTTATAAGGCAATAAATAAACAGTGAAAGCTATACCAAGTAAAACCATAAATAAATTACATTTTTCTGATCTGGACCCTATAAGGTTTGAGGATTTTTGTTTGTCTTTATTATATCCTCTACATCCGTGGGAAGATATAAGACATTATGGGAGAGTTGGTAGCGATGGTGGTGTTGATATTTATGCTGTTGAGAAATTGGAAAATGATCTCAAAAGAGTTTGGTTCATCCAATGTCGAAGATACAAATCAGCTACGAACGCTGTATTAAAAAAGGCTGTTGACGATTCCATAAATAAGTTAAACGAATTACCTGAAGTATTATTGATTGTAGTAGCAAGTGATGTTCGAAGAAAAAGTCACGAATATTTTATAGAATATGCAAAAAAGAAGGGAGTTAATACGCCATTATTGTGGACTGCATCAATTCTTGAGGCAAAGTTATATTCTGAAAGACGGGATTTGTTATTTAGTTACTTTGGAATTTCAGATATACAGAAAGCAAGGGGTAGAGAAGTTTCTATCTCAAGAAATATTTCAATAAAGAAAAGACTTCATAAAGACTTGCTTAAAACTCCTAAGGATGTGGATTGGGAAAAAGCAAGGAATAATCCTGTATATCGTTTTAACTATTCGGAAGCCATTATTCATTCCATTGATGACGATTCATATCCTGGTTTAAATGAAAATCGATCTGGAATTAGCGGTTGGTTCAAATTAGAACTGTGGGATTTTTATCATAATGGATTGGATTTTGTCATTAATATCGATGAAGGAATAATTGATAAGAAGGGCAATTGGGCAACAATTAAATACAATCATAAGTATGATGAAAAGAAATTTAAAAAAATAAAAATGTTTCGGATAGCAAGAATTCCTTTTAGAAATATTGTTGAGTATGATACTCTTGGTGACGAATTCTATCCGGGATTACATTTATATTGTAGATACGCTGATGGCGGTGAGCCGTATGAAGCATTCAGATGGATATTAATTGGAAATGATTATCCTTGGCCAATGCCACAAGAAAAACAGTTTAACTACAATGGTGTCTTATAACAAGTTCTTCAAGGCCAACCGCTTTAAACGTTGCGGCAATTGTTAGATTATAAAGTAGAGTTGTAAAAAGTTAGTTGCTCTTTGAGTATAGTGAACAATACAAATTAATAAATAATTATTGGCATTGCTTTTCAAAGCTGCATTGCTGTTATGGGCGGCTTAAAAACAACGCCGTTATACACACACAAATGGATATAGTATATATAAAAAGATTAGCGTTTATTAAGTATTTATTTACTGTTGGTGTGGACCAAGCAAAGATGCAAGAACCGCTATCTTCTTCCTCAATATTAGTATTTCATGATGCGATTGAATTATTTCTTCAATTATCTTCTGAGTATCTAAATATTAGCAAAAACAAAAATGAGTTTATGGATTACTGGGATATAATTGCACCCAAACTTCCAGGGAATGAATTATTTCAAAAAGAATCTATGAGAAGGATGAACAAGGCTAGGGTGGCATTAAAACATCACGGGACTTTTCCTTCATCAATGGATATTGAAGGATTTATAAATTCAACAACCGAGTTTTTTCATCAGAATACTCCAATAATCTTTGGAATTCAATTTTCCGAAATTAGCCTGATAGATTTTATTGAACCTAATGAAGCAAGAACATTATTAAAGGAAGTTGAACCCTTACTTTCAAAAAATAATAAATATGAGGCGATTAAAAATATTTCAATTGCATTTGAAACAATTCTTGATCATTACGAGCAGACAGCAATTAATAAGTATGGAAATTCTCCATTTGATTTCGGGAGTGGATTTAAAAGATCACGCTCAGCAATCTATTCCCATTATTATAATTCTGGTAATACTCAACCTGATATGCTAGTTCTAGAAGCTCTTGAATCAATATCTTCTGCAGTTAGAGTTTTATCACTTAATATAGATTATAGAAAATATTCTAAATATAGAATTGTAAGTCTTCATATAAATAAAACCGCGGGCGGTACATATCTCGTGATTCCTCAAAATGATCTAGAAAAAATGTATAATAAAAGCACAGATGAATTATTCGGCGTTGAAGATATAATGTTCTGTTACAATTTTGTTCTTGAAACTGGCTTGGTAATAAATTCTTTTTATAAATATATATAGTGTGTATAACACGCGTCTCAAGCGGAACGCCCGTCCACGTCTACTATTTAATAGGAGTTAATATGAAACCTCGAAATCAAAATTTCTTTATCATTTTCCTAATCATATTAATCATGTCAATGTTTTGTCTCTCGTGTAAAGAGGAATCATCAATTACCGAA
>Ga0182021_10006456_pt1 | contig 13925 bp, 10 predicted proteins | sample 612E3MmetaG_FD_120493 | JGI IMG/M metagenome (GOLD analysis project Ga0182021, IMG submission 120493) | Permafrost microbial communities from Stordalen Mire, Sweden - 612E3M metaG (Illumina Assembly) | ecosystem: Environmental > Terrestrial > Soil > Wetlands > Permafrost | place: Sweden...
ACTTCTTCCGAGGCATGGCCGCGGTGGACCAGCAAATGGAGGGCATTGGCGGCGATGCGGCGGATCCGCTGGCCGAAATAGTCGCCGCGCGCCGACTTAATGACCAGCACCATGTCGCGGTCCGCATCGCGACGAACCACGCCGAAGAAACCGGGAAACTTGGTCTCGAAAAACCGGCGGTTAAAGGTGTACTGGCCGCGCTGGAAGGTGGTCGTAGCCGGCAGGCCGGATTCTTCTTTCTCCATCTCGGAGTGCGCCAACTTCAAACCTGTCGGATGAGCCGCTCCTTCTGCCTGCATGGGATTGACCACGTCGGCCCCCCCCCCAGCTTCGGCGGCTGCCGCCGGCGCTGGCTCCCGGGGTTCTTCCGCCGGAGGCCGCCTGGCCGGCATGGACAGAAACATCACCGGGCCGGCCACCGGCAGCACGGCGGACACGCCGCAGACCAGCGCCGCCGGTTGCGCGCGAAAGATGGAGATTTCAAACGCCGCGTAGATATTGGCCGCGTATAGCAGCAGCAGGATAAAAAAACCAGGGCCGGAAGAGAACAGTGCGCCGAACAAGGATCGGGCCGGCGGCCGTTCCAGGCGCGGAGGAGGTTTGATGATTACCTCGGTCTTCTTGACTTTCTCCTCGTGCGAGATCTCGATAAACGGCTCGACGAACGACTGCAGTTTCGGAATCTGAGCAAATTTCTTCAGGTCCTCCTGGGGAAAACTGGCCCAGGAAACAGTTTTGTATTCGCCTTCTCCGACTTTGATCTTCGCCCCCGCGTCGTTAGCCGAAGCCACCAGCATTTCCCCGGTAAGAGTCTCACCGCTGACGAGTTTGAAGGTGTCCGCGCGGACAGGGCCGGCGATCAACCCGCAAGCCAAGAAAGCCATGACGAAACAAAATCTGCGCACCATGGGAGTTTCCATAGCAGAGCGCCCAGGGCAAAGAAAGGAAAATTGTCGGTGCACCGAGGACGGAGGACGGCGGGCGGATTGTCACCCGCGACCATCGCTTCCCGCCGGAATGCGGTCGCTAACCGCCTGGCTCCTGGGCTCCCAATGCCTCAACCAAATCCTTTACGATCCAGTTGCGCCGTGAGGCCTGGAGAGAGTCGGCGGCTGCACCATGCTGCCACACGGCGTAACGAATCGTCTTGAGCACGTCGGCGCGCAGGTTGGGTTGAACCAGCAGACCGGCGAGATACCCGGCCAGCACGTCTCCGCTGCCGCCTTGAGCCAGATGCGGGTTACCGGAGGCATTTACATAAACGTCCCCCACGCTGCGGCCGATGAGCGTTTGATGGCCCTTCAACACTACCCAGGTGTTCCCGAACCGGGGAGAGATGTTGCGCAGCGCTTTCAGCCGGTCCGCCTGCACTTGCTGGGGCGTCGTGCGCAGCAGGCGCGCAGCCTCGCCGGGGTGCGGGGTTATCACGCGCACGGCATTTCGAGGGACGGGATCCAGCGGCAGCCAATCCAGAGCGCTGGCATCAGCAATAACCGGCACTAAGGCGTCGCGCCACAAATGGCGCACTTGCAGTTTCATCGCATCGGGCAAATCGTCCGCCGCCAGCCCCGGACCGAACAGAATCGCGTCCTGGGCCCCGGCCAATTTGGCGCCGGGCTGCCATGCCACGACCATCACCTCCTGCAACTGGGGTGCCACTGCGTGATAGACTGCTTCCAGCGTATGCAGGGTGATCAAACCGGGCTGCGCCCGCAAAGCACCGCGCGCCGCCAACACTGCCGCGCCGTGATAACCGAGGCTGCCGGCCACAATCGCCAGGTGCCCATAGTTCCCTTTGTGCGTGGCTGCAAGACGAGCGGGCGGATAGCCGACGAAATCTTCCGGCAAGGTCCACTGCAGCTCGCCTGCATGCGGACAGGCAACCAACCCCACGTCCGCCGCGACCTCCAGTCGGCCCACGAACGGCGCGGCCGCTTCTTGCACCAATCCCACTTTGGGCGCCCCGACGGCGAGCGTAACCGCAGCCTGGATGGCTGCGCCTTGTGGCTCTCCAGTGTCGGCATTCAAACCGGACGGCACGTCCACCGCCAGCACCGGCAGGCCGCTTTCATTGACGCGCTGGATGAGCTTGGCCCATTCCGGGCTGAGCGCCCGATTGAGACCGATGCCGAACAGACCATCAATCATGAGCGCGGGCCGCAACGCGACCGCGGCATCCAGCTTGGGTCCAGCCGTGCCTGTCTCCGTCAGATCCAGCACCTCGACGCGGCGGTCGGCCAGGTATTCGCGCGCGGCGCGGGCATCCTCGCCGTTGTGGCCCTTGCCGGCGAGGATCAGGATTGGGTCACCGGGACGGGTGAACCGCGCGGCGCGGCGGGCGACACACTTCCCGACGCGGCGAATGACCTCCGCTTCGGTTTGGCCCGCAGCCCACGTGGCCCGTTCCCACTCGCGCATCTGTGCAATGGTAATAACCGGTACCGGCATGGCGGAAAACTATACGAGGCTTGCCGTGACCAAAAGCAGATTGTGGGGGATGGCCCCTTCGGCAGGCCCGATTCAGGCACACATTGGGACATCGTCAGCCCCCACTACAGAGCGGGATGAACAATAGCGGCGGCCTCTGGCTGGTAAAGTTCAGCGCAGGACGGACAACGCGTCCAGGAAATCCTCCGGGCGCGGGGCGCTGAAGCTCAGGTGCTTCCCGGTGCGGGGATGAACAAAAGACAATTGGCTGGCATGCAGCATCTGGCGCGGCGCCGTGTAGCGCGTCAACTCCGCCAAACGCTGGTTCTGCCGATTCCCGTAGGTGGTGTCACCCACGAGCGGAAAGCCGAGGAATTGAAAATGCACTCGGATCTGGTGGGTGCGACCCGTGTGGAGGATGGCCTCAACCAGCGTCGCGCCCCGCAGACGCTCCAACACGCGATAGCTCGTCCACGCCTCACGACCATAGTCGTCGTCCACCGCCATGCGTTTGCGATGGGAGGGATGCCGGGCAATTGCCGCCCGGATTTCGCCCTGGTCACGCGGCATTTCGCCGCACACAATCACGTGGTACGTCTTCTGCACCTTGCGAATGGCGAATTGGGTGGACAGCGCCAGGTGCGTCTCGTCGTTTTTCGCGACCACCAGGCAACCGCTGGTCTCCTTGTCAAGGCGATGCACGATGCCCGGGCGCGCGATGCCCCCAATGCCGCTCAACTGCCCAGCGCAATGGTGCAGCAGCGCATTTACGAGGGTGTGCTCCTCGTGGCCCGCCGCCGGGTGCACCACCAATCCGGGGGGTTTGTTCAAAACCAGCAATGCGTCATCCTCGTACAAAATGTCGAGCGGCATGGCTTCCGGTTGGGCCTCCGCCGGCCGGGCGTCGGGCCAGCACACTTCGACTTGCTCCCCCGCGTGCGGCATGTGCGTGGGTTTGACAATGCGGCTGTTCACGCGGATGTGGCCCTGCTCGATCAGTCGCTGAATCGCGCCTCGTGAGACAGCCGGGAACTTGCCGCGCAAGAAGACATCGAGCCGCTCCGCCGGCAGGGTATGCTCGATGGTCAGGATTTCCGTGCGGGCGCGCGTCATCGGAACGGTGAACTATGAATCACTTCGCGGGCGAGGATTCGGCTGGCTTGGCGGGATGGTCGCTGCGCCAGGTAATCAGGAAAACCAAGCCCACACCGGTGCAAATGGCGCTATCGGCGACATTGAAAGCGGGGAACCCAATTTCTGAGTCGTTCCGCCGCTCGAGGTAAAAGTAGATGAAATCAATCACGTGCCCCGCCCACAGCCGGTCAATGAGGTTTCCCACAATCCCGCCGCAGATCATGCCAAAAGCGATCTGGCTCAGCAGAGTGCGCGCGTCAAAATGATGGCGGCTGAGAAACAAAATGATCAGCGCCACGAGAGCGACGCCGGCCAGCAGTTCGTTGTTGCCCCGGAACAAGCTCCAAGCCGCGCCGGTGTTCCCCCAATGAACAAACTTGAAAAAACCATCAACGATGATCTTTTCCTGCGCGTAGCCCAACAACCGGAGCACGATCTGCTTGGTCACCTGGTCGAGCGCAATCACCAGCAACGCGATGATCGCAATGCGGCGGTTCGGCGTCCGTACCAGAAAGTTCAAAGGACTCATTCCAGCGATGGAAGCTGATTTAAAAGCCCGGCTCCCCAAAAAACAACTCATTTTGGCTGAAATCAGGGGGTACGGGGAAGCTGCAGATTTCACTCTTGCGCCCTTCGGCTCTTTACTCATCCTCTTACCGATGGCTGAACGATTGATTTCAGAGGCGCTGACGAAGCCGGATGTCGCTTTGGAAATGACGCTGCGCCCTTCTCTGTTCTCGGAGTTCACAGGCCAGGCGAAGGTTAAGGAGCGCCTGGAAATCACTGTTGCTGCCGCCAAGAAACGGCATGAAGCCATTGACCACATTCTGCTCAACGGTCCGCCCGGGCTCGGTAAAACCACCCTGGCGCACATCCTGGCCAAGGCCATGGGCGCCAACCTCAAGAGCACGAGCGGACCAACGATCGAGAAAGCCGGAGATCTCGCTGGCTTGCTAACCAACTTGGAAGAAGGCGACGTGTTGTTTATTGACGAAATCCATCGCCTCCAGAAGACCATTGAGGAATACCTGTACCCGGCGATGGAGGACTTCAAACTGGACATTATCATTGACCAGGGGCCAAACGCCCGCAGCGTCCGACTCAACCTGCCCCGCTTCACTCTCATCGGCGCGACGACCCGCAGCGGCCTGCTGACCGCGCCGTTGCTCACGCGGTTTCCGATCCGTGAGCGGCTGGATTATTACCAGGCCGACCAGCTCGAAACCATTGTTATCCGCTCGGCGCGCTTGTTGAGCGTTCACATTGACGAAAAAGGCGCGCGGGAAATAGCCCGCCGCAGCCGCGGCACCCCGCGCATCGCCAACAACGTGCTGCGCCGCGTGCGCGACTATGCCCAGGTGAGACACGAAGGCCGCATCACGGGCGAGGTCGCCGATAAAGCGTTGGCCATGCTCGAGATTGACGAAAACGGCCTTGATGAAATGGATAAGCGCATCCTCGAAACGGTGATTGTGAAATTCGGCGGGGGTCCAGTCGGCATTGGTTCGATGGCGGTGGCCGTGGGCGAGGAACCTGACACGCTGGAAGAGGTCTATGAGCCTTACCTGATCATGGAGGGTTATCTCAAACGCACGCCCCAGGGGCGCGTCGCCACGGAGCTAAGCTACAAGAAGCTCGGGGTGAAAGCCGGCCAGGGGAGCCAACCGGGTTGGTTTTGAATCGCTTTTGGGGCCGCGGACCTTGCCCGGAGGGCCATTCTCACCACCGGCGGCGAAGGAGCCTCCTCGCCGGGCTCCCTGGGTTTCCGTGTTACCTTCTAGCAGCCTGTTGAAATAGTGCGCTTTCCCACGAAGAGCATGCGGATTTGCCAATAAAAGCAGTGTGCGCATTTCAAAAACATGGATATTTCGACAGGCTGCTAGGCAGAAGGCCCGTCTTGAGTTTCTGATGGTTCGTGCCACACTGCACACAGCCGGGGCGTGTTGCGCCTGGAATTGCCGTTGTTTCTAACTATGAACTTTGCTTTGAACCGTCGCTCGTTTCTCAAGCGCACCGCGCTTGCCGCCAGTGCGTTCCGAATCCTTCCGGCCCCCAACCTGCTCGCCGCGGCAAACCCGGGCAACAAACTCAATTGTGTCCAGATCGGGTGCGGCGGCCGGGGCATGAATCACCTCGAATGGCTGGTCACCCAAAGCAACGACAACCTCATCGGCATTGTGGACCCGGACGAGAAGCGCCACGCGAGGGTGAAGAAGTGGCTCCAAGGCAAAGAGCAGAACCCTGACAAACTCCAGGTCTTCACGGACTATCGCACGATGTTCGACAAACTCGGCAAGCAGATAGATGCCCTGTTTATCGCCACCCCCAACCATCACCATGCGCCCGCCGCCATGATTGCGCTGCAACTGGGCAAGGCCGTCTATTGCGAAAAGCCGCTCTGTCACGACATCGCGGAAGCCCGCAAATTGCGCGCGCTGGCGGCCCAATCCAAGGCCCCCGCCCAAATGGGAAATCAGGGCCACTGCGAGGACGGCTATCGGCGCTTGTGCGAATTTGTCTGGGCCGGCGTGGTCGGCAATATCACCGAAACCCATAGCTGGACCGACCGTGCCAATGGCGGCACGGGCCCGCGGCCACCGACACTGCCGGTGCCCGCCGGATTGCATTGGGACGAATGGATCGGTCCGGCACCGTACCGCGAATTCCACGCCGACCTCCATCCGCACGAGTGGCATGGCTGGTATGATTTCGGCAACGGTTCCCTGGGCAATATGGGCTGCCACGTGCTGGACGGCGTGTTTTGGGCGCTCAAGATTGACCACCCCATCAGCGTCACAGCCGAGGAAATACGCGGCGGCAGCAATGAACGCTACCCCACTGGCAGCCGCGTCCGCTGGGACATTCCGGCCCGCGGCGACATGCCGCCACTAAAGGTTTATTGGTATGAAGGGTTCAAGAAGGACGCGACCGGCAAGGCCAGCAAAAGTCTTACCGCCGCGCAAGGCGCGGATAGGAACTTTCCGCCTTTGCTCCACGACCTGCAAAAGCAGTACCCCGACGAAGAAATGGACCGCCCCGACAGCGGAACCCTTTATGTCGGCGAAAAGGGAATCCTCTATACGGGCACCTATGGCGGCAAGATGCACATTCTGCCCCTCGAAAAAATGCAACAGATGACCCAGCCACCCCGCACGCTGCCACGTCCGAAGAACGTCATGGCCGATTTCCTCGACGCCATCCGCGAGGGCAAGAAGGAAACTGCGGCGAGCTTTGACTACGGCGCCCGCCTGACCGAATTCACCCTTCTCGGCAACCTGGCCCAGCACGCCGGCGTGGAAAAGAAAGTGGCCTGGGACGGCGCCAACATGCAGGTCACCAACTTGCCCGAGCTCAACGAGTGGGTGAAACGTCCACCTCGCAAGGGCTGGCCGGGTTGACGCGCCAACACGGCTGGAGGGTTGCGGGGGCTCAGAGCCGGATAGCCGGCTGCAGGTCACTGGTCATCGGGCAGTTAACGGAGCAACCAGTAAATGAGGCCCAATTGGGCGAGGGAGACGGCGGCTATGCCAGCCCAGACAAGTCCTTCGCGGAAACGCAAGCCGCTCTGGCGGGTTTCGCAGAGCCAGAATTGTAATTTGAGCGAGCCAATGTCAATGGCATCGCCGTTACGCAAGAGGATGTGCTGAACCGGTTGGCCGTTGACGGCGGCCAAAGCCTGAGGGCAGGTGTTGAGAACAAAACCCTCAGCAGAATGAAAGTCGAGTTGCAGATGTTCGTCCCAAACCCCCTCTTCTTCCAAGCGGAGATCGGCCAGGGCCGACCGTCCAATCCGCACAGGAAAACGGCGGGCCACCCATGCGGTGCCCGCCTTTTTGCCGGACAGAATATTAAGCCGCACCATCAAAAGAGCTTGCGCGGGACGTAGATTTTGTCGCCCGGATAGACCTCCAAATCGAAACTGGCATCGTCCAGGGCCTTAATGCAGTTCACCGTCACTTTGCGACCATCCAAACGGGTCAGCTTCACGCCCCTCTTCTTGGCATAATCCGTGAATCCGCCCGCCGAGGCGATGGCTTTCAGGACTGTTATGCGGCTGGTGTAAACCTGTCGGTTAGGCGCTTTAACTTCGCCGTCCACGTAGTAAAACAAACTCTGTGTTTCCCGCGTAATTGTGACCGTCATGTACTTGTAGTAGCGCGGCACGTAATGCTCGCGGATTTCCTTCTCCAGGCTGCCCCGAGTTTTCCCGGCAGCGGTAAAGGTCTGGTTCCAGAGCAGGGTAATGGTGCCGTCTTCTTTGATTTTCACTAAAGACGGCAGAGACGGAGTGGGCAAATCAGAAAAGTTGATTGTCAGTGAATCGCCCGCAGCTAACACTTCAGGTTCGGGGCTCCTGATTTCGGCCCCAGACGGACTGCCGGGAGCCCCAGTGGAGGATTTCTTCGCTGCCGGTGCATGGCAACCTGCCAGGAAAAATCCCGCTATCAGCAGCCCACCCACTGCGCGCCAACAAACTAACCGCTTACAAAGCTTGATCATGCTCATTCAAAACCCAACTCCCTATCAGTACTTCTGCTTGATGTCCAGTTTGGTCTTCTCCCCGGCCTTGCTCTTGTCTTCGGATTTAGCATCTGCCCGCGGGCCAGCATCCGTTTCCTCGCTGCGGTAATAATAATCGTGATAGTAGCCGCTGTAATAGTAATAGCTCTCGTCCTGAGACATATTGATGTTGTTCAAGACGATGCCCACCAGGTTGCCGCCGACCTTCTCAATGAGTTGCTTGGCCCGAATGTTCATCGGTTGCGGATAGCGACGGTACTGTATGACCTGCAAAGTCATGTCCACCTCGCTGGCCAGAATCGAAGCATCACTGACGCCCATAATCGGCGGCGAATCAAAGAAGGTGAAATCGTAACGCTGCTTCAATTCGCCGATCAGGTCCTTCATCTGCGCGGAACTGAGGATGCCCAGTGAACTGCTCGGCAATTTGCCGCTGGGCAGGAAATCAAGTGTCGGCACGCCGGTCGTTTGAATCACTTCTTCCAAAGTGTTCTGCTTCAACAAATAGTTAGTGAGTCCGAGGTTGTTGGTCACTTTTAGCATCTTGTGCAAGGTCGGGCGACGCAAGTCCGAATCCACCATCAGGACACGCTGCCCGCTCTGGGCAAAGACGGAGGCGAGGTTAAAGACGGTCGTGGACTTTCCTTCCCCGGCGCCGGCGCTGACAACGGCAATCGTGTTGAGTTTGTCGTCCTTCCGCGAAAACAGAATATTGGTGCGCAGCACGCGGTAGGCCTCGGCGTGAGGACTCTCGGTGCCTTCGTCCGCGAGCAAGCCGACATTCTGAGGAATAACGCCCAAAACGGGGGATTGTAGCGAGCGTTCCACGTCATCAATCGTCTTTACACTCGTGTCGAGATATTCGATGAAGAACGCTAGGCCAATACCCACCACCAGCCCGATGATGATGCCCAAAGCGATGTTCAGCGGTTTGTTCGGACGTACCGGCTTCAGGCCGGGCTTGGCTGTGTCCACGATCTCCACCATGGTGGTTTTCGGCAATTCCACATCAATCTTCTCGCCGGCAATCTTCATGTCCAGGATTTGCCGGAAGCGTTGAAGTGACTCCAAATCGCGCTTGGCTTCGAAATATGGCCGACTTTGGGTGGCTGTCGCGATATCATTGGTGGCAGCCTTCCCAACTTCGTTTTCCAGATTGTCGAGGCTGCTCTTCATCGAATCCACCCGCGCCTCCAGGCCGAGAATGATGCCATCCACCCGGCTCGAGATCTTGCGATGCAGATCCTCTACGCTGGCCGTGCACTTGAGCACTTCGGGATGGTCTGGGCCGTGTTCTTTCTGCAACGTCACCAGCTTCTGCTCCGACAGCACGAGCTGTTCGAGCAACGAGGCGAGCAGGCTGTCGGTGAGGGAGGTCGGGATGGCTTGCGCCAGGCCTTCAGGGCCAAGCTCCTTCTTGAGCTCCTTCAGGCGCTTCAATAGAGTCTGCATCCGAACATATTCGGCCTGGCTTTCGATCCGCAGGCCCTCGATCCGGCGCACCGTCTCCGCGGTCATCAGGGGTGACGGTCCATCCATGCTCGCCAGGGAGTCCGAGATGTTTAATTCCTTGCGCAGACGGTCCACATTGGTCTGCGCGGCGCGGACTTTTGCTTCCTGTTCCTGAAACCGTTCTTCCAGCGCTTTGATTCCGCCCCGGCTTAACTGGGTGCGTTGCTGCTGGCGGTGAGCTTTGTAAGCTTCCGCCAGGGCATTGGCAATCTTGGCCGCTTCGTCCGGCTTTTCGCTAAACACGCGAATCTCAATGAGGCTGGTGTTGCGCACTGGGCGCAGGTCGAGCCTCATTTTGAGCAAAGCCATCGTCTCCGTGGTTTTGAGACGCTCGCCCCCAGCATACTTCCGGCCCCATTCCTTGTTCAGATCAAGGTCCTCGATGACCTTGCCCAGGATGAGTTCGGATTGGATCAGCTCAAACTCGGTCTGAATGAAGTAGGGGTCATAGCCGGCCATCATTCCCCGTTCTGGATACATGGCGGTGATGTCCGTTTGGTCGCGCTCAATCTTGATGCGGGTGGTGCTGGAGAAGGACTCCGGCAAGATAAAGGTCACGAGCGTAGCCGTGATGACAACGAGCAGAAAGACCGCCAGGATAACCGTTTTGCGAAGGCGGATGATGCGCCAATAATCAAGGAAATGTAGTTTTGTTTCCTGGGTCGGCGTTGTTTTTAATGGGTCCATAGATCAAACAAAAAGGGGGGGGCTTGCGGCATAACCCAGCCCCCCCCGTCAAAATCATCAAAGAAGATTAATAGGTGGCGGTGACCCCGAGGTAAACCCGGTTTCGATCATAGTGCCGTCCCGCGATGTCGGAGTTCACGTTGTCGTAGTCGTAGCCCACCTGCGCGGAGAAATAGTGATTAAAGCGGTACTCCAGGCTCAGGCCGACCAAATAATACTGCTCGCTGTCGCCGTTATCCGTGCCGCCGTAATAAGTTGTGTTCTGAAACTGCGCCACAAGGTTGCCGTACAGCTTGGGGGTTAGCCGATGCTGAAGCGTGGCAAACACGCTGGCGGATTGTCCATTGAGCGTGACGAAGCCGATTCGGTCATTGGCGCCTATCAGGCCTGCCGAACTATAATCATAGCTGAACCCCGCCTGCAAATAGCTCTCCGGCCTATAAGTGTACCTGAGGCTCAGCAGCCCGTAGGGGCTAACGGAATCCTCGCTGGAGTCATTGGGATATGTGGTGGCACGCACCCCTCCCCGCACCGACCCCGTCAAATCCGGAGTAAAATTATGGTCAACGCCGAGGTACCCATAATGGGAATTGGCATTGCGATAGTCGCTCATCACCATGGTACCGGGAACTAACGCATTCCCGCTAGCGTCTATCGTCCCGGCAATTGGCTGATTGCCGGTGTAATCAATTGCCCGGAACTCGTAGCCGAGAACTCCGATGGTCTGCGGCTGCAATTGCCAGCGCGCATCAAGGTGGATCGCGTTGTCGAGGGAATCCGCGAGGCCGGTGAGGCTTGCGTTGTACGCACCGTTAACAAAGGTGGGCGTATCGTTCGCATAGGACCACAGGGTGTTGGCGTAGCCCACTTCGATTCCAAGTTTGGGCGTGATCTGCGCCTCAAAATTGATGGTGCCGTAATTGCGAAGGTTGTTCCCCGGAATGCGCTGGAAAGTATTGTACGTATTCCCCGCCCGCAGCAGGTCCGGTTCCTGACCGATCACGAAGGAATCCTTCACATTGATTTGGTAGCGCTCGCTGAAATAGTGGGTGAGAGAGGCATTGAAGTCGTGAGATTGATCGAAGTTCTCCGCGTTGCCCCAAGGTGTGTTCTCGTAGTACTTGAAGGAATAAACGTAGCCGAGGGTAATGATGGTTTGCTCCAGCGGCCAGCTCGCAATTATTGATGGGCTGACCTCAAAGCCAGAACTGCCACGGTGTGTGCCGGCTGGCAGCACATAGTCGTTGGCGATTGAGTTGACGTTATCATCATAGAAGCCGCGAAGCGTGGCGGACACACTCCAGGGCTTCGAGGTATCTGAAGTTGTTCCCGGGTCAGAAACCGCCTGAAGACCCGACGCACCGAGCGCAACCAAACCGACGGAAGCAATGACTTTTTTCATAGACAGAATCTCGTTCATTTCACACTCACAGAAGCAGTGCCAACACTACAACTTTCAGACCTTTTACCGGAAATCAGCAGCCGGTGTCAAATAAATCTTTAACTTTTTTTTTGAACAAAACCAAGCCGAAACCGCCGCCCCGACCGGCTCTTTGCAGAATTGCGAAATTTATCCCTGCCCAACCCGGTTCCGCCACGGTCTGCCAACCCTTAACCGCCGCTGGCCCACGAGAGCCGCTCCCTTGCCCCAATTAGCGCCAGCAATCTCAAAATATAGACCTGAGATCTGCATATTCGTTCAAAAACTTCTCCAGCGCCATTGTGTGAGCCGCGCGATCAACAAAGACAGTGGCTCTCTCAGTACTTGGCCGCCGGGATGTTCAACGTTTGGCCGACCTGCAAATGCCGCGGCTCGAGCTTGGGGTTGGCGGCCCTGAGCGCGTCCAGCTTGACGCCGTATTTCCGCGCAATGGCTGTGAGCGTTTCCCCCGCTTTGACGGTGTGGGTCCGCTGCGCTGCGCCAGACGGTGCTGCCGAGGGCGGGCTGCTGCTCGTCGAACCAGGAAGGATGGCGGTGCCCGCCGGCGGGGGGACCGCGCTGCCCGGTTTGCCAGCCGGCGGCGCCTGCGACGCTGTGCTGATTTGATTAGTCAAAACTTGCGGGCGGGCCGCACAGGCACGCCACTGGGCGACTTCCTCTTTCAACCGCCGATTCTCGTCGGCCAAACGTTCGAAGTCCCGTTGCTGTCTTTCCGTCACCGGGCCGAGGGAAACAGTTTTGGCCAACTCCTGTTTCAAGGCGAGGATGTGCTGATTGACGAATTCGGCATTCTCGGCCTTCGGCCGGAGCTTGAGGTATTGCTGATAGTGATAGATCGCCGTCGCCGAATCCGCCTCTCGCCCGTCAAACAGACAGGCCAATTCGAGATGAGCCGAGGCCGACTTCGGGTTCATTTCCAGGGCCTTCTCGAAGGATTCAACTGCTCCCTGATAGTCCATGGCGCTGGCGCGGCTTCTGCCGAGCAAAAAATGTGACTCCTTCTCCTCGTCCTGCCGGCTTTGGGGCGAGCGCAAACAACCGCTCAGCGCAAGACCGGCCAGCAGCAACAGCGCGCAGCGAAAACGGCCAACTGGAAAAATCATGACCGAAAACTAGAGGAACTGATGACATTACGCAATCATCGGTTGCGGGCCCGCTGGCTGCTCCTACCGTTTCTAGCTCTTGACCTTCAGGTTCGCTTGGTGACAATACTCCCAAGCTGGGTCGTCGGCTTCGCGTCCGGTGGCCAGGCGCGGTTTGACAGATATTTGATGGCCCATGAAATGCCATAATCCCAAGCCTGGCCTCTTTCCGAACCGGGAGCCTGACCGCTTCTCGAGGTTTGGCTGCGCTATGCTGGCGCTGGCCCTGCTGAACGGGGGAACTGACGCGTATTCCCAAAGCGCCGACTCGTTTAACCCGGGTGCTGGGGACGTCGTTACGGCAATAGCTATCCAGGCGGACGGAAGAGTGGTGGTGGGCGGAGCATTTACGAGCTTGGGCGGCGCGACACGTCAGCGGATTGGGCGCCTCAATCCGGATGGCACGCTGGACACAGCCTTTTATCTCGGGGCAAGCAACGTGGTGAACTGCCTGGCGGTGCAGGCGGATGGCAAGATCCTGGTGGGAGGGACGTTCACCAACCTGGCAGGGCAGGCGCGCAGATATCTGGGACGGCTAAATGCTAATGGTAGCCTGGACGCGAGCTTCAATCCTGGAGCGAGTGGGAACGTCAATGCCTTGGTGTTACAACCGGACGGCATGATCCTCGTGGCGGGCAGCTTCACAAACCTGGCGGGACAGGCGTGCCTGGGCCTGGGCCGGCTTTATCCCGACGGCAGCCTGGATACGGGATTCAATTCGGCTGTCGGGACTGAAATCTACGCGCTGGCGGTGCAGCCCGATGGGGCGATCGTTGTGGGAGGTACTTTCACGTCACTGGCCGGGCAGGGGCGGTTTCGCATTGGGCGGCTCTATTCGGATGGGAGCCTGGATACCGGTTTCAACCCAGGCGCAGGCAATTACGTCCGGTGCGTGGTGGTTCAGCCGGACGGGAAGATGCTGGTCGGGGGTGATTTCACCTCGCTAGGCGCGCAAACGCACCCGTATCTTGGGCGGCTCAATGCCGATGGCGGCCTCGACACCAACTTCGCCGCCGTCGCCAACAGCAGCGTGTACTCGCTGGCCTTGCAGGTGGATGGGA
>Ga0182021_10006458_pt1 | contig 13924 bp, 17 predicted proteins | sample 612E3MmetaG_FD_120493 | JGI IMG/M metagenome (GOLD analysis project Ga0182021, IMG submission 120493) | Permafrost microbial communities from Stordalen Mire, Sweden - 612E3M metaG (Illumina Assembly) | ecosystem: Environmental > Terrestrial > Soil > Wetlands > Permafrost | place: Sweden...
CCAAAGGTTTCAGCAACGGGGATAAACCCGCTGATGGTGGTCAGAAGTCCCTTCTGCTCAAAAGAAGTGACTTTTCCCCGTCTACTGCTCAGCATTCTTGACGATTCGCCTGCTAATTCGGATGCACATGTGATGATTATTTTGTAAATGGGCTCAAGCAAAGTTGGCTGCGCTGTCAAAAAAGAACCAAAAACCGCCTTGCCTACACTACGCATGACCTCAACCGAACTAAACGCCCCGCTGAGGTCTAGTTGGAAGTCGACCAAGTTAACTTTCAAATGCCGCACGGGTTCACCGCAGAGCGGTCCCGCTTTGCAGGCAAATTCAAAGCCGGCAATAATAGCTTCCAGAACCTCTTCAGAAACCTGCTGAGTTTTTCCGCTGCAATCTAAAAGCACGTTTCGATGCTCATCAACCGAAAGAACCCCCGCTGACTCCTCAGTCTCACCCGATTTTGCTTGGTCTTCCTGCTCAGGTTCAACCTGCACCCAAAAACTACACTGTTTATTTGGGCTCTTTGCCAATGCGACGGCGCCTTTTTTCTCGACGCTTTCCATGTAAACAACCCTTGGCGAAGAAACCTGAACCTCTAAACCGCAGTCGCTCTTTAACTGGTTAACGGCGACTTCCAAATGCAGTTCGCCCATCCCGCTTAGCAGGTACTCGCCCGTTTCCCTGTCCATCTTTACTTTAAGATTTGGGTCTTCGCCTGCAAGTTTCTCTAGTTCCTCAAGCAAAACTGGGATATCATTGGGTTTTTTCGGTTCAATAGCCAAAGTCACAACGGCTTCTGAAACGTAACATATACCTTCAAAAGGAACCATGTCCGCCTTATGCGCAAGGTCAACGAGGGTTTCGCCCGCCTTAACCTGCCCCGAAAGAGTCAAAGATGCCAAGTTTCCGGCTGGTGCCCAGTTGATTTCCTCTTGGAATGAACCCATGTCAATCGCAACTTGGCTGACAGCTGTTTCAGCTAAAGCATCAACAAGATGTAGGCGGTCGCCTTTCTGCAGTTTGCCCGAAAACAATCTTCCTGTGGCTACTGTACCTTCGTCCGAGTCAGAGTGCACATTGGCTACATAGAAAACGGCTGGACCATCATCGCTGCATTCGGCTAACGCCTTCCCAATCGTCGAGTCAACATGCCCGTCCCAAATCTTCTCCAGCCTATACGCCTGCGCCTCCCGGGGATTCGGAAGCTTCCGGATTGCCATCTCAAACACTGCTTCGTAAACAGGCAACGTTTTCTCCAGCCGTTTACCTTCGCCTTTCAAGTAAGCGGCAATGATGTCCGAAAACTTTACTCTTCTCTCCTTCGCCATTTTTAATGTGAAGCCCCAGCCATGCAACGTTGCTCCAAAAGCCACATTGCCCAGGGCAGGGTCAATTTTCCATTGGTTTTTGAAGGGCGCTTCGCAGTAGAGTTCTAAGAGGTCGTTGAAGCTGCTGATTATGTGGTCGAGTTTTTTTTGGATTTGTTCCTCGTTTAGCTGGAGCTCAGTGATTAAGCGGTCGACTTTGTTTATGAAAAGCACAGGTTTGACTCGTTCTTCAAGCGCTTGCCGAGTGACAATTTCGGTCTGAGCCATAATCTCCTCGACAGCATCCACAACCACCACGGCGCCGTCAATAACCCGCAGGGCTCGGGTGACTTTACCCGTGAAATCCACATGCCCCGGAGTGTCCACAAGGTTGATAACGTACGGGTTGCCGGCGGCTTCGTAGAGGAGGCTGATGTTGGCTGTTTTTATGGTAATCTTGCGTTTCTGTTCTTCATCAAGATAATCAAGCACCCGCGCAGAACCAGCCACTGCAGGCGACAATAAACCTGCTCCCACCAACAAGGAGTCGGCAAGCGTGGTTTTGCCATGGTCAATATGGGCGATTATGCCTATGTTCCTGATAAGCTCTTTTCTGCTCATAAGCTGCTGAATCTGCTCTATCTGCTTGAACCTCGGCATAGCCAACACAAACAGAATCCCAATACCAGCGTCACCCTATTAAATTTAAAGCTCCAACCAAACTGCCACTGTCTTGCCTGTTGTAGTGTTCATGAAACCACATAGCAATATTAAGGAATCAAAAGATAGTTTAAAGTAGCAAGCCAGCAGCTGCAATATTTTTACGTAAATTTTACGTAAGCAGGCAGAGCTGGTTTGGCGGTTTGGTGACTTAAATTTTGAATCAAATAAAAGTTGCCGTGAAACAAACCTTTGACACCATTGACGCAATCATTTTCGAGGCACCTTTAACAATTAACGCGGTTGAAACCCAATACAAACAGAAGGAGTATGTCAATTGATGGCGCATCAAAAAACTTTGAAATGCCCGGAAAAAACTCCGATTATAGTCAAGTTGGAGGAAGACCGGGTATCCCAGGTTGTAAATGAAGTTCTAGCCAAAAAATCTTTTTTTGACTCTTGCGCATTAAGGTTCATTTGTGTTTTTTGGCGGAACACTTAGCCATTCCGCTTCATTATTTTATTAACATTCGTACCCTGCCGACTTTGTCATCTGTAAGGCGTACTTGCTTCCATGCGGATGAGTTGAGCTGCGGGTGAGAATATCCTTAACGATGCCCTCAGTTAATATGCCGCTGCGTTGGTGTTGCTTTAAAACGATTTTTACGCGGATGCCTGGCGTAATTTGGCTCATTTGCTGATTAGGTTCCATTCTTGGCATGCACCTCTCGCTTCTTATATGCATTCACACAACAAACTCAAAACCTAATGATTGACGCGCCCATCAGTATCTAATATTAAATTTATAATCTCGCCGACGGATATTTTCAGCCCAGAAGGAACAAACATTGAAAAGTCCCATCATAATCCCCGTGGACCAGCTAATCCAAGAACCCTACGTTTTGATCCTCTGTTTTCCAAACGCCAGCGAAGCCGAATCTCAAAGTCGACTTCAAGAGCTCCGCAGCCTCGGAGTCGCGGCTTTGGAGTTTTCGGGAACAGCCAGCCTCTTCGGTGTTGGGGTTCCGGTTTTGGGCAAGGGCTTTGTGGGCATCGTGGTTATTGCGTATTTGAAGGGGGCGCGGGTGGCTGTTAAAATCCGCAGGTTAGACGCCAACCGCGCTGACCTGCTTCATGAAGCGAACATGTTGTCTAAAGCGAACTCTGTAGATGTGGCTCCGAAGCTGATTGCTGCAAGCAAAAACTTTCTTCTCATGCAACTCATCGACGGAGAACTACTTCCCAACTGGCTTAAAACAAACAGAGACGCGGCAGCGATAAAGAAAGTTCTGCGGGACGTCTTAGAGCAGTGCTTTAGGCTGGACCAGGTCGGGTTGGATCATGGCGAACTTAGCAAAGCGCCTAAACACTTGCTTGTGGACAAGACGGAAAAAGTCTTCATTGTAGATTTTGAAACCGCCAGCATAGAACGTAAAGTGGCAAATGTCCCGGCTGTTTGCCAGTATCTTTTTGCAGGCAACAGCTCGGCATCGAAGGTTTTGACTGAAATTTTCGGAGAAAAAAATAGGCTCGATTTGATTGATATATTGAAAGCTTACAAAAAAAACAAAACCAGAGCATGTTTTGAACGCTTACTTGACGTTTGCCTTCCTTAGACCATTCTTGCCTGATGTGTCATGGCTTTTCGTTGATGATCGAGCCGTTAGATCCATGCTGTTTCGATTTCTTTGATCTGCTTAATGTGCTTGTCGTCTGTGATGCAGACTGCCTTAAGCATAAGCGCTGTTGCCGCAATCATGCCGTCTCCCATCGAAATATGGTACTTATGTCGCAACTCAGCAGAGATTTCCGCTATTTGCGAATCAACAGGGATTATTTCAAAGTCTGCTTTAACGTATGCAACTTTAGTTTTTGCCGTTTCTCGTTCCTCAGCACCTGTAGATATATGATATAACTCATGAATAACTACAGGCGATACGTACTTTTCTTTTCTTGCCATTTCAGTTCTTATTTTTCTGCGCCTTCATCACTAGTGGTGCTATAGAGTTGAGTAAAGAATCGGGTGTCATAGACGGCTCCTTTATTCATCATCTTCTTCTTCGTGCCTTAGTTTGTAAAGTAGCTTATCTATTTTGTCGCGCGCGCGCCCCATCATCAACTGGTAACCAACATGAGCCTGCTTGAAGCTAACGATTTCATCATACAAAAGAAAATCCTCTTCGCCCATGAGCATTATGATTTTTTGGACCTGCAAAGCAACAAGCTAGGCCAGGCGGAGGGCAGCATTGTTCAGGTACCGCCCAAATTCGACGTCAAAGACACGCATGACATGGAACTGATGCACATACAGGGCAAAATGCTCACGCTGCACAACGAGTTTACCCTCTACGGCTTAGGCGATGAGGTTCTGGGGGTAATAAAAAAGAAGATTGCGACCTTTGGCCACCAATAATATTGGGTCGAAAAGGACGGTCAGGAGTTCATACGCATCTACGGAGACTTCACAGGCCACGAGTACCAAATGGAAACTGCCGGGCAAACCGTCGCCGCCGTCCACAGAAAAGGGGTATCCCTAAGAGACCAAATGGGCGTATCAATAACAGGCAACATAGACCACCGAATCGTAATCGGCGCCGCCATCATAATAGAACACTTAGAAGTAACCGAAAGACACTCCAACTCAAGCAGCTCAATAAATATAAATATTTAATTTTACCAAACTTTTAGAAAACAAAAACCGAAAAGAAAAGCGAATTATTTTTTGCGTTTTTCGCATTGGAGGACTTTGGGGCAGATTAAGCATTCGTCTTGTGTTGACATATCTCCTGGGTGTAGGAGTCCGCTGAAGTGTGCACATTTGGCTGGGGAGTCAAAGACCATGGGGTACTCGGTTGGTTTGACGCTGACTATTTTTTCGTTCAGAGTGGCTATTTCAAGTTTTGACATGCAGTAGGGACAGGCGTAGTGGTTTTGTCTGGGGATGACTGATGTGTCCGTAATTACGGTTGGTTTATCGAATTTCTTTTCGCATCCTTTATAGGGGCATTTAAGTTTTTCTTCGCTGTGACTGTGGAAAAGCTGCATGTTTTTAGTCGCCTCCCGTATTTGTTATACATCGAGTGTAGGAATATTTAATAAACATTACTGCCCGCTAATATACACTGATCAAGAGCACAACACAACTACAACAAGCATCAAAGTGCATCTTTCAAACCATTTTTCAGAAGTTTATTATTCAATTGCAAATATACTCTGATGAATATGTGGCTCAATGAGAATACTTACAGTTGGATATAGGTCAGTTAACTGTTACCTGTTAATTACGGCGAAGGCAAAGTTGCTAATAGATGTTGGTTGGCCAGGCGGAATGCAAGAACTCAAGTGGAGCTTAGCGGGAGCAAATTTATCTGTAAAGGACGTTACGCATGTTCTCATTACTCATTACCATATTGATCATGGCAGAATCGCTCAGGAAATGAAAGACAAGGGCACTAAACTTATTGTGATGGAAAGCCAGCAGGAACATCTGAACGATCAAAAGAAATTCATCAGACCGCCTATGGTCTTCCATGAGATAAAAAATGAAGATAACATTCTGCTGAAATTCAAGGATAGCCGAGTATTCTTAGAAGCGCTATGCATTGCGGGTGAGATCATACCTACTACGGGGCATAGTCAAGATCATGTTTCCCTTATTCTAGATGACGGCAACGCCTTCACGGGTGATCTCCCGACTGAAAATGCCGCACCTGAAGGATCTGACGCCTTCAAGGATTGGCAACACCTCTGCAGCATGAAGGTGAAGAGAATCTACCCTGCACATGGTCAGCCTTACGACCTGCCGCTTCGAGCCTAAGAAAGACAAACCAACAAATGTCAACAATACGTCGCTTTATCAATAGTTTTATTCATTTTAATCGCTATACTTATGATAGTTATTCAATATTTCATAATAATTATGAACAAATCTCAAACACCCTTATATCCGTTAAAGTCTTAATGGTATCAAGGCAAGGTGGAAAAATGGAAAAAAACTCTCCAAAAAAACCCCCAAAAGGAGAAATCCCGTATTTCCCGCATGTGTAGGTGACATGAAAAATGATTGCAGAAACAGAGGTACCACTATTCGTGATGTGTACAAGCTCGTTAACTGCAGCCTTCATTTACTATAATGCAAAATATCGAAAATTCATGAAAGAAAACGCAGCTAACCAAAACTCAACCAAAACAGAAGGAGTGAACAAACACAGAATCAGACTTTAACAACTATGCCAACAACCCCCAGCACCTAAAAAATACCCCCTTTTTTTTATTTAAAATCTGGTCCGTTTGATCTGCTTAAGAAATGCATTTGCGCAATTAAAACAAGACGTTCCAAGCATCAAAGTTAATTCACTCAAAAGATTGGAGCCTCGAGCGGGCTTTGATCCCGCGGCCTGCTGCTTACGAGGCAGCCGCTCTACCAGGCTGAGCCATCGGGGCGCTCCATTCGCTAATCAGTGAAGCCCAAGTTTTTAAACTTTAGCAAAGCAGAATCAAAGCGTTTCTACATGAAAATGCACTGTTCTGCATAGAAAGTGCGCGACGTCTCTTCTATGTTAAAGTATGTTGAATTATGTTTGGCGTCTATTAGGATTATATAGTGAACCGGGTAGTTAGGGTGCGAGAGAGACAGAGAGACCGAGGGGTAGGCTTCGTTTTTGTCTCATTGTAGGGTAAAAGCAAAAATAACCTATCTGCATCTTCCTTCTGAGAGAACATGATATGATTAGCGACTTGAACCTTTTAGCCACCACTTCGCGTGGAAACGAGCGCCCTATGTGCAATGAACTGCTTTACTTGCTTAAAGAAGAGTTAGGCGATGCCCAAGCTCAAACAAGCAAAACAAAAATCAGAGGCTTAATCGTTGCCAAAACCACCTTGGACCCATACGTGACAATAGAGAAATTGCGTGCTATCCTCAAAGAGCGCCCCTACGAGTTCCGCTACGCCCTCCGAATCCTGCCCATCGAAAGGGTTGTGCCAACTGATTTGGAAGAAATTAAACGGGTAACTGTCGAGCTTGCCGCCCGAATCGGCGAAAACGAAACCTACAGGGTTACAGTTGAAAAACGTTTCACGGCAATTCACTCAAAAGACCTCATTGAGGCGGCGGCATCAGACATCAAACGCAAAGCAGACCTAAAAAACCCAGACCGCATACTGCTCATCGAAGTTCTAGGAGCTTTAACGGGTTTGTCTTTACTTAAACCCAACGATATTTTGTCGGTTGTTAAAGAGAAGATGCTTTAAACTCAAAGTTGAGTTGCAAGCAGGGCGACTATCTCGATAACCAAGTTAACCACTGCTTCCTGCCGGTTCTCGCCCTTCATAACTGCTTTGAGCTCTTGTTCGGTAATCTGAAAAGTCTTGATAATTTTATGTTCTTTGAGTTTGGACATTTCTAATTCTGTCTCGTCAGGTTCCACGCCCATACAGGTGGTGATTGCGTCAAGCATGGTTTTCAGCTGGGTTGGATCTTCGCCCAATATCGCGACGGCCATAGAGGTGGTTTCAGGTTTAATTCCGCAGCGTTGGATGGCTTTCTGTATTTGCCGCTGGGCGGAAGCATAAAGCATTGTTTCCATACTTAGGCTTTTAGAAATATTTGTTTGGTTATGAAAAGCCTGTAGCGCGTTTAGGACTGCGAAGTATAGGTGCTTCTGCGTGGCGATTAAGCTGGCGTCGAAAAATTGCACCTCAACATTTGCACTGGTTTCTTTTCGGTTTGCCTTCAGGAACTCTTCTGCCTTGGCGAATTTTATGTCGCTGTAGCTTGTGATTTCTGCGTATTTGCCGTAGTCTTTTAGGTGATGCAGCATTATGGGTTCCCGCTGTCATCTTTTAACAGTTTTTCAGCCAACTGTTTTGGCAACCCCGCTTTCACCAGACTCATAATTTCTCTGCTTGTGGCGCGTTTTCCTTCGGCTTTCTGCATTATTTTCGCGATGGTTTCTTTGGCTTCCCAGGGGAAAACTATCCAGTGGCTGGTTTCTTTTTCAAAGTAGTCGGGTGTGGTTATGGTTCCGGGTTTGCTATATAGGGTGGCTACTTTGATTTCTTTTGCGCCCTGTTCCTGCAGGTGTTTTTTTGCAAGTTGCAGGCTTCTGCCGCAGTCGGAGACGTCATCTACCAGCAGGACTTTTTTGTTTGGCAGTTGGGTGTGGAGGCACTGTTTTAAAATTGGTTCTTTGTTTTTCTGGCCGATGCTCACGTAGTATTCTATGGTGATTATGGCGAAATCTCTGGTTTCCAGCAGGTCTGCCAGGATGCGTGAGGGAATTAAGCCGCCTCGGGCGATGCCGACGATGATGTCTGGTTTGTAGCCGTCGCTTTGGATTTTTCGGGCTTGGGCAAGCAGCATGTCGTATATTTGGTTCCAGGTTGGGACTTCGTATTGGGTGTTGGCAACCACTTTTTTTCCTTCTTCAAAGAGTTTAACGGTTTATTAGTTAAAGTTTAGGTTGTTAAGTCTTTTCCGTGGACAAACCCATCATCAGCAAAATTGAGCCGACGGCAAGAAAACGCGCCGGTTTTATTTGACTTTAACCATTTAATTTTAAAATATTTATAGCTTTATTGATTTTAATAGTTTTTTTTAGGCATATTGTTTATTTTTCTAGGTTATTTATTGCTTGCTCGGTACTATTTATAAAGGAGTGTATATAATTGATTTCTGGAGATAGGCGTCTGCAGATATGTTTCGTAATTCGTAATATGGTTTAAATGCTTAAGCGCCAATTTTGATTACAAGAAATAAAAGGTGTAAAAATGGCAAAGAATAACGACGAGAAGATTAAGCACGTGTTGACCGACCCCAAGCTATCCGCCATCAAAGCGATGCTTGAGAAAGATCACGCGATTGACTGCTTGTTTCTGCTCTACGCTGAACGGGGCAAATGGAAGGAAGCCAAAGATTTCATGCGTAAAAATAAGCTTACGCTAAGCGACGGCACTTTCAGGGCCCGAATGATCGAGATCGAGTCATTAGGCTTAGCAAAGAGTGAACGAATTGATCCGCTCAAGAAATACTACCTAAAGACCGAGTTCGGCGAGAAAATAGCAAAACTTCTGCTCGAGCTCTTCGACAGCTTAGAAGCATAAATCCTCAACAGTTTTTTACTCAATCTCTTATCTTTTAATTCGTATTTGATTCAGAAAAATTCACGTTTATTGCTGAAATCTTATAAAGTTACGTTTTGTTGTAGCTGTGTTGAACGGACACATAATACGGTTTATTAAGTCATAATATTTATTAAGGCAAAAACCCGAAATAGATTCAGCAAACTAAAAGGAGTTTAAAAAAATGAACTTCAGAAAAATAAGACAATTTAAGAAAAACGCAAAAGCCCTCAGCCCCGTAATCGCCACCATCATCCTTATCGCCGTCACAGTCGCAGTCAGCGTCGTCGTAGCAGCATGGATGGGAGCACTCACCATAGGATTCATGGGAAACTCAGAACAAGCATCAATAACAAACATTGTATTATCTGACGTCACCATAGGTGCCACCAACTATCAGAATGCCACAGTCACTGTTCAAAACACTGGTTCAGCAACCGTATCAATATCATCCGCATACATAGACGCAAATACTGCACAAATTTTAAACCCACACCTTGTTAGCTCTGTAGCAATTACTAAAGGTACTTCAGCGACTTTCGTTATCAGCGTCAGCGGACAAACTTTCGCTAGTTCTGCATCGTACACGATAAAACTGATGACTGCAAAAGGTAACACAATTACCAACTCAGCAGCATTCAGCTCTTAAACATAGTTACGTAATGCTTTGAAATTCGGGGTAGGGCAAAAAATGAACCACCATTTTTTCTTTTTTGTTATATCCAAAGTAAACAAGTAGAAGGTAAAAATCATGGTAACACAACTAAAAGAATTCACGTCGGCACAGGCAATCGCTGATGCCTTAGACAAGGATTTGTCCGAAACCAAAAGTTTACTGGGCGAATACCTGCGTCGTCTAGACGAAATTCGCACTCTGGCGGAAAAATCAAAAAAAGTCCGCGAAGTCATAATGAAACTGGCTGGAAAAAAAACCGGTTCAGGAGACAGCCCAGGCGAAATAACCGTTGGCACACTAAACATCATCCTAGACGCTAACGCATTCCACGAGTTGACAGCCATAGAAGCCGTCGTCCGAAGCCATCAAGAACGGCTGCTGGTTCTGCAGAAAGTCCGCGACGCACTGAAGTGGCTTGACCAACTTGGCGACACCGAAGGCCTCAAGTACCTAGTGCTCGAAGAAGAAGGCATCCCACAGCGCATCCTCTTCAAAATATCTTAGAACCTCCACGTCGGCAGGACTAAAAAGTGACCGAAGCCTACTCAACTCCGCTGCAGACAATCATAAGTGAATTCAAAAATATCAGTCCAGAAATAACCAACACCTTTATTTTTAAAAAGAACGGCGAAATCTTAGCTGCCACACAATCAGCTGATGAGGCGCAAAACAAAAAATTGATTGCCGCCTTCAACGAGATAGTTGATCGATCTGCATCTATATCGGGCTTAGAAACATTAACGATCCAAGGCGCAGATAGCCAAATGAGCATTACATCGATGAACAATCGTTATTTGGTCAATGTTTCTTCGCGTGCAGCAGACGAAAAAACCGTTAAAATGTTAACCGGCGTCCTTGTTCCAACCGTTGTGAAGCTTTTGGATCAAATTCCTGAATCTTCAGGAAATGAGTTAACGCGAGTCGGAAAACCTGGAAACGAACCGACCAAAGAGGTCTCTCAACAAGCGACAAAAACAACGCAGGGGGAATCAATGCCCGATATGTTCGCACCGTTTAGTTCTGAACCGTTCCTTCCGGAGCCGCCGATGCATCAGTTCATGATAGAAAAAATCGGGGGCTTACTTGTTCCTTGCGATATTGTGCGCATTGACGGCGAGGTAATCGCAAAATGGCACGATATTTACGGAGGCAAAAAAATTACCAGAGTGCATATCGAAACGCTGGAGGGCAAAGCAATCTTATGCGGGTTCAAACCCATCAAGGAAGCAAACAATAATGGCAAAGGCATTATCCAATTTCCAGAAAAAGTAATGCAAGCCCTGCAAACCAGCAAAGGCAAACTCGTAATAGTTAAACCAGAAATTACCCGTTAGGTGGAAAAAATGTTGAAGTCAAAAACAAACGCAAAAGAAACTGAAACCCTATCAGCCAATCCGGTTGTTGTGTCAGCCGTTGATGGCGAAACCCCTACATTCGAGAGCATAAACACAAGCCTATCTGAAATACGTAAGCTCAAAGGAGTCTTAGGCTACATTCTCAGAAGCGACACATCCGCAGTAATAGACTTTCCCCAATCCGACAAAATTATTGAAAACGCAGCTTTATCATCACAAATCAATGAGTCTTGCCTGGAAATTACGAAACAGTTCAATCTTGGCGGAATGGAAAGTGTGCTGGTTGAGGGCGAAGATGCCAAAGTACTTTGCATAAATATAGGCGAAAACAGGATAAACGTGTTCATGGAAAAAAATGCACCTCACTCGGGGATAATTAAAAGAATTTTAATGTGAAATTAAGCTTAAGCTTGGATAGTTCTCAAGCTACCCATTCTCTACTAGCCCCTCATACGGACTAAGATATAAAAATACTTTTTAACATTCTATATTTGCCGCAGTTGCAATGAACTCTGACAGCAACCAAATTGTTCTAAGAAAATGAAAATGCTAATTAATCGCTCGTAACGTGGCAACTAACCCGTTTTCTTAAACAGAAAGGAGAAAAATATTTTGTAGAATAGTGCCCAAGCCATTCCAAGCTTGTTTCTGATTTTTCTGGGCTCCATGGATTGCTTAACTACGGTTATAGGAACCGTGTATTATGGCACACATGAGCTTAATCCTATATTATCTATCTTAGTTAGCTCAAACCTTCTAGCATTTGTTATCGTAAAATTAACTGTGACGGTTGCTGCGGGTTTGCTTTTTATTTTAGCAGAAAAAATTCTCGTTAAATCCCCCAACAAAAGCTCATCATCCCACAAATTTGCGCATCAATTACTAAAAATCGCCTATTTCGGAGTTATATCATTTTTCGCAATTGTCGTCGGCGAACAACCTCCTGGTTCTACTCAGCAGCATAAAATGAAAAATTTTTGTCTTTAAGGATTGTGGAAAGCACTTTAAGCCGAGTTCACATAGCAGTAAACTGTGATTGTCTTGCCCAGAGAATTTATCCTTTTCTCGCGTTTGGGAAAAACCAACTCGGCATTCAGCAACCTGCATGACGCAGGACGATTAGACATTGTCTACGAATGTGTGGTTGCAAGCTTTTTCCTTTCGCATGGCCTACGCAGAGACGTAACTTTCCATGCCGTACTGAACGGTCCGCCTAATCCACCACTACATATAGAGATCAATGGAAGCAGTCTCTACGACGTAAGAACGGACGTGGATACTTGGCAGCAGATTCTGAGAAAGGTCATTGCTGGCAAATCCCACCCTGGAATCAGTGTTGACAAGACAGGTTTTGAAGCATTACTTAAAGCAAAAGCCCAAAACCGCAAGGTGTATATTTTGGAAGAAGGCGGAAAAAACATTGCGGAAACAGAACTCGCCGACAACGCCATCTTTGTCCTCGGCGACCATGTTGGTTTGCCCATCAAAGCAGAAACGTTTGCTCTCAGGTACGGCGAAAAAATCAGTTTAGGCAAACAACCCTACTTAGCCGCTTCATGCATAACAATAATCAATTATCAACTGGACTGCAAAGCTAAATCTTACTCTTGAAATGTTCCCAGCCGCGAGCTTCAATAACACGTTTCTTTCCGTCAACATCCAAAAGCATCTGCGTGTCTTTTGTGACTTTTCCAATTGGCAAAAGGCGCCCGCCGACCGCTTCAACCGCAGCTTCGACATCAGCCCACTCTTTAGGCTTGATTGTAGTCACTAGTTCATATTCTTCGCCGCCATAAAGCGCAAGTTCTAACGGGTCAAGATGGTTAAACTCGGCAAATCGGTTAACTTCGTCGGCTACGGGGACACTTTGAACTAAAAAGCCAACGTCGCTCATTTTTCCAATTTCATGCAAACTCCACGCTAAACCGTCACTGGAATCAATAGAAGACGACACGGCGCCTGAGCGACTAAGTGCCAAACCTTCCTTTAGTCTTGCCATTGGCATGCAGACTGCACCTGACAACACATTACGAAGATCCGCTGAAGCTGAATAGTTATCTACAAGCAAACGTAAACCCGCGGCAGATTTGCCGAAGAAACCTGTAACGGCTAAAATGTCGCCTGGCTTAGCACCATTGCGCAGCATTAAGGCTGTTTTGTCGGCGGTGCCGTAGAGGGAAACTGAAATAATAAGGTCTGGGGCTTCGCCTGTGTCGCCTCCAATAATGTAAGCGCCGTATTCTCGCGCACCAGCGTTGAGTCCCCGAGCAACTTCCTCGATGTCCTTTCGCATAAACCCTCTCGGTAACCCCAGCGACACGAGGGCTGCCGTGGGCTGGACGCCTTTGGAAGCAAAATCGCTGATGTTCATAACTATCGCTTTGCGCGCGGCTTGCCATAGACTCATGTTGTGGGGCACATCGGTTTTTCCCACCAGCATGTCGGTTTTTAGGACGGCGACTTGTTTTTGGTCGATATTAACGGCGGCTACGTCATCTCCGAATGGCACGGGGGAATTGGGCATGGCTTCAAGGTAGTTGGCGATTATCTCGATTATTTTTCGCTCGCCAATGCCTGTAACCGTTGGGTTAGGACTAGTGCTTCCCGTCTTATCGTTGCTCATATGCTCACTCTTCAGTAAAACTGTAGGTTAAAATATTAGGTTTCTTAAGCCTTTTAAAATTGACGCTTAAGGCGCGATTGTGCTCAGCGCGCTGCCTTGTCCCGATATTACGTGTTGAAGTAGGTAGGCGAAACCGTTTTGTCGAATCTTCCAATGTTCTCTGCTGCCTCTCTGTTAAGAACCAAGC
>Ga0182021_10006460_pt1 | contig 13922 bp, 8 predicted proteins | sample 612E3MmetaG_FD_120493 | JGI IMG/M metagenome (GOLD analysis project Ga0182021, IMG submission 120493) | Permafrost microbial communities from Stordalen Mire, Sweden - 612E3M metaG (Illumina Assembly) | ecosystem: Environmental > Terrestrial > Soil > Wetlands > Permafrost | place: Sweden...
AAATATTTAAAGGATACAAATAGATTGGAAAAAAGGAAGAAGAGTAAGATCATCAAGCCAATTATGCCATAGGAACTCATCATTTCCAGATAATCATTATGAACATACATACCTCTTTTGAAGAGTATAGCTTTGCCACCGGAACCAGTAACCGGGTGTTCCAAATAAGTTTCATATCCTACCTTCCACAAACTCGAGCGAGTGTCAATTGCTTCTGGGTTATTTGTATAAGCTACTTCAGTGGATATTCTTGATGTATACATTTTATACACATTTACTTTCGGGAACATGATACCAATAATCAGCAGAACAACCGACGATATAATAACGATCGTTAAAAAGTTTCGTAGGATATCCAAAATATATTTTTGTTTTTTTATTATATAAATCGCCAACAAACCCATGAATGACCCAACAAGCAACACTAGAAAAATTTTTGAAATAGTAAGAACAAGCGCAATGAATATAATAAACGACATAATCTTCTGTAAATTATTCTTATTGAAAAGTAAGAGGGAAAAAATAAATCCCACGATGCTAACTGCGATAAAAAAATTGGGATCGCTTGCAAGTCCAGACAATCTCAAGAATTTTCCTTCGCTTAAATAATACCAAATACCAAGATGCCATAAAGAAGGCATCATTTGAATTTTAGCTAACGAGATAGAATAGATAAAATATGCAATTATACTAACAAATGAAACGGCAGTAGTTATGCATGTAACTAAACTCATGATTTGCTCTTGATTAATCTTAGTACGCAAAACCAGATTAATTATTATCCAAGAGAATACGAAATTTCGAATAGTTGCAATAAGAAGGGTCAAGACTGATAAATGTGCCGGTACTCTCAATATGTCCAATGACATCATTGTGGCGAATAAACAGAAAGAAATCAGTAATATCTTAGGAAATGAAATTATATTGTATTTCAAAGTTTTTTCTTTAAGCATTCTCAGAATTACAAAAATTGTTATTCCAACAATGGCAAAATCAAATGGTAAAATCTTTATCCCAATCAGATTTACTTGATATAAGGGCCCGGTAAAATACATGCATAAAAACAGAATTCCTATTAAACAGTAGTCGATTTCTTTTGATATTTTATTTAACATTGTTTTAATCATTTTTTTTATTAATATTATGAATAATTGAAAGATAACGGTGAACAGAATACTTTTGAGTATACGGGTCTAGATATTCTTCCGGTGGTTCATGAATAATATTTTTATTTTTCAAAAGATTCAAAACTCCTTGTGCGAGAGATTTCGGATCTTTAATAGGTACAAGAATCCCGTATTTTCCTTGCTGGAGTATTTCTGCCGGACCTGATGGACATTTTGTGCTGACAATGGGAAGTCGCAAAGCCAAGGCCTCAATAAGAACAGTTGGCAGACCTTCATAAAGTGAAGAAAGGGCAAACACGCTAGATTTTTTGAAAAAAGGATAGGGATTTTTCAAATACCCAGCAAAATCCACCTGATTAAGAATTTTTAATTTTTTGCATTGTTCTATTAATTGTGTTTTTCCATTTCCTTCTCCAATTATAATAAGGCGGCTTTCAATTTCTTTCGTTACTATAGAAAACGCCTCGAGGAGTGTGCCAATATCTTTCTGCTTATCTAGCCTTCCTACATTAAGAAGAATTGGATGACCTAAGTTAAAAAAAGGGTGGTTTATTGGAGTATTTGATTTTTCGTATAAATCTTTAGAAATAACAGGGTTGTATATAGTAATAATTTTTTTTCGTGGTAAAAGGCAGAATCTACTTAGAATATCGCCGGATTCATCGGACACTGTTACGACCGAATAGGCAAGACGATAAAAAAAGAATATCAAGACGCGCATGATTAATTTTTTTAATAGACCCAAGTTTTTGAATTCAGACTTAACAGCAATATGTTCGATAACAATTACTTTGACTTTACGATGAGAGAGTAGTGACGATATTATAGCAATAATATTGGTATAGAATGTTGATGAAATTATCACTCTCGGTTTATCTTCATTAATCTTTTTTAATAGAAGAAAAAAAAGTTGGCGAGCCTTTTTTTTGTTAAAAGAAAAAATTTTAACTGAAGCAAACGATGGAGACAAATCTGTGTTCTCTTGTGTCCAAACTTCCGAAGAAACACCCTCGTTTAAAAAACCTTCAGCCAACTGCATGGTAACTCTGCCGACTCCCCCCTCTAGTGTATGAGTAAAAAAAACTACTTCAGACTTCATATAAATTCGTTCCTGATTTTTTAATTATTTCAATAATTTTTTCGACAGCTTGATATCCATCTGACGGGTGTAAAATTGGTTCGCTTTTTCCTGTGATTGCGTCCAAAAATTTTCTTGCGATTACATCGGCACCATATAAGTGCCGCTTAAATATGGCGTATCTTCTGAATATCCACTTTATATATTGTTTCCAAACCTGTCTGTCAAAGGATGCAACAACACTTATTGGATACATGCGAGTTCTTTTTAGCTCGGGGTTAAATGTAAAGTAAAAGTCCCTGAACATATCATAAACAAGTGTCTTTTTCTGACACATTATGACAATTAACCATTCGGACATTGGCGACCCGAAAAACATCGAAAAATCTCCAGTTGCCCTTTCTCCCTTTACCGAGACCACATAATTTTCAAACGGTCTTTTCATCCCAGCTTCTTTTTTGGTATATGTTGCGGAAGTTACGGAAAAATCTCCCACAAGATATTTCATCAAATACATAAAATGAGGACCTTCATCAAAGAATAAGCCGCCGGGTAATTCTGGAAACCAAGTCGGAAGATGACGCATCCAACTGCTCCACTGATATCCGGATACATGCAAAATATCACCTGTGTCCGGTTTTTTTAGTTCTTCTTTTATTTTTAACATTGCTCTAGAAAAAAGGAAATTATGTCCCGGAAAAAGTATTAAACCATTGCTTTTTGCAATATTTTCAATTTCTTTTCCATCAGCGATAGTGAGAGAAAATGGTTTTTCTACCAGCACGTGTTTATTTCGAAGAAGCGCTTCCTTGGCCACACTGGCATGACACATTGGCGGAGTACAGACCACAACAGCATCTATTTCCGAATTTAAAAACGAATTATAATCAGAAAATATATTTTTTATTTTGTACTTTTTTGCCGTTTTTTCCGCTTTTTCTAGTGTTGTATCGTATATTGCCACGATACTGCATCGTCGGTCGGACTTAAAAGCCGGAATATGTCGATTATTCGCCACCCAGCCGGCACCCACTATTCCTATTTTAATTTTTTTTTCTTGGTTATTCATTGATACACTTTTTGTTAATAATTGTAAATATGAACATTATTTTTTAAAAATGAAGTTTTCACAATTTCTTCCTTGTCCTATCGACAAAGATAGATCTCCTTTTATTCCTTCAAGCGTGCTCTTATCCGTTATTCTATATGAAGTATACCCCATTTCTCTCAGCAATTCTACCGCTTTCATCGAAATTGATCCTCCAAAAGAGGATGACCATACCTCTAAAGCAATAATCGGATTGTGTTTTGAAAAGATATCAATACCCCCTTTGATTACCATATATTCCGCTCCTTCCACATCCATCTTGATGATTGTCGGAAGATTTTTCCCCAGGACATATTCATCCAAAGTTGTTGTTTGAATAATAATTTTCCCCATGTTTTTTCCCCCATTCATCTCGACAGATTCTTTGTTAATCGTACTTCTTCCTGAACTTTCACTGATATAGATTTCAGAACTCCCTTTTTTGTCGGATATGGCAATGTTATTGAAAGTTACTTTTGCGTCACCGCTTAAATTTTTTTCCAAAAGTTTCGCTATATTTGGCAAAGGTTCGAAAACATGTACTTCATTGCAAAATATGACGGCAAGATAAGAATAGAAACCCCAGTTCGCGCCGATATCGTAAAATACGTCGTTTGACTTTAAATTCATTATAAAATATTTCGTGAGTGAGCATTCTTCGTCGGCCGGCAAAAGACCGAACAGCTTGAGGTCAAGGGCATCACGGTCTCTTATATCCAAAAGGATTTTTCTGCCAAAGAAAAACGTGACAGGGATTTCACTTTTGCATCCTGATATTTTCACTCGTAAGCGCCAGAAAATATTTTCAAAAAATATTCGTGGAGAGGAGATCATTCTCATTATTTTTTTTATAAAGCCAGCGCCTAAAAATCTTAAGTATTCAAACGCTCTTTTTGAAAGTCTGTCAAGTTGAGATATCAGTTCCTTTCTTTTTTCTTCACTTATTTCCATAATTATTTTGCTGACTCATCAGACAGTTAAATTTCTTTTTTTACCTTCAATGATTGTAATCCAACATAAGTAATCTAAGGGTAGTACAGATAATAATAACATGTCCAAGCCTGAAAGTGCTAATCGACTTATTTTATAAAGAAAATCAGATTTAATAATAGTTTTGAATCCAAAACTTAGGATTGTAAATAGATAAAACCCTTTTGTGCTTATTGAAAAATATTTTTTTATTGTCTTGAAGTCTTTGGAGCGAAGTGGGTGTTCAAATTCAGTTCTTGCTTCCGGTGTTCTTTTGCGATGCCAATTTAGCACTGGATTTATTCCCAGTGGTTCCATAAAAATTATTTCGCCGTTATCTTTTAATACTCTCCTCATTTCTTCTGAGGCCTTTTCAATGTTTAAATGATGCAAAATACCAGTTCCGAAGATTATATCGAATTCTTTATCACTAAACTCCAAATTATGGGCATCCATAACAAAACATTTTATTTTGTCGCCCAACCCTTTATTTTTTATGAATAAATTTATTTTTTTCACCGATTCGGGAGAAATATCGATTCCAACAATTTGGTTGAATTTGTATTTGGAAAGCAAGGTAATATCCACATCTCCACATCCCAAAACAAGAATTTTCCCGGAAACTCCATTTAAATGATTATTAATATGAGCTAATGTTTCTTTGTTATCTTTATAGAAAGCATAATACCCAGCACGAACACTGCTTGTGACTTTCGAATCTTGAAATTTTTTTTCTTCTTCTAAAATATTATCCATATAACAACTTTATATTTTAATTAATAAGGCCTAAAGCAAAGTATTTATCCCCTCCTCTAAACTCACACTCGGCTCCCAATCAAGAAGCTCTTTGGCTTTTGTAATGCCAGCTTCCGCGCAACGAGGTTCAATTCGCGGAGGAATGTGCTCTGTCGGACCACCGATGATTTCGGCAATTTGGTTAACAGAATATTGTTTGCCGGTACCAATATTTATAACTTCTCCTTTTCCAACCTTATCACCTTTCATCGCCAATATGTTTGCCCGGACAATATCTCGAACATTGACATAATCGCGAGTATTCTCACCGGTTCCGACTATCATAAGCGGCTTATTTTGTTTTTTCAGGTCTAAAAATTTGGCTATGACAAGTGGATATGAGCCATTCACAGATTGGCGTGGACCATAGACATTAAAATACCGAAGACAAACAGTCTCCAGATTATAAATTTCTGAATATAATTTCATATATATTTCCCCAATATGCTTATGGACAGCATAAGGAGAAAGTGGATAAACAGCCATATCCTCAACCATTGGCATTTTCTCTTGGTCACCATAGACAGCGCACGAAGAGGCAAAGATAACTCTTCTGACTTTATTTATTTTTGAAACCTCCAAGACATTCAACGTTCCATTCACATTGATATCATTTGTCTCTATTGGATTTTGGATAGAATACTCTACTTGGGGGAAAGCTGCTTCGTGGAAGACGTATTTGGCATCCTTAAAAATCGGAATGAGGGCATCTTTATCTCGGATATCCACTACATGTAGAGTTGCCTTTGGGTTCACATTTTCCTTTTTCCCAGCCGATAAGTTATCCACAACATGGACTTCGTATCCCCCGTTAATAAGAGTATCCACAATATGGCTCCCAATAAACCCCGCTCCGCCTGTGACTATTATTTTCATATCCTAATTATAACATTTATTTTAATAATTATTTTATAAGCCAGATTTTTTGCATATTATCTATGTATTTCTGGAAATCTTTATCGGAGCTCAAGGCTTGAATTTTTTTTGCTATTTCATATGAATCTTTGTAGTTTGGAATTAACGATATTGCTTTTTGGGTATATAAACGAGCTTGGACATAGTCATTTTTGAAAATATATAATTGTGCCTTTGCCAAGAAAGCTTCAGGGTTTTGGTAATTAACAATGCTGAGTGTTTTATCCAGATAAAAATTCGCTTTTCCCCAAACACTCTCATCGACCCTCCCCATAATATATATTTTTAGACTCAATAACTTCCCTATGACAAGATAAGCCCGAAAATCATCTGGTTGAGACAGTTGGTCTTTTTCTATTTGCCCGACAATAGAATCAATTTCATCAAGAAAAGACATTCTATTCGAATCATTTATTTTATCCACATTTGCTATATAAAAATTATATAATTTAATTGCTTCATAAGTACTATCTCCTACTCCTCCGAAAAGAGAGGTCTCCTGCAACCCTTGTCTCAATATGCTAAGCTCCTGAAGTCTTGTCTCCTGGTTAAAATGTCTCCATTTTAAAGATTCTTTCCATGGCAATACAACAAATAAAACAATAGAAACTAGGCTCCCAAGTATTATAATTACAGAAATTATTTTTTTTATTATTTCCGATTTGTCGGTAAATGCAATATCCCGGTTTTTGTAAGATAGTCCTATCGCAATCCCAACAACCAAGAAAAGCATCAGGTAAGAGGTAACTGTATCAAAACCAAATAAATTTTGAATAAAATATCCGAATAAAATACCAATTATAGAGATTCTAAACATTCTATATTCTCCGTCTTCATCTTCTCTATACTTAAACAATGCGAGAAAAGTAAAAAATAACAACGAGAGAAAAGAAACTAATCCTAAAATACCATTATTTGATGCATACTCAAAAACAACATTATGCGGTTGGAGGAAAAATTCAATATCTTCTTTATAAATATCCGCTCTAAAATATTTTTGATATGTGTAATAAAAGTTATTAAATCCGGAACCGAGTAGCGGTCTATCCATCAAACCTCTCTCAGCAATATCCCAAGCTATAAATCTATTATCACCTTTTACTTCAGAATATATATTATGAATCTTCGAGGTTGGATTCAAAAAAATATAACCAGTATAAACAGTTCCCAAAAGAAATCCTAAAAATAAAACAACTCCAATAATTTTAATTGGCTTCTTACAAGATAATAAGAGATAAAAACAAGCAATGATTATAATGGAAAAAATTACACCCAGAGCTGCCCCATTTGCAACACCTGCGAGCAAAAGCGGATTGTGTAAAATATCCGATAATGCAATTTTCCCGGAAAAAATATCTATATTGAAGAATAGCGGGCAAAAAATAATAAAAAGAGTTGAAATCGCTATTAATATCTTCTTCCAACATTTTTTATAATATGAGAATAAGCCAATTCCAAAGCAAATATTGAACAAGAGATAAGCCCCGGCATATGAACTATTCCCTATTGTCGAACTATAATCAGTAAATATTTTAAAAATTGAAGTCCCTGTATATGAGAAAAAAGCCACAATGATACTACTAAGAAAAGATGTTAAAATTATTTTTGGTAAAAATTGTTTATCTCTATGAATCAAAAATCCGATAAAAATAGCGAACAAAGATACTATATAAATAAAAATTAAGTTGGTCGGAAAACTAAAAGTCCCAAAAAATGAATTATGCGCATCCACTCCCAAAATAGAACTGATAGTAAGAATGACAAGAAAAACTCCTAATACAATGTGAAGTGGGGTAACTTTTATAGAAAATTTCTTTGAGACAATAACTCCCCAAGCATACAATATAGTCATAGACAAAACTCCAAAAGAAATAGCGAGCGTCTTCGGGGAATTAAACGAAAACCAATGATTTGTACTAAAATAAAGAGGGGTGATAAAAACAATAGCATAGGCCAAGTATTCTATCCACTTCCATTGCCAAAGTATTTGCTCTTTTACCTTCACCATATTAAAGAGTATAACCGAAAAAGAACAAAATATCTATACGAAATGGAGCTTTTCAAATAACAAAAAACCACTCATATAATGAGTGGTTTTTTGAATACATTTTAAGGCGTATCAACCAGATTTAGTTATACAATTATTGAGCAATAAATGTACCTGACAATTGCTTGTTATCAGGAACTGTTTGTCCTTTAATTGTTTTAATCTGAACTTCTGAACCAGAAACTGTTGTGGTATATCTAATTCTGAAGTTAGCAGTATCACCTGATGAGATTGTAAAGTTACCTGTTGAGTTTGTTGTTGCATCACCAGATATCTTTGTAAGAACTCCTGCTGCATCACCAGCTGCTTTACCACCAGCATTAGTTGTATTTTCTGATGTAACAACATCACTTATTGTAAGATTTTCAACATCATTATCACCAGCTTCTAATGAGAAGTAGAAGTCAAGTGTACCAGTAGATGAACCTGAAGTTGTTGTCCAACTCATACCAGACAAAGTAATTGAAGATGTACTTAGTGTAAGTGCAGCACCTGTTTGTGTACCAGATGTTGGACTGATAGTATCATCATTAGCACTTTCTGCTGTAATAGCAGTACCTGTTATATGAGCAGTAACAACTGTTGAGCCATCTGTATAGTTCTTACCAGAACCTGTTCCACCCTGTTCAACAAAAGTTATATAAACTTTTGCTTCAAGGGTATCATCTTGAGCAATAGTAATATCCTCATTTGAAAGGTCAGCTGTATATAGAGCTGTATCTGACCCTGCGTTATTAATTGATGTATTAGTAGCATCAGCTGTGATTTCCTTACCATCTAACTTAACAACTACAGAATCAATAACTTTTTCTGAAGAAGTAACCGATGCTCCAGCACCAGCTATTTCAAGAGTAATTGGAAGTTTATCAAGTGTGATATCTGAAGAATCAGAACCTGCCTTCAATTTGAATGCAAGAGCTAATACTTCATCTGTAGTATTGTTTTCATCAACTGTAACAGTTACATCATCAGGATTATTTGAAGATGACTTTAGAGTTAGAACATCTGATGAATCATCTAATGTAACTACATTAGAAACTGCTGGATCGGGTGTTGCTGTTGTAACAACTCCTGATCCATCTGTAAAGCGGAATGATTCTACACCTACTGTAAGACTTGCAGTAGAGTTTTCTGAATCAATACTATCTACAGCATTGAATACTACATAGAAAGGATCCTTGTCCCCATCTCTAACAACTGCATTTGAAACTGCAATTGATTTTGAGTAAGAATCATCTGATGCTTTTGTAAAGTCAGCAGCATCTGCCGATCCAACCTTTGTTGAACCTTGGTAGATATCCACTGAATCTAAGTATTTTGTGATTTTGTACGAAGAAGAAGGTGCATCAGTGTTTTCGATTTTAACTTTAACATTGTTTACAGCAATGTCAGAATCTGAAGCTTCAACTCTGAAGCCAAGAACTTTAACGTCTGAATCTCCTTCTTTTATTTTACTTTTCTCACTGGTTGAATAGTGAGTTAAAGTTGCATCCCCTGCACCACCGGATAGAGCTCCACCTGAGGAACCACCACCAGTTGTTGAACTATCACACTTTGCTCCGGTTGTAGGAGAGTATCCTACTTCTGAAGTACAGCCTGCCGGATAATTTCCTGCTGTTGTACATGGTAAACCGGTTGTTGTGCTGTAACCCAATGTTGACGAACAACCTGATGGATATGTTCCAACTGTTGCGTTAGCTTTAGCTTTTGACAATGGACCAAACACGCCATCAGCTGTTAAGCCGTTTGTTGCTTGCCATGCCATAACCTTTGCTTTCGTCATAGGACCGAAAGATCCGTCAGCTGTTGCTCCAACAAATTGCTGAAGTGTGCTTACGAATACTCCTGTACTACCTACTTTTAAAGTTGTAGGACCGAAATCAAGAGCGGCCATAGCTGTGTGCATAACAACACCAAAAGCTATTACTGCTATTGCTCCGATTAAAAATTTTTTTAACATAATCTTTATAATTTTATACACGTTTAGATTAGCTTCGACTAATTCCGGAAGACGACTGATAATGAATTGTGTGCTCCGGAAAAAAACTAATGTGTGTGTATTTGATTAATAATTAAGAATTGAAATTAATAATTAATAATCTTTTTTTACTGAATTTCCAAATTCTGAAACTTGAACCATAACTTCTCTCTATCAAAAAAGTTGCGATGGAAAAAGTAACAAAATTCAAAACCGTAAAATAACAAACATAAACCTTCCATCTCATAATTTATTTTATTCTCTTCCCTCCACAATTTCTCTATCAAAAAAATGATGACGGAATAAGTATCAAAAAATAAATTACTTGAATAACTAAACTAAAAAACACTGCCTGCCTTTACCCTTCTTAAGAATCTCTTTTCGAGAGAGTAAAGAAAAGACGAGACAAGCATATCTGCCTTGTCGACAGGGCCGATACCACATTTTGAAATCTTTATTTTTATTTTTCTTTTATCACCCGTCTCTATCAACGGGATAATCTCACCTCTATCAAAGTAAGACTCACCCAATCTCTATCAATCGGGCGATTGAGGAAAAATAAAATTGAAAAGAAACAAAACGGATCCGACCAGTGAAAACGAAACGGCCACTACCTTCTTGGTATTAGAATATAGAGGTATTTTATTTTCAATGATCTTCTCTTCCCAAATGCGCTTATTAGAAACAAGTACACAGGGATACTATATATTATCACATATGGTAAAAAAATACCAGCAACAATATACACAGATATTATATACTCCAGGTTTATAATATGCAATAGATACATAGGATTTGACCAAAAGGTGTGGATAACTGGGAATATAAGGGTTTCCTTGAAATAGCCTAAAACAGAAAAAGACGACAATATTATTGTTTTATTCCTCCTTAACCCCATTCCTCGGGTTACCTCGGAACGGCACGCCCCCACCCGTCGTCACAAAACAATAATATTGTCGTCTTTTTTAAATAACAATAGAGTATCGCGACCAGCGTTTAGCCCCGGTTTTCTTGAGTTGACCTTTCTGGACAAGTGAGTTCAGTTCGCGTTGAATTGTCTTTTCCGAGCAGTCTGTAAAAGAAAGAGAGATGTCTTTTATCGAAACTCCTACTTCTCCAGTAGGCAAGTCCTTCTTTTCTTTTATAAGAGCTAATATCTTATTCGTCCTCTCTTGCCTATCGGCAAAATTTGATTCGTGAGATATTGTCCTTTTAGGTTGGGATTTTTGTAAAGGACTTTTATTATCCATAAAGGACATACTATTAAAAGATGTCCTTTTGTCCTTTATAAATGATTGCCCTTTGTAATCTGAATCTTTCCCTGCGATTTGAAGTTCCGGTAAATCAAATATCTTCTCGTCTAAGGTAAATGTGAAATGCTTGTTTTCTTTTTGGTGAGATTCTAGCTCCTCTATTAAAATTGTGAACTCTTTCTTCAAAATGACGGTATTCATTTCCGAAATAAAACCAATTGTGTAAGTAATCTCAATGAAAGAAAGTATCTCATCAATACGGGCAAGAGAGGAAGAAATACGAGTATATTTGTCCATTGGGGATAAGGTTGAAAGCTTATACATATCGGACAGTAATTCTACACCTAACTGACGAAGTTTCCCTTTGAGAGCATCGTCGGTATCCATGCAGTCGGTAACCATATAGAGAGCAGTAACTAATTTTTCTGTCTTTTTGTTGATAAACTCATAAACAGGCCTGTCCACTAATGATTTACTGTCAGAGACATTTGGTTGTCCATAAGTATTTATGCTTGTCTGTTGTATGTCTTTTTTATTATCCATCTGTCTTTTTCCCCGCCTTGACGGGATAATATGTCTTTAATGTGTCCATTATATACCGAAAAATATTCTGCGCAAGATGTTTGGGAGCAGTTCCGAAATAGTCTTATCAGAGAGACTTGGGAGCGCGACGGCGCGAGCACGAGGAATTTTTCAGTAGAAAAATATCCGTGCTCTCTGAGAAGAGCTATCTCGGAACTGCTCTGTATTAAATATGAATAGCTCTTCTTGAAGGGTACGTTAATTTCTTGGTAGAAATTAGCTCAGTGTTCGCTCCGTCGAGTTCACAAGCCCCTTCAATAAGACTATTCAGAGATACGCCAAAGAGAAAAAGGTGTGGAGGCAAAAAAATTATGATATAATGTGTACATATATGGCTAAAAAAGATACTGATGAGGATATTGATGATGAAGTAACATCAAAGAAGGGAAAGAAAAAAAATGGTAAAAAAATAGAATTAAAAGAAGAGACTCGATACAGTATCTGGGGTATTGGTTTTATGGTCCTCGGACTTCTCGTTATACTTTCAATTTTCAGAATGGCGGGAGTTGTCGGAAATTTTATTTATACAATATTAAATTCATTCTTGGGAGTTGGATATTATCTATTGCCTATTTTGCTTGTGCTTATCGGTTTTTCTTTTATGAAAAAAGAGAAACCACAAATTGCAAAAGTTCACGCTATTTTCGGTTTTGTCGCTCTACTCTCTTCCCTCTCCATAATGGACATCGCAAGTAATGGAAAAGGGGAATCTATAAATATTACTTTTGGTGGATATCTCGGTAGCATAGTCTCGTGGCCGTTTATAAAACTTTTCGGAATATATGCTTCCATACTTTTACTTGGTGCCATACTTATCGCATCCCTTATTATTTTGTTTGATGAGAAACCAAACTTAATGGACCTATTCCGAAAGATTTGGGATTTCCTTAAATCGGATGTTCGTTCTCTAAAACTAAAGAAAGAAGAAGTTGAAGAAACTATTGAGGAGGATATTGTGGAAATTAAAAAAGAAGCCGAAAAAGATAAGAGTGTAGAACAAATGCCTCATGACGAAACAAAAGAAGAAGATGAGATAACAAAGGCAGTCGGCAAAGTAAAGAAGTTCAGTACGAACTACATCCCTCCCCCACTATCACTTCTCGAGAAGGATAAAGGTGTTGCAAACACCGGGGACATGAAAGGTAATATGAATACCATTCAAAGAACTTTATTTACCTTCGGAATTTCTGTCGAGATGGATGAAGTAACTGTCGGTCCGACCGTCACTCGTTATTCACTCAAGCCGGCTCAGGGAGTTAAACTTTCCCGAATCGTCGGACTTCAGAATGAACTCGCTCTTGCTTTGATGGCAAAAACTATCCGTATCGAAGCTCCTATCCCTGGGAAATCGCTTGTCGGAATTGAAATTCCGAATAAAGTAAAATCAACTGTCGGACTGGCGACCCTTCTTGCCGATGAAAAATTCCAAAATTCTCAAAAGCCACTCACTATCGCACTCGGGCGTGGACTTTCCGGTAAATCAATATTCGGCAATCTTGCCAAGATGCCACACTTACTTGTTGCCGGAACTACCGGCTCAGGTAAGTCTGTAACCATTCACTCCATTATCACATCACTACTCTATAGGAATGGACCACAGGATTTGCAATTTATAATGGTTGACCCAAAGCGCGTCGAACTTACTCTATATAATAAAATTCCTCATTTGCTTACACCGGTTATAACCGAAGCAAAGAAAACAATTCTTTCTCTCAAGTGGGCCGCGCGCGAAATGGACAGACGCTACGATATTTTACAGGCTGAATCGGTCCAGAATATCGAATCATATCATGCCAATGTTTATGAAAAAGCCAAGAAAAGTGGAGTAGAAGCTGAACGTCTTCCTTACATTGTTATCGTTGTGGATGAACTGGCTGATATTATGACCGCCTACCCAAGAGAATTGGAAAGTGCTATTATTCGCTTGGCCCAAATGTCCCGGGCTGTGGGTATACACCTCATCCTTTCCACTCAAAGGCCATCGGTAAATATCATCACCGGATTAATTAAGGCCAATATTCCTACTCGTATTGCTCTTCAAGTATCTTCACAAATAGATTCCCGAACAATACTGGACCAAGGCGGAGCCGA
>Ga0182021_10006461_pt1 | contig 13922 bp, 14 predicted proteins | sample 612E3MmetaG_FD_120493 | JGI IMG/M metagenome (GOLD analysis project Ga0182021, IMG submission 120493) | Permafrost microbial communities from Stordalen Mire, Sweden - 612E3M metaG (Illumina Assembly) | ecosystem: Environmental > Terrestrial > Soil > Wetlands > Permafrost | place: Sweden...
AAAATGGCATAAAAAAGGGCTACAAAATATTTGTAACCCATTGAAATTATTAATCGGGGCGAGAGGATTTGAACCTCCGACCCCCTGAACCCCATTCAGGTGCGCTAAACCAGACTGCGCTACCGCAAATCGCCTTCGACTCATCACACCCTCCTGAGTTTTTATCCGGTATTATACCAAAATCCTAACATTAAAACGGGACCGGTTTCCGGGGGGAAGGTCACAATTTCACAGGCCGAGGGTAGCTCCCTAAGTCATTGAAATTATTAATGCGCCCAGGGTGATTCGAATACCCACCCAACGGATTGCTAATCCGTTACTAAATTTACTCAACTTATTAGATATATTAGTAATCCAATTGATAGATATATCCTTAGCTACCCCATAGCTATCTTTTGCCGTCAACCTCCCGAAATCAATTCCATCATATACTATTCACTAAATTGTTGAGTGCCAAGACATCGTAGACAGAAAACTGTGCCACAACATCGTGGACAAAGTTCTTTGACAATCGAATAACTATCGCGCAATTTCATGAACATCTAAAACAATTTGGAGGTGTTCATGAAAGAAGAAAAGACGCAGCAAAGGATTTTAGCCGTGCAGCGATTCAAAAACGGTGAAAGCCCCGAATCAATCTGTACATCCCTTAATAAGTCAAAAGCATGGCTGTACAAATGGAACAAGCGTTACGCCGATAATGATGCTTCTTGGAGCGAGAGCCGATTCCGTCGACCCCTGAGTTCACCCGATTACATACCTGCAGAAGTTGTCGAAATCGTCTACGATGTCTTGGCACTCAACAGGTAATTGATATGATAACCTCCTTTCAGGTTATTAGATAACGACTTCGTAACCTCGTACATAATTTTAAGACGTCCCCATCTCCCACCCTCATTCGGTTTCTATAATGATACCGCACTGCTCGCACCGGTAACGGATTTTTCCCTTATCTTCCGTTTCAATCGCATCAAAATCATAGTGCCTCCTCCTATGTACCTCAAAACACTCGGGGCAATAACGTTGTTCGCGCAGTTCGTCAGCATTGATGGTCAGATGGCAGTGCCGGCACCGCAGCACATCTTTCTTTTCCGGCAACAGAACAAGGGTGAGGTGACTGCATGAAGTCATATGAGATACTATTCCTTCAAATGATGGTTCGTGCCATCATTAGTTATAGTTTATGGGCTGTTGCCCAAACGACCATTCATTAATACTGATTTCTAGATTTTACACCACCATCGTGGAAAGTAGCAAAGCTTTTTGATGCTGCGGGACGCCGGGCTTCCCAAAAACGAATATCACCGATGGGTGCCCTGCTTCTTTGTTCTTGATCGATCGGTTTGCTGTTTCTTTGTCCTTCGGTCTGCCAAGATATCCTTTTGTCTTTCTCTGCCGCGGTACGTTTTTTCCACGAAACAGAGTTTTCCGTTAAAAGGGTCACGTTCCGTCCAGTACATGAGGGTGGAATAGGTCGACGGTGTGGGCGTGAACACCTGAACCTGCTCGGGCAGGAACTGCAGGTCTCCGAGGGCAAATGACCGGAGCCGTGCCATATCGTCGTCGGTGCACCCGGGATGGGCGGCGATAAGGTAGTAGGTGAGAAACAAATTCTTTTCTCCCCGCTTTGTAAGGTCGAAAAAGAGCTCCCTGAAGGCGAGCAGCGTCTCCCGGCCCGATTTCCCCATTTTCTGAAGGACATGCGCCTCTGAATGTTCCGGTGCTAGCTTCAGCTGTCCCGAAACGTGATGCCGGATAACCTGCTTCAGGTATTCCGTGCCTTGTTTCTTGTCGGCCATGACCAGATCATGCCGTATCCCCGAGGCAATAAAGACCTTTTTAACACCATTCACCGCCCGGAGTGCTTTCAGCAGCGCTATCTGTTGGTTGTGATCTGTCGTGAGCCGCGAGCATATTTTCGGGAAGAGGCATCGTTTGTCCGGGCAGCAGCCCTGCTTCTCTTTTCTGGCACAGTCGATGGCGTACATATTGGCCGTCGGTCCGCCTACATCCTGTATGACCCCCTTAAAGCGGGGGTCCAGTGTAAACGCGCGGGCTTCATTGAGGATTGACGCCCGGCTGCGACACGTCACCTTCCGTCCCTGATGGACCGTTATGGCGCAGAAATTACATTCTCCATAACATCCCCGATGGGTTGCGATGGAGAAGCCGATGGTGTCCAGGGCCTTCGCCTTCCCCTGGTTCCGGTAATAGGGGTGGAGCTCCCGTTCATAGTTCAGATCGTGGACGGCATCGAGCTCCTCGCCGGAGAGAGCGTCCGCGGGAGGAGTCTGAATGAGATAGCGGTTGTCCTGCTCCTGCGCCAGCGGCAGGGCGGTCATGGGATCGTTGTTACGATAAAAGAGATGAAACATTTCTGTGAAGGCATCTTTATTCTGGGCCGCGTACTCGAAAGACGGCAATTCCAGACAGCCATCGGGAATGGTGGGGGACGCATAACAGATTCCCCGAATTCCACGGGGGTCACCGCCCGCTTTGAGGCAGGCCGCCAGTTCGACAACGGAACGGTCCGCCATGCCATAGAGCAGATAATCGGCCTTTGCATCAAAAAGAATAGATCGTCGTATCGTATCGGACCAGAAATCATAATGGGCGATCCGTCGCAGACTGGCCTCGATCCCGCCAAGGACAATGGGACGAGTTTTTTTAAAATAGGTCCGGATGAGATTGCTGTAGACAATAGTTGCCCGATCGGGGCGGCGATTGTTTACATTACCCGGAGTATAGTCGTCACTCTTGCGCTTCCGGCCCGTGGCGGTATAGTTGGCCACCATGGAATCGATGCAGCCGCCGGTCACGCCCCAGAACAGTCGGGGTTCTCCCAGCCGGCTGATGTCGTCGCCCGAGGCCCAGTCGGGCTGTGCAATAATGCCCACTCGGTAACCTGCATTGAGGAGAATCTTTCCGATGACCGCCACGCCGACGAAAGGCGAATCAATATAACCGTCGCCAGTTATCAGGATGATATCGAGCCCGTCCCATCCAAGCTCTTTCATCTCCTTGCGTGTGGTGGGAAGAAACATAAGAATTGTCCTGTAATCCGGGAGCTGCACAATAGCCCGATGCCACCTGAGGAGGCCGTTAAAAAACTTTCAGGATTCTGTGCCCTCAGGTTCGGGGTTCACCACCTTAATCGTACGTCCACCATACTCAACCGTTTGGCTGTTTCTGATTTTACATCGTTTCCTGTATTCGACGATTCCGTCAACGCTGACCCGTCCGTTTTCGATTTCTATTTTTGTCATACCGCCCGTTCCACACAACCCCGATGCCTTTAACAGCTTGTTCAGCTCAATATAGTCACCCGAGAATTCGAAAGTTTCCATGCTATTTCCTTTACGACCCTTTCAGTGAATCAAAGAGATATTCGAGCCCATTCATTTTTATTTCATACACCGCGCGAAGCATATCACCCAGTTCGCCTTGGGGAAAGCCTTTTCTGGAAAACCAGACGACATATGATTCGGGAAGATCCACAAGATAGTGACCGGCATATTTGCCGTAGGGCATTTTTGTCTGAGCCAGCTTCAACAAATAGTGATAATCGGGATCGACGGGCCTCCCCGATTCATCGTTTTTGGAATTCATGAAATCTTCCTATGCATACTGCTTGCCATCGCCGGTGGGTTGCATCACCGCCGGATGACGACAGTATCGTTAATAAGAGATCACTCCAGTTCTTTTAATATATCGGCTTTCTCAGCTCTCGGCATTTTAACTTGGCAAACAGGCAGGAATCGTTATTGATTGAACCTTCTGCCAGTCCTTAGAATTGTGAACCGCATACCATAGGTCATAAGTATTTTGTAAATTTAACCACAGTTCTGGGGTGGTATTAAAAGCTTTTGACAAACGAAGCGCCATATCAGAAGTAATCGCACCCCGTTCATTTAGAATCTTTGATATCGTTTTCCGTGATACTCCAAGCTTCCTGGCTAAATCGGTTATAGAAATAGAAAGCGGTTGCAAATAGTGGTTTCTTATTATTCGCCCAGGGTGTGCAGGCGGTCTTTTTTTTCTCTCATAATATACGCCTTCCTATTTATATATGTCCTTTCTCTTTCCAACTCTTAAAATCAGGATGGTATTTTCTTTTCGGTCTATGGAATAAATAACCCGGTAGTCACCGCATCTGTACCGGTAAAGGCCTTTAAAAATGCCTTTGAGGGGCTTTCCTAAAGATAGGGGGTCTTCCGGCAAGTAGTTTTTTAATCTTTCAATGAGGCCTTTTGCGCTTTTTTTATCTGCCCCCTTTAGGTCTTCAACCGCTTTCTCATGCCACTTAACGCTATAGCTCAAGAATGCTCTCCACTTCTTCCGTAGTGAAATATTTAGCGTTTTTGTCATTCAGCCTTTCAAGGGCAAGGTAATTGTCCTCATACTCAGAAAGATGTTCTTCAAGGATTTCCTTAACGTAGAATCCCTTGGGCCTTTTGGTTTTGACGGAAAGGTGCTCAAGCCTTTTTGCAATATCCTCGGACAATCTAACATTTAGAACGTTTCCCATAAAAATTTTCTCCTTGTCTTAACATTACATAGACTACATGTGTTACATAAACTACAAAATGTCAAGCACTTTAAGCCTACCAAGTTAAGCCGTTCTGAAAAAAAGGTTTTAAATTAAAATATCAAAATTTTTCAACTTGTTGCAGTTGCTTTTCCACCTTTTCATTAAATAAATTTTCAAGTCTTAAGGTTGCGTTTCGCTTGTGGTCTCTGACTAAATGTGCGTATCTTTGGGTCATAGTCAAGATTTTATGGCCTAAAAGCTCTTTGATAGTAAGGATAGGTTCACCTTGCAAAGCAAGCCAAGAAGCAAAGGTATGGCGTAACAAATGGAATGTAATAACCTGCCTGGGGTCGGAAATGCCTTTATTGAATCCGAGGCCGTCAACTGCTTTGCGGAACGCCTGAGAAATAGCCTTAATCCTTCCGTGGTGGTTCCTCGCCTTAAAAATAAGCTCATCCGGCTTTCCCGTTACCCGCGCAAGAAGCATTTCTTTTACTGCATTGGTCATAAAGGCTTTGCGGCTTTCTTTATTTTTGGGGTCTGAAATAGTTATAAGCCTGTTTTCAAAGTCCAGGTCTTGACTTTTAAGGTTAAATATTTCACCGGCCCGCAGCCCGCAAGGCAGGGCCAGTAAGGCCATATCGCGCAATTGAGAAGAGGTTTTCCCAAGCTCTGCCAATAACAAATTGTCTCTTGGGTTTAAGCCCAAGCTCAGAAGAGGTTTATGGTCATCTTTACACCGTCGCTTATCCGAAAGCCTTCCCTAAAAATTAAGAAGTTTTAATTTTAAATTAACTCGTTATTAATGCTGCTTGGTGTATATCTCAAACACATAAGTGCGTACTTTAATCTCCAGGTGATGCAACCAAAATCTCCTCTCAGGTAATCATTTTTTATGATTTGGATCTGGCGTTGGATAGTATTCAGTTTAACGATCATTTGTTTGACCAGCTGTGCAGTTTACCGGCCGGAGCCGCTTGATCAGTCATCGGTGGATGTTGCCCTCAAACCGCCCAGCATGAAAGCAGTGCGGCTGGAAGCTGAAAAAATTCAGCACCCGTTGATCAAACCTTTGCTTTTCGATGATCGAGATGGGCTATCCCCTGAGGAGGCTGCTGTGATGGCAGTGATCGTTAATCCCCGGTTGCGGGCGATACGGGACCAGCGGGGTCTTGCTTCCGCGCAGCTTTTGGAGGCCGGCATCCTGCCCAACCCGCAAATCTCCTATAGCCTCGATTTCCCCTCCGGTGCTAACCCAGGCGGATTGGTGAATGCCTATGGATTAGGAATGAGCTGGGAAATAACTTCGCTCATCGCGAGAAGCGCTAAGATCAACGCAGCCAAGGCGCACGTTACATCCGTAGACCTTGATATAGCCTGGCAAGAGTGGCAGGTGGCGCAAGCCGCTAAACTGCATGTTTACCGGCTTGCCTCAGCGCGGCAACAGGTGGAGTTAGCCAGAGAAGTTGAGAAGAGGCTTGAAGAAAACGCTTCTTTAATCCAAAAAGCAGCAGCAATGCACAATAAAACTGACATCGATTTAGCTGCCGCCGAAGTATCCAGGCAGCAGGCGCAGGCCGCTCGTCTTGTTCTGGAGAGGGAAGTAAACACGGAAAGCCTCGGACTCAATGTGGCATTAGGTCTCCCCCCGGACCAAGAAGTAACGCTTCAAGGCAATATCAATCCTGCGCTGATGATGAAAAATCATCCCCCAACGTCTGCCGAGCTTCTCAACACATTGGAAGATAACCGCCTCGATCTACTCGCGCTTAAAACGGGCTACCAAAGCCAGGAGGCCACTCTCCGCGCGGCTGTTCGCTCGCAGTTCCCCAAGATTAATCTCGGATTTACCCGGTCCCGGGACACGAGCGACATTACCACTAGCGGCTTTGGTGTCACCATTGACCTTCCTTTTTTCGACCGCAACCAGGGCAAGATCGCCCTTGAAAAGGCGACCCGGCAACAACTCTTTGATGAATACGTGGCGCGAGTGGCTGAAGCGCGAGCTGAGGTTACACGCATCGTGTCCGATAGTGAGTCTGTTCAACGCCAGTTGAAGGCTGCCGAAGAAACAGTGCCGGCTTTGGAGCGATTGGTTAAGGCCTATGAAAAAGCCCTCAGTACCGGAAACGTTGACATCCCGAGTTACTACGAAATCCGTAACAACCTAACCATGAAACGCCTTGAAATAATAAAGTTGCAGCAGGATCTGATGGATCTGAGCGTAGCCCTCGAAATCGCCAGCGGCCGCTCTTCGGTTACCTCTGCACTGGAAGGAAGCTGATGTGAAATGAAACGAAAAAAGCTTATCTTCTTTGGATTAATGACTCTACTGGCTGTTGGCTGGTTTTGGTTTTCCGCCAGACAACATTTCCGCGAAGAGCCTCAGCGAAAAGCGAAAAGTTTTGATGCTGGTCCAATAGCCAAAGTACGGGTTGTTTCTCTTAAACAGGAAACCATTGTGCAAACAATCCCGGCCTATGGAACGGTGATTGCGTCGCCGGACGGCGCTCAAACTATCGTTGCACCATTCGAGTGCCGCATTCGAAGTGTTCGGGCAACCAGCGGGCAGCAGGTGGAGACAGGAGATATCCTTGTCGAATTGGAGCCTAGCCCGGAAGCGTTTTTGCTGCTAGAGACCGCTCGCAGTGCTTTCCAATTATCCAAAAAAGCACTCGCGAATGTCCAGGAACGCTTTGATCTCAGATTGATTGCCAATCAGGACTTGCTCCAAGCGCAGCAGGCCTTGCAGGAAGCGCAACTTCGTCTCTCCAGCTTGGAGGGGCGTGGACTCGGTCGGGATGGAAAAATCAAAGCGACATTTTCAGGTATCATCAGCAAGGTAGATGTCCAGGAAGGTTCCCTGGTTACAACGGGTGGTCCGCTGCTTGAGATTTCCGCTGACAACAAGCTGGAAACACGCTTGGGAATTGAGCCGGAAGACATGCCTCTCGTTAAAGTAGGACAGACGGTCTCCCTGGAGCCGGTCAGCCGCCGAGGTGTTAGTCCATTGTCTGCTCAGATTCGGCTTATCAGCGGGAGCGTAGATCAGACAACAGGATTAGTGGATGTGTTTGTTCCTTTGGCGGCCAGAGGCGGAATCCTGCTGGGGGATTACCTGAAGGCCCAGATTGATATCGCTTCCAAAAAAGCCCTGGGAGTGCCCCGCACGGCCCTGCTGCCGGAAGGCGACCACCATGTGGTGTTTACTATCAAAGACGGACATGCGGTGCGGCACGTGGTTCAACGTGGGTTGGAGAGCGGAAACGAAATCGAGGTGATCTCCACTGACCTGCACCCGGGCGACCAGGTGGTTATCTTGGGGAATTACGAGCTTGTTGACGGCATGGCCGTACAAACGGAGTCCTCCCCATGAACGTCAGGCAATGGATGCAGGCACACCGTCGCTCGATTCTCTTCCTTATTGGTTTGCTCGCCCTGGGGGGGTTGGCTGTCAGTTGGAAACTTCCGGTGGCTTTGTTCCCGCGGATTGCTTTCCCCCGGGTAATGATCAGCCTCGATTCAGGCGATCGCCCGGCAGAGCGTATGGCTATGGAAGTAACCTGGCCGGTTGAAGATGCCGTTCGTTCGGTTCCGGGTGTGCTTAATATCCGCTCTAAGACCAGTCGGGGGAGTTCCGAACTCTCGATCAATTTTGAATGGGGCCGGGACATGGTCCCGGCTCTGTTGCAAGTGGCAGCAGCGGTCAACCAGATCCTTCCCACCCTTCCTGCTGGCACCGCCTTCCATGTCCAGCGCATGGATCCAACAGTCTTCCCGGTGTTGGCATATAGCATTACATCCGACACTCGCTCCCTGGTCGAGCTGCGGAATATAGCCCGGTATCAGTTGCGTCCGTTGCTTTCGGCGGTTCGCGGAGTATCAAAAGTGGAGGTGTTGGGCGGAGATGAAGAAGAATATCGTGTCACCGTGGACTTCGCCCGCCTCTATGCCCATGACTTGACTTTGTCAGATGTTGCCAAGTCGCTGTCTGCTGCCAACGTGATCACCGCAGTTGGTCGCCTCGAGGATCGTTACAAGCTTTACCTGGTGTTATCGGACAGCCGTCTCGGGAATTTGGCACAAATCAGCCAAACTATTTTACAAAAGGGCACTAATGGAGTTGTGCGGCTGGAAGACGTAGCCACCATAACCCGTGCCACGGTTCCCAATTGGACGCGGGTTACGGCGGATGGTCGAAGCGCGGTAATTTTTCAGATCAATCAGCAGCCGGATGGGAACACCGTGCAAATCGCTCGGGACTTGAAGGCTAAGCTTGAAGCTTTTCAGCCCCAGCTTCCCGCCGGGATCAAAATCGTCAATTGGTATGATCAAAGCGAGCTCATCGTTGCGTCTGCCGCGAGCGTTAGGGACGCTGTAATCATCGGTGTCATGCTCGCCGGGGTGATTCTTTTGGTTTTTCTTCGCAATTGGAAGATTACCTTAATTGCCATGATCTGCGTGCCAAGCGTGCTTGCCGCCACCGTGCTCTTGCTCAAGATGCTGAACATGAGCTTCAACATTATGACACTTGGCGGCATGGCTGCAGCGGTGGGATTGATTATCGATGATGCTATTGTCATGGTAGAGCATCTCATCCGCCGATTGCGGGGACATTCTGGTGCCCATCACGGCATGGTGCTGGCAGCGGCCTCTGAATTTACCCAACCCCTGCTCGGCTCCTCAACCTGTACGATTGTCATCTTCGCGCCGTTAGCCTTTCTTTCAGGTGTGACCGGTTCTTTTTTCCAAGCCTTGTCTCTGACCATGGCAGCAAGCCTGGTGATTTCTTTTCTTGTGGCCTTGCTTGCGGTCCCAATCCTGGCGGATCATCTCTTGAACGAAAAGGACGCGAACCAGAAAGAAGGCGGTGTCATCACTGATCGCATCCACCAAGCTTATGAGAGGCTGTTGCACCGTTTGCTGGCGCGGCCAGGGCTGATTTTGTTGGGGATAGCACCCCTTCTTGTCGCTGGTTGGTTATGTTACCAGCATGCTGGCTCCGGGTTTATGCCGTCTATGGATGAAGGAGGTTTCATCCTTGATTACCTGGCTGCGCCAGGCACTTCCTTGACCGAAACCGACCGGCTTTTGTGTCAGGTGGAAAAAATTCTGCAGGCCACCCCGGAGGTGAAGACGTATTCCCGGCGCACAGGGCTCCAGCTTGGAGGTGGATTGACCGAAGCCAACCAGGGTGATTTTTTTGTGCGACTTAAACCGCTGCCGCGGAGGAACATTGAAAAAATAATGGACGACGTGCGCTCTCGCGTGGAATCTTCGGTGCCGGGGCTGGAGATCGAGATGTTTCAGCTCATGGAAGATTTAATCGGTGATCTGACTAGTGTTCCTCAGCCCATCGAAATAAAAATTTATTCAGACGACGGAAATCTGCTTCAGACATTGGGGCCACGCGTTGCTCAGGTGATTGGAAAAATTTCAGGTGTGGTGGATGTGAAGGACGGAATCGTTCTGGCGGGTGATGCGCTCACGATCACGGTGGATCGCTTGAAGGCCTCTCTCGAAGGAATGGACCCTGAGGCCATCACCCAGTCACTGGAGGATTTTTTGAGTGGAAAAGTGACCACACAGGTACAGCGCGATCCCAAAATGATCGGGGTGCGTGTCTGGATCCCTCAAGAAAATCGGACTACAGCAAAGGACTTGGAAAATTTGCGCTTGCGCGCCCCGAACGGCCATATCTTTCCCCTCAGACGCGTTGCTACCATATCCGCCGTGACCGGCCAGCCTCAAATCACGCGGGATGATCTTAAGCGAATGGTGGCAGTGACCGGCCGTATTACCGGCCGCGATTTGGGATCGGCAATGCGGGATGTGAGGGCGCAATTAAATCAGCCTAGTCTGTTGCCCAAGGGCGTCTATTTCAATCTCGGCGGAACGTTCGCCGAACAACGCGCTGCTTTTGCCGGCCTGATTGCTGTCTTTGTTGGAGCACTGGGGTTGGTTTTTCTTCTCCTGCTGTTTCTCTATGAAAGCTTCCGGATTGCAGTTGCCATGCTTTTGACCACCTTGCTGGCACTTGCTGCTGCCGTGATTGGTCTATGGATTACGGGAACAGAAATCAACATTTCTTCGATGATGGGCATGACGATGATCGTAGGTATTGCTACTGAAGTTGCCATATTTTACGTGTCCGAGCTGGTAACCTTGCCGGGCGATCTTGATCCAGGCGAAGCCTTGATTCGAGCGGGCCAAAACCGGATGAGACCAATCGCTATGACCATTTTTGCCACGATTTTGGCGCTTCTACCTCTGGCGTTGGCTTTTGGTCAAGGTTCAGCCATGCAACAACCTTTGGCAATTGCCATTGTTTCAGGCCTGATCGTGCAACTGCCTCTGGTGCTGGTTGTTCTTCCGGTTTTTTTATCGCAACTTAAAGTTTTAGGTTCATCGGAAAAATAATTCACGAGATAAATGTTGAATTTCCCCCCTTTTCACTTCCTGCTTTTTCACTCCCAAAACTGCCTCTTTATCCCTTAAATAAAATTTTCTTAATTTTACTGGAATGGTTTGATGAGGGATTCTGAGTCATAACTCAAGGGGGTATAAGTTTTTAAGTGTGTTTATTACTGATAAGTCTGTTTGGAAAAATTAGCTTCGGGAATGGTTCCCTTTAAGTCTGTTTTGTCCTGTTTAAGTCTGTCTACTATACAAAAACTATACAATTTAAAAAAAAGGATTCGCAATATTTTGCTAACCCTTTGAAATGATTAACTCCCCGAGTGCAACCTTTTTCATAAACTTTCTTTTTTTGGTATCCAGAATCTGTGATGTATTAGTTACGCCATGGGCAAAATTACGACAAGCTGAAAAATATAATGCGTGATTAATGTCTGGGCGCAAGCAGGGGCGTCAAAAACCATATTTTGTGATTGATTTCGAAAACACATTATAGCGAATTTTTTGTGATCATTCTCATTTCATGATTGGCCCCTCCGTCCAATATGGCATCTTCCGCGATCTGGTAATCACTTTATTGGCCTAAGCGTCTCATAATACCCTTACCACCAGTACCCAAATTTCAGTTGCAACTTTAGACTTATTAGTCTAAAATAGACTTATTAGTCTAATTTGGAGATTGCAACGTGAAAACCCGAGAATGCATTCTGGAAGCTGCACTTGAGCTATTCAATGAGAATGGCGTGTCGGAGGTTACCACCCATCATGTCGCAACAAAGTGCGGCATCAGCCCAGGCAACCTCTATTATCACTACCGAAACAAGGAAGAGATTATCCGTGCCCTGTTTGACCAGGCGCTTGAGTTCATTAGCGAGCAGGAAAAAGCCATTGATAAGGCATCTTCGGCAACCGCACATACCATCGAGCAGTCGTTGACTCTCTTGAGTACCCTGAACTGGCGGTATCGCTTCCTGAAACGGGATTTACCCATCATCCTGATGAACGACCCGTCCCTGCGTGAAAAATTCCATTTCATTCACCAGCAGCAAATTGCCAACCTGAATAAAGACCTGAACAAAGCTATGGCTTATGGTTTGATTAAGAGGCTATCGCCAAGAGAGACGATGTATCTCAGCAAAATATTCTGGCTGGTAGCACTCTTCTGGCCAACCTTCCTTGAAGTGAGCGGTGACGGTTTTACCAAGGATAACCTGGAAGAAGGCATTGACCTTATTCGGCTGCTAAACAAAGTGATAATGACTAATAAAGGGGAAAAACAATCCCCCCTGGAGGAAGAATTATGAAAATCGGATTGCAGACATGGGGCAGCGAAGGAGACATCAGGCCGTTTACCTCACTGGCATCTGGTTTGAAGCTTGCTGGACACGATGTCACGTTGGTTGTTACTGACAATGCCGGTAGAGACTACTCAGGAATAGCCAATGGATATGGGTTCAGCCTGAAGGCATTGCCATGGCCGATGATACTTGATCAGCAGGAGGCGGCAAAGTTGTGGCAGGAAATCATCGATGCCGGGAATCCCATCAAGCAGGCTGAGATGATTATGACCTACGGGTTCGACCCGGTAATGGAATCCATGTACGAAGCAGCAAAGGAGCTATGCGCCGAGAATGAACTGGTTATCGGCCATTTCTTTGTGTTTCCGCTTTGTGTGGCAGCAGAAAAAGCGAAAGTGCCAATGGCTACCGTCAATATCGTGCATAACTGCATCCCGTCGAACAACATCTGTCCCCCAGGGTTGCCAGACCTTGGCAAATGGTTTTATCCTTTGGGTTGGAAACTGGTGCGAACCATGATTAGCAAGAAATTTCTGCCTCGGGTCAATGCACTACGCACCCGAGAGGGATTAGCACCGAACACCGATGTTATGTCTCAAACATGGGCGGCAAAACGCTTGAACCTCTTGGCAGTCAGTCCGACAATCTGCGATCGTCCACAAGACTGGGATGAACGGCATCATGTGTGCGGATTCTTCAACCCGCCACACGAGAAAGGCAAAGAGGCTTGGCCAGACGGCCTTGAGTCGTTTGTTAATGCCAGTTCGTCACCGGTCTATTTTATTTTTGGCAGTATGATGTTATCCGACCTGAAAGAGATACGAAAGACGTTGAAAATCTGGCAGGAAGCTGTCAAACAGTTAAAATGCAGGGCAATCATGCAGGTGCCGTGGGATGATCTGTCGGCAATTGAAGTTGAGAACAACATCTTCATGGTAAACCGCTCTCCGTATGCTGAAGTGTTCCCACATTGTGCAGTCATAGTACACCATGGTGGAGCAGGTACAACGCAGTCGAGCCTGCTCGCAGGAAAACCATCAGTTGTTGTGGCACACATGGCTGATCAAACATTCTGGGGTTCTGAGTTGGAGCGGCTTGGAGTTGCAGGAAAACCATTGCAACGAAAATCTCTACACCCCAAAAACCTTGCTGCAACATTACTTCAAGTTATTTCCAACCCAACAATGACCAGCAATGCTGAAGCATTAGGGAAGAAAATGGCCAATGAAAATGGGACACTTAACGCGGTTCACTGCATAGAGAAATACTTTAATCATCAAGTATGACAGTAAATATCCTTAACCTCGAAAACTATATTTTAACCCACATTGCAGAAAATGAGCATGACTACCACAGGATGAAACCGAATGCCGTAAGCTGGTGTTGGGAATTTGTTGGGAGGGGTGGGCGCGTTATTGCATCAATTTTCGCTTAACCTCTGCTTCAGCAACGTGTATCTCTTCTTCGTCTTATTATTCTTCACGGCAATCGCCATCGCCTTTTTCGTTCCCACAATCACGACGAGTTTCTTTCCCCTGGTCACACCCGTATATAGCAGGTTTCTCTGAAGCAGCACGTAATGCTGGGTAAGAATCGGAATCACCACGGCTGGATATTCAGATCCCTGAGATTTATGGACAGAGACGGCATAGGCATGGACAAGTTCATCGAGATCC
>Ga0182021_10006462_pt1 | contig 13921 bp, 8 predicted proteins | sample 612E3MmetaG_FD_120493 | JGI IMG/M metagenome (GOLD analysis project Ga0182021, IMG submission 120493) | Permafrost microbial communities from Stordalen Mire, Sweden - 612E3M metaG (Illumina Assembly) | ecosystem: Environmental > Terrestrial > Soil > Wetlands > Permafrost | place: Sweden...
GCATGCCTGCGCGCAGTACCAGGTTATGCGCGGCGTACTGATCGTAGGCGGCATCCAAGCCGGAAATGTCGGTGTTGATGGCGATGCTCACGTAGGGCCCCATAAGATCGGCCACCACCCGTGCGTCCGCGCCACCCAGGCGAAGCCCAGGGATGTTCATCGGCTTCAGCACCGCGTTCAGGGCATCGGCGGCGTTGTGAAACTCGGTGTGCATGTGGATCGCGGACACCGACTCAGCGGCATAGATGCCGTTGAAGAATCCCTTACCCGTAAGGGTGGTGCGCCCGGTCTTGCCCGCCGTCAGATCGATGAAGATGTCGTCGGAATACTCACGCAAGGTGGCAACCTGCTTCACCTTCACGCTGTCAAAGGGCAACACCTGGTCGAGCACGGTCAGGTATCCGCCGCCGCGGGCCTCCACTCCCACGGCTTCCCAGCCGCAGAACCCGTCCTCGACCTGCAGCCATGCTGGCGCGTGCAGATCGCGCAGGTCGAACCCCCAGACATGCGGGAAATCGAACACCACCCTCAATCCGTTGAGCTGGGCATTGAAGATGCGAACCGCGAAACCCTTTTCCGGCTTGGCGCCGGGCGGCGGAGGCGGGGCAGGGGGCGAGGGATGCTTGGGATCGAAGGTGGCGAGAAAGCCGATGCCCTTCTTGGTCTTCTTCATGCGACCGAATCGCCAGTACGAGTTCGGTCCCACCTCCAGGTCGTGCATGAAGAGGCCGGCGCCGTTGATGAGCTGGTGAAGCTCGATCTTGACGTCCAGGTGGGGCACGTCCACCACCACGGTGCCCTCAGGATCGAAGAACTTCACCCCATCGACGGAAAACGGGGTGGGGCGCTTGGCCAGGATATCGACCAGGAGACGCGCCGGCCAGCGAATGGATCGAAACTCCAACCTGCCGCGCATCTCGGGCAGGACCTTGCCCACGAAGGCACCCATGCGCTCACCCTGCAGAAAAAACACCGCGCCCGTCACGGCCAGGCTGACCAGACCCAGGAGGCTGGCCAGCGCGATGCCGCTCCACTTCAGAATTCTTCGTCGGACAGGGGACGCCACGTGCCTCTTCAGACTAACCCGAAAAACCAACAGTGAAGCGGAATTGCAGCCGGGTTCGTAGTAGTTTCCTGAACACCATGGATGGCACGCTCTACGTCGTAGACGCGCTCAACTTCCTGTTCCGCGCCTTTCACGCCCTGCCGCCCCTTTCCAACAGCCGGGGTGTTCCCACCGGCGCGGTGTACGGGCTGTGCCAGATGTTGCTGCGAATCGAGCGCGAGTGGCGGCCCACCCACCTGTGCGTGGTGTACGATGCGCCGGGGCCGACCTTCCGTGACGAGATCTTCGCTGCATACAAAGCCAATCGTCCGCCCATGCCGCCGGATTTGGTTGCCCAGATCGACCTTTCCCACCAGGTGGTGGAGGCCTTCGGGCTGCCGGTGCTGTCGGTGCCGGGGGTGGAGGCCGACGACGCGATCGCCACCCTGGCACGACAAGCCGTGGCGGCCGGCCTGCGGGTCGTGATCTGCTCCTCGGACAAGGATCTGATGCAGCTTTGTTCCGAGCGGATCCAGCTGCTCGACACGATGAAGAACAAGTTGCTGGGGCCGGCCGAGGTGCAGGACAAGTTCGGCGTCGCGCCCGATCGACTCGGCGACCTGCTCGCCCTGATGGGCGACAGTGTGGACAATGTGCCCGGCGTGGCAGGCATCGGGCCCAAGACAGCGGCCGATCTGGTCAAGCAGTATGGCTCGCTCGACGGCGTGCTCGAACATGTGGCCGAGATCAAAGGCAAGAAGGGGCAAGCCATCGCGTCGAGCCGCGAAGCCATCGATATCTCACGCAAGCTGGTCCGCCTGCGCGAGGACGTGGCGTTGGGTCGAGATGTCCGGGACCTTGCGCGTACCGAGCCCGACCGCTCCCGCCTGGCCGGGCTGTTCGGAGAGTTGGAGTTCACGCGGCTGCTCGCGCAGGTGGATGGTGCGTGGGCTGCGGCGCAAGCACCGAAGCCGGACGCCGGATCCGCCGCCGTCGCCGCGGTGGCTCAACAACATACGAGTGCCGCTGCGCCCGAGATCACGGCGCCCCCTTTGCCGCCGGAGATCATCCTCGATCGCGCCGGCCTCGATCATCTTTGCGCCGCCCTTCGCGCCGCGCAAGCCTGCGGCGTGGCCGTGCTGGCCGAGGGCGCGCCACAACCGCGCGCGGCCCTGGTGGGGCTGGCCTTTGCCTTGCCCGACGGGGCTCGCTGCTACCTACCGGTTGGTCATCGCGTGCTGGGCGGTCCAGGCATGCTGCCCGCTGCCGATGTCTTGGCGGCGCTCGGCCCACTCTTGGAGTCCCCGGCGATTCGCAAGTACATGCACGACGGCAAGGCTCTCGATGTCCTCTTGCGCGTGCGCGGTTTTGCCCTGGGCGGTCTGGCCGGGGACGCCATGCTGGCTGCGTATCTGCTGGACGCCGGGAGCGCGCCGTATGAGTTGGCCGCGCTCGCTGCGGCGCATGGGGTAGGGGAGGTGAACCCGCGGCCGACCTGGCTGGGCAGCGGTCGCAGCGCGCGGCCGGCGGGTGAGGTTCCAGTCGAGGAGGCGAGTCGACACCTGTGTGGTGAGGCATGGGCCGCGCTGGCTCTGGCCCACCACCAGGAGCAGGCGATGGAACCCCTTGGGCTGACCAAGATCTACCGTGAGGTCGAGCTACCGTTGGTTCCCGTGCTGGCGCGCATCGAGTGCTGGGGCATCCGGCTCGACTGCGACTATCTCCGCCAACTGGGCAACGAGGTCGCTCGGACCGTCGAGGTTCTCGAACGCGAGATCCATGAAGCCGTGGGCACGCCTTTCAACATCGGCTCGCCCAAGCAACTGGCCGAGGTCCTGTTCGGCAAGCTGAGCCTGCCCGTGCTCCGCAAGAGCAAGACCGGCCCTTCGACCGACGCCGACGTGCTGGAGGAGCTGGCCACCCTGCACCCGATTCCAGCCAAGGTGGTCGAGTATCGCGGCTTGACCAAGCTCAAGAGTACGTACATCGATGCCCTGCCGGCCTTGGTCAACCCGCGCACCGGCCGCCTGCACACGACCTTCAACCAAGCCGTGGCAGCCACCGGCCGATTGTCTTCCAGCGATCCCAATCTGCAGAACATCCCCATCCGTTCCGAGCTGGGCCATCGTATACGCAACGCCTTCGTGGCGGATCCTGGCTGCCAGATCGTGTCGGCCGACTATTCGCAGATCGAACTGCGCGTGCTGGCTCATTTCTCGCAAGATCCGGCCTTTCTCGACGCCTTTGCCGCCGGCCAGGACATTCACCGCCGCACCGCCGCCGAGGTCTTCAATCTCGCGCTGGAGGCAGTCAGCGGCGAGCAGCGCCGTATTGCCAAGGCCATCAACTTCGGCCTGGTGTTCGGGCAGACCGACTTCGGGCTGGCCCAGACCCTGCGCATCGCGCGCGCCGACGCCCGCGCCTATATCGAACGCTACTTCCAGCGCTACGCGCGCGTGCGCCAGTTCATGGACGAGACCATCGCCGAGGCGCGACGCACGGGCTCGGTGTCCACCTTGCTGGGGCGGACGCGTGCGTTGCCGCAGATCAAGTCGAGCCGGCCCCAGGAACGCAACTACGCCGAGCGCATGGCCCGCAACACGCCCATCCAGGGCTCTGCCGCCGACCTGCTCAAACTGGCCATGATCCGCGTGGACCGAGAGATGGTGCGCTTCCCCGACGCGCGCTTGCTGCTCACCGTTCACGACGAACTGGTCTTCGAGGTCAAGGCCGAAGAGGTCGCGGCCTTCTCCACCTGGGTCAAGGGCGTGATGGAGTCAGCCTACACGCTGCGCGTTCCCCTGGTGGTCGACGTGCACGCCGGCGCGAACTGGGGCGCGGCACACTGAAAGACAGCACACTTGGCCAAGCCGGCTCGATGACAAAGGCCCTTCGGCCACTCGGACCTGCCCACCCTGCCGTCTGCCCGCGCGGCTTCGCCAGCGCGAGCACCCGAGCGCAGCAACAGCACAGTCAGCGGGCCAAATCGCGTCGGCGAAGGCGGGCTTCGCCCACGGACTGGCGCGGCTGCTGCCGCAGTTGCCAGTCCTGGAGCCAGAGTGCGGGAGGGTTTGGCGAGGCCGAGCAAAGCGAGCGGGGAGGAGGAGGCAGGTGGGGGGCCGAAGGGCGGAGCGAACCCTTTGAGGGTTCCCATCACGATCGATTACTTCTTCTTGCCGCCTGGGACCGACTTGTCACCCTTGGGCTGTTCGCCCTTCTGGTGCGCGGCCCAGCCCACCACCTGGGGCGCCTGGCCTTCGAGCTGAATGGTCTGCGCTTCCGGCGGCAGGACCGCATTACCCTCGGCCAGCATAGTGCCCTTCAGGTCCTCCAGCTTCTTGTGGATGATGAGCCCGTTGGACGCGGCAAACCCGGTGATCGAGTTGATGGAGAAGGTGCCGGTCACGATGACCTGTTCGCCTGGCTTCACGGTTAGCGGCTTGAGATCGCCGGTCTCCCAGTCCTTGATGGGATAGTCGGCCACCAGAAGCGCGCGCTCTCGCTTGGTGCCTGGGGCATCCGCGATGAAGAAGTGCGGCTGGTCGCAGGGCCGGCAACCCGCCCGGTCGACCGCGATGGGCGCAGTCAGGGCCTCGCCACCCTTCTTCATGGCCTTTTTCTTCTCTGCCTTCTGCTTCTCGAAGAGCGCGTCGTTGCACTTGCGCAACTCGGCCGGACATTCATAGATCTCGGTCAGATAACCTTTGACCCGCACGTCCTTGTCCATGTACTTGTCTTTCTGCTTGCGCAGACCGAACACCGACAGCTCGCCAGTCGGATACTGGGCAGGCGCGTTCGACACGTTGAAATTGGGCGAGGGCGGCAGATTGACCTTCAGCGGCGGGAGAGCCTGGCCCTGAGCCAGCGCCGCACCCGATGCCAGGGACGCCATCGTGAAAACCGATACCATCGAGATTCGAAGCATGAGTTTCCCCTTTTCGAAGGCCAAAAGCCGCCGACCAGGCGGCCCGTACGTGAGGTTCCTGCATAACATGGGCATTTGCGGGCCACAAGGCCTGACAGCCGTCTTCGTCGCGTTGCTGGTGTCGCTGGCCTGCGTCGCCTGCACCCGCCGCCACAGCAGCCCGCGCCGGCCGGCGGCCACGACGGCGCGTGATGATGGGGGCGCTGCCGGCCCGTATCGAACCGTCCGCCCGTCCGCCGGAGTCAAGCTGCCCGAGATCGCCCCCAAACCCTCCCGCCCGGACCCCTATGGCGGAACGCTCCATGTCCACCTGGATGCCGAGCCGCCGCACCTCAACCCGCTGCAGGACCAACTTCAGGTCATCCAGCGCGTGGTGGGCAACCTGGTCTATGAGACGCTCATCGAGTGCCGGGAGAACCAGTATCGGCCGGGGTTGGCCGAAAGCTGGGATGTCTCGCCAGACGGCGAGCGCATCACCATCAAGTTGCGCAGCGGCGCGCGCTGGCATGACGACCGCGCGGTTTCCGGCCTCGATGTGCAAGCCAGCTTCGAGCCACTCCTGCGCGCGAGCAGCCACCAGGCGATCTGGCACGCCATGCTGGAGGACGTCGAGGGTGTGGACGTGCTGCCCGAGCGTGCGGCGCGTTTCCGTCTGCGCCGGCCGTCCGACCTGGTTCTGCGTGCCCTGTGTGAGATCCCCATCTTGCCGGCCGAATCCCTGCGCAAGGCGGGTTCGGCGGTCGCCCAGTTGGGGCGCCAGCCGGTGGGCACAGGTCCCTTTCGCTTCTCTGCTTGGGAGCGTGGCAAGCGCATTCGACTGGTGCGCAGCCGGCCTGCCGAACGACCGCGGCCGCCATTTCTCGACGAGATCGTGTTCGAAATCGACGGCGATGGCTCCCGGGCGCTGGTGCGCACCCGACGGGGTGAAATCGACATCTTGCCGCGTGTGCTCGATGTGCTCTACCCCGAGCAGGTGACACCCGCGACCCTGCGGGACACCTTGGAGTTGTGGTGGCTGACGCCGGATCGCACGTCGTTCATCGTGCCCAACCACCGGCGCGGCCCGCTTGGCGATCCCCGCTTCCGCCAAGCGCTCAGCCTGCTATGGGATCGAGCGCGTTTCGCCGAGGAGGTCCACCACGGCCTGGCGCGTCCCATCGGCGCGCCCACCTTCGCGCAGGTTCCCCCTGACCCGCTGGATCGCAAGCAGGCCATCTCGCTACTGGAAACCTCGGGGTTCCGCGACAGCGACGGGGACGGCGTGCGCGACGTGGGCGGTGTGCCCATCCGCCTGACCTTCTTGCTCCCCTCGGCAGCACGCGGTCTGGCCGCCGAGGTGCGCGGCTTCGCCCTCGATCTTCGTCGGGCCGGGCTCCTGCTCGACACCGTCACGGTCGACGCCGCCACCCTGCAGGCGCGTCTGGACCGAGGCGATTTCGACCTGGCGACCCTAACCTGGGACGGCCGGCAGGACGAGGATCCACGGCCGTTTTGCGGAAGCCAGGGTCAGCTCAGTTTCACTGGCTATCGCTCGGAGCATCTGCAGTCCTTGCTCGACCGAGTGCGCCTGGCGCCAGGGTTCACGGCACGCGTGCCGCTCCTGCAGCAGGTCGGCGAGTGGCTGGCCAGCGAGCGGCCGGTCATCTTCCTCTACCGCCACGACGTTCCTGCGCTGGTGGCAAAACGGGTGCATGGCTTGGCCGGCGTGGGCGACCGTTTGGATCTGCGGTCGGTGTGGGTCGATCCGTGATCGGGCTTGCCGGCACCTGCTTGCTCTTGGCGGTCTGTCCGACGGCCGCGCCGGAAGCGAACGGCCCTGGGCAGGTCCAGGTTGCGCACCTGCCGCCCCAGCAAGCCATGGATCTCAACCGCGAAGGCAAGGTCCTGTACCGCGACGGCCGTTTTGCCGAGGCTCGGGCAAAGTATGAGCTGGCCAAGAAAGTGGACCCTGACTTTCTCGCCCCTTGGCTCAACCTGGCCTGCGCCTACGCGCGCGAGGATCGCTTCGACGATGCGACCGAGCAGGCCGCGGCCTTGATCCGTCACGCCTACGTTCCCGGGGCGCGCGAGGTCATGGAGGCGGCTGATCTCGGGGCGCTGCAGATCCGTCCGCCGTTGCTGGCCAAGCTGCGGTCAACCCTGGCCGAAAGATCGACGGAGTGGGGCAAGGCCGCGCAGGGTGGGCTCTTGTTCGTGGCGCGCACTCAACCCCCGGTCAAGCTGGAAGGGCAGGGGGTCCTGGTGCTGGGAATGAATCAGGAGATCTACGCGTGGCTGCCGCACTCGGGCCGCTATCTTCCTATCACGGCCGAGGATGGGCGCGTGCTCGCCTTCCTGGAGTCACCGGATGGTCGCCGAATCGTGTTCGTGCGCGCGGGCCGCCTGGTCCGTACAGCCGGTCAGCCGGACCTTTTGCGTGGGCTCGGCGTGCGACAACTCGACCTTGGCAGCATGGCCCTGGGGTCGGTGGTCGAGGTGCCAGGGGATGTGCGCGAGTTGACCATGTGGTCCTCTGGCGGTGGCGGGGTCGAAATGGAAGTGGTCGGGCTCGGGGCCGGGTTGGGAAAGTTCCGCTTCGACGGCCAAACCCTTGAGTCCGTCGGGGCGATCCATCGCCGCTTTTCCGCCAGCATCCACCGCATCAGCCTAACCGCGGTGGGCGTGGCGCCGGCCACCCGCGCAGTCACGGACCCAGGCTGCGGCTTCACGGCGCACGATGAAACCGATGCGCAGGGCCTGCCCCATGTCCGTATCTCGGCGCGAAAGGGCAAGGGATTCCTGCTCGATGCCCGGTATGGCGCTGGCCTCGCTGGACTGCCTTTCCCGGGCCCTTCCGCCTCGCCAAGCAAAGCCCTGTCCCCGGCGAGAAAAACGCGCTAAACGACTCTCCTGTCGAGTCTGCTCTAGTCGCATGTCCAAGAAGATCGTCATCACCGGAGGCGCCGGATTCATTGGATCCGCGCTCGCGCGTGCCCTGGTCGCACGGGGCGACGAGGTCTCAGTGCTAGACAATTTCTCCTCGGGCAAACGCGAGAATCTGCAGGATGTGACCGGCGCCCTTGCCGTCGTCGAGGGGGACATCCTGGACGCGGCTTTGCTCGACCGGGTCTTCACCGGCGCGGACCTCGTGTTTCACCAGGCCGCGATTCCTTCGGTGCCTCGTTCGTTGGCCGCGCCTCTTGCCAGCCACAACGCCAACGCCACCGGCACGCTCAACGTCCTGGAGGCCGCGCGTCGCTGCCAGGTTCGGCGCGTGGTCTACGCCGGCTCGTCCTCGGCCTATGGCGAGCCACCCAGCCTGCCTGTGGTCGAGAGCATGGCTCCCATGCCTCTGTCACCGTACGCCGTGTCCAAGCTGGCGGGTGAGCATTACTGTCGGGTGTATGCGCGGGTATTCGGCGTGCAAGCGGTGATCCTGCGCTACTTCAACGTGTTCGGTCCGCGCCAGGATCCGAACTCGCAGTACGCAGCGGTGATCCCGCGCTTCATCACGGCCGCACTGGATGACCGCCCGGCCACCGTGTATGGCGACGGAGAACAATCACGCGACTTCTGTTTCATCGACAATGTGGTCCAGGCCAACCTGCGGGCCGCGGACGCCGACGGTGCCTCGGGCAAGATTTTCAACATCGCGTGTGGAACCGGCACCAGTCTGAATCGGGTTCTGGCCTTGCTGGGCGAGGCGTTGGGCTGTCCCATCACGGCCCGCCACGAGCCAGCGCGGGCTGGCGATGTTCGCCACTCGCTGGCTGACATTTCGCAGGCCAAGACCGTGCTCGGGTACACTGCCCCGGTCGACTTTTCCACCGGGCTCGCGCGGACCCTGGCCTGGTTCCGCGAGCACAGGTCGACGCGATGAACACCTGTCTGCTGAGCATGACCGGGTTTGGGCGTGGCACAACCGAGGCCGCTGGGCGACGTCTCATCGTCGAGATCCGTTCGCTCAACGGCCGCGGTAGCGACGTCAAGGTGCGAGGCCGCGATGGGGACGTCCCGGCAGCCGCGGAGACCGAGATCGTGCGCACCGTCCGCGCGCAGGTGGCGCGCGGCACGGTGAGCGTCACGATTCGGGAGGAGTGCGTCGAGGCGCCGGACGCCTTGATTGATCTCGCGGTCGTTCGCCAGGCCCACGTGGTTCTCGAGGCGTTGCGCCGCGAACTGGGCCTGTCCCAGCCAGTCGATCTGGCTACCGTGGCTGCGTTCCTGGCGGGCCCCGCCGCCCGTCACGTCCGGCGCGACGAGATGACGTGGGAGATGATGCGGCCCGCGGTCGAGCAGGCAGTGCAGGAACTCCAGGCGATGCGCGTCCGCGAAGGGGCCGCGCTCGCCACTGATCTACGCCAGCGACTCGAAAGCCTGCGCGGGCTGGCGGCACAGATTGCCCAGACCGCCGCCGGCTTGCCCACCCGCGCGGCCCGCAGGCTGGAGGAACGGCTGGCCGCACTCGCGACCAGCGCCGCAGGCCTCGATGCCGGACGGCTGGCTCAGGAGGTGGCACTGCTGGCGGAGAAACTCGACGTTTCGGAAGAGCTGGTCCGGCTGCGCACCCATCTCGATCACCTGGGCGAGCTTCTCGGGGGAACCGCGCCCGCGGCCCCTGGACGCAAGATCGACTTTCTCGTGCAAGAGGTTGGCCGCGAGATCAACACCATCGGATCCAAGGTCCAGGACGCTCCCACCGCCGCCCTGGTGGTCGCGAGCAAGGCGGAACTGGAGAAACTGCGCGAGCAGGCCCAGAATATTGAGTGATCCCCGACGAGAAGAATGAAGAAATGACGTTGCCTGACTTACGCCGCGGCCTTCTGCTGGTCATCTCCTCACCCTCGGGCGCCGGCAAGACCACGCTGGCACGGCGGTTGGCCGGGGAGTTCGACCTTCGCTTCTCCGTCTCCTACACCACGCGAGAGCCGCGCAAGGACGAGGTGCAAGGCGAAGACTACCAGTTCGTGAGCCGTGCCCGCTTTGCCCAGATGGTCGAGGCCCACGAGTTCGCCGAATGGGCGGTCGTGCATGGCAACCACTACGGAACCAGCCTGGCAACTGTGAACAGCTCGCTCGCCGGGGGCGTGGATTGCCTGTTCGACATCGACTACCAGGGTGGCGCTCAGATTCGCCGCCTGTGGCCCGAAGAGAGCGTGCTGTGCTTTGTCTTGCCCCCGTCGATGAAGGAGCTGGAGCGCCGCCTGCGACAGCGTGCAACCGACGCCAGCGACGTCATCGAGCGCCGGCTGGCCATGGCCCACGAAGAGCTCACGCACTACGGTGAGTACGACTACCTAGTGGTCAACGACAACCTCGATCAGGCCTATTCAAAGTTGCGTGCCATTTACGTGGCGGCCGGTTGCACGCGGATCCGCAACGACGCGCTGGCACAGGCCCTGCTGCGCGAGGCGGCTGCTGGTGTTCCTGTCGGCAAGCGGTGATGGAGATCATCGACGCCATCTGCGAAACCGCGCAAAGGAGCGCCCCCAACGCCGACATCGGGCTCATCCGTCGGGCTTGTGACTTCGCCCAGCAACGACATGCGGGACAGATGCGGCGTTCGGGCGAGCCGTACTTCGTGCACCCACTGGGGGTGGCCAAGACCATCGCCGAGCTGAATCTGGACGTCGCCTCCATCTGTGCCGGGCTGCTGCACGATTGCGTGGAGGACACCAGCGCCACCTCCGAGGACATCGGCCGTCTCTTCGGCCCCGAGATCCAGCGGCTGGTCGACGGCGTCACCAAGCTGGGTCAGATCCCGTGGAACACCCGCGAGGAGCGCCAGGCGGAGAACTTCCGTAAGATGCTGCTGGCCATGGCCCGGGACATCCGGGTCATTCTGGTCAAGCTGGCCGACCGCGTGGACAACATGCGCACCCTGCAGTACGTGTCGCGTGAGAAGCAGGAACGCATCGCGCGCGAGACACGCGAGATCTACGCGCCCATCGCCAACCGCCTGGGTATTCAGTGGATGAAAGTGGAACTGGAAGATCTCGCCTTCCGGTACCTGGAGCCCGACGACTACCAGGATCTCACCGCCAAGATGGAGGGCACGCAGGCTGGGCGCGATGTCTATATCGCCGAGGTTTGCAAGGAGTTGCATCATGTGCTGGCGGCTGCCTCCATTCCCGCCCAGGTGAGCGGGCGGGCCAAGTCGTTCTGGTCCATCAACCAGAAGATGAAGCGGACGGGCCGCGAGTTGGAACAGGTCTACGACATCGTCGCGTTCCGAATCATCACCGAAACGGTACAGAACTGCTACGCCGCGCTCGGCATCGTGCACTCGAACTGGATGCCGGTGCCCGGCCGTTTCAAGGACTACATCGCGCTGCCCAAGCCCAACCTCTACCAGTCGCTGCATACCACCGTGATCGGGCCCGGAGCTGACCGCATGGAAGTGCAGATCCGCACGCCCGAGATGCACCGGACTGCCGAACAAGGTATCGCCGCCCACTGGCAGTACAAGGAACCCACGGTGTTGGGCACCGGTGACCGCCAGGCCTTCGCCTGGCTACACCAGTTGATGGAGTGGCAACGGGACCTGAAGGATCCGACCGAGTTCATCCAGACGGTGAAGATTGACCTGTTCCAAGAAGAGGTCTTCGTCTTCACACCCAAGGGCGACGTCAAGGCCTTGCCCAAAGGAGCAACACCCATCGACTTCGCCTATGCGGTCCACTCCAAGGTTGGTGACCACTGCTCAGGGGCCCGGGTCAACGGGGTCATGGTGCCCCTGCGCTACCCTCTGCGCAACGGCGATACGGTCGATATCATCACCTCGAACGCGCAGAAGCCCTCCAAGGACTGGCTGAAGTTCGTGGTGACCAGCAGCGCGCAGACCAAGATTCGCCACCACCTGCGCAACGAGCAGCGCGAACGCAGCCGTCGACTGGGACGCGATGTCCTCGCCCGCGAGCTACGCAATCACCATCACTCGCTGGTGACCGCGGAGAAGGAACGACTGCTCGACAAGGCGGCCGCAGCGCTGCGCCTGAGCAGCGCCGACGATCTCATCGTTCACGTCGGTTACGGCAAGATCACGCCAGAGCAGGCCTACGCCGCCATCTATCCCCAGTTTCAGCCGTCAGACGCAACATCCGAGAATCCGCCAGCGGCAAGCGTCGAGGCGAGCGCGCACGCCAGGCGCTTGACCAAGCGCTCGGTGGGCGGTGTACGCGTGCAGGGCGAGGCCGACATCGTGGTCCGCTTTGCCAAGTGCTGCAGCCCGGTGCCCGGCGACCACATCGTGGCCTTCATCAGCCGTGGGCGCGGCGTGATCGTGCACACCCTGAGTTGCCCCAAGGCGCTGAATCTAGATCCCGCGCGCCGGGTGGAAGTGTCCTGGGACGAAGACACCCGCATGCTGCGGCCCGTGGCAGTGGAGGTCATCTCCACCGACCGCCCCGGCATCCTGGCCGCCATCTCCAAGTGCTTCACGGAGTTTGGCGTGAACATCATTCAGGCCAAGTGCAAGACCACCGAGGACCGCCGCGGCATCAACACCTTCCAAGTCACGGTCAATCACGTGGACCAGTTGAAGAAGGTCGTCCGAGCCCTGCAAGGGATCGACGGAGTGACCTCGGCGGAGAGACAGTAGACGCTTTTCGGGGGCCTGAGGCCGCCCTCTCGGCGTCTTCAGTCACGGGCAAGCGGGTATAGTTATCAGGACGGGAGGCCACCCTTCTGTTCGTCGGAAGAGGCTGGAGCGTGCGCCGGCAGCACCGACCGCGGTAGCAATCCGCGCGTTTGTTCGCGGCGGCCCACAAAGAGACAGACGTCTCTGCATTTGACCTCGCGCTTCGCCCCTGCTAAGTCAAGCCTCCCATGGCATCGAACAGTCGCCAGACCTGGAAGCGCCGGCAACGGCACCACGTGAACGCCGGACATAGGCGCAAGGCCAAGGAAAGCGTTCGCTCGACAAAGTCCGAGGCCGACCTGTTCGCCGGAATGGGTGCTCCAGGTGGGCCCGCGCCCAAGACGGCAGCCAAATAGCCCCCAACGCAGGACAGCACCCCATCCGCGCGTCCCGGCCGGGTGCGTGGAACCCTTGTTGCTTTCGCCGGTGCCTTCGGCTTAGGATTTCCTCGCTTCGCTCCTGTCGGGGAATTGTCCTTGCAGGCGGAGCGCCTTCACCTCAGGTACCGGATGAAAATCTGCCCAATCTGCAAGTCGAAGTACCCCGAGGACGCAAATTTCTGTCCGCTGGAGACATGTGCCACGGCGGATGGGCCGCAAAGGCTCGAGTCTGTGCCGGAGCTACCAGCGTCGCGCTTCAAGCCCATCGAGCGAATCGGAGGTGGCAGCACGGGGGAGGTATGGCGGGCGAGCGACGGCCAGACCGGCGGTGAGGTCGCTCTCAAGCTGGTGAACCCGGCCGTACTGGGCTCGGCTGCTACCCAGTCCCGTGCGGAACGAGAGTTCAAGCAGCTGATGAGGGTTTCGAGCCCGCGGGTCGCAACCATTATCGATTGTGGCAGGCTGCCTGACGAGCGCCTGTTCGTCGCAATGGAGCTGTTCCCAGCCGAATCGATGGCCAGCGTGTTGCGGGCCGGGCCGGTCGACCTGGACACGGCCAGGACTCTGATTGGCCAGGTGGGGCAGGCGCTTCTCGAGGCGCAGAAGGCCGGGCTGGTCCATCGTGATGTGTCCCCCGGAAACGTGCTGGTTGGTCCGAGCGGCGACGTGAAGGTCATCAACTTCCCTCTGGCCGTGCCGGTGACCGACAGGGTGGCCGGCGATCCGGCCTACGTCTCGCCCGAGCAGGCTCAGGGCAAGCCAGCTGACCAGCGTTCGAATACCTACAGTCTGGCGGCCATCTTCTATCACCTGCTGACCGGCGAGCCTCCGTTCCAAGCCGCTACTCCGCAGGCCGTGCTTGACATGCATGTCTCAAACCCCGTCTTGCCACCCAGCCAGCGGCGGCCTGACGCAGGGATTTCGGCCGAAGCCGACCGTCTGATCCTCAAGGC